>Ga0209648_10004216_pt1 | contig 12180 bp, 9 predicted proteins | sample GraSoi2013_115cm_FD_185830 | JGI IMG/M metagenome (GOLD analysis project Ga0209648, IMG submission 185830) | Grasslands soil microbial communities from the Angelo Coastal Reserve, California, USA - Sample 9_17_2013_115cm (SPAdes) (version 2) | ecosystem: Environmental > Terrestrial > Soil >...
CACCATCGAAGCACGTTCGGAGGTCTCTCGATGTACACCACCTTCCAAAAACTCGTCGCCGAATTTATCGGCACCTTCGCCCTGGTTTTCTTCGGAGTCGGCTCCATTTGCGTCGACCGCCATCTGCAAAGCTCCGGCGGCATTGGCCTGCTGGCCATCGCCCTTGCGCACGGCCTGGCCATCGCGATCATGGTCTCCGCATTCGGCCACGTCTCGGGCGGCCACTTCAATCCCGCCGTGAGCATCGGCTTCTGGGTCACCAAGCGCATCGGCACCCTTGACGCTTTTCTCTATTGGGCGGCGCAAATCCTCGGCGGCATCGCTGCGGCCTTCCTGTTGAGATCCGTCATCCCGGAAGAAACCTGGCGCGCCGTCTCTCTCGGCACCCCCGCGCTCCTTCGCGACTTTCCAGTTGTCTCTGCCATGATCCTCGAAGCCGTCACCTCCTTCTTTCTCGTCCTCGTCGTCTTCGCCACTGCGGTCGACGAACGCGGCGCCTTCCGCTCCATCGCTGGCTTCGGGATCGGCCTGACCATCACTCTCGGCATTCTGGCCATCGGCCCATACACCGGCGGCGCCTTGAACCCCGCCCGCGCCTTCGGCCCGGCCCTCGCCTCCCATCACTGGACCAACCAGGGCGTCTACTGGATCGGCCCTCTCGCCGGCGGCTTCCTCGCCGGCCTCCTCTATGACTCCCTTTACCTGAAAAAGGCCGCGTAGGGTCACTTGGCTCGACAACTAAAAACAGAACTGAGTGCTGACGGCTGACCGCTGACGACTGTTTACCACCGCGCAACGCCCCGCCTCGCTCTCCTTGTCCCCCTCTCCCGCCAATGCTAACGTCGAAAAATCATGTCATTGAGCATCGACGATCTCCTACGCCGCGCGGTCGAAAACAAAGCTTCCGACTTGCATCTCAAAGTCGGCAATCACCCCTACCTCCGCGTCGACGGCCTTCTGAACGCCGTCACCGACGTCCCCCGCGTCACCCCCGAAGAGATGCTTTCCATGGCCTTCAGCATGATGACCAACCGCCAGAAGCAAAAGTTCAAGGAAACCGCCGAGCTCGACATGGCTTACGGCGTCGCCGGCCTCGGCCGCTTCCGCGTCAACGTCTTCCAGCAGCGCGGCAACGTCGGCATGGTTCTGCGCGTCATTCCCACCAAAATCCGCACCACCGATGAACTCAATCTTCCCGCGGTCATCAATCGCATTTGCGAAGAGCAGCGCGGCCTGGTGCTCGTCACCGGCACCACCGGTTCCGGTAAGTCCACCACGCTCGCCGCCATGGTCGACCGCATCAATGCCGATCGCTCCGACCACCTCATCACCATCGAAGACCCCATCGAGTTTCTGCATCGCGACAAGCGCAGCTTCATCAACCAGCGCGAAGTCGAAGTCGACACCGCGAACTTCTCCACCGCCCTGCGCGCCGCATTGCGTCAGGACCCGGACGTCATTCTCGTCGGCGAAATGCGCGACCTCGAAACCATTTCCACCGCGCTGCTCGCCGCCGAAACCGGCCACCTGGTTTTCTCCACCTTGCACACTCTCGACGCCACGGAAACCATTCAGCGCATCATCGCCGTCTTTCCACCGCCCGAGCAAAAACAGATTCGCTTGCAGCTTGCCGCCACGCTGAAAGCCGTCATCTCCCAGCGCCTAGTCCGTCATGATCACCACCGCGTACATCCGCGATTGCATCATCAATCCGGACAAGACGCGCCTCATCCATGACGCCATCGCCGCCGGCACCAGCCAGTACGGTATGCAGACCTTCGATCAATCGCTCTTCGATCTCTATTCCAAACAGCTCATCACCCTCGACGAAGCTTTGTCGCGCTCCTCCAACCCCGACGAATTCAAGCTGCGCACCCAGGGCATCCGCTCCGCCTCCGACTCCGCCCGCGAAGAGATGGAGCGCCAAATGGCCGACTTCGAGCGCTTCGCCCGCAAATAATTTGGAGTGCGGCAGTCTTGCTGCCGCTTTTACGGTCGCGACCCCACGAACGTCGCTGCCGAATAAGCTCACCCCGCTATTCTCTGTGCTCTTCGTGCTCCGGACTCAGCGACCCCTGTGTTAAATCTTTTTTGCTCAGCTCTTTGACTCTTGCACTCTTCCCCTCTTAGACTTGCTCCATGTTCCGCCCCCGCACCATCGACTCCGAGCCCGCCCTCTACGACGCTGCCGTCAAAATCCTCTCGCGCCGTGCCCATTCCGTCTCCGAAATGAAAAAAGCGCTCACCCGCCGCACCGCCGACGAAGACCTAATCCAGAAAGTCCTCGCCCGCCTGAAACAAAACGGCTTGATCGACGACGCCCGCTACGCCAAACAATTCGCCCGCCAGCGCACCGAAATCCGCCACCAGGGCAAATACCGCGTAGCCCGCGAACTCCGCGCCCGCGGCGTCCCCGACCGCCACATCGAATCCGCCGTAGAAGAAGCCGCCGCCAACTCCGACGAAGCCGCCATGGTCCGCCAGCGCATTCAGCGCAAACTGAAGTTTCTCCGCGGCGAAATCGACGATCGCAAAATCGCCTCCCTCTACCGCACCCTCCTCCGCGCCGGCTTCTCCTCCGACACCATCCGCCGTGAACTAAAGCGCGCCACCAGCGAAGATCTCCCCGAAGTCGACCCGCCCGAAATGTAGCGGCCACCTTCAGTTGGCCCGCCGCCACCCGTAGGGGCACGATATATCGTGCCCGCGCGAGTCCGCGAGCGCGTCCGTAACTCTCCTCGTAGGGGCGCTGCCTGCCTACCGCAGGCAGGCACTGCTGCGCCCCATCTCGGCAAGATTGTCACCTCCTGCAGTTTCCACCCAAGAACCGCGCTTTCAACGAATCGCACCGAACAAAACAAACATCCCTGCCTCTCTCCGTAACTTTTTTCTCAAAAAGACAGGTCGACCAAAAAAATCCTCAGTTTTTCCTTGACAACTGACTATCGAATCAGTTATAGTCCCATCTAGAGAAAACTTCGTCCAAGCGGCAGGCAACTGCCGCTTTTTTGTTGTCCACCTGCTTTTTTTCGGCTAAGCCGTTTAGAATGCGCAGTTCCAAGATACTCAGAATTTTGCACAATTTTGGTGCAAATAAGTCCTTTGGATTCCGCACTTACAGACAGGCGTGGTGTAAGTCTTTTAGAATGCGCAGTTACAAAAAACGGGGGGAGGGGGTGGGGTGCGACCGATTTCCTCGCTATCGCTCGCCGTTCCCGCCCATCGTTGGCACTAGCTTGCCGTGTCTGCGATAATCGGGAACAACTTGAGGGCAATGTGGGCGGCACGCAAACACAGACCAAATCTTGGACCGGAAACGAGATCCGCGAGACGTTCCTGCACTTCTTTGAAGGCAAGGGGCATCGCCGCGTGCGCAGCTCTTCCCTCGTCCCCCATGGCGACCCCACGCTGCTCTTCACCAACGCCGGGATGAATCAGTTCAAGGACGTCTTTCTCGGCCTTGAGAAGCGCGACTACGACAAGGCCACCACCGCGCAGAAATGCGTGCGCGCCGGCGGCAAACACAACGACCTCGAAAATGTCGGCTTCACCAAGCGCCACCACACTTTCTTTGAGATGCTCGGTAATTTTTCCTTCGGCGATTACTTCAAGGAAAAAGCAATTCCCTATGCCTGGGAGCTGGTCACCTCTCCCGAATGGTTTGCGATTCCCAAGGACAAGCTGTACGTCACGATTTTCGGCGGCGCGGAAGTCGCGCCGGGTTCACCCGCCGGGGCGGGGACGACGCTGGGCGTCGACGAAGATGCGCGCAAGTTCTGGCTGGCTCAGAAAGTCCCGACGGAGCGCGTCGCTCCTCTTCCCGGCCTGAAAGAAAATTTCTGGGCCATGGGCGACACCGGCCCCTGCGGCCCCTGCAGCGAAATCCATTACGACATGGGCCCCGAAGCCTCCGAGCAAGGCCACACCGATTGCAAATTCCCCTGCGACTGCGGCCGCTACGTCGAAATCTGGAACCTCGTCTTCATGCAGTACAACCGCTACTGTGTAGTTGAAAGGGGCGGTGGCCAACACACACCCGAGCAGATCTCTGCGGCGGCGTCGAAAGGAATGTCCGTCCACGACTTCGCCCAATGCCTTGATCTCGAGCCCCTGCCCAAGCCCTGCGTGGACACCGGCATGGGCCTAGAACGCGTCGCCGCCGTACTCCAAGGCGTCATCTCCAACTACGACACCGACCTCTTCGTCCCGCTCATGAAGCGCGCCGCCGAACTCTGCGGCGTCGATTACGAAAAAGAGGTTCGTTCGGAAGAAGGCAAGGGCGGTGCAGCTTCGCTTCGCGTGATCTCCGATCACGCGCGCGCAACTACATTCCTGATGTCAGACGGAGTGCAGCCGTCTAATGAAGGCCGTGGCTACGTGCTCCGCAAAATCATGCGCCGCGCCATACGCCACGGCTTTCTACTTGGGGCTAAACGACCATTTCTTCACGAGATGGTAGCGCACGTTCGAGAATTGATGCAGCCCGCCTACCCTGAACTCCTCGCTCCGGGTGCCGCACGAATTCCCATGGTCGTATTGGCAGAGGAGAAGAGGTTCAGCAACACAGTCGCCGTCGGCCTAAAGAAACTGGATGAGATCGTCCGTGACCCGAAACAGACTCAGCTTGGACCAACGAACGTGATTCTTCCTGGCGACCGCGCTTTTTCGCTTTACGATACATATGGACTCCCTCGAGACTTCATAGAGGATGCTGCTCGCGATGCTGGGCTTACTTTCGACGAGGTTGGATTTGAGCGCGCCATGGAGGAACAGCGCGCCCGGGCGCGCGCCTCGTGGAAGGGCAGCGCGGGAAAAGAGGCGGCGAATCCGGCTTACGCGAAGATTGCAGACCAATTCACGACCGAGCCGGACTTTTACTTTGCCACCAGCGCCAAAGATGCCTGCATCGAGGCCATCGTCACCAAGAAGGGCTCGGTCAAGGAACTGAAGGCTGGCGAATCCGGCGAAGTCGTGCTCGACCGCACCGTCATCTACGCCGAATCCGGAGGACAAGTCGCCGATACCGGCGCGTTCTACGATCCGTCCGGCGCGCAAGTCGTCGCCGAAGTGGCCGGCGCGTACTACCCTGTCGCACACCTCGTGGCGCACCGCGTCACGGCAAAAGACACGCTGCGTGTCGGCGACCGCATCTCCGTGGAGGCCGATGCTGACCGCCGCGCACGCATCATGCGCAATCATTCCGGCACGCACCTGGTACATGCGGCACTGCGCAATATTCTCGGCGCGCACGTGAAGCAGGCCGGCTCGCTCAACGCCCCTGATCGTTTGCGCTTCGATTTCTCGCACTTCGCTCACGTCGACGCCGAAGAGCTGCGCGACATCGAGCAGCAAGTCAACGACGAAATCCGCTACAACTGTCAGATCGAGACGGCCGTCACCTCGCTTGAAGACGCCCTCGCCTCCGGCGCCCTGGCCTTCTTCGGCGACAAATATCCCGAGAACAACGTCCGCGTGGTGACCATGCCGGACGCGCGCTCGCCGCGCGGCTTCTACAGCAAGGAGCTGTGCGGCGGCACGCATGTTCACCGCGTCGGTGATATCGGCGTGCTGAAAATCGTCAGCGAGCAGTCCGTCGCCGCGGGCGTCCGCCGCATCGAAGCCGTCACGGGCATTGGCGCCCTCGAGCACTACCAGCAACGCGCCCAACTCCTCAGCCAGATCGCCAGCAAGCTCAACGTCGGCGAAGACGCTGTCCTCGCCACTGTGGAAAAGCTGTCGGAAACCGCCAGGCAGCTCGAGAAAGAGCTGGAAGCCCAGAAGCGCAAAGGCGCGCTAGGGCAATTGGAGGACCTAACCGCCCAGGTACAGCTGGTCAAGGGGGTCAAGGTCATCGCCGCCGAAGTGGCTAATATCGACCGCGAAGGCCTCCGCCAACTGGTCGATTCCCTGCGCCAAAAACTGGGGTCCGGCGTGGTCGCGTTGGGTATGCCCGACGACGGTAAAGTCGCTCTAATTGCAGGGGTTACCAAGGACCTCACCTCTAAAGTCCACGCTGGCAAGCTGATACAAGCGCTGGCCAAACTCGTAGGCGGTTCCGGGGGCGGAAGACCCGATTTGGCCGAGGCTGGCGGAAAGGACACAGCGGCTCTAAAAAGTGCCTTGCAGGCTATTCCATCCCTGATTGAGCCATGGCTATAATTCCGCCAGCCCGCCTAAGGTGGGCCAGCGCCAGGGATGTGTCCAAGGCGAGACAAATAGCTTCGCTAGGCGCAATTTGTTGATTCTATTGTAGCTGTCGGGCTTTGGCTCGGCAAATGCTAAGTGTAGTGGCCGATCTTTAGATCGGCCAAACGCGGGCTACCCGCCCGGAAACAGTATGCGACGACGCATAGCAATCCCGGCTTGCATGTGTTTGGCAACGCTAGCCTTCTGCCTCCAGCCCGCCAGCGCTCAAATCGCTAAGGTTATGGACGACGGCGGCCGCCGGTTCTTCATCAATTCCGAACCGCCTCAAACCAAGTTTTCAACAGCGAAGCCCCGCGCAACCATCTACTTACCCGCGGAATCTTCCTTTACAGGACGCAGCCGCCCGGCCATGAGCATCGACCGCGACGGCGCCGAGAAGTTGGTGCGCGAAGCTGCGGAACGCCACCACATGGACGCAGCACTGGTCCGCGCCGTGATCGAGACGGAATCCGGCTGGAATGCGGCGGCGAAATCCGCCAAGGGCGCCCAAGGGTTGATGCAATTGATTCCCACGACGGCGGTGCGCTTTGGCGTGAATGACGCCTTCAGCCCGCAACAGAATGTGGACGCTGGGGTTCGATATTTGAAGACGTTGCTAGAACGCTACAATGGCAATCTGGATTTGGCACTGGCGGCGTACAATGCTGGAGAAGGGGCCGTGGATCGCGCGCACGGAGTTCCCGCATTTCGCGAGACGCGCGACTACGTGCAGAAAGTGCAGAATGCCTATTTCCGGCCAGGATCGGGGCGCATCGAAGGCTTGTGGACCAACTCGCGCGCGATTCACAAAGATACTGACGCCAACGGCCGAACCATTTTCGCCAACGACTAAGGTTTCACAAGCGAGCGAGTTAGCACGGGCGTCGAGAGTTTCAGCGAGAGTTCCGTTTGGGTGGATCGCCCCGCAGGTGGAGGGGCGCAAGGCGCGCATGTTGGGCCAAAATTTTTTGCACAAGGTATTCGCCCGCGTTTCGCCGGTTTTCCTTGCCGCCGGACTTGCCTTCGCTTCCCCGCAGTTTTCCCAAGCTAAACTCTCCGGCACACGTCCAGAAAAGGCCCACTCCCCCGCAGATTCCGATACCCACAACAAAACCGGCAAGCGGCAGGCCGCTTCCACGCAGTTTGCGCGCGCCGAAGATTTGCGCGCGCAGCTGAACAGCAGGCCTGCGGACAAACGCACGCTCTCCGAATACAAGCAAGTGGTTTCGAGCTACCGCCGCGTGTATCTGATTACGCCGCATGCCGGCGAAGTGCCGGACGCGCTGCTGGCGGTGGCCGAGCTCTACACCGAAATGGGCGATCGCTTTGGCCGCAGCTACTACCAACTGGCGGCGGACTCCTATCAATTCTTGCTGCACGAATATCCCACCAGCCATTACGGGCAAGACGCGATGCTGCGCGTGGCGCGTCTGCAGAAAGATCAGCTGGGCGATTCCGCTGCGGCGTCAAAAACGTTTGAGGAATTTCTGAAGAAATATCCGCGCTCGGCGCGGAAGCGCGAAGCGCAGGAAGCGCTCGCGGAATTGGCGCTGTTGCGCAACAGCGAGGACGCCACCGCATCAGCATCCGCTTCGGCGCCTGCTCCTGCGGCGAGCGATGCGGAGAAAACAGCGGAAGCTGCGGAATCGTCGCGCCGCGTTCCCGCGGACGCGGTTTTGGCGTACTCCGCGGCCAGCCCCGGCCGCGCGCCGCGTTTGCGGCGCATCGCCACGAGCGCCGCTGCGGATTCTACGCGCGTCACCATCGATCTCGAGGACTTGGTGCAGTACGCCTCGGCGCGCATTCGCAATCCCGACCGCATTTTCTTTGACCTGCACGCGGCGCGGCTCACGCCCGAGCTGGCGCGGCAGAATATTCATGTCGAGGGCGATCTGCTTTCCGCGGTCCGCGTGGCGCAGAATCAGGCAGGAGTGGTGCGCGTGGTGCTCAACGTCAACGGCGTGAAGGACTACACCGCTTCCCTGCTCAGCAATCCGCCGCAACTGGTGATCGATTTGTACCCCGATTCGCGCGGAGCGGCGGTGCGCACGGCGAAAGCGAAGCGCAATGCGCCGCAAGCTCCCATCGAGGAGCCGAACGTGAATGCCACCGCGGCTCGCGACGAGCGCTCCAACGTGCAGAACGTTTCGACGGCGGCAGCGAAGGTCGAGCCGGTGGGGCCGCAATTGCCTGCCGCCGGCAGCGCGGTGAGCGGATCGATTGGTTCAGACACGGGAAGCTCTGCGCTTCCTGCTCCACGCAACTCGAGCCTGGTCGACAATGCGACGGCGCGCGGCGGGAAATCGCGGAAGAACGCCAAGTCGATTGGCGCGAAGCCCGCCGCGGCGGACAGGCCGGATTTGATTCAACCGGCGAACGCGGCGCTGCCGACTCGCGATGGGCAATCGACTTTGACGCGCACGCTGGGCCTGAAGATTGGGCGCATCGTGATTGATCCCGGGCACGGCGGCCACGACACCGGGACGATTGGTCCGACCGGCTTGATGGAAAAGGATTTGTGCCTGGACGTCGCGTTGCGCCTCGGAAAAATCATTCAGCAACGGCTGCCCGGCGCTGAGGTGGTGTACACGCGTTCCGACGACACGTTTATCCCCCTGGAAGAACGCACGCGCATCGCCAACGAATCGAGAGCGGACCTTTTCATTTCCATTCACGCGAATTCCAGCCACGACCACGCGGCGCGCGGCATTGAAACCTATTATTTGAACTTGAAGGGCTCGCCGGACGCCATGGAAGTAGCGGCGCGCGAAAACGCCACAGCGCAGGAGAGCATTCACGACCTGGAAGACATCGTGAAGAAGATCGCGCGCAGCGAGAAGATCGACGAATCCCGCGAATTTGCCGCGGACATTCAGGAATCACTGGCCAAGCGCATCCAGAAACTGAACAAAACCGTGAAAGATCGCGGCGTGCGCAAGGCGCCGTTCGTGGTGCTGGTTGGCGCGGATATGCCTTCCATCCTCACGGAGATTTCGTTCCTCAGTAATCCGGCTGACGAACGGCTCTTGAAAAACCCGGAGCACCGCCAGCGCGTCGCGGAGGGCTTGTACCAGGGCGTGGCCAGCTATCTGCAGAGCCTTAACAGCGTGACCATGAACTCGCCGTCGAAATCCCTCGGGCCCACTCGGGTAAGCGCCTCAGTTGAACAATCGCGGAACCAGCGTTAGTCTGATGGTGTCCAAGAAAATGTTAGGGATGGGCCGCCAATTCCTCCTTGTCTTCGCCTTCGCTCTGCTGAGCGCTGCGAACAGCTCCGCGCAGCAAAGCAACCCCGCACAGCAGCACCAGGTTCTGCCCGATACCTTTGCAAGCTGGCACGTCACCGGCTGCGATGTGGATACGCAGAAGCCTGCGCTGTCGCAGGAAGCGGGCGAACGCGACTTTCGCCAGTGCCAGTTTGCCTCGGGCAAGCAGACGGTCACCATCTTGGCCGGCAAGTATCGCGATCCCAGCAGTTCTTACGAGGTGTACACGTCGCTGCTGAGGCCTGCAATGCAAACGTCCACCGTAGGTAGATTCACAGCGGTCGACGACTATGGCCTTATCGCCCTGTTAGGCGACGTAGTCTTCGAGGTGCGGCAGCCACGCAATATCTCCACCAAGGACCTGCAGGAACTTGCCTCGATACTTGCGGTGCGCTCCGACAAGTCGCCGCTGCCGCCCATTCGCTCCTACTTGCCTCAAGAAGACTTAGAGAACGCCACGCAGCGGTATGCGCTGGGGCCGGTGGCGTTTCGCGCCGCGGCGGAGGCGCTGGGGCGGCCGGAATTTGCGGTTCTGGCGGACGCGGTGGGCTTTTCTTCGGGCGCGGAGGCGATGCTGGCGCGCTATAAAGCCGGGGCGCTGCTGATTCTGATCGATTATCCGACGCCGCAACTTGCGGAACTGCATTTGCGGCACCTGGAGGCATCGCTGCCGGAGAAAGCGAAGCGAGGCGGGGTAACGGTCGAGCGCAAAGGCTCGCTGCTCTCGATTGTGATGGCGCCGGCGATGCCGGGATACGCAGCGAACCTGCGCAATGCGGTGAACTACGAAACGCAGGTGACGTGGAACGAGCCGAGTGCGACCGCGACCGATCCGCCGTGGGCGGTGATTTTGTATCGGATTTTCGTCGGCACGGGCATTTTTATGGGCGCGGCGGTGGTGCTGGGGATTGCGTTTGGCGGGTTGCGCGTGTTTACGAAGAGGCTCTTGCCGGGAAAGATATTTGACCGGCCGGAGCGCATGGAAATTTTGCAGTTGGGGCTGTCGGGTAAGACCATTGACCCGCGCGATTTTTATTGAGCGGTGCTGTGTTGGACATCGCCAAAGATATCTGGTGGCTGCACTTTTCGTTTCGGTAGCGGCTGACGCTGAGGTCCTTCGGCTACCCTCGTCGGGTAGCCTCAGGATGACACCGCTACCGTGCGACGTGGTTGACACCTTGCCTAGCTGGGGCGCAGCGGTGCTGCGCCCCTCCGGGGAATCAAGTAACGCATTTCCTTCCTTGACGTCTAACTAGAAGGCCCGTGTCCTCACTTTGAACAGGCGGTTTCATGACGTAAACTCTGTAGATACTTCTATGGAGTGGTGGTCAACTATGCTTGGCTTGCAGGCGACTGAAATGGCACGGCTTAGGCAGCGATGGGCCACGCTGGCGGGCGCGACCGCCTTGGCGACGGTGTTCCTGGCAACGGCGGTCTTTACCGCGGGCTGCGGGAAGACTTCGGCTGGGGACCCGTCGGCTGCCGCGGGCGGGGCGCCTCCGGCGATGCCGGTCCAGGTGCGAGTCGCGCAAGAGGAAAAGATTCCGGAGACGACGGAGTATCTGTCGATCCTGAAGTCGCGGCATTCGGCGACGATTAATCCGCACGTGGAAGGGTACATCACGAAAATTTTTGTGAAGTCGGGCGACCACGCGACCGCGGGGACGCCGCTGATACAGATCGATCCGCTGAAACAGCAAGCCGCGGTGAGTAGCCAGGAAGCGGCGCGGGCGGCGCAAGACGCGAACCTGCGGTATGCGCAGATTCAGTTGGATCGCGAACGGAAGCTGTACGCGGCGGGCGTGGTGCCGAAGGCGGACGTGGACAACGCGCAGACGATTTACGATGCCGCCGTGGCCCAACTGAAATCTTTGACGGAACAGGTCAACCAGCAACAAGTGGAGTTGCACTATTACCGGGTGGCCGCACCGATGGATGGGATTGTTGGCGACATCCCGGTGCGCGTGGGCGATCGCGTGGCGGTGACGACGTTACTGACGACGGTGGATGAGCCGGGCGCTTTGGAGGCGTACATCTACGTCCCGGCAGACCGCGCGCGGAATTTGAAGATGGGCGCGCCGGTGCATCTGGTGGATGACGCCGGGAATAAGATCGCCGACACGCGAATTACGTTCGTTTCGCCGCAAGTGGATACGGAAACGCAGACGGTGCTGGCGAAGGCCATCGTGGAGAACGCACAGGGAAAATTGCGCGTGGCGCAGCAGGTGCGCGCGCAGGTGGTGTGGTCGGAGCACGAAGGAACGGTGATTCCGATTCTGGCGGTGACGCGCATCAGCGGACAATTTTTTGCGTTTCTGGCGGTGAACGACGGAAAGAGCACCGTGGCGCGGCAGAAGTTGCTGAAAGTCGGCGACACCATCGGCAACGATTATGTGGTGCTGGAAGGGATCAAGCCGGGGGACCACATTATTACCTCGGGGTTGCAATTTTTGCAGGACGGGGCGCCGGTGATGGAGCAGGTGCAGGGCGGCAGGAAGTAGCTGGTAGCGATGGCCGGGTTGAGCCGGAGAAAAGCCCCAGGCCCACACATCGGGCCTGAGCTACAGGGTAACTACTCATTGCAGTGGAGGGTGCGGAGCGGTGGTTGATTTTTTTATACGGCGGCCGGTGTTTGCCACGGTTTGCGCGTTGCTGATTATTCTGGGCGGCGCGATTTCCATTCCCACGCTGCCCATCGCGCAGTTCCCTAGCCTGGCGCCTCCGCAAG
>Ga0209648_10004217_pt1 | contig 12179 bp, 14 predicted proteins | sample GraSoi2013_115cm_FD_185830 | JGI IMG/M metagenome (GOLD analysis project Ga0209648, IMG submission 185830) | Grasslands soil microbial communities from the Angelo Coastal Reserve, California, USA - Sample 9_17_2013_115cm (SPAdes) (version 2) | ecosystem: Environmental > Terrestrial > Soil >...
CAGTCGAAGTTCGCCACTCACCACGCGTGCCAAAACCTCCACCCGCCGCAACTCCTTCTCGCTCATCGCTGTCCTCGCCACCGCAGCCTCCTAAAGAGGCCGTAGTCTAGGGGACATTTCTAATGTGCACGGAAGGGGACATTTTCAGCGAGGCTCAACAGAGAAACTTTGCAGTTGGCGCAGTCGGATGTCTAGGATCAGCTACAAACTGCGCAACTGTTAGCCGGAAGCCTAGGCTTGGAGACGCCTCAGTACTTGGGAACAGACGGATCAACCTCGTCGGACCAGGCGAGGATGCCGCCTTTCAGGTTGAGGATTTTGCGGAAGCCCGCCTTGCGCAAGAAGTCCACAGCCTCGGCGGAACGCTTTCCGCTTCGGCAATGCGCCACGATTTCCCGCGAGGAATCCAGTTCGTGAACGCGCCGCGTCAGCTCTCCGAGTGGAAGGAGATGTCCCTTGAGATTGCAGATCTGGTATTCGTGTGGCTCGCGCACATCGAGAATGAACAAATCATCTCCGCGATCGAGCCTGGCCTTGAGTTCGCGCGGAGTGATTTCCGGCACTTGCACGGTAGGGCCGGGGGCTTCTTCGCCGCGCACGCCGCAGAATTCGTAGTAATCGATCAGCTTGGTGATCGTAGGATGCGTACCGCACACCGGGCAATTCGGGTTCTTGCGCAGCTTGAGTTCGCGGAACTTCATCCCGAGAGCGTCAAAAAGCAGCAATCGTCCCACGAGATTATCCCCGCGGCCGAGGATCATCTTGATCGTTTCCATCGCCTGGATGGAGCCGACGATTCCTGGAAGTACGCCGAGGACGCCGCCTTCCGCGCACGAGGGCACAAGCCCCGGCGGAGGCGGTTCAGGATAGAGGCAACGGTAGCACGGCCCATCGGGCATGCCGAAAACGGTGACTTGCCCTTCAAACCGGAAAATTGAGCCGTATACATTTGGCTTTCCCAGCAAAATGCACGCGTCGTTGACGAGATAGCGCGTAGGGAAATTATCGGTCCCGTCGACGATGATGTCGTAATCCTTGAAGAGTTCGAGCGCGTTGGCGCTGGTGAGCTGCGTTTCGAACGACTCGATCTGAATGTCCGGATTGAGGTTTGCAAGGCGCGCGCGGGTGGCTTCGCTCTTCGGCTTGCCGATGTCGCTGGTGCCAAACGCAACCTGACGCTGGAGATTGGTGAAGTCGACGACGTCAAAGTCGACCAAGCCCAGCTTGCCGACGCCCGCGGCGGCCAAGTACAAGCCGAGCGGCGCGCCAAGCCCGCCCGTGCCGATAAGCAGTACTTTGGCGTTCTTCAGTTTGAGCTGCCCCTCCATGCCGACTTCCGGCATGATGAGGTGGCGGCTGTAGCGCAGTATTTCTTCGTTCGAAAGGCTCGCTGCCGGCTTTGCGCCGGTCTGCGGCTGTGTGGTTGTGGCCATTGTGATTCCTTACTCCTCTAAGATCCTATTCCATTATCGATCATTGAAGACCAAAGCAGATTCCTCGCTCCGCAAAAGCGACCGGAGCGCAAAAAACGCGCTTCGCTCGGAATGACAAAATTAGATACAACCGCCCGCGATGGACGGAATAATGCTAATGGTGTCGCCATCCTTCGTGGGGGTGTTCTCTTTCGCAAGATAACGAATATCCTCGTCGTTCACATAGACGTTGACGAAGCTGCGCAGCTTGCCGTCGTCGGTGAACAGATGCTTGCGCAGTTCCCCGAATTCCGTTGTCAGGTGGCCGAGCGCTTCCCCGACGGTTCGGGCGCTGAACTCGGCCGAATCGCGCTTCCCCGCAAAAGCGCGAAGCGGCGATGGAATCATTACTTTCACTGGCACGATGCATTCCTCCGAAAATCCTGAAGACAAATCACCGGTCTAAAGACCGGCCACTACAAATTCTAAACTGCGGCGCTGTGGCGAATCTCAATTCCTTCCGGTGAAAACTCCGCGCGGTCGTCGTTCAAACGCCAGGAGGTCATGTCCTGAGGCGCGCCGTTCTGCACGCTGACGATGATGTAGCTGTACCACGGCCAGGCGTGATCGCGGTCATACTCGCTCGGCCTCGCCGGATGGTCGGGATGCGAATGATACCAGCCGACCACTTCAAGGCCCTGCTCGCGTGCCGCTTTTTCCGCCGCGCGAACATCCTCCGCGGTCACCGAAAAGCGGTTGCGCGGCGAATCGTCGCGCCGATTGACGAGAGGAAAAAGTTGCAGGATGTCCCGCGTGGGCGCGAGCGCGCCCTTGTCCCGATCGCTCTCAAGGATGGCGTTCGAATCGCGTCCGAGCAGCGCACCGCAGCATTCATGCGGATAGGTCTCCGCGCCATGCGCGCGGATCTTCTCCGCAAGATGTCCGCTGATCCAGAGTGCTGCTGCGTCCGCCATAACTATTCTTCTTCCCAGAAACGTTCATTCAGGTACTTCGAAGCGGAATCCGCAAATACTGTGACGACAAGGGCGTTCGTTTTCTGAGGAATTCCAGCCGCGACCTGGAAGCAACCCAGCAGCGCCGCCGCCGCGCTGGGGCTGACGAGCAAGCCCTCTTCGCGCGCCAGGCGTTTCACTAGCCGGTAAGCCTCTTCCGTGGAGACCGGGAAATTTTCGTCGGCCAGGGTGTCATCGTAAATCGCCGGTCGGATGGCCGTCGCCATGTGCTTCCACCCTTCCAGGCCATGGAACGATGCGTCGGGCTGCAGGCTCACACAGCGGATTGCGGGATTGAGTTCTTTGAGCCGTCGCGTGGTTCCGACGAAAGTGCCGCTCGTCCCGAGTCCCGCTACAAAATGCGTGATGCGTCCGGAAGTCTGCTGCCAAATCTCGTTGGCCGTGGTGCGATAGTGCGCTTGCCAATTCGCGGGATTGCTGTACTGATCAGGGTAAAAATATCTCTCAGGAGTTCCCGCGACGATTTCTTGCGCTTTGCGAATCGCGCCGTCAGTGCCTTCATCGCCGGGAGTGATCACAAGCTCCGCGCCGAGCGCCGAGAGAATGCGTTTCCGCTCGTGCGAAGCGCTGTCCGGCAGGCAAAGCTGCACAGGAAAACCGAGCGCCGCGCCGACCATTGCGTAGGCAATGCCGGTGTTGCCGCTGGTAGCGTCAATGATGGTTTTGCCGGGTCGCAGCGCCCCGCTGGAGAGGCCAGCCTGAATCATGCTCAGAGCCGGCCGGTCCTTCACTGATCCGCCAGGGTTGAACCACTCGGCCTTGGCACAGAATTCAACGTTCGGGAATTCCTGGCCAACGCGCTCCAGCCGCAGCAAGGGCGTATTCCCAATGCGGTCCAGCAGGGATTCGCCCGCCTGGCCAGGCTGAGCCCCCCCCTGAACCTTTGATTCGCGGGGAGATGTAGCGATGTGTCCCGTGGAAGCCATTCTCCTCGTTTCGATTCTCTCCTCCCGGCAGTAAGGGACCCGGGATATCCGACCATTTTACTCCGAATTAGATGCGCCAGCCTAGCCCGGAGATATAGCACGATCTGGATCGCTTTACAGATTGCCCCTCATTCATTACTCTGAAAAGACCATGTGGAATGTCGAAGAGCGGTTTTCACCAAAAGCAACCGAGAGTCTCGCGGCGCTGGGCTTTGCCGTGGGCAGCACGCGCGGCGTGGTGCGCGTCGAAAAATATGGCTGCGGCGCGGAGTTTCGCAAAGGCACCGACGACCTCTACCAGATGACCATTATTCCCACCATCATGCTGAAGGGCCAGTTCACCCGGCTGTGGGACGCCGGCTACCAGAAGTTTTTGCTCACTGACGAAGGGCTGAAATTGCCGGCGCTTGCGACGCATCTGCAAAACCTGCGGAAGTTCAACGAAGAACTGCGCACAGCGCTTGGCGTTCCGACCTTCTACAACGAAGCGCTCGGATCCGTCAGCCAGATCAGCGTCTACGACCGTGTCAAGGGCCGCAAAGGTGCGGTGCCGGACGAAACCGTCGGCGCACATGCGGTCAGCGGCGGCCACTAGATCCACTCATTTTCTGCGGCGAAATGTAACCTGAGGATTTCAGCCTGCCCCGGCATCTTGAAGTTGTCGCCGGAACTGCTCCGGATCCACGCGATGCTTCGCCGCTTTTCTCTGGCCGATGAAAATCACTGGAACATCCCAACCGTAGCGCTCCTTCAGGACAGGATCGGCGTCTATATCGACTTCCCGGAGAGTGGCGCCGAATTCCCGCAAGAGCGGCTCAATGGCGGACTTGGCTTCGTCGCAGAGGTGGCACCCGGGACGCGTGTAGAGAGTAACGTCGCGGGGCCCGGAAGCGGCAAGGCGGGCGTCTTCGGGATGAGCGCTCATCATTTAGCAGCGAAGTTGCATCTTACCGAAGAGCGGGAGCCGTTGGGAAGAACAGGCGCATAATAGCAAGGCAGTCGCTGGGGAGCTGTTAAGAACAGGCGGGGCGAAATGGGAAGAGTCGTGGCGCTGATGGACGATCTGTTCTTCCAGATGAAGCTGGCGGAAACCGCCAAGCAGCTCGGCGTGGAAGTGAAAGTGGCGGCGAACGGCGAGGCGTTGATGGGACTTATGGCCAGCGAGCCAAAACTCGTCATCGTGGATTTAAACGCGCGGAACCGGCCGATCGAAGCGATTGAACAGTTGCGCCTGGCGCGCAAGGACATCCGCGTGGTCGGCTTCCTCTCGCACGTGCAAAGAGAGCTTGCCGCTCAAGCGCAGGCGGCGGGATGCGATGAAGTTCTGCCGCGCTCGAGCTTCACTCAGAATCTGGCGGCGATACTGAGCGTGGCAAAGGATTGAAGTGAAATCACGCGAATCGAAGTTCCGCGCACAAGTCTTTTTCCTGAGCTGCACCATTCTGCTCGCGGCCACGAACGCCCTTTCACAAGATTCCAGTTCCAGGCCCGGCGGAAGCCCTGCGAGCGCGCCCAGCGAAACTACAACCACGGGAGGGCCCAGCGCCGCACTGAAAGGCGTGCTCTCCGCGGCTTGCTCCGAGAATCAAACCGAGTTTGTCCGTTTTCTCACGGCTCGAAACAGGGAGGCGTTTTCCCGCATGACGCCGCCCGCACGCGTCGCGTTGATGAAGCGCTTCGTGCTTCTGAATGAGCCGGGCAAACCCACGGCGTTGGCGAATCCCGCCGGCCGCCCCATTCTTCGCTGCCAGACTCCTGACGTCACCACGGAGATGCAGATCGGTGGCGCCGAGCTTCGCGACAATATCGCGTTTCTCCCAATGGAACTCCGCGATACCACTGATACCACTGGCGCCAGCGTCCATCAGATCACCATGGGGTTAGTGCGCGAAGATGGGGAATGGAGGCTGCTCTCGCTGGGCTTGCTTTTCCTGGATCTTCCCGCGCTGGAAGTGGAATGGGATGCCGCCGAGATGGAAGCGACGGAACGAGATGCCATCGAAGCTCTGAAAAAAGTCTCCGCCGCAGTCGAAGCCTACCGCAACAAGTATTTGCGCCTGCCCGCATCGCTGGCGAATCTTGGGCCGCCTCTTCACGGTACGGCAAATGGCGAAGCTGCCGGGCTCCTCGATTCCGACCTCGCGAACGGAATGAAAAACGGGTACGCCATTCGTTACGTGATTGCCGGCGCGAGCAGCCTCGGCGCTCCGGCAAAATACGAGCTGGCAGCAACGCCGCTGCAGTACGGGCGCACCGGACGCCGCTCTTTCTTCCGCGATTCGAACGGCGTCCTGCACGCCGCTGACCGGCAGGGCGCGGTCGGCAGCGCGACAGACCCCAAATTGGAGTAGAACCTTCTGCAAGGCATCCAGGTTGACGAAGAATAATTCGCAGAAGCGGCGTGCTTGGTCATTACACGATATGAGAGTCTTCGCTCAGCTTTTGTCATTGGTTGCGTCTCGTTTGTGCTGCGCAAGACTTGGCGCTACTATCGTGCGATTCACCATGCCTCGCAGAGCGCCAGTGCGATTCCCTCTTTTCCTGTTCGCACTTTCTCTGCTCGCCCCCGTTCGTGCGGCAGCCCAGTCACAAAACAATTTCACTTACGGGCCTCTTCCCGTCTTCGAGCTTCACAGCGGGTTCTGGATCAATCTTCATCACACGCTCTATCACGAAGCCAGATTGCGAACCACCGCCGCGCGGCCGGACAAAAGTGCCAAGACCTCCGGACCAACTCTGAACACTGCGCCGGAGGCTAAACCCGTTCTCACTTCCGCCGAACAGCACATTTGGGACGATGCCGTCGCCTACTACGTTGCGAATTACGCCGCCAAGGATTTGCTTTTTTCCACCGAGCTCATCCAGTTGAAAGATCAGCTAGGCGATTTCGAGGATTGCGATGAACTCTCCGGCAGGAAGCGAAAATTCTGCGACGCCGGCTTGCCCGCAAAGCTGACTCAAGTTTTGGAAGCCGCGGCGCCCGTCTACCGCGCACATCTCTGGCCGGACCACGATCGCGCCAATCGTCGCTGGATCATGCGCGTCGCCCCGCTGGTGCGCGAACAGGGCGTGGGCCTCTCGGAACGGCTTGCGGACATTTACCAGACGCGCTGGCCGCGCGAAAAAATCCGCGTCGACCTCACGGGCTATGCCAACTGGACCGGCGCCTATACCACCGCCGATCCCTTGCGGGTCACCATCTCCAGCCTGGACTCGCGCAATCAGGGCGCCGAAGCCCTTGAAGTTCTGTTTCATGAAGGTTCGCACGGCATCGCCGAGCCCGTGCAGGCCGCCATCATCCGTGAGTGCCGCCAGCGCGATAAAGCTATCCCTCGTGACCTCTGGCACGCCCTGGTTTTTTACACCACCGGCGAAGTCATCCGCCCGGTGCTTGGCTCTTCCGGCGCACCTGCCGGCGACCAGGATGGCAGTGTCCCCGGCGGCGGCTACACTCCCTACGCCGTGCGGGAAGGCCTGTATCAGCGTGGCTGGAACGACTACTTCAAGTTACTGCAGAAATTCTGGCAACCCTATCTTGACGGCCGCGCCTCCTTCGACGACGCCATTGCCCGCATGGTCTCTTCGCTGTAGCGTTCGCGATCCCATTTTCCTCGGTATCGACCCGTATTTCTCATCAGTTCAGTTATTTCGGGGCGGATATGCTCCTGGGCGATTGTGATTCTGAGCCCACCCGATGCGCGCGCCTTCCAATTGTTCGCCGCACCCCAATATGCTAGGCTTCTCTTGCAAGAATCGCCCGGCCAAGCGCCATGCAAGCCCCTGCAACGCGCACGTTTTCTTCCGTTCGTCTCCGATAGACCCTCTCCTGTGCGGGAAAGTCTCTCCGGGAAGAACCAACGCCAGGGCGAAGCAACCGCCTCGCACTTGCACGGGAAATGACCCGGTCTTGCCGGGGTCGCACCGGAAAAGGAAACGGACACGCTCATGCCTGGCCAACAGACAGCCTCAAAGACCGAGAAAGAACCGGTCGAGATCAAACTGGCGCATTCCCCGGATTCCGATGACGCCTTCATGTTTTATGCCCTCGCCACGCATAAGCTCGCCACTCCCGGTTACAAGTACACGCACATCCTCTCGGACATCGAGTCGCTAAACGAGGCCGCGCTCACTGAAACTTACGACGTCACCGCCATCAGTTTTGCCGCCTACCCCGCTCTCCGCGACAAATACATCCTCCTCGATTGCGGCGCCAGTTTCGGCGAGGGCTATGGCCCTATCGTCGTTTCCACCAAGTCGCTAAAGCCGGCTGAGCTTGCGGGTAAGCGCGTCGCCGTGCCTGGGCTGAAGACTTCGGCCTGTCTCGCCCTCAAACTCTACGAGCCAAATTTTGAACCGGTGGTTATGCCCTTCGACAAAATCATCGACGCCGTTCAGAAGGATTTGGTCGATGCTGGCCTTCTCATTCACGAGGGACAGCTCTTCTTCCCCCAGATGGGCCTGCACCGGGTGCTCGACCTTGGCATTTGGTGGCAGGAGGAAACCGGCTTGCCCCTTCCGCTTGGCGGGAATGCCGTTCGCCGCGCACTCGGGCCGGAACTCGGCCGCCATATCTCCAAGACCATCCGCGACAGTGTTTCCTACGGCCTAGAGCACCGCGAAGAAGCTCTGAACTATGCCATGCAATTCGCCCGCGACATGGACACCGAACTGGCCGACAAGTTTGTCGGCATGTACGTGAACAAATGGACTTTGGGCTACGGCGAAAAGGGCAGGCAGGCCGTAATAGAGCTGATCAAGCGTGGCACCAAGGCTGGCCTGCTGCCGGAACCACCCACCGTCGATTTTCTCGGCGAAGAATAGCGGCTGCGATTCTTCTCTCGCCGCCCGGCGCCGTATCATTTTTCACAAGGGGGCAAGCCCCGCAGCAGCTCGTCTTGACGCAATTCTGTGAATCACTTAGTGTCTTTTCTCTATGACGCGAATCCAAAAAGTAACTTTGGTGCCCCTTTTCGTCTTGCTGGCCGCGACTTTGCCAGTGGCGCCTCGCGCGAGTGCACAAACGGCCGGAACACCCATCAATCACGCCGAGGCGTCCAAACCTTGGCCGCAGCACGCGGTCCGCGCTTCACACGGGATGGTCGCCACCGACGAGGAGCTTGGCTCCCAGGCCGGCCTGGAGATCCTCAAGCGCGGCGGTAACGCCGTGGACGCTGCCGTTGCTGTGGCCTTCGCGCTGGCCGTCGTTGAACCCGCGGCGGGTAACATCGGCGGCGGCGGCTTCATGCTGATTCGTCTTGCCGATGGTAAAACGACTTTCTTGGACTATCGCGAAACTGCTCCGCGCAAAGCCACGCGCGACATGTATATCGGCAAAGATGGCAAGCTCGACGAGGAAGCGTCGGTCATTGGCTACAAATCCGTCGCTGTCCCAGGAACTGTCGCCGGCCTCACTCTCGCTCTGAAAACCTATGGCTCGATGAAGCTCGCGGACGTAATGGCCCCAGCCATTCGCCTTGCCGAAAATGGCTTTCCGATCAGCAAGAGGCTCGCCCACGAATTCGAAGTACACTCTGGTCTCCAGCGCTTCGCCATCAGCCGCCGGGTCTTTTTGAACGACGGCAAAATGTTTCAGCCCGGAGATACTCTCCGTCAGCCGGAACTCGCCGCCACTCTCAAACGAATCGCCAGGAACGGTGCCAATGAGTTCTATACCGGCGAAACCGCTCGCATGCTGGTCGACGATATGTCGCGGCTCGGTGGTCTCATCACCCTCGACGATCTCGCCAAGTACCAGCCGAAAAGCCGCGAGGTCCTGCGCGCCAACTACGAGAGCAACGGACACAAATGGGAAGTTCTAACTTCGCCCCCGCCCAGCTCCGGAGGCGTCGCCGTCATCGAAGCCTTGAATATGCTGCAGGACGTGCCGCTCAAGGGTTGGGACGACGTTGAAAGCGTTCACATCGTCGCTGAGGTCATGCGCCGCGTCTTTGCTGACCGCGCCGCCTATCTGGCCGACCCCGACTATTCCAACGTCCCCGTCGCCGGCCTCACTGATCCCTGCTACGCCAAGGAAGTATTCACGACCGTCGACGCCCAGCACGCCTCGTCGAGCAAAATCATCAAGGCCGGGAGTCCTCACACCTGCGGCGTTGCCGCGAGCACCTTATCCGCGCCGCAGACCGTTGTGAGCCTTGGCGAGGGCCCGCACACCACTCATTTTTCCGTGGTCGATGCCGCCGGCAATGCCGTCGCCAGCACCTACACGCTCAACAACAGCTACGGCTCTCATGCCACCAGCTCCGCGGGATTCCTGCTGAACGATGAGATGGACGACTTCACGACACAGCCCGGGGTGCCGAACGCTCTTTTCGGCCTGATTCAATCCGAGGCCAACGCCATCGCTCCCGGTCACAGGCCACTCAGTTCCATGACGCCGACAATTCTCCTCCGCGACGGCAAACTCAGTTTCGTAACCGGCTCTCCTGGTGGCCCCACCATTATTTCTGCCACGCTCCTCAGTATCCTGGATTGGATGCGTCTCGGCATGGAGCCCCAGGCTGCCATCAATGCGCCGCGCTTCCATCACCAGTGGCTGCCCGATCGCATTTTGCTGGAGCAAGCTTTTCCCGACAGCCTGGAGAGCACGTTGAACGCCCGCGGCCACGCCACTCATCGCGTCGGACACATAGGACTCGTCAACGCCATCGCCGTTGATCCGGCAACCGGCGACCGCCTGGGCGCAGCCGATCCGCGCCACGACGGCGCAGCCGTGGGATACTAAGGGAAAGAGATAATTTCGACTGGATCATGCAGAGACTGCTCTCAACGTACTTGTTCGTATCGCGAAAATTGACGCCGGAAATCCTGAAGCAAATTGCCGGAGCCGGCTTCCAAGGCGTGGAGATCTTCTGCACGCGCAGCCACTTCGAATATTCGATGAAGCCCGAAATTCGCTCCATGGCTGACGCGCTCGAAGCGTCTCATCTGCAACTCGTCTCGATGCACGCCCCTACCAGCCGGGACCACAGCGCCATGCGCGAAAGCGGCACTCCGCTTTCCATCTGCGAAGTCGAGCGCGTCCGCCGCGTCGAAGCCATGGACGAACTGAAGCGCGTCATTGACGTCGCCGACGACTTGCCCTACGCGCGCCTCGTCCTTCACATGGGCGGTTCGCGCGAAATGGCCGATCCGCGCAAGCGCGATGCCGCCTTCAGCACTCTGGAACACCTCATCCTCCATGCGCACCACGCTGGCGTCACCATCTGCGTTGAAAACACCACCAGCGAAATGGGCGATCCCGCCTATCTTCGCGCCTTCGTCGACGAAACCCGTCTCACCGGCCTCCGCTTCAATTTTGATATCGGCCACGCGCACCTCGCCGAACTGCCCGAAGACGAGCGCCTCGAAAAGAGCTTCTCTCCCCTTCGCGATCTCGTCTCCTCCGTCCACCTTCACGACAATCACGGTGAAAAAGACGAGCACCTTCCGCCCTTCGACGGCACCATCGATTGGCCCGCCGCAATCAAGCTCCTGAAGACCGCGCCTGACGCGAGCTTGCCGCTGGTTTTGGAATTGAAGGAGAAGACCGGAGCGGATGCGCCCACCGTTGCCGAGCAACTCGCCTCCGCCCGCAAGTCCCTGGACAAGTTCCAAGAGTCATGGGGATAGAATCAGGCGCATTTTCCGGGCCTGGAATTTGACTATTAATCTGACCATGGTCTATAATTTTGACTAGGTCGTTCACACATGGAAGAAGTTTCTATCTCTGAATTCAAAGCCAAGTGCTTGGCATTGCTCGAGCAGGTCAACAAGACCAAGAAACCTCTCCGCATCACGCGCCATGGCAAACCCGTCGCGGAAGTCATCCCTCCTGCTCCCGTCGTTGACCGGGCGGCCTGGATCGGCTCCATGAAAGATTCCATGGAAATCCTCGGCGATATCATCTCTCCCGCGAATGACGAGGACGAGTGGGAGGTTCTGCGCGATTGAAGCTGCTGCTGGACACCCACATCTGGCTCTGGCTCTTCCGAGACCCGAAACGGCTTGGGCCGGAAACTTTTCAGGAGTTGCACGACACAAAAAATGAACTGTGGCTTTCACCCGTCAGCACCTGGGAAGCTCTCACACTGCACCATAAAGGAAGGGTCAACCTACACGTTGAACTCGCGACATGGGTTGCCCGGGCAACCGCAGGCACGAAGGAAGCTGTCCTGACCCATGAAATCATGGCTGTGGCGAGGCGATTGCCCCTTCATCAAGACCCAGCCGACCGTATGCTCGCAGCCACGGCGCTAGTCTTGGATTTGACTCTGGTTACCGCCGATACTCGCCTCTTGGGGCTCGGAAACATCAAAACGCTGGCCAACCGCTAACCCCGTGCGTGGCCGCGCATGCTCGGCGGTTGCGGCTCTCTGTTAAACTAAGCGTTTGCAAACCGTGAAGAATCTCACCATGACCACGATCACCATCGAGCAAGTAGGCAAGTACGACGGACAGGAAGTCACCCTCAAGGGCTGGCTCTACAACCTTCGCGAATCGGGCAAATTGCTCTTTCCGATTTTCCGCGACGGCACAGGCATAATCCAGGGCGTTTGCGCGCTGAAGGAAAATCCCGAGGCGTTCGAATCGCTGAAGGGCCTCACCCAGGAATCCAGCGTCATCGTCACCGGAAAAATTCGCGCGGAAAAGCGCGCCCCTGGCGGTTACGAAATCGGCGTCACCAAAATCCAGATCGTCCAGAAAGTCTCCGAAAGCACTCCGTTTCCCATCCAGCTCAAAGAGCATGGCGTCGATTTCCTCCTCGACCAGCGCCATCTCTGGATTCGAACGCCCCGCCAAGCGGCCAT
>Ga0209648_10004219_pt1 | contig 12178 bp, 10 predicted proteins | sample GraSoi2013_115cm_FD_185830 | JGI IMG/M metagenome (GOLD analysis project Ga0209648, IMG submission 185830) | Grasslands soil microbial communities from the Angelo Coastal Reserve, California, USA - Sample 9_17_2013_115cm (SPAdes) (version 2) | ecosystem: Environmental > Terrestrial > Soil >...
GCCAGGGGTGCGGCCATCTTTCGCACCATTTCTCTTACTAGACAACCGTGAGGACGAATGTCGAGTTACGCAAGGCATCCCATGCAGTACGCGAGTGTGCGCCCTGTTGGCTATCGCGTGAACCTGTTACCCGTCACGTCGCACAGTCGGCCGACGGTGGCTCGACCTGGACGCTATCTCCGCCCTGAGGGGTGCTGAACGCCGGCCCCTTCAGGGGCCATCAGCTCCTTGATCGATGCCACCAGGGAGCTGAGTCGCGCATTCTCGGTCGCGAGCGCGGTGTTCTGCTGGACGATCTGGTTGATTTGATCGTCGTAGGGTCCGTCGACCAACCTGAGGTCCGCAGTCGACGGGTCTAGACGAAGCCTCAAGCGTGTCCCTGGACGGCCGCCACGGGCCCCGGACGGAGTGCTCATCGTCGTCTCGACAATGGCACGCCGCTTCAGCTCCTTCACCACGGTCGATACAGTCGTCCGGGAAAGGCCCGTTTCGCGTGAGACTCCAGCCTGCGTCAGGGTCGGGTGAGACCGTAGGGCTTCAACAACTCGCATGCAATTTCGTTGGCGAAGCTCTCGAAGACCGCACGCTGAAGTCGACGGAATGTTCACCGGACCCTGGCAGTAGCCCCGGCACTGAGAACCTCGCGGAACCAGATCGCGCTCGCCTTCGGTATCCGTGTTTGCGTTCGGTAATCCACGTAGACGATTCCGAATCGACGGCTGTATCCATCAGCCCACTCGAAGTTGTCCAGGAGCGACCAGACAAAGTAACCGCGCACATCGATTCCTGCGGCTGTCGCCGCCTGGAGGCTTCGCAGGTGCGCGTCCAGGAAGGCAACGCGCTCGATGTCGTCCACTCCGCCCTCTGGGTCCACGTAGTCATTGAAAGCCGCGCCGTTTTCAGTCACGTAAACGGGCAGGTCGGTGTATTCAGAATGAACGCGGGTCAGGATGTTGAACAGCCCATCAGGCCTGACCGGGAGCCCACCCGCGGTCAGAGGGCCCTCGGGCGGTTGCCTCTGGGCGCCATTGACGCCACCCCCGTGGGACACGATTTTTCGCTCGTAGTAGTTGATCCCCACGAAGTCGAGCGGCGTGCGGATGACCTCGAAGTCGTCCTCCCGAATCGCACCCAGATCAGCGTTCCGGCCGTACCAGGCCAACATATCGTCGGGATAGCCGGACTTGAACAATGGATCCAGGAACCATCTGTTCTCATAACCGTCCACGCGCGCGGCGGCGGCGATGTCTTCCGCCTGAGACGTCGCCGGGTGGACGTCTGAGAGGTTGACCGCGATCCCGACCTCGCCTGTGACTTGAGCCTCACGCAGCGCCCGGACGGCAAGGCCGTGACCCAGAAGAAGATGGTGAGCCGCGGCCACCGCGGAGGCGAGATCGCTCAACCCGGGTGCATGCCGGCCCTCCAGATGTCCGGCGAAGGCCGAGCACCATGGCTCGTTGACCGTGACCCAGAACGCAACATCATCCTTGAAGGCGGCAGCCATTCTCGAGGCGTACTCGGCGAAACGATCGGCAGTCTCGCGGTTGAGCCAACCGCCTCGATCCTGAAGCTTTTGGGGCAGGTCCCAGTGATACAGCGTCGCCATCGGCACTACATGACGCGAGTGAAGTCCATCAAGCACTCGACGATAGAAATCGAGCCCCTTTTGGTTCAGCTTTCCGTTCCCGTCGGGCATGACGCGCGGCCACGCGATCGAGAACCTGTACGCCTGCATGCCCAACGCGGAGATGAGGTCGAGGTCCTCATCCAAGCGGTGGTAGTGGTCGCACGCAATGTCTCCGGTATCACCGTGGCGCACCTTGCCGGGTATCCGGCAAAACGTGTCCCAAATCGAGGGCGCGCGACCGTCCTCGTGCGCGGCTCCCTCGACCTGGTAGGCAGCGGTGGCGGCCCCGATTAGGAAGTGATTGGGAAAGCTCAGTCCTTCATCGTGCACGTAGTTCTTCTCCCCTCAGGCGGCGGCCGTAGCTCGGCGACGCCGGCTGATTGCATCAAGCGAAATGGCAAGAACCAGAATGATTCCGGTTGCGATGTCCTTGGTGGCGGCGGGCTGACCGAGAAGGTCGAGGCCGTTCTCGATGCTGACAATGACGAGAGCTCCCAGGATGGCGTGGTACACGCGGCCGCGGCCTCCAAAGAGGCTGGTGCCGCCGATTACCGCCGCCGCGATCGCCTCGAGCAGGAGAGTTCCACCGCCCGTTCCCACAGAAACGGAAAAGAGCCGCGAGGCGCTGACGACGCCCGCGGTAGCCGCGAATACGCCGCTCATCGACAAGACCGCGATCCGGATCGGGCCGACTGGCACCCCAGCACGGCGGGCGGCCTCAGCGTTGCCGCCGATCGCATAGAGGTGGCGCCCTATGACCGTGCGTCGCGTCACCCATCCGAAGATGACTGTCAGGCCGAGAAGGATGACCAGGAGATAGGGGATCCCAAAGTAGGCGTTGAGATAGCCGACCAGGGCGAAGAGTCCCCCGCCGATGAGCCCCAACTTGAGCGCCGTCCGCGACCATGACGGCGGCGCCAGACCGGCCGCGACCCAGGCACGCCGGCGCCACAGCTCGACCGCGACAGCCACGGCGATCGCGACCAGCGCCATCGCCCAGGCCACCGCGGCCGGGACATAGTTGTTGGCGATGCCGAGCACGAAGGGGCTGGCCACCGGGATCTCACCCTCATTGCCGATGACCGCCAGCTGCAGGCCGGCCCAAGTGAGAAACCCGCCAAGGGTCACCAGAAACGAAGGCACGCCGACGTAGACGGTCACGAGTCCCTGGATCAGACCTGCCGCCAGGCCCAGCGCCAGCACGGCGGCGAGGGCGGCGGCTGTCGGCCAGTGCTGAAACGTGAGCAGGACCCCGAGCAAGCCCGCGCAAACACCGGCGACCGATCCAATCGAAAGGTCGATCTCGCCCGCGATCATCACCAAGACGACACCGGTCGCCAGGATTCCCGTGACCCCCATCTGAAGGATGAGGTTCGACAGGTTTCTCGCCGATAGAAAGTAGGGACTTTGCGCCTGGAAGAACGCCCAGATGAGCGCGATGCCGATCAGGACCGGGAAAGGGCCTGGCTCGGCGATGCCAAGAGTGCTCAAGGCTCTGCCGATGCTTGCCCTTGGGCCCCCCAGCCCGTCAGCCAGCTTTGAGAGAGCGGAAGGCGGGGAACTGAGAGAACTGGACGGAGCGTCTTTCAATGCAGGGTCGCGCCTCCGGTGATAGCGGCCACGATCTGGTCAGGAGCGGTCGTCCGCCGATCGAACACCCCGGCTGTCGCCCCTAACCGGAGCACGCAGATCCGATCGGCCACCGCAAAGACGTCGACCAGGTTGTGGGAGACGATCACGACACCGAGGCCTCGGCGCGCAAGTGTCTTGACAAGCTCGAGGACCTGCGCGGTCTGCTCAACTCCTAGGGCCGCGGTCGGCTCGTCGAGAAGGACAAGCCTCGAGCCCCAGAGGACCGCTCGACTGACAGCAACGGCCTGCCGCTGTCCGCCGGAAAGCAAAGCGACTGGTTGGCGCAGGGATGGCATGCGTATCGAAAGGGAACTCAGCGTGTCCCCGGCCATGCGGGCCATGTCTGGTTCGCGAAGCTGCCGCAGGGGCCCCACCAGAGGAGCGGCCGCGAGCTCCCTGCCCAAGAAAATGTTCTCGATTACGTTCAGGTTCTCGCACAGGGCGAGGTCCTGGTAGACGGTCGCGATTCCAAGCGCGACCGCGTCGTGCGGGCTGGCGACCCGTCTAGGCGCACCGTCAAAAACGAACTCTCCGGCGTCCGCGCGCTCAGTCCCGGCGACAATCTTGACCAGCGTCGACTTGCCGGCCCCGTTGTCGCCCACCAGCCCGACGACCTCTCCCGCAGCGACATCCAGGTCGACGCCCTGGAGCGCAACCACCGCGCCGTAACGTTTCCAGATTCCTCGAAGCCGGAGGAGCGGGACCACGGGCCCCGCTCCTGGTATTACGCCGGCCTGCATTAGCTCGGGGGACAGGTGCTGCCGGAGGGAGCGCCAGCGCAGATGTTCTGCCAGGTTGTGAATCCGTCGGTAACCACAGTCGCGGCATTGCTCTTCGTGATCACCGTCGGCTGCAGGATGTTCGACGGAACGCTGCCAGCGCCATTGTCGGTCGTGGCGTTTGAGACCGACTGGATCTTGCTGCGGTCGCCTTTGGCAAGCGCGACGGCAACTTGGGCTGCAGCCTGGGCTTCCAGCTTGATGGACTTGTAGACCGTCATCGACTGCGTCCCGAGCACGATTCGCTGCAAACCGGCATCGGTCGCATCCTGACCGGTGACAACGACCTTGCCGGCCAGGTGCTGCGCTGTGAGTGCGGCCACGACACCGCCCGCCATTCCATCGTTTGCGACGAGCACGGCGTCCACGTGGTTGTTGAGCTTGGTGAGCGCCTGCTCCATCTCCTGCTGCGCCTTTGCTGGGTTGAACTGAGGCGTGTCGGCCTCGTAGACCAGCTTGAGCTTACCCGAGGCGAACGCGGGGTCTAGAGCCTGGTGCGCACCCTGCTTGAACTGGCGGCCCGGCGCAATGTCCTGAGCTCCGTTGATCATGGCCACTGCGGCGCCGGCCGGCAAACTGTCGACGAGATACTGGCCTTGAGCCACGCCAGTTTTGACATTGTCAAACGAAGCGTAGAAATCGACCTTGGCTCCCGTCAGGAGTCCGTCATAGGAAATCACAGGCACGTGCACAGCGGCTGTCTTGGACACGATCGCCTGACCGGTGGCCTCATCGAGAGGGGAAATGACGATCACGTTGGCTCCGCTTGTGAGGGCTGCCTCTGCCTGGGAGATCTGGCTCGGGTCGCTGCCCTCGGCATTGTTGGCGATCACCTGGATGCTGGGGTCGAGCGCGTGTACCGCGGCGATGAAATCGGGCTTGTCCTGGTGCTCGAAACGGTCCGCACAGGTCGAGCAGGGCATCAGGAAGGCAATCTTGAGGGTCTTGGCCGGACTCGCCGGACTGGAACCGCACGCCACCAAAAACAGTGCGGCGATGGCAATGCCGCAAGTGATGCGGAAGCGGGTGCCGAACATATCTCTTCTCCTCTAAGGCTGGTGGGAGCGAGCAGTCTCGAGGGCCGCGGAATTCGAGACGGACCCGCCGACGGTTGACGGTTGCGACTCGCGCTGACGCAGAGGACCATCGCTGTGGGTCAGGAACTGTTCGGCGACCAACGTCGCCGCGCCGAGGGCCACCGCGTCAGACCCGAGCCGGCCCAACTCGATCGAGACGCGGCCAAACGGATAGTTCAACGCCTGAGCGGCCGCGGCATCGCGGATTCGAGGCAGCAGTGCCGGGCCCAGCAGAAGCCCAACCCAGCCGCCGATCACAATCCGCTCTGGGTTGAAGAGGTTGACCAGGTTGCCAATACCGACGCCGATGTAGACGGCGGTTTCGTCGAGCAGCGTGGAGGCTGCGCCATCCTCCTGGGTGCCAGATAGGAGTCCCTTCAGAGTCGCCTCTTCGTCTTCGTCCGGTGGAAATCGTTGTCCCGACAACTGGGCCCACCGTTCCAGGATGGCGCCGGAGCCCACATACGCCTCCAGGCACCCATTGGCTCCGCAGCGACAGTGACGGCCCCCAACCACTACCGACGTGTGACCCAGTTCACCAGCGCTGGAAGTCGCGCCGCGATAGAGCGAGCCGTCCGTGAAAATGGCGGCCCCGACGCCGGTTCCCAAGAGCACGATCGCGGCGTGCTGCACGCCGCGCCCGGCGCCGAACCACATCTCGGCTTGCCCCATCGTCTTGGCCCCGTTGTCGACCAGGACCGGCAGTCCTGTTCGTGACGCGAGCATGCCGCCGAACGGCACGTGGCTCCAGCCGAAGCCAGGGGCGTGAACGACCTGTTCTCCGAACGACTCAACGACCCCTGGGACGCCCACCCCGATTCCCAGAATCGAGTCAATATCCGCGCTGCAGTCAGACATCGCCCGGCCCAGTCCCTTGGAAATTGCCTCCACGATGACGCCGGGTTCGTGGTGGGCAGGATGAATCGCGACTTCACTACCGGCGCGCTTGCGCATTGCGAGGTCGAACAGCTCGACACGCACCCGTGTCTCTCCGACATCCACGCCGGCGACGAGCCGGTGGTTGCCGTTCACTCGTAAGAGCACGCGCGGCCGCCCACCATCCGACTCCTCGACCCCCGCCTCGACGACCACGCCCTCTGCAAGCAGAGCGCTCATCACGTTGGTGACCGTCGCCGAGCTCAGTCCAGTCTGGCGCGCCAGTTCCTGGCGGCCAAGCGGTCCCGCGAAGAACAGCCGCCGCAGGAGCATCGATCGGTTACGCCGCCGTAAGTCGCGGATCGTCGCTCGGCTCGTCGACATGAGACCAGCTTAATTTAAGACTTTAAGGAAGTTTGTCAAGATCTGTTGGGGAAAAAATGAGCCTTGACGGCAACTTCTACCAAGACTAAAACTAAGCCTTGGCACCGGCGGGGAGATCGTTGGAATCGGCGCACGGCTGATGGTCGTGCCCTACAGGCAGGAGGGAATATCAATGAAACGGTGGATTGCCACGATGGCTGCGGTTGCAGTCGCGATCGGCTCGTCGATGTTTGGAAATCTGAGTCAGGCCTTCGCCTCGACGACTTTGCAGGTCTGGCTCACGACCGCGGATGGGACGAGCCAGCTCTCGCAGCAGTCGGGCATCACGCTCGGCCCTGTGGCCCGCGGCACGCTCAATGTCACCGTGGACGACAGCCGGAGCTTCCAGACAAACGTAGGCCTGGGAGCGGCCTTCACCGATTCATCGACCTACCTCATGGAGAACCTCAAGGCAAACGCCCCGTCCCAGTACAGCTCGATGATGAACAAGCTCTTCAGCACCAGCAGCGGGATTGGACTCACCTTCTGGCGAATTCCCATGACCGCGTCAGATTTCAACTCCACTGGGACTCCGTGGACAGACGACGATGTCCAGGGCCCAAGCAACAACCCGACCCAGAACTTTGGCCTGACAGCCCAGGACACGGGCCACATCATCCCGGTGATCAAGGATGCCCTGGCCATCAACCCCAACCTCAAGATCTTCGCCAGCCCCTGGAGCCCACCCGCCTGGATGAAGTCCAACGGCTCGATGATCTGCAACACGGGCAGCGGCAACGCGTCGCTACTTTCGACGTTCTACCAGGCATGGGCGGACTACTTCGTCAAGTGGATCCAGGCCTACCAGTCGAACGGCATCCCGATCTGGGCGGTAACGCCGCAGAACGAACCGCTCTTTTGCCCCACAAACTATCCCGGTTCATCCTGGGACCCGGCGAGTGAAGCCAACTGGGTACACAACTTCCTAAAGCCGTCCCTGAGCGCGGCCGGCCTCTCGCCCGCCGTGATTGGATTCGATCACAACTGGGACGCCCTTTACTTTCCACAGCAGCTGCTGACCAGCCAGGCGGCGGGCGACTTCGCGGCTATGGCGTGGCACTGCTATGACAACAACAGCGAGCCCACCATGACGGCCGCGATCCACAACCAGTACTCGGGAATCGACGAGTACGAGACGGAGTGCTCCTCGGATACGAATCCGACCGACATCATTCCCTACACGACCGCGCAGATGGCTTTGCTCTCGTACCAGAACTGGGCCAAAGGTATCGTCCTCTGGAACGTCGCGCTCGACCAGAACAACGGGCCGCACTTGGGCGGCTGCATGATTTGCGTTCCAGTCGTTACGGTCGTGTCGAACAGCTACACCTTGGACAACAACTACTACCAACTCGGCCAGATCAGCAACTTCGTGCCAGTTGGCGCCACCCGCATCGCCTCCACGGTCAACGCGCACGGCGTGTTCACGGCGGCCTTCAAGAACGCGAACGGCGTTGAAGAGCTCATAGCCACGAACATCAACGCAGCCAGTGCGACGTTTGAAGTCACGTGGAACGGCCAGGGATCGTACTCCTACACGCTGCCGTCGAAGTCGACCGTGACATTCCAGGGAACAGTGGCGTCGGCTCCTTCGACGCCAACCAGCCCTCGCGCGGGACAGACATATCGCATCGTCAATAAGCTGACTGGCAAACCATTCGGCGTTGCGGGCGCGTCGACAACGAATGGCGCGCAGATCGTCCAGTGGACCAACGATGCCGACCCGGACCAGCAGTGGACGCTGATGGACGCCGGGGGTGGCTGGTACAACGTCGTCGACGTCAACAGCGGCCTGGCGTTGGATGACACCAACGGTTCGACCTCCAACGGCACCGTGATGCAGCAATGGGCCTTGAACTCCGGCAGCTCCAATCAGCAATGGCAGGTCAACTCCGCCGGAGGCGGCTACTACACACTTACGAACCGAACCAGCGGACTCGTTCTCGATCTGACGGGAGGCGGCCTTGGGGATGGGGTCAACATCCAGCAGTGGGCGGCCAGCTCAGGCGACATCAACCAGCAATTTCAGCTAATCGGGACGCCGCGGGCGGCAGTAGCAGCATCGCCCGTGGCCGGGCAGTCGTTCCGCATCGTCAACAAGACAAGCGGCAAGCCTTTCGGGGTCGCCGGCGCTTCGACTTCCAATGGAGCGCAAATCGTGGGTTCAGCCGATGACGCCGCTCTTGACCAGGTCTGGACACTGGTCAACGCCGGCGGTGGTTACTTCAACCTGATCAACGCCAACAGCGGCCTGGCGCTCGACGACACCAATGGATCGACATCCAATGGCACAGTGATGCAGCAGTACACGATTTCGGGAACCGGCAACTCCAACCAGCAGTGGCTCATCACATCAGTCGGGGGCGGGTACTACTCGATCACGAGCAGAACGAGCGGGCTTGTCCTCGACCTGACGAACGGCAACACGACCGACGCAACGCCGATCCAACAGTGGGCAGGCTCGTCGGGAAATGCAAATCAGGGGTGGCAATTCATCCCGGCACACTAGGAATCCGGCCGGCAAGAGACGCCCGAGGAGGCCTCGGGCGTCTCGCTTTGCCCTGTCCGCGGGAGCCGGAAACCCGACCCTGGACCCCTATCCGTCCCGGTGCAATATCGGCAGAATTGATTTTGCAATGATGCCGAGGGAGGTATAAGGCAGGTGGCGGAAGGTTCTTCTAGTCAGGATGTAGAGGGGGAGCAACCCTATCGGGGCGAGCGCCAAACCCGCCTGAGTGGCGCGTGGACCGCGCTGGTGGTCGGCATCGTGATCCTGGTGGTCATCCTCGTCTTCATCCTGCAGAACCTCCAGAACGTGGAGGTGCACTTCCTGATGTTCCAGGGGCAGCTGCCGCTCGCGGTGGCGCTGCTGTTCGCAATGATCCTGGGGGCGGTGGTCGTCCTGGCCTTCGGTGCGGGCAGGATCCTTCAGCTTCGCCTGGTCGCAAGGCGGGCCCGGCACAAGGGAGCGCCCGCAGCTCCGCCGGCGCCGGCAAAGCCGCCGGCGAAATAAGACTCCCTCCGCCTGGACGGCTCAGTGGGGCAAAAGAAAAGGCCTCGCGGGGGGTTGGGGGGAAGGTCCGCGAGGCCCGACGGAGAGATGTCTAAAGAATCGCTACGTGCCAATCACCAAGGGCTTCTAAACCCTTGCCGCCGCCCTGCGGCGGTGGTTGGAACGCGGGGATGTGACAACAGATAGGGGCTTGGCGGGAGCTGCAACTTCTCCAGATAGCTCATCCCCGAGGCGATGGGCGTAATTCACGAGCCGTTTCATCTGCGAACGTTGCGATGCGGCATAGCCGCCGATCGCCACGCCGGCAACCAACCCGAGCGCCAGCATACCGAGCAAAGGCCACGGACGGGATGGCGACTGCCGGCGCATGTCCACGATGCGCCGCAGGGCGGCTTCGTTCCAATTCTTCCCCCAGGATCTAAGATCCACAGCACGGACGTTCGGCTACCCGGCGTAATAAAGTCAGCAACTTTTTGCCGGATTGCAATTTGCTTTACAGGTCAGCCGGGCCTGTCTCTGTCTCCAGGCGAGGATGGCCGTTGAGCTGCGCCACCCGCGCATCCCAATAGCTCAGCCGTTGCCGGAATCTTTCGGCCTGAGCGACGACAACAGGGACGTTCGTCAGCTCGACCTCGCGGCGGCCCTCGTCGGACTGCGTGGTCATCAGCTGGCGGATGCGGGCCAGCACCTTTTCCTCCATGGAGAGGATCTCGGCGTAGATCTGCCTCCAATAAAGCGCGTGCTCGAGCGTTGCGTTTTCAGGGGCGCCTTCGCCATCCATGGCCTGCGTCCAGTCCCCACCGCGCACTGCCGCGTCGACGTCGGGACGCGCTTTCTTGGGCTGGACCTTGTCCACGTGGCAGTAATACGAGGCGGGGCGTAAAAAGATCAGCAACATTTGCACCGGCCGGCAATCTCCGCTCAGTCGGCGCGGAAGATCAGGGAGTAGCCCTTGCCTGGCTTGTTGACGAGGTCGGCCGGGATCGCGAGATCGCTGAGGATCTTCCGGAGCCGGCGGACGTAATTGCGGACCTCCTCCGGGAAAAGGGCCGGGTCGGCCCAGGCCTGACCAAGGATCTGCACCGTGGTGAAGAACCGGTGGGGGTGGTCGAGAAGGAACTGCAGGAGCTGAAACTCACGCTTGGTCAGGGCCATCTCACGACCTTTGTGCTTCACCAGCCGGCCGGCCGGATCCAGCCACAACCCGTGGAGCTCCCAGAGCCGGCGGTACCAGAGATCCAGGCGCTGCTCGTATCCATACATCTGGGCCTCGATGATTTCCAGGTCGACAGACGCCGCCTTCTGGGCGACGGGCTCCAGGCCGGCCATGTCGTGGCGCACCCGATCCAGGATCCCGCGCTTGAACTCGAGGAGATCGGCGTAGATGCTCATCCAGTGGCGCGCGTCCTCCCACCGCGTGGTGCGAAGGTCTTCCCCCTCCAGCGGTTGTGACGGACGCCGGCGGTCGATCGTCTGAGCGGCCGCCGTCCTGGTCGAGCTCTTACCCTTCTTCTTGGCCAAGCACGTAGATCATTTCAGATGCACGGGTCTTGCGGATCGCCGCGTTTTTGTCAGGTTGCGGGCGGGAGAATGATCCGGACCGTCGTGCCCGATCCGACGGTGCTCTGAATGTCGACCGTGCCGCCGTGGGCCGTGATGATGTCGTGGGTGATCGCCAGGCCCAGGCCGGAACCCGTCGAACCCGGCCCCTTGACGAAGCGCTGGAAAACGCGCGGGAGGATCTCGGGCGAGATGCCCTCCCCGGTGTCCTGGACGGTGATCGCCACCTGATCGCCGGCCGTATGCACCTCGATCCGAATCGACCCCCCCGCGGGCGTGTGGCGGATCGCATTCGACACGACGTTGGCAAGGGCGCTGCGAATACGCGCCGGATCGACGTCGACCGGAGGGACGGTAGAGTCGATCGCCGACGCCATGCTCACGCCGAAGGCTTCGCTCTGGGTCTCGAACGACGCCAGCACGTCCAGGACCAGCGCGCCGGGCTCGATGTGCTCTCGATTCAGCACCAGGCTGCCCGCGTCAGTGAGCACGAGCGTGCGCAGGTCCTCGACCAGGACCTCGAGCGAGCGGGTCGCATCGAGGATGGGCATCAGGTGATCGGGATCCCCCGGGTACACGCCGTCGGCAATCGCTTCCGCCTGCCCGCGGATGATCGACAGCGGCGTGCGCAGCTCGTGCGCGACGTCGGCCAAGAAGCTCCGGCGCTGCTCGTCGCTGGTCTTGAGGCGAGCTGACATTGCGTTGAAGGCTCGGGCGACCGACCTCAACTCCCTCGGGCCGGTCTCGGACAGGTGGGCCGAGTAGTCTCCCTTCTCGATCCTGCTCGCAGCCTCGATCAGGTTGTCCATCGGCTGCGAGAAGCGCCGGATACCACGCTGGGCCACGACCGCTGAGGCGCCGAGGAGCAGGAAAGTGATGACCAACACGACCTCGGCCGTGCTCTGGCTGAGCGCAGTCGGACCCAGGAGCCAGCTCAGCAACGTGATCACGAGGGCTGTCACCAGGGCGCCGACCACAGCAACCAGCCCGATCACGCCCAGGATCAAGCAACCCATGCGCCAGAAAAAAGGCAGGCCTCCGCGGCGCCAACGGCGCGGCGGCGGCCAGGGCTGGTTCTCCGGCCACCAGGGCGGCCGGCGGCGGGGAGGCGGTCCCCATGCGGTTTTCATCGGTCGGGTGGCTCGGCGAAACGGTAACCGACTCCGAACACCGTCAGCACATATCGGGGCCT
>Ga0209648_10004220_pt1 | contig 12178 bp, 16 predicted proteins | sample GraSoi2013_115cm_FD_185830 | JGI IMG/M metagenome (GOLD analysis project Ga0209648, IMG submission 185830) | Grasslands soil microbial communities from the Angelo Coastal Reserve, California, USA - Sample 9_17_2013_115cm (SPAdes) (version 2) | ecosystem: Environmental > Terrestrial > Soil >...
GGCCCAAGCCACGACGGCAGGCGCGGTCAGAGAACGCAAACCGGCGACAACGCCAATAAGAAACGCTAGAAGTAACACTTGAGAGGGAGTCATTGGCAACCTCCTATGTCTCTCGATTGCTCAAAGAGCGAAAGGGGCCGAGGGCTCAGTACGGGGCTGTTATCTTGGAAGAATGCTTGTTTTGTGCCACACGATAGGACAGCCCAGACGCGCTGCCGCTATGCTTGAAACTCTTTCTTCACTGCTGCGAACTTGTCAGGATCAGGATTTGGAACGCCAGCGATAGCGGCGAGAATTGCAGTTACAGACCCAGCCCTCGACAATATGCCGTTGCGTCGAAACCTTTGTTCAAGTCCGATCAACTGCACCACTGGGATGTTTCTTGAGCGGCGGACACAGCCTCTAGCGGTTCCATCGAGCGCCGTTAACGCCCATTCTCTTATTTCCATGCGGCGCATCATACCACGGCGACCAAAAATTACATTAAGGACTAGGGCTACTACTTGGGCACTCCGTTGCAGACAAACCAGCCATCCTCAAGCTCCTACTCAATTCCCTTAAGCAAGAATTCCCCAATAGGATGGGCGCACGTGGGGCATCTTATATTCGCTGTACCTTTTTGTCTGTTCAATAGGGGGAAGACCCTAGCCAGGTGGACCTACTGCTATCGTCATTCACAAAAGTGGTAAATGAAGTTCTGGCCTGGAGTGCGACCACAGTCCTCTAACCCCTCCCTCGAACATAAGTTGAATATTTCCGGAAATTAACGCTAACCCGGATTCGGGAGATAGTGGCCTACAAATTGCTCTTGTAAGTTGTCCGAACCCCGCCGGCAGAGCCCAAATTCGCGTAAGGGGTGCCTTATCAATACGGAAGGCAATCTTAAGGTATTCTGCTTCGAGCACCACACTCGGATGAGGCCTTCTCAGATTCTGCTGCAGACTGCGGAAAAATCTGAGCAAGTGCCTACATACGTTTGTGCAGAACCGAATTGCTTGGTGCGCTACGACAGCTCGTCGGGATATTTGGTTATCGCCGCGGATGGAAGCCACCTGCGCGGCGAGCTGACACCCAAGGTCGCTTGCCCAAAAGACAGCGCGCTCATGTATCTCGCCGAAGTGAATCCTGAGCAAAAAAGCTATCGCCTGTGGCGATGCCCCAAATGCGGCACAAGCCTCACCAACCAGGAGCTTTCGCAGGCCTCCAATGCCTGAGCCGTTTTCAGCCCCGCGCAAAGGTCTACATTAGTCCCCCGATTGAAGCTGAGGGCGTTCATGGATTAAAAGGTTGGGGTTCAAGCACGCGCCGCGTGATTGTCTCTCTACCCTGCAGAAACGAGGCGACTCGTATATGAAGAACTATCCTCTGCGCGAGGCCGACTATTCATCTTGCGTGGAACTCGCCGATGTGGCGCTTCGGAACGTGACCAGACATCCTGACACGCGTTCGAAGGAAATGGCGCAAAGACGCGTAGCGTGGAGCCATGCGTATAAGGACGGGGAACTTGGTCCACTCTGCTACGAGCACCACACTAGGATGACTTTCGGTCAAGTTGCCGCAACATCCGGCGAACTGAAACGAGTGCTTGGCTATTTCTGCGCTGAACCCGGTTGCTCGGTCGGCTATGACCGGCGCAACGGGTATTTCATGATGACTCAGCGTAGAGAATACCCTGATCAAGACATCATCCCTTGTGTCAGCTGTCCGCGTGACGGACGGCTTATGTATCTAGCCCAAATTAAAGCGGACATGAGGAGTTTTCGGCTCTGGAGATGCCCGCTTTGTGAGACCAGCCGGACGAACAGAGAAGCTTTGACGCCTTAGCAAGGTGTTTTTGTGCGGCGTAACCTGCCCGAGCAGGGTAGCTCGAAACCCTGTCTGAACTCTGCCTTCGCTCCACTCTTAATCCCCCACATCACAACGGTTGCCTATAAAAGGAGAACGGTCAGCGCTACGCCTTTTCCCTTTGGATCAATCATTTTGGATGGAGTAGCGCCCTCACGCTTCTTTGGCTCCATGCGTCTAACGACGGCCAAGATCTCTGAAAGCGAGGAGGATTTGGACAGAAAAGCATCTGCACCGAAGCTTACTGCGCTATCGCGGCAACTCTCGTCATTCGACAGAATGATGACCGCAGTTCGGGCCAACTGCTCCTTGATGCGGCGGGTGGCATTCAATCCGTCGATGCCGGGCAGATTGAAATCCATGAGAATGACATCGGGCTTGAGTTGTTGTGCCAAGAGAATGGCATCCTCACCATCGGCCGCTTCGTTTTCGACGATCAAATCCTCTTGTGCGGATAGGACCCGCCGAAGGTATCTGCGGTATTCGTTGCTATCATCAACGATCAAGATCCGCACAGGCTCACCTCTACCGAAGGATTGACCTCGCAGAACCTGAGTGGTGCCGGCACATCGCTTCAATCCTGAGGACATGACACAGGTGCGGGTAACTTACTCGTCCTCGGCAACGGGCGAGCTCAGGCACTTGGTCGCCTCGATTCAACCACCCAGTCAGGGTGCGACTTGGCTAGCTGCAGCCCAACCGCTGTTGAGCCCGTCCTCAAGAGCTCGCAATAGACCACGTGAGCTTGGCAAGAATCCAGCATCCCTGTCGGTTCGATATTCACTCGTTCGCCCGGCTTCCATACGTCCTTCGTGAGAATTCTTACACCCGAGGAACTAACATTTTCCGTCGTTGCGATTTCCACTAGCCATGGTCGATCGAGACTCGAGATGCGCACACGCACGGTGAGCGCTGAGCGTTTTGCCAGCCGTCCTCCCTTCGGAATCATCCGCCAGCCCTCGTACCACAAAAAAGAAAATGGGCAGGGCCCGCTTTATCCGACCGAGATCTTCCGCCCAAAGCTTGGAGACGCCACAGTGATTTCCGCCCGGTGCCGACCGCCGCACTCATCTCTTAAGACCAGATAAACCCCTTCATGGCCGGCTCGCGGCGACATTGTGGACGAGGGCCCGTCCCAGGGCCGGAAACCCGGGCGCAAAAGGCGGCTCAGCCTTAATGCGAAATAACCTTACTGCTCTTCAGCGCTTGAACAATCGGGTGAATGCACGCTTCAAGGGTGGGGTGAATTGCCCAGTCCAGATCAGTCGACACTAGTTAGATTTCTGCCGCCCTTTCCAGCCTGGGATAATTAACCAGATAGATAATGGTCGCGGGACACGCCAAACAGCAAAGGGAATGCCCGTTTGCAGCCCTTCCTTTCGCAAAGACCCTTCGGATAGCACCTAGTCTCTAAGAGAGAGCCGCGGGGTATCAGTTTGATAAATAGAGCGATCCACATCGCCAGGCAGTGTTTAAACCACAATCGTGAAGAGACCTAGCGCGATGAATCAGAACTAGGTGACTCGAAGTCGCTATCGCGTGCTGAAGTGGCTTAGGGCATGCCCGGTACGGGGCATCAAGTTCATTTCTGCCGAGTTCCCTGGAGGATCCCTGCAACCGTCTCTGGGGTGTTCACCCGATAGCCAGGGGGGGCTCGCCTTGGTACTTAAGTACTAAAGTGAAGTGGGTAAAGATCGAAATTACCCCCTTCCTGCCATTTGTACGACTCGGGGAGGAACTATGGCCAAGGAAACAGAACGATTGGAACGATTGGAACGAAGCACGGTGTGGCACGAGACCTTGGTACAGGGTGTTTCTCTCGAGGGTACCGCAGTTCTGCTACGCGAACTGGTGGCTCACTTGCGCCAGAACAGAACTCAACTTCGAGAAGAGTGGGCCAGGCGAATCACCGAGGCGAAGTTGCTGACCGCGATGAGCAAGGACGAAATCTTCGCGGAGGCAACCGCGGTCTACGACCAATACGTGGAGGCGCTGGAAACCGGTACGTTCGAAGCCTTGCAGGCCTATGCCCGCAGCCTGTCAGAGCGAATCATTCCGCGCGGTGTAGAGACACACGAAGTTGTCGGAATCGTGCTGCTGTTGCGCGACGTCCTGGCAAGATCGCTTTTCGCCAAGTATCAGGCCGACTTCACGAAACTGGACCGCATTCTGGACGCTTACGAACCTGCGGCCAACCGGATCGCGAACACGGTGGCAGTCGGATTCGTGCAAGAGCGGGAACGCGTCATTCGTCAACAGCAAGAAGCGATCCGTGAACTCTCGACCCCCGTCTTGCAGGTTCGAGAACGATTGCTCATCCTGCCGATCATCGGCGTGATCGATCCGCAACGCGCCCGCCAGCTCACGGAACAGTTGTTGCGCGGGATCAGGACGAATCGCGCAAAAGTGGTGGTTATCGATATCACTGGTGTGGCCGCGATGGACGCCACAGTCGCTAATCACCTGGTGCAAACCGTGGAAGCTTCACGGCTCTTGGGAGCCACGGTGATCGTGACGGGCCTTTCGCCGGAGATTGCGCAGACCCTGGTCACCATAGGAGTCGATCTGGGCAAGATGAACACCGTGGGCGATCTGCAGGGCGGCATCGAGCAAGCCGAGCGTTTGCTTGGCTATAAGGTGGTGCCCATCGGCGCGACAAGCTGAGGCAACGGATTTGCCGATAAGGAAACAGTAAGGTGGAAGTCCCAGTCCTTAAGCAAGGCCCCTTTCTGATCGCCACTGTGCAAGCGGCGCTCACGGACGAGGATTTGCACCATCTCCGAAGGGCCATGGTTGAACGTGTCGTCATATCGCGTTCGCTTGGAGTGATCATCGATGTGACGGCTATGGACATCATGGACTCCTTTGCCTCTCGCACCCTTCGTGAAATCGCACAGATGATCCGCTTGCGTGGGGCCGAGACAATCATCGTTGGGATCCAACCGGAAGTGGCCTTCGCCATGGTCCAATTGGGCATAACCCTCGAGGGGGTGGTGACCGCCCTGGACCTGGAAGAAGGGCTGCATTACCTGAACCAAAAATTCGAAAGCAGTGCATAGAGATTGGCCAACTGTGAACCAGACAATCCGTGTCCCCATCCATACGGACAAGGACATCGTGGCGGCCCGGCAAAAGGGACGAACGCTGGCCCTTTCGTTAGGTTTTTCCGAAATCGACTCGACCCTGGTTGCCACGGCAATCTCTGAGCTGGCACGTAACATCGTGACTTATGCCAAGAGAGGTGAAATTCAAATTCAGGCCAATGGAAATTCCAAAGGCCCGTGCATCGTGGTAATCGCAAAGGACAAGGGTTCCGGGATTTCCGACATCAAACTTGCGCTGCAGGATGGTTTCTCCACATCTGGGAGCTTGGGTTTGGGTTTGCCAGGGGTCAAGCGCTTGGTCGACGAATTCGAAATTGTCTCCAACATTGGTAAAGGAACGATCGTTAAATTCAAAAAATGGAAAGCGTAAAGAGCTCTCCTCTTGAATGCGGCGTCGCTGGCAGGGCATTTCCCGGATTTTCTGAATCCGGCGACCGGCATGTGTTTCAGCAAACCAGAGAAGGCGCTCTTGTGGCTGTCGTAGATGGACTCGGGCACGGGAACGAAGCCGCCGCAGCCGCATTGGAAGCTTGCGCAATGCTGGAGTTAAATGCGGAAGAAAATGTCATTTCATTGATCAAGCGATGTCATGTGGGACTTAACGGAATGCGTGGAGTGGTGTTGAGCCTGGCTTCATTCAACTTTCGAGACGCGTTGATGACGTGGATCGGCGTGGGAAATGTACAAGGGACATTGCTGCGACACGATCCCGGGGTGAGTGGCGGCGACGAGTCGCTTCTCCTGCGTCCTGGAGTAGTGGGAAATCATTTGCCCCCACTACAGGCGTCGGTCTTACCCGTCTTCGCTGGCGACTCTCTGATCCTCGCCACGGACGGCGTGCAAGCGGATGTCGATCGTTTCCAACTTAGGAGCCGGCCGCCGCGGAGGGCGGCCGAGAACGTACTCGCGCATTATGCAAAAGGGACCGACGATGCCTTGATTCTCATCGCGCGTTATACGGGAACGAGTTTGTAGCTTATACGAGAACGAGCCTATGACTTCGCGGCCCGATTCGATGCAGATTTTGAAGACGGACCTTACACCAAGGTACGAGAAGGTCCTTCACGGCTATCTGAAAGACGCCGCCGAAGAGGACTTGGCGCAAGCTTACGAGTTGGGCCGGAAAGGCTTCGCGCAAGACATTGGAATCCTGGAAATCGTGTCGCTGCATCACCGCGCTCTTGCCGGGCTGTCCTCTCAAAAGCGCGATCCCGATGAAATTCAACGGGTTGCCAGACTGAGCGGGCAGTTTCTGACGGAAGTCTTTTCGGCCTATGAATTGGGCCGGCGTTCTTACCACGACACGGTCTTGAGCCTGCGCCATTTGAATGAATTGTTGGAACAGGAAGTCAAGCGAATCGCCCACAGCGTCCATGATGAGGCGGGACAGCTGCTGGTGGCCGCACATTTGGCCATCGCGGAGGTGATCTGTAACACGACGCCAGGAATGCGAGGAAGGTTGCGGCAAGTTGAGCGGCTGCTCAATCAGGCAGAGAGACATCTCCGGCAGTTTTCGCATGAGCTTCGCCCCACGGTGCTGGACGATTTGGGTTTGGTACCCGCTATACGCTTCCTGGCGGGCGGGATTTCAAAGCGGACAGGCCTTCCCATTAGGGTTACATCTTCATTGACCTGCCGCTTACCGGCGGCGATCGAAATAGGGTTGTATCGCGCCGTCCAAGAAGCCCTCACCAATGTGACCAAACATTCGCGAGCACGCAGCGTCACAATCGAGCTGAGAAAAAAACGCGGGACAATTCTGTGTACGGTAGAGGATGACGGTGTGGGATTCAATCCCGAGGCGGCGCTATCCAGGAACGGAAAAAAGGGGCTCGGTTTGATCGGAATGCAAGAGCGCTTGAACGTCTTGAAGGGAACTTTCGACATTGAGTCGCAAACGGGTCGCGGCACCACATTAATTTTTAGAGTTCCACTGGGAGGTTAATATGCCAACTCGCGTGATACTGGCTGATGATCATGTCTTGGTTCGTCAGGCGTTAAAAAGTCTTCTCGAGCGTGAAGGGATTCAAGTAGTGGCAGAAGCCACCGATGGACAAGAGGCCATCAATCTCGCTGAAAAACACATGCCGGATGTCGCCATCCTTGATATTGGTATGCCTATCCTGAACGGGCTCGACGCTGCATGCGGGATTCGCAAGGCATGTCCCAAGACCAAGTCAATCTTGTTGACTCGGCATGACGAAGATCAGTACGTCACTGCAGCCCTGCGCGCGGGGGTAAAAGGGTATGTGCTGAAGCACCAACTGGCCCATGACCTGGTTCATGCGATTCACCAGGTTTGTCGGGGAGGGGTTTATCTAAGTCCAAGCATATCTCGCGCGGTTGCAGAGGCATATTTGTCGAAAACGGAGGCAAATCGTGACCCCCTATCGGCGCGAGAACGCCAAGTTATCCAACTGATTGTGGAGGGAAAATCCACACGCGAAATTGCGATGCTGCTCGGCATCTGTGTCAAGACGGCTGAATCACACAGAGCGCGGCTTATGCACAAGCTCGATATCCACGAAACCGCCAGTCTGGTTCGATACGCAATCCGGCGTGGATTGGTTGAGGCGTAACCGCTCTAGCTCTAATTGTCCATCGCCGGCTTTCAGAACTGATCTACGCATCTTTTCGGTGTTCGCCTGCCACCGGAGCGGCTGTTTATACGAACCATCCATTCAGGCGGGCTTGGCGGGACCAGCGGTGTGGTAAAAACCGCAAAGCAGCCCTGAGATTCTGTGCTGGCGACCTCCCTAGCCGACAAAATCGGGATATCCACTTGAGCCGTTTTCATGGATTCACTCCAGGACGTTTTCCTGTTCTTATCGGATTGTGCTAGTAGGGTTCATTTTTTAACCTTGCCCAAGTCTTCCATGAAAAAAGCCATAAGGTGAAGCGCGAAATCATGAGAAGGCGGCTCAGCGCCACTTCCCAGCTCGCGAGAGCACCAATGATGCGAACAAAGGAGAAACATGAGTGGTGAATTCTCATTCGCATGGAAGCAAAGGCTGATTATTCTCGCCGCAGCCGTTCTTACGACTAGTGCCGCTCGAGTCCAAGGGCAAGACAGGAATTCGCATCCTGTCAGCGAAGCCACGGTCCGGTCGAACACTGTAGTTGCAGCGGCAACTGCACCTCCGGACCGCGTGAGAACTGACTCGGCGTACATAATTGGCCCCGGCGACCTACTGGCGATCAACGTGTGGAATGAACCGGAAGTGACGGGGAAGGTTCCCGTCCGCACAGACGGCAAGATTAGCGTCCCGCTTGCTGGCGAGATCCAGGCAAGCGGGCTTACGCCCGACAGCTTGCAGGCAACCATTTCAAAAAAGCTCAACGAATTCGTGAAGGAACCAACGGTAACCGTCGTGGTCGAAGAGATGAATAGCCGGCAGTTCAATGTTTTGGGTGAGGTTCAACATCCCGGATCGTTTCCGCTGATTCGGCCCACGCGCGTGCTGGATGCTTTAGCTCAGGCAGGGGGATTTCGCGATTTCGCCAAGGTTAAGAAAATCTATGTGTTACGCAGGAGTCCGACGGGAGGAAGCGTGAAGCTTCCCTTTAACTACAAGCGGGTCACGCAGGGCGAAAACATTCAAGATGACGTCGAACTGCAAGCCGGAGACACAGTTATTGTGCCTTAAGGGCCCGTTGTGGAAGCGGTGTGGAACACTACCACTAGCTTTCTATAGCCTTGTAATCCTATCGATATGCGGGCCGGTTGTAGCCCAGACTCAGGACTCGTTTCTTCCTCAGGAAGCACGAGATGATTCGCGTTATACCAGTGAATTGCCCACAGACAGTGGATTCAACTTAGATCTACAGAGCAAGGTGATCCACGACAATAATATTTTCAGCAACGATGCGCATCGACAAAGCGACAACGTATTTCAAGAAGGCGCCTTGCTGAATGTGTGGAAGACAAAACCACTCTGGAGCGTGGGACTGCAATACCAGCCTACGATTTTGCTCTACCAAACCGCAACCGCTTTCAATGCACTCGACCAAGGACTCAAACTGGATGGCAATTACCGCGTTCTGCCTCACTTGCAGTTTCGATGGAGCGAATCGATACACTACACAACGGGGGCCTTGGAATCGGCTCCCAACGAATATGTTTCTCTCCCGAACGGCCCGCCTCCCAGTCTAAACTCCACCCTTATCACGCCACTTATCCGAGAGCTGGCAAACCAATCCGGGTTGGAACTCATGGTTCGTCTTCAGACCTTAGAAGCGATGCCAGAATTGATACTGCCTCTTTGTTTCCGTTCATGTCTGCAAAAGCCTGAAGCTATCCACGAAACGCCAGCGCATGATCGAGAACTAGAAACGCGCTGCGCCCGCTCGGATAGCCGCATTCAGCCTTTCCTTCCTCTTCTGTTGAGCAAATTGGCGAGGGAGAAAAACCGGGTGGTAAGGGAGCGGAAGCGTTGCGCTTATTCTTCTCCGTTGCCCACTTTGCTTAGGCCAGAATTGTACCCGTGCGGATAGTGGAGAAGTCAAGAGATGGCTGGTGTGGAAAATTCCTCATTTGTGGAAATCTACGAGCAGGCAGAATTGAAGGCTTCCTGATTGCACAGTTTTAGTGCTTTTCACGATTACGTCCAAATTCGGGGAATACCTGACAGACGGCAATTTGCAGCACTCGCTCCGAGCGCGACATACTGACAAGCATTTGTGAGGTAAGGCCCACATGCTCAAATCCGCACTTGTCCGTGTCCGCGAACTCAGGAAGGTCTTCGGCTCCCTGTCTGCGAGCAACTTTGAGGCAATCGTGGCGAGACTCGCGCCTCTGTATGAAGACGTACGAATTGAAGTGTACGGCATCGCCGAAGACACTATCGCTCGGCTTGACCAAATGGATGTTCGCTATCGGCGAAGCTATTTCCTGCGCAAATCAATCGGGACGCTTTCGGAGTTCGCCGAGGCAATCAGCCAGTTAGAGAAATGCCCCGAATTTGCTCTCATTGCCTCCGAGCTTTCGGACACTCCTGAAATCGAGAGGTATTGGAGGAGGGCGTCGGCATTTTTTCGCAGAAATGAACGGCGCTTGAAGCTCCTACGAAATGACACCGCGGGGCACTTCGGATTGGAAGCTGCGCGGTACGCCGTACAGAATCTCCACAAAGAGGCGGTGAACGGAATTGAGTTGCGCGACCGATTAGTTCTATTGGAGTTCGCGGGAGAACTTGTGGCGACGGCGATGTTGCGTCAGGCCAGCGGCTTGAATCGAGACCACAAGGTAAGACGGCTAGTCAAGCTCGCACAAGTCGGCTATCAGCATGCGACACGGTGCGTCCATTGCGTCGTCTTCTGTTACTTGTGGCAGAAGTTCGGAAAATAACCTACCGCCGCCGCGTATCCCATTTGTATCCCAAAACGCCCTCAGACCCAAATCAAGCAGCTTGAAGCTGGGGTATGTCATTGAAACCAAACGAGGCGGCTGGTGATAATGCAATCCACAGACCGATGCTCTAACGGCTGAGCGCAGCCTGCAAAGAATCAGTGTGGCCTTGCAGGAAGTGCCGAAGCTGCAAGCTGGGTTCTTCCTTAATAGGCCCGTAGCGGCGAAACGGCTCCTCAGCGAAATCACTACCGTGCTACATCTCAGGCTCAGGGAATTGCGTGAACAGCAGCCTTCGTTTTCAACGGACCAAATGTGATGAATCTCGCTATGGAAGCGAAAAACGGCAAAGTTAACACACTAGTAGAACTCCCCTCGGGGCTTGCCACCGTTCGCGCGTCGAGATTGTGAAATCCGGTTACCGTCCGTGCCGCCCTAAATCGGCCACAAGAACCGGAACCCAAATCTCTTATTGCTGCCTTCTGCTGCCCCGCGATCCGCCAAGCTCTTGAAGAAAGGAAAGATGTGGCGGAAGCGTGTGGGAGTCGAACCGACGCGTCGAAATTGCTCCCTCACGGACAGTGCTTCGAGCGAGGTCAAAGGAGACTCTCCCAGGAACGCTTTCGCGGGATCTACTGGCCAAGAGATTGCACAAATGGAGAAACAGAATTCGTTTTGCTTCCTGACTCGCGGAGCTAAATACTCAATAAGTCTAGTGTATTCAATGAAGGCAAATTGGCTGTAGAATTGCCCCGCTCATAGCGGGGAAGTTTGCGTCGGCGACGTGCCTATTTCGCGTTGAGGACTCCGGCCCATCATGTGATGCCCCTCAATCCGAATGATTCGCCCTTGCGTGCCAGGGGAGGTTGGGCGTGCGGAAGCTGTTTTACTTCGGGATCGTGCTTAGTCTCAGTATGTTGATCCTGCCGCGCGGCTCTTTGGCCGACACGGTCACGCTTGGGACTCTTTCGTATGACACGTCGATACCGGCAGGCCCACTTGGACCTGGAGTGGACGCGGTCGACATCCTCAATTTGACGGCCGGTGGCGACTTCCTGGACGCCAACGGAATCCTCTCCACCATTACATTTGAGAACTTGACGGCGAGCATCAATGGCGCCGCCGCCCAGCCTCTTGGCAGCCTTGCGCCCGGCGACTTTTCATTGTTTCCGGCCATTCTGGTTTCACCGAGCGATGTCATTACATCGATCTTACTGACTGGAACGCTCGACACAACAAGCGTTTTGAACGGCAACGGTGTACCGGTTAATTTGCTGTCATCGTTCAGTGTGACGCTCAACAATCCGGACAACTCGCCCCTGGTCGTGGATCAGCCCCTGATGCCGATAACGGTCGAGACTGTGGCGACACCGGAGCCGTCCACGGTGCTGTTGATGGGCTTGGGGCTCTTGTTCGTTGTGGTTTTGGCGAATAAGAACCACTCCAAGCAAGCGACTTAGCACTCGCTTCCACGAAATAGTCGGAACGCTGTTTGAGCAGAGCGAAGGGTTTCTTCGGAAGAGCGCTTGTAAAAGTGAGTGCAATTTCGCAACGTTGTTACTTTTGATCGCATTTTGGAAATCGCAAGCGAACGGTTTTGTCCCGGGCCCCTGATTCTTGAGAGGGGGAAAGACTTGACGGAGCAGATCGCGGGGTCCCGGTTCGGCGGTTTCTCTCGCCTGGCGATGCAATGTGCCGGCGTGGCGACGCTGGTGCTCGCGGCGGCTGGCGCGTCGCAGGCGCAAGTGAATCTTTCGGCGGTTGCGCCCAATGTCGACCAGCCTGGGGTTACCGTGCACAGCCTGATGGGCAGCGGCTTCCCAACAGGCACGATACCTCCCGGGCAGGTGACGGTGACTCTCACTCCGGCAGCGGGCGTCCA
>Ga0209648_10004221_pt1 | contig 12177 bp, 12 predicted proteins | sample GraSoi2013_115cm_FD_185830 | JGI IMG/M metagenome (GOLD analysis project Ga0209648, IMG submission 185830) | Grasslands soil microbial communities from the Angelo Coastal Reserve, California, USA - Sample 9_17_2013_115cm (SPAdes) (version 2) | ecosystem: Environmental > Terrestrial > Soil >...
TAGGACGCATCCGCTCCGACCCGCAAGGCGACGGGCCCGTCGTACTCGAGCACCGGCAGCGCTCGCCACCGGGCTGGATCCCCGCCCGGCTCGGGCGTCGCCCCGCCGTCCCCCGCGTACTCCCCGAGCAGGCCGTAGTTCTGCTCCGCATCCATCACGTTGTGCCACAGCCGAGTGCGCTCGATGGGCAGCTCCACATCGATCGTGATCCAGGTGTGCTTGAACCACTCGTCCAGCCACGCGAAGACGATGCCGCCCGCCAAGCCCGCTTCGCGGATCTCCTGCGCGAGGCGAACGTCGAGGGCCGCCATCTCGCGCTCGTCGTGCCCGCCGTGGTGCATCTCCTCGGGTTGCAGATGCGAGATGCCGCGCGACGACGGCACGCCGAACTCGGCGATGAGCAGCGGCCGGCCCGCGTGATGGCGCTTGAGATCCAGGAGGTAGCCGAAGTAGTGGGACGCGCCCTCGGCGGAGCGGGCGGCGCCGTAGCCCGGATCGAGGTCGATGAAGTCCGGATAGTACGGGTAGGCGTGATAGGCCGCGAAGTAGCCGGCCCGGTCCGCGGGGGTCGGGTGCACCACCATCGCGTCCAGCGTTGCCGCGTCGTTGTCGTACTCCTTGAGCCGCGGGTTCGGCGGGAAGCCGTAGCGCCGCCGCAAGGCTCGCTCCTCGTCCCGACTCGACTCCGTGGCGTGGCGCAGCGGGTCGAGCGTCGGCCAATTGGTGTAGGCGATCGGCCGCTGGGCGCCATGGGTGTCCCACTCATATTGCAGCAGCACGTCACACTGCTCGGCCAGCCACACGTCGGCCGGCGTGCCGCGCTCCACGGCGAGAAACCGCCCGCGGTACGCGCGGCGTCCGTGGGGTCTGCGGTTGTAGGCGCGGATCGAGAACGGCTCCCACTCGCGCCCGAGCACGAACGCCAGCACGTGGTCCGAGACGTCGGCGTCGTAGCGCCCCCAGGCGTGCCCCGCACGGACCGCGAGCAGCGCGCGACCGTGCACGACGTCGACGACCCGCCGCATCTCGTGCCGGAACTCCTGCTTCCAAGCCGGAGCGTCATAGTCGTCCCCGGGCGGCAGCTCCGCCCACACACCGTGCACCAGCCACAGGGCACGGTCGGGGTTGGCGTCGTTCCAGTGCCGCAATGCCCGATAGAACGCCGGCGGGAAGATGGTGTAGAGCCGCAGCGTATTCGCGTTCGCCGCAGCGATGAGCTCCAGCCAGCGCGCGTAAGTCGAGTCGTCGAGCGGGAACTCAGACGGGAACTTCCCCGGCAGCGCCGCCCCGACGTTGATCCCCTTCACGTAGAAGGGCTGCCAGCCCGCGCCGTCCCCGGTCCGCACCTCGAATCGTTCGCCCGCGACGCGCGCCGGAATCTGGGGCTCGCTCGGCGGCGTGGGTGCGACCACGAGCCCCGAATCGACGCCTAAGGCCAGCAGCTCGTCCTCTACTTCCGCGTAGCGCGGCACGAGCTGGAGCGCCCGGCGCAGCGCGAGCGTCGCCGCGGACCGCTGGCCCAGTCGTGCCTGGGCGACACCGAGTCCGTACCACGCATCCGCCGCCGTCGAGTCCGCCGCGAGCGAGTGGCGGAACCGCTCCTCGGCCGCGGCGGTGCGCGTGCGGCGCAGCAACACGAACCCCGCGCCGATCGCGGGACCGGGCGCGCCCGGACATAAGACCGCCGCGGCCGCAAACTGCGCTCTCGCCTCCTCGAGGGCATCGTGCCGGTACGCGCGCCAGCCGCTGTCGACGGCCGCCGCCACCGCCGGGGCGCGGGCACACGGGCCAGCAGCTGGGCGCTGCGCGAGCACAGCCACGAGGAGCAGGAGCATGAGCCGTCGAGAAGATAATGAAACGCGGCGGCGTGCTATGGCATTCGCGCCGCCCGCTCCTAATCTTTGATTATGTCGGTCGACCACTCGCCCGCCGAGCTCCCGCCGGGCCTCCTCCAAGAGTACCGCGAGAGCGCGCGCCTCCAGCTCCAGGTGCTGGCCGAGCTCTCCGACCGCCTTGCCGCGGCGGGCAACGACGCCGAGGCGCTGAGTCAGCTGTATCAGGAGACCCACAAGGTCCACGGCTCGGCCGGGTCCTACGGCTTCTGGCCGGCGTCGCGGCTCGCGGCCGGTATGGAGGAGACGGTCAAGGACTGGGTCGCGCGGCCTGACGAGCCCGACGTAGACCGCGGGTCGATGGCGCGGTGGTTCGTGGTTCAGCTCGCCGAAGCGCTCGAACTCGAGCCGCCACCCCCGAGTCCGGCCGCCCATCCGGTGAGCGGACCTTCAGCTGCCGCGACATCGACTCCCTCCCCCACCGCCACCCCCACTCCCTCCCCCACCCCCCCCTCCTCGCCTCCCACTTCCGGGGGGCGGGTCGACACGCCGGAGGTCATCGTGGTGGAGGACGACCCGGCCCTTGCCGGGCTGCTCGAGTACGGTCTCCGCACGCACGGCTATCGGTTCGTCGTGTATCGCAACGGGCGTGAGGCGCTGGAGGCTCTGCTCGCCCTCGATCCCACCGGTCAGCATCCGCTCGTGCTCCTCGATGTGGATTTGCCGGCGCTGGACGGCTACTCCATCCTCGACGCCCTCGAGCGGGACCGCCCCGGGCAGTACCGCGTAGTGTTCACCACCGTGCACGGCGATGAATCGGAGCAGCTGCGCGGCCTCGAGGCGGGCGCGCTCGATTATCTCGTGAAGCCCATCAGCCTGCGGGTCGCCCTCGAGAAGATTCGGCGCTGGGTCGGGCGGTGACGGGGCGTCATTTCCTCGCGATCGTGGCGGTCGTGCAGGGCATCCTGCTCGCCGCCTTGCTCATGCTGATCGTGCTCAATCGCTGGTTCCGGCTGCGCCGCCGCGCGCGGGTGCACCCCCGCCGCGTGGCGGTCGAGGGCGTGATGCAGCGGTGGGCGCTGGGGCAGGCGGCGCTGGGGGTGGTGCTCGTGCAGCTGGCCCGGCTCCCGATCTCACTCGCCGTGGACGCGCTCGTCACCTGGTCGGCGCGGGTGCCGGGCGAGCGCTGGCGCCAGCTCGCGGTCGCTCTCGAGCGTGAGTGGTGGGCGCGCATCATCCGGAGCAACAGCCGCTCGGGTCGCTGGTGGAAGCGCCTGGAATGCGCGCGCTTCTTGTCGATCGCCGCGACGGCGGGCGACACCGCGCGTGTCCTCAAGCTGCTGCACGACTCGCATCCGGCGGTGCACATCGCCGCCGTGGCCACCCTCGAGCGGCTCCAGAGTCCCGCCCTCGCCACCGCCGCGCTCGAGCGGCTGCCGTCCCTCGCGCCCACGGTGGGTGCCTACTACGCGGCGATGCTGCGGCGGTCGCGCGCCGTGGTGGTGCAGCTCCTGTTGGCGAAACTCCGGCGCACCGACGATCCCGCACTGCCACGCCTCGCCGAGTTCGCGGCGCGACTCCGGGAGCCGGTCCTGCGCGAGCCGCTAACGGCGCTCGCCGAACACCGCGATGCCGAAGTCCGCGTCCAGGTCGCGCGGGGGCTCGGCAGCTTTCCCCACGCCGCCTCGCTCGCGGCGCTGACGCAACTCGTCGCGGACGCGCTCTGGCCGGTGCGCGCGCAAGCGGCACGCTCGCTCGGGATGCTCGCCGATCCCGCGAGTTTGCCCCGGCTTCGCGCACTGCTGCGGGATCCGGACTGGTGGGTCCGGTTGCGCGCCGGGCTCGCGCTCACCCGCTTCGGCGCCGCGGGCCGGAACGCGCTGCTCGAAGCCGACGTCGGGCCGGACCCCAACGCCCGCAACATGGCGCACCTCGTCTTGGGCCTCTCGCCCCAGGCGCTCGCGGAGTTCGCCGCGTGAACGAACTCATCCGCGGTACGGATTTCGTGATCCTCGTCTATTTTCTGGTGCTGAACTCGTTCTACGCGCTGCTGCTCGTGCTGTCTATCCCGGAGATCTGGGAGCAGACGCGCCTGGCCGATGACGAGGATTTCCAGCGGCTGATGCAAAGCGACGCGCTGCCCCCGATCACGATCCTCGTCCCCGCGCACAACGAGCAGCGGACGATCGAGGCGAGCGTGACCGCGATCCTGGCGCTCCACTACCGCAACTACGAGGTGGTCGTCGTCAACGACGGGTCCAAGGACGAGACACTCGAGGCGCTGCGCCACGCGTTCGATCTGTACGAAATCCCGCGCACCTACCCCGAGACGATCCCGACCAAGCCGCTCCGCGCCCTGTATCGCTCGCGCAAGCGGACGAAACTCACCGTGCTCGACAAGGAAAACGGGGGGAAGGCGGATTCGCTCAACGCGGCCATCAACGCGAGCCGCTTTCCGCTGGTCATCGCCGTCGACGCCGACACGTTGATCGAAGCGGACGCGCTCCTCCGGCTCACGCGCCCCTTCCTCCTGGGCCGCCAGATTGCCGCGGTGGGCGGCACGGTCCGGGTGGCGAACGGGTGCGTGGTGAAGGACGGGATCGTCACCGAGGCGCGCGTCCCGCGCGGCTTCCTAGCGGGTGTCCAGGTGGCCGAGTATTTGCGCGCCTTCATGTTCGGGCGGCTCGGCTGGAATCGCCTCGGCGGGAACCTGATCATCTCGGGAGCGTTCGGCCTGTTCCGCAAGGACCATCTCCTGGCGGTCGGCGGCTACGACGCCACCAGCACCGTCGAGGACCTCGACCTCGTGGTACGGCTGCACCGGTATCTTCGCCGCCACAAGATCAGGTACGAGATCCCGTTCATCCCCGATCCGGTGGCGTGGACCGAGGTCCCCGAGAGCCTCCGGGTGCTCGGCCGCCAGCGTGAACGCTGGCAGCGCGGGTTGGTGGCCGCCATGTGGCAGTACCGCGGCATGCTGTTCAACCCCCGGTACGGACGCGTGGGCCTGATCGCGGTCCCCTTCTACACCTTCGGCGAAATGGTCGCGCCGCTGGTGGAGGTGTTCGGCTACGCCATCACGGTCGTGGGCTTGTCGCTCGGGGTGGTGAACGTCCCGTTCGCGCTGCTGTTCGTGCTCGTGGCCTGGGGCTACGCCATGCTGTTGTCGCTGTGGGCGGTGGTGCTGGAAGAGGTGAGCTTCCGGCGCTACGGCCGCTTCGGCGATCTCGCGCGACTGGTGCTGTTCGCGACGCTCGAGAACTTCGGCTACCGCCAGTGCGCCGTGTGGTGGCGGCTGCGGGCGTTTCTCTCGGTGTGGCGGCGCAAGCACGTGTGGGGCGTCATGACGCGCAAAGGGTTCGACCCGGTGACGAAGTAGCGCGGCGCGCCGCGGACGGCGCGGCGACCCGGTCCCGCGCCGGTTACATTGGTCCCGGAAGCGGGGGACGTCCGCCGAGAGAACTCACGGTCTCGCATGGAGTCGTCGTGACGGCCAGGTTGCTCTACCGGATCGCCGCAGTGCTGCTCATCCTCTTTGCGGCAGGCCATACGGTGGGATTCTTGCGGTTCCAGCCGCCCACCCCAGAGGCCGCCGCAGTCCGCGACGCCATGACGAACGTGCATTTTCAGGTTCGCGGCTCGAGCTTCAGCTACGGCGGCTTCTACGTCGGGTTCGGCCTGTTCGCAACGCTCTATCTCTTGTTTGCCGCGTTCTTGGCTTGGCACCTGGGGAACGTGGCCGCCACGAATCCGCACGCGATCGGCGCTCTGGCATGGGGCTTCGTCGCGGTGCAGGTGGTGAGCTTCGCGCTAAGCTGGATCTATTTTGCCCCGCCGCCTGCGATCCTGTCGGCGCTCGTGGCCGCCTGCCTTGGCTGGGCCGCGTGGCTCATCCCCTGAGCACGGCACCCCAGCCTCGCCCGCGTCGCCGCTGACGCGCGCCACCGTGCGGGCGAGCCCGTCTCGCGCGGCCGAGCGGTACTGCCGCGAGGTGAGTATTCCGGTCGGTCGTTGATGGCGTCGCGCCACGGACGCACGGGCGCGCCGGCAGGGTGCTTCGTGGCGGCACGGCAAGCCGGGACGTAATTTCCCGCGCATGCCCCACCCCACGTTTCCCAACCTCACGGTGCTCGACCACCCGCTCATCCAGCACAAGCTCTCGATCCTCCGGGACAAGCACACTACGACGCGCGATTTCAAGCAGCTCGTGAATGAGATCGCCATGTTCATGGCCTACGAGGTCACGAAGGATCTGCCGCTCGAAACGGTGGAGGTGGACACGCCGCTCGAGCACATGCGCGGGGTGCGGGTCGCCGGGAAAAAGCTCGCGCTCGTACCGATCCTGCGGGCCGGCCTCGGCATGGTGGAGGGGATCGCCCAGCTGATCCCGTCCGCGCGGGTAGGCCACATCGGGATCTACCGCGAGCACGACACCCTCCAGCCCGTGGACTACTATTTCAAGATTCCCGAGGGACGCGACGCGCGCGACTTCTTCGTGCTCGACCCGATGCTCGCGACCGGCGGCTCAGCGGTGGACGCCGTGAACGCCCTCAAGCATGCCGGCGCTCAGCGGATCCGGTTCCTCTGTCTCGTGGCCGCGCCCGAGGGCACACGCCGCATGCTCGCGGCCCACGCCGACGTCCCAATTTTCGCGGCCGCGCTCGACCGCGAGCTCAACGGCCAGGGCTACATTCTGCCGGGGCTCGGGGACGCGGGCGATCGGCTGTTCGGGACGCGCTAGCGGGACTCGCCTGATTGACGGTTTACGTCATATTGACATTTTGCGTCATATTGATATGTTATGACGTAATTCGTCATACCAACGACATATGACATAAAATGTCCACCCGCTCCTACGTCGCCCTCATCGCCGACGCGACCGCCTCGCGCGCGCTCGCGCCCGCGCGCCGCGCAAGGCTCCAGACCGACGTCCGCGCCGTCCTCAAGGAGCTGAACCGCCGCTTCGCCCGCGCCCTCGCGGCCCGCTTCGCCGTCACCCTGGGCGACGAACTGCAGTGCCTGCTCGCGACGGCCGCACCCGTGTGGGAGATCGCCCATCACATCCGCTCCCGGCTCGCCCAAGTCGACTGGGTGGTGGCGTGCGGTCGCGGCGCGATCAGCACGCCGCTCGCCCCCACGGCACCCGAGATGGACGGGCCCTGTTTCCACGAAGCCCGGGGCGCCATGGAGCGCGCCAAGCGGCAGCGGCTGGTGCTCGCGTTCGGCGGGTTCCCGCCAGCGCTCGAGCCGCTCGCGAACTACTACTCCGCGCTCTACTGGAGCTGGACCCCCCGCCAGCGCCGCGCGGCGACCCTGCTGCGGCTCGGTCCTCCCGCGGTCGCGGCGGCCGCACTCGGGGTCGACCGCAGCGCCGTGTCCCACCTCGCCCGCCGCATGGCCTGGCCTCTCGTCGCGGCGGGGGATAAGATGTTTCGGACCCTGCTGGAGACCCCGTGAACCCATTGTTCGTAGTGCCGCTCCTCGTCTACACGCTCGCCGCCACGCTGTGGCCGGCCCAGGTGGACGGTCGCCGGCGCGCCCGCGCGCTGCTGTTCGGAGAAGCGCTCTTCGTCACGGGGGCCCTGGTCGTGGGCCAGCTCCTCGTGCCGCTGGTGCACCCGCTCCCCACGGGGCTGTGGTGGGGACGGGTGGCCCTGCTGGCCACGGGCTACCTCTACGTGGCGGGCCGCGGCATCGTGCTCGTCCGCAGCGTGCTCGAGCTCCCGTCCCTCCAGATGCGGCGGGACGAGGACCGGACCGCCGGCGCGATCGACATCGCGCGCGGCCGCGCGGTCGGCTCCTTGGAACGGGCTCTCGCCCTCACCCTCGTGCTGCTCGGCGAGTACAGCGCGGTCGGCTGGATCATCGCCGCCAAGGCGCTCGCCCGGTTCAAGGCCCTCGAGGATCGGGAGTTCGCCGAGTACTTCCTGGTCGGTACCCTCGCCTCCTTCCTGCTCGCCGTGCTCGCCGGGGTAGGGCTCCGGATCCTGTTGCGGCAGGGCTGACGCCCGCCACGCAACCCTCCCCGGTCCGGCCGTGTCAGAGGTGTAACTGACACCGCCGCCCCGGAGCCTGGTGGACGAACGCGACCTGATAGCCAGAGTTCGCGCCGGGGACGGCGCCGCCGAACGCGCCTTCTATGACGCGCACGTCGACCGCATCTATCGGCTCGCCTATCGCCTCGCCGGCGACGACGAGCTGGCGCGGGAGTTCACGCAGGACACGTTCGTCCGCGCGTTCGAGCGGCTGGGCACGTTCCGCGGTGAGGCGAAGCTCTCCACCTGGCTCCACGCCATCGCCACCTCGGTGGCGCTGAACGGGCTGCGCAAGGTGACGCGGTTGCGGCAACGCGTGGTGGACCTGGACGACGCCGCGGGCGTGGCGACGGGTCCGCGACGAGCCGAACCGGACCTGAAGACGCGGCTGGCGCAGGCGATCCAGGGTCTGCCCCGCGGCTACCGGACCGTGTTTGTGATGCACGACGTGGAGGGCTACACGCACGAGGAGATCGGCGCCAGCCTGGGGATCGAGACGGGCACGTCGAAGGCGCAGCTGTCGCGCGCGCGGGCCAAGCTGCGGGACGCGCTGGCGGACTTTGCGGGAGAATGGACCTAGATGACCGACGACCGGTTTGATCGACTGCTGCGCGAGGTGGCGCAGGACTACCACCGCCCACCGACCCCGCCACGGGAGGAGATGTGGCGGGCGATCGTGGCGACCCGCGCGACGCGGCGCCAGCGCCGGGACGTGTGGCGCGCCACGCTCCGCTGGGGGGTGGGGATCGCGGCGGTGCTCGCCCTCGGCGTCGCGATCGGGCGCTTCAGTGCTGGGCGCGGCGGCGCGGACAGTGCAACGAGCGACCGGAGCTCAGGCCTCGCCTACCAGCTCGCCGCCGCGCAGTACCTCACGCGCACCGAGGCCCTGCTGACGGGCTTCCGCACCGAGACCCGCGCGGGCGAGCCGGCGGCGTCGCAGTTCGCCGCTCAGGCCCGCGACCTGCTCGGCACCACGCGCCTCATGCTCGACTCGCCGGCGGCGGCTGACGTCCGGTTGCGGGCCCTGCTCGAGGATCTGGAGCTCGTCCTGGCCCAGATCGCCCAACTGCCGGCACGGGGCAACCCGGAGGACGTGCAGGTCATCACCCACGCACTGGAACAACGAAGCGTGCTGCTGCGGCTGCGGTCGGCGTCGTCGCCGGCCCCGGGCTTGGGGCGCACGCAAGGAGCTTTGTGATGCACACGTTGGCACTCGTAGTCGCAGCCGTCGTAGCCTGGCAGCAGCCGACCGGAGGGAGCCGGATCGCGGGCGCCGTGGCGCAAGCCGAGGCGGCATTGCGGGCCACGGCCCCTGTCTTCCAGGGCCAGGTCGAGGCCCTGAGCGCGCTCCCCGCGCTCGCGGGGCTCGATGCGCTCGCGGGACTCGATGCCCTCGCCGGGCTCGATGCGCTTGCAGGCCTCGATGGGCTCGCGGGACTCGACGCGTTGGACGCGGTCGACGGGCTCGATTGGGGCACGCCGCGGCGCGCGCAGCAAGGGCAGGACCCGACCGATTCGCTGTGGCGGGCGGCGCGGGCCGCGTTGAACCGCTCAGACTACATGAGCGCCGCCAACCTGTACTACGACCTCGCCCGCCGCTACCCCAGCGCCACCCGCGCCGGCGATGCGCTCTACTGGGCGGCGTTCGCCCTCTACCGGAACGACGACTTGGGACGGGCCCGCAGCCTGCTCGTCACCCAACAACGGGGTTACACCAAGGCGGCCACGGCACGCGACGGCCTGGCGCTCTTGGCCCGCGTCCAGGCCGCTCTAGCGAAGCAAGGAGACGGCGAGGCCGCCCAGTGGATCGCGCAGCAGGCCGCGCCTAAGGCCGACACCGCGGGCCCCCGTGGTCGGGACTGCCCGAGCGCGGACGACGAGGACGACCTGCGCATCGCCGCGCTGAACGGCCTCATGCAGATGGACGCCGACAAAGCGGTGCCGCTGCTCCGCACGGTGCTGGCGCGCCGCGACGCGTGCCACCGGGCGCTGCGCCGCAAGGCGGTGTTCGTCCTGTCGCAAAAACACACCGCGGAGACCGAGGACATCCTGCTCGATGTTGCTCAGCACGACCCCGATTCGGACGTCCGCCAACAGGCGGTGTTCTGGCTCTCGCAAGTCCCGACCGAGCGGGCGGTGACGATGCTCGACTCGATCCTCCGCACCACAGTCGACGAGGAGCTGCGCGAGAAGGCCCTCTTCGCTCTGTCGCAGCAGCATAGCCCCCGGGCCGCCCAGATCCTCCGCACGTACGCCGAGACCACGACCGCGCCGTCCGAAGCCCGCGCCAAAGCGATCTTCTGGCTCGGCCAGCGACCCTCGGACGAGAACGCGGCCTTCTTGCGCGGGCTGTACGCGAAGCTCGCCGAGGACGAGCTGAAGGAGAAGGTCATCTTCTCGCTCTCGCAAAGGCGCAGCGCGGAGAACACCCGCTGGTTGATGGACCTCGCCCTCAACGAGCGGGAGTCGATCGAGATGCGCAAGAAGGCGCTCTTCTGGGCGGGGCAGTCGGGAGGCGATCTCGAGCCGTTCATCAGCCTGTACGACCGCATGCAGAACCACGACCTGAAGGAACAGCTGATCTTCGTCTACTCGCAGCGCCACGAGGCCCCCGCGCTCGACAAGCTGATCCAGATCGCGAAGACCGAGCCGGACCGAGAGCTCCGGCGCAAGGCGATCTTCTGGTTGGGCCAGGCGCACGACCCCCGGGCGGCGCAGGTGCTGCTCGAGATCATCAACCAGTGACCGGCCGCCTCGCCCTCGCCCTCGCCTGGCTCGCCGGTCCGGCAGCGGGGCAACGCCTCGTCGACCGGATCGCGGCGGCGCCCGACGGCACCGTGCGGATGAGCTTCGCGGCTCGCGCTGGCGTGTGCGGCAACGGCCGCAACGTCATCGCCCTGGAGTGCCACGGCGGGAGCTGCGGGCGTCAGACGGTGTGGAACGACGGCCGGTTCGTGGGCAACGAGGTGGAGTACGACTGCGACGCGGGACCGGTGCGCGTCTCCCTCACGGTGCGGCGCGGCCATGTCGAGGCGCTCCGCACCTACGTCGGCGGGCGCTGGGTGACGCCACCCACGAGCGCCGCCGTGACCGATCTCGGCACCCCGTCCGCGCGCGAGGCGGTCGATTTCCTGCTCGACCTCGCCGCCCGCGAGGACGGCCGGGTGGGCGAGGAGGCGATCCTGCCCGCGACGCTCGCCGACTCGGTGACCGTGTGGCCCACGCTCCTCACGCTCGCCCGCAACGACCGCGTGCCGCGCCGCACCCGCCGGCAAGCCGTGTTCTGGCTGGGCCAGGCGGCGGGCGCCGTCGCCACGCGCGGGCTGAGCGCGCTGCTCGATGAGGACGGCGTGGAGCGGGACGTGAAAGAGCAGGCGGTGTTCGCGCTGTCCCAGCAGCCACACGGCGACGGCGTGCCCGCGCTCATCCGCGTCGCCCGCTCGCATCCGGACCGCGAGCTGCGCCGCAAGGCGCTCTTCTGGCTGGGGCAGTCCGACGACCCGCGGGCGCTCGCCGTGTTTGAGGAGTTGCTGACGCACCCCTGATGGCCGCGCGCGCCGCAGGGCGCGCGCCGGCAGTGAGCACGGGCGGGACGGGGATGAAGAACCGCCCGAGTCCGGCGGGCGCCGCGGTGGGCGCTCCCCCTTCCCTCCGACGGCCTCCCCTGTTGTCTTTCGCCCATGTCCTTCTGGACGTTGCGCCGGCGGCTCATCGCCGCCGGAGTGGCCTTGGTGCTGCTTGCCGTGGGCTGGGGAGCGGTCGTCGTTGCCGCGGCGCTCACCGCGTCGCGCGACCAGGCGACCAGCGCCGATGCGATCGCCGTGCTCGGTGCGGCCCAGTACAACGGCCGACCCTCGCCCGTGTTCCGGGCGCGGCTCGACCACGCCGCGGCCCTGTACCAGCGCGGCCTCGCCCCGCTCGTGCTGGTGACGGGCGGCGTGGGGGTGCACGACACGGTCAGCGAATCGGAGGTTGGGCGCCGCTATCTGGTCAAGGCGGGCCTTCCCGAAGGCGCCGTGATCGCCTTGGCGGCCGGCGCCAGCACCTCCGCCTCGGTCGCCGGCGTGGCCCGCTGGTTCCGAGATCGCGACAGCCGGCGCGTACTGCTCGTCTCGGACGGGTTCCACATGCTGCGACTGCAGATCCTCGCGACCCGGGCGGGCCTCATCCCCTTCACCTCGCCCGCCCCCAACTCCCCGATCCGCTCAAATCCGCGCCGCAACGCGACATACTTTCTAGCCGAGGGATTCAAGGTTCCAATCGCCTGGGTCTTCAACCGTTGAGCGCCGCCCTGCCGCTCGCCAGCCGCC
>Ga0209648_10004222_pt1 | contig 12176 bp, 9 predicted proteins | sample GraSoi2013_115cm_FD_185830 | JGI IMG/M metagenome (GOLD analysis project Ga0209648, IMG submission 185830) | Grasslands soil microbial communities from the Angelo Coastal Reserve, California, USA - Sample 9_17_2013_115cm (SPAdes) (version 2) | ecosystem: Environmental > Terrestrial > Soil >...
TAGCTATTGACCAATAAGAACGTTTTGCTTTTTCCCCCCAACCCAATCGCAGCGATCTTACGAAATTTATTGTCCGACCTGATTCCCCCATGAAAGCAACCCTACTCTGTCTAGCCGCGGGGCTTTTCTCCGCAAGTGCATACGCCGCCACCGAACTCACCTACTGGGATTTCCTTGGTGGAGGCGACGGCGTTCGAATGAAACAGATCGTCGAAGAATTCAACAAGAGCCAAAACGACATCCATGTAACCGAATCGACCCTTACTTGGGGAGAGCCATTTTACACTAAGGTTCATACCGCGGTTGTCTCCGGTCAAACGCCGGATGTCATGACCTATCACCTCTCCCATTTTGCCGCAGGTATTCAGGCTAAGGACCTGCGTCCGATCACCAATGAGGAACTCGCTCAAGCCGGTTTAAAGCAGTCCGACTTTCAAGACTCGATCGTTCAACGGTCGTTAGAGCTCAGCAAGGAATACGGACAGAACGATCAACTTTTTGGTGTTCCTCTCGATATCCATACGTTAGTGCTCTACTACAACAAGACGGCTCTCAAGAAAGCAGGTCTACTCGGACCGGACGGCAAGCCAACCGGCACGGACAGCATCGACGCATTTAATAAAATGCTGGGCGAGGCAAAAACCAAGACGCATCTGTTACCTATTGCCGCATCAACTAACACCGAAGAGCCGGCCTCTTGTTGGCGCATTTGGTACACCTTCTTTAAGCAGCAAAATGGGGATTTCATTAAAGATGGCAAACTGACATTAGACGACGTGGAAAAACAGGGCGCCAAGTCGTTACAAATCATAGCGGACTGGATGAAAGAGGGGTATACACCAAAAAATACGACCTACCCATCCCAGGTTGCCCTGTTCAGCGCGGGGCGTGCGATTTTTATGATTAATGGCAATTGGGAGGTTCCCACCCTGGTCGATCTGGAAAAGAGCAAAAAGCTGACATTCGAGTATGGAGTTCAGGCATTTCCTAAGCTCTTTGACAAGATCGACACCTGGGCGGACTCGCATCAACTGGCGATACCGAATAATCAGAAGAATCCACCTTCGCCCGAGAAAGTCGCAGCCGCTTTGAAATTTATTGCGTACGTCGTAAAGCAAGTGACGTGGGCCGGCGGCGGCCATATCCCAACTTACCTACCGGTGCAGCAAAGTGACGAGTATAAACAGATGTCACCAAACAACGAGTACAGCGCTCAGGCTGCAAAGCAGGTTAGTTTGGAACCACCGCTCCCGATCTTTGGCGTTGGCGGCCCCACCTTCGCTCCCATCAGCAGCTTCCTGGTGCCGGCTTGGAACGGCCAGATCGCGTCGGATCAGGCCATCAAGCAGTTCGACCTCGAACTTCAGAAATTTGCCAAACAGTAGTAGCCAAGGGCGGTCGATTCTATTGGTGCCTATCGATTGGAAAGGCGCTATCATCAGGAAGGATCATGCAGGAGGGAGCGGCTCAAGCAGGTAATCCGAGCAATAAGCACCAGCTTGCTGCCTGGTTGTTTGTTCTGCCGTTTATCGTCCTCTATCTGCTGTTTTTGATCTACCCGGCGATCCGAGTTTGTTACCTTAGCCTAACGAACTCGGACATCGCCGGCCAAGGTCAGTTTATCGGATTCAATAATTTCACCACGTTGTTCCAGGACCAGGATTTCTGGGCATCGGTCATCCACACCGCTTATTTCGTGCTCCTAACCGTTGTACCCAATACGGTAGTCGGCTTCATTTTCGCGCTTTTGGTCGTCCGACTAAGACGGTTTCGTCTGTTTGTCCTGGCCTGTTTCTTCTTGCCGTATGTTCTGCCAGTCAGTGTTACCTATGACGCAGCGATTTGGGTACTAGATACGAACTTCGGAATAGTTAATCTCCTAACTGGGTCCAACATCGCTTGGTTCCAAGATCCCGCCTTGGCCATGCCTTCGGTTGCTGGCGTCACCATCTGGTGGACCGTCGGATTTAATATGCTGCTCTTCATCGCCGGACTGCAAAATATTCCGAAAGAATACTATGAAGCGGCCGCGCTGGACGGAGCGAGTGGTTTTCACCGATTTACCCAAATCACCTGCCCCCTCATCTGGCCGGTGGCCAGCCTAGTCCTAGTCATTCAACTGATCCTTCAATTCAAGATCTTCGATCAGATTTACCTATTGACGCTGGGAGGCCCGTTCAATTCGACCGTCGTCGTTTTACTCTACATGTACCGTCAAGCGTTCCTGCAGGGCCGTGGCGGCTACGCGGCCGCCATCGCATTGATGCTTGTCTTGATCATCATCGTTGCCTCACTCATCCAGTTTCGTCTACTCCGCATTCGGCGAACAACCGCATGAAAACCCGCCGCTTCTCTATCCTGGGTTTTCTTTGTACCTTGCTCACTCTGGTTATGGCGCTAGCCTGGATATTTCCAGTCTATTGGCTCACCATCACTTCGCTGAAAACCGAGGACCAGACGATCGTGGTGCCGCCCTCGTTCCTTCCGTGGCCGCCGAACTTTGACGCTTTCGTATACGTTCTGCAAAACAGCCCATTTATCCGCTGGTACATCAATACCATCGTCGTCTCGGTAACGGTGACCTTTTTCTGCATCCTGTTCGCGCTGATGTGCGCCTACGCGTTGTCGCAACTGGAGTTCAACGGGAGAAGATTAATTTACACCGCTCTACTGGTCGGTTTCATGCTGCCGTTTAGCACCTTGGCCATACCACTCTTCATGATGATGAATCGGTTTAATCTGGTGAACACTTTTGCCGGCCTCATTCTGCCGCAGATTGCGATCCCGCTACCGGTAATCGTTTTTAAGCAGTTCTTCGACGACGTACCGCGCGACTTTCGCGACGCCGCCCTAATCGACGGCGCAGGCAATTGGCGAATACTCTTTCGCATCTATCTGCCGCTTAACTGGAACATCACCTGGGCAATGAGCATCGTCACGTTTATCAGCACCTGGAATAATTTCTTTTGGCCTCTCATTATTACCAACTCGACGCCGATGCTAACTATCCCAGTCGGCATGACCCAGATCCAGCTCTCGTACGGCGTTTCGTTCGCGAAGATCTGCGCTACGGCCGTACTCGCCTCAATCCCCACCGCAGCAGCCTATCTTCTTTTTCAGAAGAGAGTCACCGAAGGGGTGATGGCGGTAGCAGGGCTGAAGTAAAGCCCTGGAGAAACAGGCCGTCGTCCGATTCATAAGGGGGCGCATGCCCTGACCAACTGCCAGTTCCAGGGGTCACTCAAACCAGCGTCATTCAAAAGCCGTCTCAGCGCGCTTGGGGGCAATGGATGTCTTTCGGCTATTGAGCGACCAAGGTATATGGCCCCGGCGCTACCTCCTATTGGACTTTAGTCCAATAGACGGCCCGGCAAGGGATACTCTAGAATCCGCCCCAAATGCCTGATACTCCATCTCACGGGCGGTACAATCGGAGGGTACCTATTTTTACCAGACTGATTCCGGCAGCGTGGATCAAGGACAATCGGTGGCACCGGTGCGGCCCATCGCGGAATCTTAGTTTGGGTTGCCGGCTCTTGGTTACACTTGTTTTCACGATCCTCGTCGCGGGCTGTGCTGCTTACGGCCCCTACCATGCGAACACATCGGGTGAACCGTTCAACTCAGTACGGGGACCCAAGGACGGGCGCTACAAATTGGCGTTCATCGAGTTCGGGGATCAAGGCTCAATGTTAGATACATCGCAACTAGGTGCTGCTCTCAAAGTAATCGGTAAAGCGGAGCGTCCGCTGCTCTTCGTTTACATCCACGGCTGGCAAAACAATGCGATTTCGGGGGACGTCTGCCGGTTCGAGCACTTCATCGATGCGATGTCGCGTTTTCCGGAGATGACCGCGCGAAAGATCAACGTGATCGGCGTCTATATCGCATGGCGCGGGAGAGACCTTACTGTGCCAGGGCTGAGTTTATTAACGTTCTGGAGCCGCAAGTCCGCTGGTCAAATAGTTGCGTCCCAAAACGGCTGCCTAGCTGCCATCAGCGAGCTCGCATTGGCGGCTCGGGCACCAGATAAGAAATATCACCATTGTGTGCTCCTAGGCCATTCATTTGGCGGGTTGGTACTGGGGAATACCATTTCTCATTCCATTCTCGATGCCGGCAGCAACGGAGTACGCAATTCCAGCCCCTGGGACATGGCGGTGGCGTTTAATTCGGCCGATAGTTCGATTGGCTCCCGGCAATTGATGTCGGAACTTAGTTACCTGTATAAATATGATGAAAAACGGCATGCGTATGTCGCTCGAACCTCTCTGGAGAGCGGTGTGGTCATAGAAGAAAACCGTCCGTTTTTGATCATCCTGCAATCAGAGAACGATCAGGCGACGGGCCAATTCTTTCCCATTGGGACGGGAGTCTACAACACCATAAATCTTCGCTACCATTGGGATAAGGTTTCGGTACCTGGTAGGCACGGAAGCAAAGTATCTGAGCAGCAGTTCTACACTCGGACACCCGGCAACAACCCGTACCTAGTCAATTATCACGTCGTGCCTCTTGGAGAAACCACTCCGCCGCCCGATCTAAGGGCGCAGGAGAACAGAGCGTTCGAAGCCAATATCAGGGAAAACGTGCAAGACCAGATCTTTTACACCAGTGAACGTAACGATGGCCACGAAAACCGTTTCTGCCGCAATGCCAACTATAATCCCGATGAGGTCAGGCCATCTACCGGAAAAGAACTTTGGCGACGGTGGCAATTCGTTTATTCGGGTAATGCCCGTATACCATGCTGGATTGTTAGGGTGCCAAAGGATATTATTTGGGGTCACGGCGGACTGTGGAGCGACAACTCCGTAGCCATGTTGGGCGCTCTTTTCCGCATGCATTTCCCACTGGAAGGCGGACGCATTGTAACTCCTCCGCAGCGACCTAGCGTTCCAACGACCCCGGACCTGCAACAGTTAAACCAAGAATAGCTGCGACGACAGTCGCCATCGTTATCGGACCCAACAGACTCCGTGAGCGCTCAGAGGGCGATTGACCGCATGGGGAGCTGTCGGGTATGGACTTCGCTATACTCCAAATCGTCCACGACGGGACTAGTCGGACCGGAGCCGGTTTCGTTCGGTAGCGGTCCGCCAGCTGCCTATGCGAGTCAACTTAAGGGCTTAGGATTGTACGGTGAGGACTTGTCCCGGAGGGACTCAGTGAAAGTAGCCCAGTACGAAGTGCTGGGAAATGATGCAGAAAGACACGTCCGTCCCGTCCGGGACGATAGAAACGCTCGGCTTCTGGTCCTGCACGCGGCTCTGCGATTGCCAGCATTCGTCGATCGTCCCGTCCGGGACGGATAGCTCTTTAAAAACCCTAACCCAGCACTTCGTACTGGGCTACTTTCGTCGGGTCCCGGCGGGACTGATTTTCTCTAACCTCCAACGACGCAGTGTAAGAAGGGAACCGGCGCTCCTTGGTTTAGTGTTTGCTAACACCAGCTGGCTGCTCGACTAGAGGCGGTTCGGGTTCGCCTTTTCCCCCTCGATGAGAAATCCTCTCAACTAAATAGAACAATACCGGGATGAGAAAGATCGCGACAAATGTCGCTGCCAACATGCCCCCGATGACGGTCGTTCCGAGAATTTGCCTGGAGGCAGCGCCTGATCCGGCAGCCAACCACAGCGGTACACACCCGAGGATGAAGGCGAACGCAGTCATGAGGATCGGACGAAGTCGCAGACGAGCACCAGCCAAGGCGGCATCCACGATTGGCCTCCCTTTGTCGTATTCGGCCTTGGAAAATTCGACAATCAAGATCGCGTTCTTTGCCGCCAGACCGATGAGCATCACTAGGCCGATCTGCGCAAAGACATCATTTTCGAAAACGATCGAACTCTGACCGTAAACGTCGTTTTTGAATAGCCTGCCAACCAGCGCCACAAAGGCGCCGAGAACAGCTATCGGCGTGCAGAGAAGGACGCTGAACGGCAATGACCAACTTTCGTATTGGGCCGCCAGTATGAGGAACACAAACAGCAATGATAGCCCGAAGATTACGGTGGGCGGCACCCCTTTCTGGGCTTGCTGCTCCTGGAAAGACATATCCTTATAATCAAATCCCATCTCCGCCGGCATCGTCTTGGCAAATACATCTTCCAGCGCGGCCATGACTTGATATGAGCTAACACCCAATTTCGCATTCACATTTATCTGGGAGCACCGGTGAAGATTGTAACGCATCGTAAACTCGGGCCCAAAACGGCGCTCGATCCGCGTCACCGAAGAAAGTGGAACCGGATTTCCCGCATCATTAAGCACATAAAACCGGCCGACATCCTCGGGTTGCGTGCGAAATGGCCCATCCGCTTGGACGTACACCTGCCATGACCGCCCAAACCGATTGAAGTAATTGACAAACGAGCCACCCATAAAGACCTGCACGGCCTTATAAACATCGGATAGATTAACTCCTTGCTTCAGGACTTTGTCTTGATCGACGTCGAGAAAAAACTGCGGAACACTTCCCAATAAAGTGGTTGTGATCCTGGCAATTTCCGGGCGTTTCCGCGCAGCCTCCATGAATTTCTGGGTCTGCTGATTGAGGAAGTTCACATCCATCCCAGCGCGATCTTCCAGAAGGAAAGTCACCCCCCCGGATGTTCCAATGCCTGGGATTGACGGGGGTGGGAAAACAAACGCAACTCCTTCCGAAATCTTGGTGAGCGATTGATTTGCATTCTCCAGGATCGCTCGGAGATGCTGCTCCGTAGAAGTCCGCTTTTTCCACGGCTTCAGGGTTACAAAGAAAAAGCCGTTGTAAGTGGTGCTAACACCGCTCAGCAAACTGAATCCGGCAATTGTGGTAACGCCCTGCACCCCAGGCGTTTTCCGGAGGATGTCCTCGACCTGTCTGGAAGCGGCACCGGTTCTTTGCAATGACGCCGTTTCCGGCAGCGACAGATTGGCATAGAGATAACCCTGGTCCTCGGTCGGGACAAATCCGCCTGGGATCTTCCCGCCCAGCCAACCCGTCGCCAGCAGAACTAGAATCAGAAACAAAATGCAAAGAAAGCCGCGTCGCATCAAAAGTTGGCAGACGCGTATATAGCCGTTAGTAGCGGATCCGAAGACTTTGTTAAATCCGTTAAAGAAAAATGCCAATGGCCCTCGGCCAGATTCTTTTTTGGGCCGCAAGAGAAGGGCCGAAAGCGCCGGACTCAATGTCAATGCGTTAAATGCCGAGAAGATCACCGAAACCGCGATGGTAACTGCAAACTGCTGGTAAAGCCGCCCAGTGATTCCTGGAATGAATGCGGTTGGGATGAAAACAGCCGCCAGAATGAGCGCGATGGCAATCACCGGGCCGGAGACCTCTTCCATCGCTTTAAGCGCAGCGTCTTTGGGCGACAGGCCTTGTTCGATATGGTGTTCGACCGCTTCGACTACCACGATCGCGTCATCGACTACCAGACCGATGGCCAGAACGAGTCCCAAGAGCGAGAGCGTGTTGACTGAGAATCCAAGCAGCGGAAACACTGCGAATGTGCCAATCAGTGAAACCGGTACGGCACACAATGGAATCAGGGTAGCTCGCCAGCCTTGGAGGAAAACGAAAACAACCAGGATGACCAGCAGCATCGCCTCCGCCAGCGTCTTGTAAATTTCCTCCATCCCTGCGGTCACAGCCAGAGTGGTGTCGAGGGAGATGGAATAGTCGAGCCCGGAAGGAAATCGCTGTTTGAGCTGGCCCATCAGCTCCCTTACCCCCTTGGCCGCGTTGACTGCGTTGGAGCCGGGCAACTGGTAAATGGCAAGAACCGCCGCTGGTTTGCCGTTAAAACTGCTAGTCTGGGAGTAGGTCTGAGCCCCCAATTCGACGCGCCCAACATCTTTGATCCGCACAAAGGAGCCGTTCGAACTCGCCCGTATGACAATGTTCCCGAACTGCTCCTCTGTTTCTAGGCGTCCTTGGGCCAAAACAGTATTGGTAAAAGGCTGCCCGGCCGGTATCGGCTCGCCTCCGACCTGGCCGGCCGGATTCACCGTATTCTGGGCGCTAATTGCCCTTTCGATTTCCGGAGTGGTGATGTTGAGTGCAGCCAGCTTGTTCGGATCAACCCAGATCCGGAGCGCATATTGACCCGCTCCGAAGACAGACACGCTCCCGATGCCGGGCACCCGAAGAATCGGGTCATTCAAATTTATGTAAGAGTAGTTGGCCAGGAACTTGGAATCGAACTGGCCGGTCGGCGAGTATAAGGAAATGACCATGAGCGGCGCCGAAGTCGATTTGGCCACCGTCACACCGTAATTCTGGACGCTGGAAGGCAGCTGTGACTGCGCTTGCAGGACGCGCATTTGAGTGAGTACCTGATCCGTGTTCGGATCGGTGGCCACATCGAAGTTAACGGTCTCCTTCATCGAACCGTTGCTCGCGTTCAGCGAATACATGTAGTTCATGTGATCCACGCCGCTAAGCTGCTGTTCGATTGGAGTTGCAACCGACTGCTCTACAGTTATCGCGTCCCCGCCAACGAACGTCGCGTTGATCGCGATTTCCGGCGGAACAATATTGGGATACTGCGCGACCGGCAGACTGAGGAACGAAACCACGCCAACGATCACCATGATGATAGCGATCACCATGGCAACGATCGGACGATTGATGAAGAATTTCGACATTGAGAATCCCCCGGAGCTAGGACTGGCCAGCAGACAAACTCTTCTTTGCAGCTTCCTGCGCCTTCATTGAATCGGTGTAAGGTTTGGCCAAAACCTGGGTGCCTTGCCGCACTTTCTGAAACCCTTCCACAATTACCTTTTCGCCTGCCTTCAGGCCGTCCGTCACTACGATCATCTGACCGAATGTCGGTCCGACTTTAATGGCGCGGATCTCTGCTTTTCCGTCCGGACTCACCACCGCCACCTGGTTACCGCCTTGCAGTTGCGACACGGACTGCTGCGGAATCAACAGTGCGTTGGGGATCGACCCGATCTCGGCGCGCGCCGTCGCGTATTGTCCGGGTCGCAACGTGAGCTCGGGATTCGGGAAGCTGACCGCTATTTGAATAGTCCCAGTCTTGGGATCGACTTGCCGATTTACGAAAGCGAACTTTCCCTTATGTGAGTAAATGCTCCCATCAGGCAGGATGAGTTCTACTTTTTCCCCACGTTGGGCCTCCGGCACCATCATCAACTCTTTTAAGCGGTCAGCAAACTCCCAATAGGTTTGTTCGCTAATCGGGAAATAACAGCGGATCGGCTGGATCTGGGATACCGTGGTCAAAACCGTATTGGATCCGGAGCCAACCAAGTCCCCAATCTGCGCTTGCGCCTGCCCGGCAATGCCGTCCAGCGGCGAGACCACCTTGGTGTACTCAAGGTTCAGTTGGGCTGATTCCACTGCCGCCTGGGCCGCTGCTACGGCCGCCAATTTGGTTTGGTAATCCTGCGTCTTGTTCGTGTAATCCTGCTCAGAGATAACTTTGCCCTGGAACAACTCCTTTGCCCTTTTCGCGTCCAGCTCAACGCCAAGTAAAGTTGCTTGGGCCTCCTGCAGCTGGCTCTTGGCTTGATCTAACGACGCGACGAAAGGTCTGGGGTCGATCTCGAACAGCAGATCGCCCTGCTTTACATAGCCGCCTTCCTGGTAGGCGCGCTTCTGCAAATATCCAGTCGTTCTGGCCCTGACATCCGCGTTCTCGGATCCATTCAGCGTGCCAACCCACTGACGGATCATCGGAACTTCCTTCTGAACGACCTCGGTAACCAAAACCTCAGGAGGACCGGAAGAGACCGTCGACGCGGGTTTCTGGCATGAGGTTAAAGCAATAGCGACGGGTAATGCTGCCCAATAAACAGCCTCTTTCATAAGTTCTTGCCTGTACCTGACAACAGAACCTCTATCCAAAAATGTGATCGGAGCTTGTTCTTATCTTTGACGGTCGGAACGGTAACGGGGTTTTCTTCCCAAGCGCTGGTTCTATGTCTTTAGGATTTATACCGACTAGCGACTGCGGAGTATATGGGACCTTAGTCCAATGACTAGCCTGCATTACAGCGGCGTGTGAATACCAATTCGCGCTGTCATCGCGACCAACCCGGCAAGCGAACTGGCACCCATTTTTTCCATAACTCGGGCTCGATGCACTTTGATCGTTTTTTCTGCGATACTAAGATCGGCCGCAATCTGTTTATTGAGCTGGCCGGCAACGACGTGACAAAGTACTTCGCGCTCGCGTGGGGTTAGACTCGACAGCCGCTTGCGGATTTCAGCGACTTCCGTTCGCTCGTTTTGCTCTCGCTGACTCTTGTTTAACGCCTGCGCGACGGCCTTCAATAGTTCTTCGTCATCGAATGGCTTGGGCAGAAAATCCTCGGCTCCCGCCTTCATCGCCCGCACGCTCGTCGGAACGTCGCCATGTCCGGTGATGAAGACAATCGGCAACTGCCGGTCCGCGGCAGCGAGCGCTTGCTGCAGTTCGAGCCCATTCAATCCGGGCATTCGCACATCCAGGAGAATGCAGCCAGGAGCGTCGAAGCGACTCTGGGCGAGAAATCCTTCCGCCGAGGCGAAGGTTTCCGTCTGGTAGCCGGCGGAGTGCAGCAAGCGGGCAAGAGCCCCGCGGAGCGATGCGTCGTCATCCACCACGAACACGGTTGGAACCTTGCTCGTCACTATCCCATTTCAATGACAAGAACATTCATTGTCAATGATGACGTTCGCCTGACCACCTCGGCGGACTAAATTTCGCGGCACGGAAAAGCCATTAACCATTTACAGGCTAAATCGGGCAGCCCGTGCTTGGGCAGCGACACGCCCGCCATCCTCGCTTCGGCGGGAAAAACGCCTTCTAACGCCGTCCATTGCGCGACAACGCGAGTGCGCGAAAGATAGCGTCAAGCAACAGAGATTCGTCGAAGGGCTTGATCAGAACCGCAACCGCACTCACACGCTGGAGCAAATGCCGAGTCGGTGCGTCATCGCGGCCGGTCATCATAATCACCGGCAGATCGTGCCGAGCGACAGCTAACATTTCGTACAGCTGGACTCCATTCATTTCAGGCATGTGGACATCCAGCAGCAGGCAGACGTTCGTTTTGGGCACCTCAGACGCGAGCAGATGCGCAGGCCGTTCAAAGGTCAGAGCGTTGACGCCGGCAGAGCGTATCAATCTCGCAAGAGCACGTAGTAATCCCGAATCGTCGTCAACCACGAGAACAGTACGAGGCTCTTTGTTTTGAGTATCTGCTTTCATTGGGATTGGCAGGCGTCCTGTCCTCACTCCGCTGATGCTTAACAAAACAACAGACGGTTACACTTGCAGCGAAATTCGACCTAATGCCATAAAGTGCTGAATCACCGGCATGCAGGAATAACGCCGGGAACGCCGTCATCGCCGACAACGCCGGGATCGGATCGAAAGCGTACACCCAGTATTTGCATCGTTTTTCCAACCGTAGTTGTTTGTTTTACCGTCGAGCGGAAGGTCGTCCAGTGTTTGGTAATCGCCCGAGAGACCATCCTGACTTATGCGAACCGCAATTCGTCATGACCAGAAAAAAAGGAAATGGGGCCTTGGTTTCGTCCGCTGGTTGCTCCCCACTTCAAATTCGTACGGGACTGGTCTACGGCTCTATAAATTGACTATTTCCTTGGTGCAAAGAAATACGAGAAGCGGTACCGTGGCTGCGATCTTCGACGCGGACCAACGGGTGAGCGCGGCCCCGTGTGATGGGAGACGATCCTATTCGGCTGAAAACCGCCATGACAGAAATTTCGTCACATACGTTGGAGTCGCTACGGAAAGACGCGGAGTTTGTCCTATACCGCGGCCAAAGGGAAACCGGCCATATTCTTGTTGTCGCGCCTTTGTCGACACGGGCGGCGCAAGGAACCCTTAGACGGCTCGAGCATGAATATGCGCTCAGGACCAGGCTTGACCCGGCGTGGGCAGTTCTGCCTCTTGCTCTGGTTCACGATAACGAGCGGACGGTGCTGGTGCTTGAGGACCCGGGCGGCGAGCCGCTCGATCGGCTTCTTGAGCGACGGTTGGACCTGACGCGGTTTCTGCGCATCGCCATCGGTCTCTCAACCGCGCTGGGCAGGCTCCATGAGCACGGCATCATCCACAAGGACATAAAGCCGGCCAATGTCATGGTGGATCCGACGTCGGGCCAGGTTTGGCTTACTGGCTTTGGTATTGCTTCGGACTTACCAC
>Ga0209648_10004224_pt1 | contig 12174 bp, 7 predicted proteins | sample GraSoi2013_115cm_FD_185830 | JGI IMG/M metagenome (GOLD analysis project Ga0209648, IMG submission 185830) | Grasslands soil microbial communities from the Angelo Coastal Reserve, California, USA - Sample 9_17_2013_115cm (SPAdes) (version 2) | ecosystem: Environmental > Terrestrial > Soil >...
GGTGGGAAGCGAAGGCGGATCAGATACTCGAGGAGCTGGAACTGAAGGGAAAGGAGTCGGCCCTTCCGCTCGAGCTCTCCCGGGGGATGAAGCAGAAGCTCTCGATCGCCTGCGGATTCTTGCATGATCCCCGGCTGATTCTGTTGGACGAACCACTCACCGGACTCGATCCGCTGGGAATCCGGCGAATGAAAGAGTCCTTGCGCCGCCGGGCAGAAGCCAAGAATGCAATCGTCCTCTCCTCGCACCTGCTGCCGCTGGTCGAAGAACTGTGCCATCGAATCCTGGTGATTGCGGGCGGAAGGATGGTCGCGTTCGGAACGATCGCTCAAATTCGAGCGCATGTAGAGGAAAGCAAGGGTCAGCGAGTCTCTGGTGCCCCGGGCTCGCTGGAGGATCTGTTCATCCGGATCACCTCCGAACAATCCGCGGGCACGGGCTGATGTTCAACCTGGCTCGAATTGCCGCCTTTCTGTTGCTCTGCGGCATCAAAAATCGTGTGCGCCGACAGATCCAGCGGATGCGACAACCCCGGCACTTCATTGGGATGATGGTCGCGCTTGCGTATTTGTGGTTCGTGTTCGGACGGCGAGCTCTTGCTCCGGGCATCCGTCAATCGCTACCGGTCGCCGCACTGCCAGTGATTGAGGCGTTGCTGGTTGTCTCTGCGCTCTTCAGCGTGTTCGCCGCGTGGTTCTTCGGAAGGGAGCAGCCCACGCTCAGCTTCAGCGAGGCCGAAATCCATTTCTTCTTCCCCGCGCCGATCACCAGGCGAATGCTGTTGCATTACAAGCTTTCCAAATCTCTCCTCGGCACGCTTCTCAGCGCGGCGGTCTCTACCGCATTTTTCGGAGCCGTCGCCACCGGTCATCCGTTGAATTTCCTTCTCGGCGCCTGGCTGGCGTTCTTCACCCTGACGTTGCATTTGACTGGAGCGACGCTCACCCGGGCCAGCCTGGTGCAGCAGGGCAAGCCGGGCTGGAGGCGGCGATGGCCGGCGGTTCCGGTGGCGGCGGCGGTGATCGCCATTTTGGTTTGGTCCGGTGCTCGAGCCCCCCATCTGCCGCCGATCGCACAGTGGTCGCTGGATTCGCTGAGCCGCTGGGCAACGGACTTGATGGACGCACCGCCGCTCGCTTGGGTGTTGCTGCCGATTCGTGCTCCGATTCAGGTCGCCTTCGCTCAAAACGGTCACGCGTTGCTCGCTGCGCTCGTTCCGGCGGTCGTCGTCGCCGCGATTCACTATCTCTGGGTCCTCTCGACACAGGTTTCTTTCGAAGAAGCATCGCTCGAGTACGCCGAGCAGCGGGCGCGGCTGGTCGAGAGCCGGCGGAGTCAAGGTCGCGCCCCTCTCGCCTCAGGCAAGCGAAAACCTCCATTTGCTCTCTCGTCCGAAGGACGCCCGGAAATGGCTCTAGTCTGGAAGAACGTCATCGCGTTCGTCCGGGGAGGATCGCGTTCAACTTTTAGCGCGATGTTGGTAGTGGTCGTCCTATTCGTTCCGATGTTGTTGAAAGGCGGCCTGGGCGGGCTCTGGCTTTCGGGGATTTGTTTGATGTTGGTAGTCTTCGTCACGCTGCTTGGGCCGGATACCCTGCGAGTGGACCTTCGACAGGACATTCGCCAGATCGATCTGTTGCGTTCGTTTCCACTCTCCGGTCGGAGGGTGCTGTGGGCCGAAGTGCTGGGTCCGACACTGATGCTCGGCGCCGTTCAGCTCGTGCTTCTGGCAGCGAGCGTCGCGGTTTCGGCTAGCTATCCGCTGCCGCGCTTCCGCCTCCCCGATCGGATTGCCGTATTCTTCGGACTCGCGCTCTTTTTACCCACGCTGACCTTCTTCAACGTGCTGGCTCGCAATGCGGCGGTGCTCGTCATGCCCTCCTGGATGGCGGCTGATCCGTACCAAAGCAGGGGGCTAGAGATGATGGGACAGCGCCTTTTGCTCTGGGTAGCGAACCTGTTGGTGATGCTGGTGGCTGTGCTTCCCAGCGGCGTTGTCGCAGCACTGGTAATGCTGGTTTTCTGGTCACCTGCCGGGCTCTTCGCCATCCCTCTGGCGAGTGCCCTCGCGACTGGTGTAATGATTCTCGAGCTGCACCTGGGTCTTAAGTTGCTTGGACAACTATTCGACAAGCTCGACGCCACGGCCTGACCGCGGTGGGGGGCGCACGCCCGTGATATAGGGCGAACGATTTGGAGGATTGCATGGAAGGATCGGGGCCGACCCAGGTGGTGGAAATCGAGATTCTGCAGGATTTGTCGGCGACTTCCCGATGCGATGAGGGCTTTTTGCAGGTGCGCCGCCTGCTCTGCCAAAACCGCCGAGCCGATGGGAGCACCTCGCGGCACTATCGGGTGGATGTGGTCGACAGGCCATTTCTCGACGCGGTCGCCGTGCTGGTTTACCGGCGACGAGACGATCAAATTGAAGTGCTCACTCGCCAGAACCTGCGCCCCGCCGCTTACTTTCGCAGAGGAAAAGAGACCACCCTTCCGGACCAGCAGCATCACCTGCGGGTAGAGGAAATTGTCGCGGGTTTGCTCGAGCCGGGCGACAAGGGAGAGCCTGGGCTACGAAGCCGCGCCGCGATTGAGGTCGAGGAGGAGGCGGGGATCAAGGTCGACCCAAGTGAGATCCAGGTGCTTGGAAGCCCCTTCTTCGCCGTTCCCGGCGTCCTTTCGGAAAAGATCTACATCACCGCAGTGGATGTGACGGGCAAGCCGCAGACCACGGCGGTAGGAGATGGTTCTCCACTCGAAGAGGGTAGCGAGCTGAGGTGGCGGCCGATCCGGGAGGTCTTGAAGGCCTGCCGCAACGGCGCAACGCCCGACGGTAAAACGGAGATCGCTATCTCGCGATTCTTGACGATGGGCTAAGATCCTCGAATGCCCGAGCGCCAACCGATCTCGAGCCGAGGGGAAGCCCCCTCAGGCGGGAGGATCGTGGCGCTCGTGCTGACGCTGGCCTCTGGGCTGGTGTTTGGCGGCGCGGTGTTCTCGGACGAAGCGCTCTACGCCCGAGACGTGATGAACTACTACTGGCCGACACGCCACTCGGCGGCCGAGAGCTTCCGGGCTGGCGAGTTGCCCCAGTGGGATCTGTCATATGAGAGCGGAGTCCCAGCGCTGGGAAACATTCACGCAGCGGTTCTCTATCCTCCGAATGTTCTTTACCAGTGGCTGTCTTTTCCGCGCGCCTATGGTTGGTTGATCTGGCTGCATCACTTGGCCGCCGGGCTGGGAGCCTACGTGCTGCTCCGGCGGCTGCGGCTCGAGGTCCAACCGGCAATCGCCGGGGCGCTGGCGTTCGTGCTCTCCGGTTATCTGGTCGGACTCGCCAACGCGGGCCCATTGATGGCGGGTGTGGCCTTCGTGCCCTGGGTGATGGCGGTGGTGGCGGACGATCGTGCCTGGCCTTGGCGCGCGGGCCTGATCGCAGTGTTGCTGGCGGCGCAATCGCTCACGGGCGATCCGCAATCGGTGGTCTTCAGCGGGCTGGCCTCGCTGATGATGATTCTGCTTTTTCCAGGGAAGCGGCAGGCACTCGCGGCGCTTGGGGTCGGTTTTGTCTTGGCGGGCCTCGCTGCCGCGGTCCAGCTGTTGCCTGCATATGAGCTTCTGGGAATGTCTACCCGCGCGCAACCCACCAAGGACTTCTTCACCAGCTTCTCATTCCATCCGATCCGGATCTTCGAGCTATTTTTCGCGTTCCCGTTTGGCAAATATGTCGAGCCGCCGTTTTTTTGGCCCACTTTCGCGGTTCAAGGCCCGGGCGCGCTTCCTTTCGCGATGAGCGGGTACCTGGGCGCCGCCGCCGGAATCATCGCGTTCCTGGGACTTGGTCAGGATCGGCGGACCGCGCTGGGCCTAACGCTTCTCGGCCTAGGCCTACTTCTCGCGCTTGGACCGCATCTTTGGCTTAGCGAGTGGTTGATTCATCTGCCGCCGTTTCGATTTTTCCGATTTCCCGAGAAGTATCTGCTGTTGACTTCGATTGGGAATGCGGTCCTTGTCGCGAACGGATTTGAGAAGCTGAGCGCGGGCGAGACGGCGAGACGGCGGGTCGCCTTTATCGGCGCCTCGCTCGGCGTGCTGTTTGTGCTGGCGCTGTTGGCGACGCTTGGGCGGGGCTCTCTGGCTGCGAGCGTTGCGAAATCATTTGCGGCCAATCAGTTGCGTAGCGATCCGCAAGCGGTGGTGGAGGCGGGACTTCTTTCGATGTTCACGTCGGTGTTCTGGGGAGGCTTGGCCCTGCTTCTGCTGTCTCGCGGCCAGCGGGGAACCCAAGTGGGCTACCTTTGGGGGTTGACATTACTCGTTGGAGGGGACCTGTTGCTCGCAGCGAGGCCCTTGGTCTGGACTGCACCCAAAGAGCTTTACCTGGAGCGCCCAGCGGCCGTCGACGCACTGTGGGGATTGAGTGCGGTACACCCGTTCCGATATTTCCGCGACTTCTTCGACCTCGAGCGCCAGGCGCCCAACAATCTGACCGCCGAAGGACGCCTTGAACGGCGCAAATGGGAGATCGAGACGCTCAAGAGTAATCTGGGCGGAGTGTTCGGGCTCGAGGAGAGCTCGGGATACGGTGCCGTTTCGTTGGCGCGCTGGGACAAAGTAGCGCTCAGCCTCTATGACCAACCCGCGAAGCTGGCTGCGATTTTCAACGTCTGTATCGTGCTTTCCTCGGATCAGGCCGGCAGGTTCGAAAAGATGGGAGGCTTTAAGCGGCTGGCCTACGCCGCTCCGCTGCACCTGGGCCTGTTTCAAACACCGGTCTGCCTTCCGCGCGTCCGCGCCATCCAGAATATTCAAGGGGTCGCCTCATTAGATGAGGCGGTGCAGGCGTTAGCCGCTCCAACCCTGGACCTCGTCAACACCGCGATCGTGGAGCAAGAGCAGTCTCGTTCATTCGAGCCGGCAGAGATCGAGCAGGTCGTCCAGGGGCGCCACCGAGCATTCGCCGTGGTGCGGGCCCATCCCGGTGGCGCGTTCGTCCTTTTTTCGATGGCTTATTACCCAGGCTGGCAGGTGCTTCTAGATGGGCGCCACGTTCCGGGGCTGCGTATCGCGAATGGAGCCGTCATGGGGATCGAGGTGCCGGCAGGCGAGCATCGATTGGAATTCCGGTTTTCCGATCCGCTCCTCCCTGCCGGAATCGGATTGTCGGTGGTGGGATTGTCGCTGATCGGGGGCGTCCTGGTTTTGTCTCGGGTGAGAAGGCATTAACTTCACTAGAGGTGCGTCGCAATTGGTACGCGCCAAGGCGTAATCCAGCATAAATTAGACTCCTAAAGTCTTTGAAGATCGGCTGCTTGCACGCTATTCAGCCGCCGACTGGTTATTGGAGGAGCTGTGGGCAGCACCATCGCGAAAGAAAAACTGCTGACGATATACCGCAAGATGGTCCTCATTCGTCGTTTCGAGGAGCGGGCCGGTCAGCAGTACGGACTCGGAAAGATTGCAGGTTTTTGCCACCTCTACATTGGTCAGGAAGCGGTGGTGGTGGGAGCAGTCGAGGCAACTCGGCCCGACGATTTCATGCTGACGGGTTACCGCGATCACGGGCACGCGTTGGCCCGTGAGGCTGATCCAGGAATGGTGATGGCGGAGCTGTTCGGCCGAACCGGGGGCTACAGCAAAGGCAAAGGAGGCTCGATGCACATGTTCGACATCGAGCATTACTTCTACGGCGGCTACGGCATCGTCGGCGGACAGATCCCGCTCGGCGCCGGAATGGCCTTTGCGTCGCGGTATCGCAATGAGGACCGGATCACGCTCTGCTTTTTCGGCGATGCCGCTGCGAACCAGGGGTCATTCCACGAAACGCTCAACATGGCCTCTAAGTGGAAGTTGCCCGTGCTCTTTATTTGCGAGAACAACCGCTATGGGATGGGAACCGCTTTCGAGCGCGTTTCCGCCGAACCGGACATCTACAAACGCGCGGTCGCCTATGAGATGCGTGGCGAAGTGGTAGACGGAATGGACGTGCGCGCGGTCTACGACATGGTGAAGGACTGCGCCGCGGAAGTGCGATCGGACAAGAAGCCGGTGCTGCTCGAGGCGCGCACTTACCGCTATCGCGGTCATTCGATGGCCGACCCCGCCACCTACCGCACCAAAGGTGAGGTCGAGCAGCAGCGGCACAACGATCCGATTCCCAAGCTCCGCGATCAGATACTCAAGGAAAAGAGCATTCCCGAGGAGGAATTGAATCGAATCGACGCAGAAGTGAAAAAGATTGTCGATCAAGCAATTCAATTCGCGGATCAATCGCCCGAGCCTTCCCTGGACGAGCTTTGGGTGGACACGATCGTCGAGCCGGGAGAGCCCGACGTCCGGCCACGCGAGCGGGTGCTTGGGATCAAAGTCGATTGGCCGACGTTCCCATCAGGTCAGGAACTGAAGGTGACTTGGGAGTTGGAACCCAAGGCAACGGCCACCAAGAAAACGGGCTGAGAGGCAATCCGATGGCGGAAATGCTGTATCGCGAAGCTTTGAACCAGGCGCTGGCGGAGGAGATGACGAGGGACGCCAATGTCTTCCTGATTGGCGAGGAAGTGGGTCTCTACGATGGGGCCTTCAAGGTGTCGCAGGGTTTGCTGGCGCGGTTTGGCAGCGCGCGGGTAGTGGATACCCCGATCTCCGAGCTCGGTTTTTGCGGGTTGGGGGTGGGGGCAGCGATGGTGGGCTTGCGGCCGGTTGTCGAGCTGATGACTTGGAACTTCGCGCTGCTCGCGATCGATCAGATTCTCAATAACGCCGCCAAGCTGCGGCACATGTCCGGCGGACAGCTGCGCTGCCCGATCGTATTCCGTGGACCGGCAGGAGCGGGGGGTCGCCTCTCGTCCCAACACTCGCAGGAATTCGACGTCGTCTATTCCCACTTCCCCGGGGTCAAAGTGGTTGCTCCCGCGACCCCAAGTGACGCGAAGGGACTTTTGAAATCCGCCATTCGCGACGACAACCCGGTGGTGATGTTTGAGTCGGAGCGGCTCTACGCGATCAAGGGCGATGTGCCGGAGGGCGAGCTGCTGGTTCCGATTGGCAAAGCGGAGGTGAAGCGGGAGGGGAATGACGTTTCGATCATCACCTGGTCGCGGATGTATTACTTCTGCGAACAGGCGGCGGCGGAGCTAGAGAAGCAAGGCATCCGGGCAGAGATTTTGGACCTCCGCACGCTTCGGCCGCTGGATGAGGAGGCGATCATCGCCACAGTTCAAAAAACCAACCGGGTGGTGGTCGTCGAAGAAGGATGGCCGTTGGGCGGTTTCGGAGCGCAATTGGTCGATACCATCCAATCCAAGGCTTTCGATTACCTGGACGGACCGGTTCAGCGCGTCACCGGCTTGGATGTGAACATGTCCTATGCCGCAAATCTGGAAAACGCGATTCAGCCTGATGCGCCTCGGATTATCGAAGCGGTGAAAAAGGTCATGTACCGAGAGGAGGCCTGAAGCTCGTGTCGATGCCGATTCTGATGCCCGCGCTTTCCCCCACCATGAAGGAAGGGAAAATCACCAAGTGGCTGAAGAAAGAGGGGGACAAGATCTCCTCCGGCGAGGCCGTGGCAGAGGTCGAAACGGACAAATCCAACCTCGAAGTGGAGGCATATGAGGACGGCTATCTGCTGAAGATCGTGGTACCCGAAAACGAGAGCGCGCCGGTTGGAGCACCGATCGGCTATCTGGGCGAGAAGGGCGAGAAGGTCGAGGCTTCTGCGCAACAGCCGAAGCCCGTTGCCGCGGCGCCCGCCCCAGCGGCGCCTGCTCCCAGGCCTTCCACTCCGGCTCCCGCTGCCGCTCAGAAAACGAGCGCGCCGGCACCCGCGACACCGCGTCCCCAAGCTGGACCCGCGCAGGTGGTTCCGTTTCGCCGCGAAGGGGACAGGCGCGCGGAAGAAGAAGGACGCCTGCGCGCATCACCGCTTGCGAAACGAATAGCGGAGGAGAGGGGACTGGACCTGGCCGCGTTGCAAGGCTCGGGACCGCAGGGTCGGATCATCAAGCGAGATATTGAAGAAGCGCTCACTCACGGGGCTGCGGTTCCGCGTCTCGCCCCGAGCCTGGGCGTGCCGCTTTCGGTCGAGCGGCGAGAACCCCAGGTGGTTCCGATCAGCTCGATGCGGCGGGTGATTGCGCAGCGATTGGCTGACGTCAAGCCGGGTGTTCCTCACTTCTATCTGACGGTCGATATTGAGATGGACGCGGCGATGCAGATCCGAGATGAAGCCAAAGCGCTCGACTCGAAGGTGTCGGTCAATGACATTGTAGTGAAGGCGGCTGCGATCGCGCTTCGACGGATGCCCAAAATGAACGTGTCCCTCCAGGGAGACCAGCAGCTGCAGTATCAGAACGTCGATGTCGGGATCGCCGTCGCGATCGAGGAAGGCTTGATCACCCCGATCATCCGAGACGCCGATCAGAAGGGCCTGGCGGCCATCTCCGCTGAGGCCCGTGACTTGGCGGAGCGAGCGCGAAAGCGAGCTCTCAAGCCGCAGGAATATACCGGCGGATCGATCACCATTTCCAACCTCGGGATGTTCGGAGTGGATTCGTTCGTCGCGGTGATTAATCCTCCTCAGGCTTCGATCGTCGCGGTGGGCCAGGTGGCGGAAAAGGCGGTCGTCCGCAACGGACAAGTGGTAGTGCGCAAGATCATGACGTCCACTCTCTCGGGCGATCACCGGATAATCGACGGAGCCCTGGGTGCGGAGTACCTGCGGGAGCTCAAGGGGTTGCTCGAGCACCCGATGCGCCTGCTCTTCTAGCCCCACCGAGCGAAGGCCCCGTGCCTTCGCAGAAGTCGTGTAATCGTGCCCAAGCCGGGCAGTAGACATCGACTACTGAGTGCTGGAGACTCCGCCTCCCCTCAAAGGAGCGGAGATGAAAACCCGAAAAGAGAAAGACCCGATGGGCGAGCGGGAAGTCCCCGCGGATGCCTACTACGGCATCCAGACCGTCCGAGCGATCGAGAATTTCCCGATTTCTGGGCTGAAACCATTCGCGGCATTCGTCAAGGCAACCGCGCTCGTCAAGCTGGCCGCGGCGCGGGTGAACGCGCGGGCCGGGGCCCTCAAGCCCAAGATCGCCGAGGGAATCGAAAAAGCCGCACAGGAAATTGTCGACGGAAAGCTGGCCGATCAGTTCGTGGTCGACGTCTTTCAAGCCGGGGCGGGCACCAGCCACAACATGAATGTTAACGAGGTGATCGCCAATCGGGCGAACGAGCTGCTCGGGTTACCAAAGGGCGATACCTCGCAGATTCACCCCAACGACCACGTCAACCTTGGCCAGTCCACCAACGACGTGATTCCGACGGCGATGCGTCTTTCCGCCTTGGAATTATCAAAGCCGCTGGTGGAAGTGACGCGCCACGCTGCGGCCACGATCAAAGACGATGCCCAGAAGTTCGCCAATATCGTCAAGAGCGGACGCACCCATCTTCAAGATGCCGCGCCGCTCATGCTCGGGCAAGAAGTGGGCGCCTGGTCTCCGAACCTCCGGCGCCACGCGGAATGGATCGACACTGCCCGCGCCACGCTGCGGCCGCTCGGAATCGGCGGCAGCGCGGTTGGAACGGGCCTGAATACGCCCAAGGGTTACCGCGAGGGGATGGCGAGGGAATTGTCGGCCTTGACTGGTGAGCCGCTCACCTGCGCGGAGGACTATTTCGAGGCGATGCAGAGCATGGCTCCGTTTGCCGCTCTCTCCGGCGCGGTGCGCAACCTGGCGCTGGACCTGACGCGGATCTGCAATGATCTGCGGCTGCTCGCCTCCGGCCCGAACACGGCGATCGGCGAAATCATTCTTCCGGCAGTGCAGCCGGGTTCGTCGATCATGCCCGGAAAGGTCAACCCTTCGATCGTCGAGATGACGAACATGGTCTGCATGCAGGCTTGTGGCTATGACCACACGATTGCGTTGGCCAGCGCCGCCGGACAACTGGAACTGAACGTGATGATGCCAGTGATCGCTTACGCCCAGTGCGCTCAGATGATTTATCTCACCAACGCGATTCGCGTGCTGGACGGGAAGTGCCTTCAAGGGCTCGAGGCCGACGCCGCCCGCTGCCGAATGTTTGCTGAGAAGAGCCCGCAGCTGGTTACCGCCCTGGCCCCGAGATTGGGGTATGCCAAGGCTGCCGAGGTTGCCAAGAAGGCGGTGGCCGAGCAGAAGACCATCCGCGAGGTGGTGGTTGCAATGGGCCTGCTCAGCGAAACCGAGGCGGCGTCTCTGCTCGATCCGGCACGATTGACCTCACCGACCCGGCTCGAGTGAAGCTCGCCGTTCGCCTCTCGCAACCGCGCGGAGCTAGGCCGGGGAGGTAACCAGTGCCGGGGGCTGGTACACCGCGTCCTGCTGCTTCGCCCTGGGCAGCTTCAGGGTCAGGGTCGTGCCGCGCCCGGCCACGGACGTAACGTCGATCCATCCACCGTTGCGTTTGACAATTCCATAGGCGGCGGTCAGGCCCAGGCCAATCCCCTTGCCTACGCCGCGGGTGGTAAAAAACGGCTCGAAAATTCGCCGCAGATTCTCGGGCGGAATTCCGCAGCCTTCATCCTCCACCTGAACAATCACCTCGGTATCGGTATTGGCGGTTCGCACGATTACCTTCTGGGTGCCGGTCACCGCTTGTTTCGCGTTGCGAAGGATGTGCCCAAGCGCCTGATCCATGTGCAACGGTTGGATTTCAGCGCGAATCTTGGCCTGCAAGTCCAGAATCACGTGCGGTGCGTGCTCTCCGAATTCGCTGCGCACCACTCGCGTTACCGCCGAGTTGACGCAGCAGGGGTCACCGCGGCCGATCTCCTGGCGCGAGAGCTCACGCAATCCCCGCACGATGTCGCCCACCCGGCGAGCGCCCTCCAGGGACTCGTTAATCATCTCCAGTCCGTCACCCGCGCTGCTCTCGCCCTCGAGGTATTGGATCTCTTCCAGCGCGCGCAACGCCTCACCCTGCTGATTGGCGCGCATCAATTCCAGCGCTTTGGTTGACAGCGTGGCGCTCATCCGCAACTCCTCGAGACAGTACTGGAGGTTTTGCAGGTTGGAGGTGAGGAATCCCAGTGGGTTGTTGATTTCGTGCGCTGCTCCTGACGCGAGCTGACCCAGGGCGGCCAGTCGTTCGGATTCCCGCAAGCGCTCCTCCAGCGCGCGCTGTTTGGTGACATCCCGGTAATGGATCACCACTCGATTGTCGGAAGGTTCTGCCGACATCCAGAATCCGGAAAGCAGGAGGCTGGCCTGACTCTTCATCTTGAATTCGCCAGTCAACTCGCCGACTCGGCCCGAACGAAGCGGACATCCGGCGCAAGGGCTGTCCAACCCGGCCATGATTTTATGACAGGTCTTCCCCGGTATTTCTGTGATCGGCAGGCCCACTTCCTTGGCGTAGGCGATGTTCGCGCGTCGGATCACGAACCCGTCTTGAAGCGCAATCGGCTCGTCAATCGCGTCGAAGGTACGTTCCCACTCCACCTTCGCGTCTCGAATCTGCTTGGTGCGGACCTGGACTCGGCGCTCCAGGTCCGTATTGGCGCCAATCAGCTGCAGCTGAACTTCACGCAGCCGCGCGGCAGTCTGGGCATTGTGAACGGCGATCGTCACATGGGGCGCCAAGTCCTCCAACCGGTGCAAATCCTCGTCATGGAAGGCCTGCCGTCCCTCGATCCGGACAGCTTCGAGCACTCCAAGCACATCCCCGCCCTGCAGCAGCGGAACGGCAATGATTGAACCGGTGGTGAATCCGGTGGCGGCGTCGGTACGCGGATCGAAATCCCGGTCCTGTCGCACGTCGAGCACCAGGCGGGAGGTTGCCTCCTGGGCCACCTTTCCCGCCACTCCTTGCCCCGGCTTGAGCCGAAGGGTCTGCATGTTGCGCGAGTCGGCACCGGTGACGGTCTCGAAGAAGAGATCTCCGGTCGCGGGGTCGACCAGCAAAAGGCTCGCACCATCCGCCTCGCACAAGTCCCGGGTCCGATTGATGGCCTCGTGGATCACATCCGGAAGGTCAATCCGGGTGGCGATCGACTGCGCGAACTGGCTGATTCTCTCGGCGCTCTCCACCCGCTCGAGAAGCTTCTCGGATAGCTGCTGGGGATTGGCCGCCGGCCCCTGAACGCGGTCGCGAGCGCGTTGCAGTGCCTCGATCAGCCTAGCGGGATCGTCCACGGCT
>Ga0209648_10004225_pt1 | contig 12172 bp, 15 predicted proteins | sample GraSoi2013_115cm_FD_185830 | JGI IMG/M metagenome (GOLD analysis project Ga0209648, IMG submission 185830) | Grasslands soil microbial communities from the Angelo Coastal Reserve, California, USA - Sample 9_17_2013_115cm (SPAdes) (version 2) | ecosystem: Environmental > Terrestrial > Soil >...
CCCCCGCCTCGCGCTGGCCGGCACATTGCACGACCTCTTCCTGCTGGCGGCGCTGGTCGCGGTGGTGGCGCTCGTCGTCAGCGTCTTCCTGCGCGAGGTGCCCCTGACGAAAGAGTCGCAGTCCACAGCCGAGGCAATTGAAGTTGCGGCCTGATGACGTCGACACCCCTCTCCCGAGCCCTCTCCCAAAGGGGAGAGGGAAACTGGGTCTCAGCGGCGGTAGATCGCGCGCCCTTCTACTTCGTCCTTGTTGAGGCGCTTGTTGAGGTGCAGGCCCTCGAGCAGGAACTCGATGACTGACGCCCGTACCTCCGGGCGATCCGGTAGCGAGAGCTTCTTCAGCGCGGTCGCCACCTCGGGCAGCTCGCCGATCGCGCGCGTGTAGGTGCGCGCGGGAATCCCCTCGCCGACCTCCAGCATCGCCCCATCCTCGAACCGCGCGACGATGCCGTCGAACTGCGCCGCAGAGAAATGCCGGCTGAAGACCGCGCTGATAGCGCCTCGCTCGAGCCGCGACAGCACCTGCTCTTCCTTGCCTTCGTCGAGCGCTTCGATCTCCACGCGACCGGCGGTTGACGAAGTCAAGAATGCGAGGTCGGTGATGCGCGGCACCGCAAGCGATTCGCCCAGCCGCGCGGCACGACGAACCGAGTTGCTCGCGAGGTTCTCGAAGTTCGCGATGGACATGCGCACCGACACGCCCGACGACTGCGAGATGTGCGGGCTGCGGCGGGCGAGGTGCGTGAGCTCCGCGACGATCTCTTTCATGAAGCTCGGAAAGATCAGCTCGAAATCCTCCGGGATCGAATTCCGTTCCGACTCCATGATCTGCATCTCTTCGCCGATGGTCAGCGGATAGTGAGTGCGGACCTGCGATCCGAACCGGTCTTTCAGCGGAGTGATGATGCGACCCCGCGATGTGTAGTCCTCGGGGTTGGCACTCGCGATGACGAAGAGGTCGAGCGGAAGGCGGACGCGATATCCGCGGATCTGCACGTCCTTCTCTTCCATGATGTTGAGCAGACCGACCTGGATGCGCTCGGCGAGGTCGGGCAGCTCGTTGATGCCAAAGATCCCGCGGTTGGTCCGTGGCAGCAATCCGTAGTGAATGGTCAGCTCGTCGGCGAGGTAGCGGCCCTCGGCGACCTTGATCGGGTCGACCTCGCCGATCAGGTCCGCGATGGAGATGTCCGGCGTCGCGAGCTTCTCGCCGTAACGCTGGTCGCGGTCGATCCACGTGATCTCGACTGTGTCGCCGTCCTTGGCGATGAGGTCGAGACAGCGGCGGCAAATCGGTCCATAAGGATGGTCGTTGACCTCGCAGCCGGCGATGGCGGGGACCTGCGGGTCGAGAAAGTTGATGAGCGCGCGCATGATGCGGCTCTTCGCCTGCCCTCGCTCCCCGAGCATGATGACGTCGTGGCCGGAGATCACCGCGTTGGCCAACTGCGGCAGCACGGTCTCGTCGTAACCGACGATTCCCGGGAGCAGCGTCTCGCCGCTACGAAGCCGCGCGAGGAGGTTGCGCCGCATCTCCTGCTTGACGGTTTCGCGCACGTGGCCGGATGATCTGAGGTCAGCGATGGTTCTAGCGGCGGGGGAGGTCATCATCAGCACTATAGAGAAGCGGACCGTAAGAAACAGTTGCCCGCACAGTTAGACTTTCCGGCGCCTTGACCCTATCAATCCGGGCACGTTACGAGGCCGCCCACGATGACGGCCGCGCCCTCCTGGGCGGACATCGCGGCAACCCCGCGCAGCATCCGGAAAACACCATGCGGTCATTCCGGTCCGCGATCACCGCGGGCTGCGACCTGATCGAATGCGACGTGCACCTCTCCTCGGACGGCAGGCTCATGGTCATCCACGACCACTCGCTCGAGCGGACCACAAACGGCTCCGGCCTCGTGCGCGATCACACCGCCGCCGAGCTACGCCGCCTCGACGCCGGCGAGGGCGAGCACATTCCACTGCTTCAGGAGGTGGTCGAGCTCGCGATCGGCAAGGTCGGGCTGGTCATCGAGATCAAGCAGGTGCCCATTCAGTACCCGGGCCTCGAGGAGAAGCTGGTCGCGATGCTGCGCCAGCTCGGCGCGGTCTCGGAATGCGCAGTGGTTTCGTTCCATCACCCGTCGATCCGCCAGCTCAGGGATATGGAGCCCAAGCTGCAGCTCGGCATCCTCGAAGGCGCCCGACCGATCGATCCGGCCCGGATGATGCGCGAGGCCGGCGCCGACGTCTATTCGCCCCACTGGGGCGCCACCGACCCGCAGCTTGTCAAGGAGATCCACTCGGCGGGCGGAGCGGTGGGCGTGTGGACCGTGGACGACGACGCGGGCGTCGCCTGGTGCCAGGTCTGCCGCCCGGATTCGATCTTCACGAACCGCCCGGTCCAGATCGGCCCGGCGATTCGGTCTTACGCCACCGCCTAGCCGTTACACCCTCGTCGCGAGGGGCGTTGGCTCAAATGGCTATGCGTACCAATACGATTCGGCCGTGCTCACGGACCGGCCGCCCTTCGAGGACCTGTACCGGGACTTCCTGGGCCGCATCTACGCCTACGTGCGGGCGCAGGTCACGACCTCGGCCGACGCGGAGGACATCACCGCCCAGGTTTTCATGAACGCCTATCAGGCTTACGAACGGTTCGAGGCTCGCAACACGACGCCCGCGGCGTGGTTGTTTCGCATCGCGCGCAACGCGACGCTCGATCACTTTCGCGCCCACGGGCGGCGCGAGCGCTTGCGCCGCACCATCGAACACCAGCCGGTCAGCGAGCATGACCCGGCGGGAATGGCCGAGGAGCGCATTCAGTACCGCGCCCTCCTGGCGCACGTGGCGCGGCTGCCCGAGCGGCAGCGCGATGCCATCTCGCTGCGACACTCCGGCTTGACCTTCGAAGAGGTCGGGGTGCTCATGAGCTGCACCGAGGACGCGGCGAAGATGCTGTATCACAGGGCGTTGAAGGCCCTGCGTGAGTCGGCTAGGGAAGAGATGGCATGAACGACGACGAAGACCTCGAGCTGCAGGCTCTACAGCGCCGGCTGGACGATGCCTTCCAGACGACGCGTCCTCGCGCCGGTTTCGAAGACGAACTCTGGTCGAAGATGCAAGCACGCCGTCCGGTTTGGTCGCGAGCGGCCGAATTCGTGTCGGGATTCATCGCATCGATTCGCGAGGCGCCCGCTGTTCCGGCGGCAGCGGTGGCGGTAGTGCTGGTCGTGGCGCTGGGGATCGGCATCATCGCGCGCAGCGGCGTTCACTTCGGTGCGGGCGGAGCCTCCAACTCGTCCAACGCGGTACCTGCGGAAGCGGTGGCGGGCTCGCGATACGCGGGAACTTTCGGCCGGCTTCCTGTTCCGGCCGCGGCGGCGACGAGCGCAGCTCCGAAGGTCGCGAATCCCTCGAGTGACACAGGCGGCGGCTTGGCCTACGCCAACGCTTACGCCGGTCCCGTCAACGTCGTCTGGGCGGGTCAGTTCACGGTCAGCCTGACGAACGCGCCCGTCTATCGATACTTCGAGCCGTCCTCGGCTGATGCGGACCAGTTCGCAACCTCGATCGGTGCCTCGCGCCGGTCCGGCTCATACGCCGGTGATGGGTTCGTGCTGGCAGTGTCTGGCACCAGTCCGGCTTTCTCGCGAGAGCCGTCATATGAGATCACGCCCGATCGATCCAAGCTGCCCCCACCCGGTCCGACTGCGACCGACACCGCCAACGCCTTCCTAGCCGCCCATGGCCTGGTGCCGATGTGGCCTTACACGGTCACCACGACGCAGATCGTGGACGTCGTTCGAGTCCTCTACCTTCGGCAGTTCGACCTGCCGGGTGGGGGACATGCATACCTTGTCGACCCTACCGGCGAGCGATACGGAATCGAGGTCGACCTCAGGAATAGCCAGCCACTGCAGGCACAGGGGCCGATGCTTCTATACCTCGACGTCGCCGTCTATCCGATCGTCTCGGGAGACCAGGCGGTGCGGTCCGCGCTGGCGACATCTGCAAACAGCTCCGCATCCAACGTACCGACAGTGAGGCTGACCAGCGTCGAGCTCGTTTACGCGCTGGCGATCGCCGGCGACCACAGCTTCTACGAGCCGGTTTTCCTTTTCTCGGGCACCTTCACACAAAACGGAGTCACGTACACCAAGCGCGTCATCGTGGCCGCGGTGGGTCCGCAGTAAAGACCGATACACTCACCGGTCGTGGGCGGGGCGTAATTGGGAAAGAAACGGGCGCAGGTCAAGCAGGTGCGCCAGCAGATGCGCAAGGTCCAGCCGAAGGCCGGAGCGCCGACGTCGGCGGGTCAGACGCGGAAGCAGCGCGAGCAGTTCGTGCAAGCCGGCGGGATGCTGCAGGGCTACGCGCCCGACCAGGTCATCCGCATCGGCTACATCGGCATCGGCGTCGCCGTCGTCTGTCTCCTGATCATCGCGGCGATTCTCATCTTCGTGCCGCTTGTTTACGGATGGCCGGACGCGATAGCGGCTTCCGTCGCGTGGGTGCTGCCCATAGCGCTGCTCGCAAGTTTCATCGCGCCGGGCTTCCGGCTGGCGCTCAAAGACCGCAAGGCGGAGGGCCGCCTCGTCCAGGGCCAGCTCGTCGGGGCCAGCTCTGTGAGCACGTCGATCGGCCTGGGCATGCTGATGGTGCAGACGCGCGGTGGCGTCGAGCAGTTCCTGGTGCCACCTGCGCGACTGAAGCAGGTGCCGGGAAACCAGGTCAACGTCGTCCTCACCGTCACCCCGAACCTCCGGCATGTGCGTTCGGTAGGTGTGATGGGACAACGCGTGGTTCCGCGAGTGGAGCCGGCGGTCCCGCCGGTCATGAAGCGGCTTCAGCAATTGCCCTTGATCACGCCGATTGCGCTCGCGCTCGCAGCCGTCATCGGTGACGATGCAGTCGCGCTATCGCCCATTCCCAACCAGGTTGTTCACGCCGCGCTGGCGATCCTCGTCGGAACCGCGCTCGGCGCGGCAGTCTACGGCGCGTCGTTTTTCTTGCAGCGCAGGTATATGACCGAAGTCCAGGGGATGGTCCCGAAGGGCTAACGGAGTCGCAGAGGACAAGGCACTTCTTCCGTTAAGGGCCCCAAATGTCACCCGAACCGTCAAATTCGTGTTTTTCACCCCGGGCATCGGGGAGAGCAAGGGAGCCCGAGATCGCTCTTGTGGATTAGCGGTGTAAAGCTGTTCTAATCTCGGGTGATGCCTCAAAATAGAACTACGAACAAATATTCGTAAGGAGGCGTCTATTGCCGTTCTAACTGACGGAGAGATCAAAAGGAACATAGAGGCCGGGGAATTTAGCCTCGAGCCGTTTGATACGGGCAGCCTGCAACCTGCCAGCTATGACTTACGCGTTGGGGAGACAGCTTTCACCAGCTCTAGTCGCGAGAAGGTCAACCTGGCCCAACGCGGCGTCCTAATAATCGAGCCGGGCGAATTTGTGGTGGTTGAAGCTTTGGAGCGTGTCAAATTTGGCTCTAGCATCGCGGCCCAACTTGGCCTCCGTTCTGAGTACGCCCGGCGCGGTTTACTGATGCTATCCGGCCCCCAGATCGATCCGGGATTCGCGGGTGCATTAGTTGTTCGGTTGATCAATTTGGCGCCAACGTCAGTTGCTCTACCTTTCAAGGCACCGTTTATGACGGCCCAATTTTTCAAGCTGAGCGAACCGGTCGCTCAGCCGTACGAAGGGCCCCGCCAAGGACAGACCGGTATCACAAACCAAGATATTCAGGAGTTGACCCAAACCGAAGCGCTGACTTTGGGCGGGGTAGTCAAAACACTCGGTGCACTCGCTGCTGACATGAGGGAGTTGAAGGGAAGCGTTGGGCGCCTATCGTGGATCGTGCCCGCGCTTGTAGGCTTTGGTATCGCCGTGATTGCCGTCATGGTTGCGATCAAGCCCTGAAGCCTTAGCTTCCCCGGCGGCACAGTATCGGTTGAGCCAGATCCTCGAAACGTCTTGACGTCCAGGGGATGGTCCCGGAGTAGTTTCGGATTAGGCTCCCGATTCGGTGGTCGTGGTCGGCGCCGGGGCAGCGGGCGGAGGTGGCGCAGTCTCCTTCTCTTTCTTGGGCGCAATCATCGGCATGCTGGTGGTCGGGGGTACCAGGTTCCTGCGCTCCGGGTACAGCGCCACCAGGAGCAGTGCGCACGCCAGTCCGAACACGACCGGCCCGATGTTGAAGGGGGCGCCGAGCAGGAAGTGCGAGCCGATCTCGAAGCCGAAAACGACGATGCCATAGAGGATTCCCGCGCGGACCCAGCCGATGTTGCCGGCGGGGTTGACGGCGGCGGCCATCAAGCCGATCCCTAATACGGCCCCGGCGGCCGATGCGTGGGTGCCGACCTGCTGGTCGAGGGGAACGAGGGCGGTGCCGACGAGCGAAACCGCGGCCCCGCCGACCAGCGCCATACCCATGAGGAGCATCACGACGGTCAGGAACAGCCTTTTCATGGCCCGACTCTATACGAGAGGACGGGGTATTCAGCCCCAATTGGCGAGACTTCAGCCGAGCCGCCGACGTTTAGACTCGGAATGATGATCAACGACGTTCACATCACCCCAGAAGGCCTCGAGGCGGTCAAGGCCGAGCTCCGCCAGCTGACTACCGTCAAACGACCCGCCATCGTGGCCAAGATAAAGGCCGCGCGAGAGTTCGGCGACCTGTCGGAGAACTTCGAATACCACGCGGCCAAGAACGAGCAAGGAATGATGGAGGCGAGGATCAACGAGCTCGAGGCGGTCGTGAAGAACCACGTCCTCATCGAGTCGAGAAAGAGCAACGGCGTGGTCTCGATGGGAAGCACCGTGCGCTTCCAGGAGGACGGCGAGGGCGAGGAGACGTACCGCATCGTCGGGCCGGCGGAGGCCGACCCCAAGAGCGGGCGGGTGAGCTACGAATCGGCGCTCGGCAAGGCCCTCATCGGCCACCGGGTCGGCGAGGAGGTCGAGATCAGGACGCCCAACGGCGCGTACCGGGTGAGGATCGTTGGCGTCGACTGAAACGCCCGCGGGGACACTAAAGCGCATGGACGACCTTCGCGCATGGATGGCGAGCACCGATGTCGAGGCCGCGTACGTCACCCGTCCGGTGTCGATCGAGTACCTGACAGGCGTCCACGCGGAGCCTTACGAGCGGCTCATGGCGCTGGCGGTCAAGGGTGACCGCGCGACGCTGATCGTCCCGGCGATCGAGGTCGAGAACGCCGAACGGGCGAAGACAAGCGCAGACATCGTTTCGTGGCGAGACGGCGAAGATCCATATCGCCTGGTGCATCGGGCGCTGCACGGCACCTCGCGACTGGGCGTCGAGAAAGAACACCTGACCGTCGCCGCCGCCGAAGCTCTTCGCGAACGATTGGGCACCCACGACCTGGTCGACGTCGCGCCCGAGATTCGCCGGCTGCGCCGGACCAAGTCGCCCGCCGAGCTCGAAAAGCTGCAGCAGGCCGCGGTCATCACGGACAACGCCACCGCAGAGATCCTCGAATGGATGCGCGAGGGCAAGACAGAGATCGAGATCGCCGTCGCCCTGGGGGCGTCGATCGGCGCCGCCGGCGGCACGCTTGCTTTCGAAACGCTGGTGCTGTCCGGCCCCAACTCGGCTCTTCCCCACGGCCGCCCCTCGGGGCGACGTCTCGGCGCCGGCGACCTGGTGCTGCTCGACTTCGGTGCGGCTACTGACGGCTACCGGGCCGACACGACCCGCGTGGGGGTGGTCGGCGACCCGGATGCGCGCCAGCGCGAGATCCACACCCTCGTCCTCGCCGCTCACGACGCGGCGATCCGTGCGGTGCGGGGCGGAGCCACCACCGGCGCGGTCGATTCGGCGGCTCGCCAGGTCATCGAGGCGGCCGGTTTCGGCGATCAGTTTTTCCACCGCACCGGCCACGGGCTCGGTCTCGAGACGCACGAGGATCCGTCGCTGGACCCTGGCTCGACGACGAAGCTCGAGGTGGGGATGGTGTTCACCATCGAGCCCGGCGTCTACATCCCGGGTTGGGGCGGCGTGCGGATCGAGGATGACGTTGTCGTCGAGGCCGACGGGTGTCAGTTGCTGACGAATGCAGACCGGTCGCTCCGGGTTCTTCCTTCATGAACCAGATGCTCGCCCCTGGAATGCGGCGTACGGCGCAGCGCACGATGGTCTACAACGCCATCGTGCGGCTCGGCGGGCACTGCACCGCCGACGAGATCACTGCCGAGCTCCACACGACGCAGCCCCGCTTTCCGCGCAGCACCGTCTACCGGTCGCTCGAGGCGCTGACGGCGTCGGGCTCCGTCTATGCCGCGCACCTCGGCGACGGACCCACCCACTACGAGCTCGCGACCGGCGACCATCACCACGCGGTGTGCCAGCTTTGCGGCGGCGTCCTGCACATCGAGGAAGAGCTCGTTGACGCTTTGGAAACGCATCTCGAAGGCACCCACAAATTCAAGCCGCTGCACACAGAAGTACTGGTGGTCGGGGTCTGCGAGACGTGCTCGCGGACGCCTGGCCGGAAGTCGGTCCACCGCCACACGCTCGAGCACGTGCACCACGCGGGAGGCGGCTCAGGCTCCTGATAGAGTGGTCGCGCCCGCGGCCGTTTCCATCCATCAGGAGGCCACATGGAGCCAAAGATCGTCGGAACCGTCATGCCGGTCCTCGAGCTGAGCATGCAGCCCAACGAGAAGGTTTTCGCCGAGTCTGGCCAGCTGGCCTGGATGTCGATGGCAATGCAGATGCAAACGTCGACTTCGGCCGGCGGGCAGCAGGGTGGCTTCATGGGAGCGCTCGGACGAGCGGTCGCCGGCGGCACGCTCTTCATGACCGAGTACACCGCCCTGGGCGGGCCTGGGCTGCTCGCATTTGCGGCCAAGCTGCCCGGACAGATCCTGCCCATGGAGATCGCCCCGGGCCAGGGCTACATGGTCCACCGCCACGGTTTCATGTGCGCCACCATCGGCGTCCAGTTTTCGATCGGCTTCCAGCAGCGGTTGGGCGCGGGCGTTTTCGGCGGCACCGGATTCCGCATGCAGCGCCTCCAGGGACAGGGTCAAGCCTGGGTCGAGCTGAACGGCGAGGTGGTGACCTACGACCTGCAGCCGGGCAACACCTTACGTGTGCATCCGGGCCACGTCGGCATGTACCAGGAATCGGTTCAGTTCAACATCACCACGGTGCCCGGAATCCAGAACGCGTTCTTCGGCGGCAGCGGCCTCTTCCTTGCCTCGCTCACGGGGCCGGGACGTGTCTGGCTGCAGTCGATGAGCATGCAGCACCTGGCGCACGCGATCCAGGAGTATCTGCCCAAGGCGGGGTGAGATTCGGATAACCGTCAATCGGTCAGTTCGAGGAGGCAATGGAATGGCCAAATACATGATCCACGGCAGCTACTCGGTGGATGGCATCAAAGGGGTCCTCAAAGAGGGCGGGTCGAGCCGGCGAGCTGCGGTGGAAGCCGCGACGAAAGCGCTCGGTGGCAAGCTCGAGGCGTTCTACTTCAGCTTCGGCAAGCACGACGTCGTCGGCATCGTCGACGCCCCCGACAACGTGACCGCGGCCGCATTCTCGATGGCCATCGCGGCTACAGGCACCGTCAGAACGGAGACGATTGTGTTGTTGACTCCTGAGGAGATCGACCAGGCCGCCAAGAAGACTGTCGCGTTTCGAGCGGCCGGCCAGTAGATCGCGAGTGGCCACTCGGTGGCTGACGTTCGACTGCTTCGGGACGCTTGTCGATTGGCGTCACGGCATCGGCACGACCGGGGAGCTGCTGTTCCCGGGCCGCGGCGCCGAGCTTCTCGGCGCCTATATCGAGATCGAGGCAGAGGTCGAGAAGGAGAAGCCGTTTCGCCGCTACCGCGTGGTGCTGGCGGAGACCCTGCGCCGTGCGGCGGCATCACTCCAGCTCGACCTCAAGCACGACGACGCCACGGCGCTCACGTCGACCATTCCCCACTGGCCTGTTTTTGCAGACGTCGGTCCGGCCCTGCGTGCACTCCACGCCGACGAATGGAAGCTGGCACTGCTGACCAACTGCGATCGCGACCTCATCGCGCTCACCGAGCGCCGGCTGCCGGAGCCGTTTGACGCCGTCGTCACGGCCGAGGACGTCTCGGCCTACAAGCCCGACCACGCGCATTTCCAACGATTCGAGTCGGTGTTCGGAGGCTCGGCAAACGCGTGGATTCACGTCGCGCAGAGCTACTACCACGACATCAGGCCGGCGGCCGAGCTCGGTATCCGGCGGATCTGGGTCAACCGCCAGGGCGAGAAGGACGATCCCGCTCTTGCGGACGCCGTCGTTTCCGGTCTGGCGGAGCTCCCTGAAACCGTGACGAGGCTGGCCGCCACCTCCCGTTAATCGCTTCTGCTTATCGAATCAATCAGGGAGATAATCGCGCTGTGGCGGTGAGAGCGCGCGCCGCAGACGAAAACATCGACTTCATGTCGTTCATGAGCGAGGCGAACCGGCGCCGGGTGCTGGCGAAGTCGACGCGGATCGTGTACCCGGCCGGCACGCTTCTTTTCGGTGAGAGTGACCTGCCACGCGTGATCCTGATCGAGCGCGGGTTGGTCCGCATCTTCCGGACCGTTCCTGACGGGCGGCAGGCCACCGTCGCGTTCTTGCGCACGCACGAGGTCGTGGGAACGTCGATGGTTGTCAGCGAACCGCCCTGGGTAGGCGCGCAGACCGTCATCAAAGCCACCGTCACCGATCTCGACGTGGAGACGGTGCGAAGCGTCGCAACACGAGAGATTCAAGTGATGACTGCTGTCGCGACACAGCTGGCAACCCTGTTCCGAAACGCGCATAGGCTCGTTGCGCTCCGCAGCCTGGGCAATATCCGGCAGCGGCTGGCGTACGACCTGCTGGAACGCGCCTGTCAATCGCAGCTTGCTATGGGGCGGCTGGACGCGATGGTGACCCAGGCCGACCTCGCGGCCTCCATCGGCTCCTCGCGCGAGGTCGTGAGTCGAGCGATGAAGGGATTGCGAGCTGCCGGGATAATCAAGACCGCTCCAGGAGTGGTCCGCGTGGTGGACCCCGTCCGCCTCGCCGACACGGTGCGTGCCTTCTTGAGCCCTAGCTGAAATCCGCGAGGTCCAGGCTCGCTCGGAAGACCCTGCGCGCCGGGCCCGACTGCACCAGGTTGCCCGACTTGTCTCTTCGGACCTCGAGGTTGCCGCCCGGCATCTGGACCGTGACCTCGTCGCCGACCAATCCTGCCCGCATGCAAGCAGCCGCCACCGCGCTCGCGCTCGTACCTGAAGCGAGCGTGTAGCCGGCGCCGCGCTCCCAGATTTCGATTCGAACGCGACCACTGTCGATGACCTCGAAAAGTTGCACGTTGGTGCGCTCGGGAAATGCTGCATTGGTTTCGAGCAGCGGCCCGAGCTCCAGGCAGCGGGCCATGGTGGCGGGCTCACCGAACACCACGCAGTGAGGATTGCCGACCGAGACCAGCATCGCCTCGACGCGTCCGGCAGGCGTATCGATGTGGACTCGATCCGGCTCGCCTTCGAAACGGGCCGGAAGGTCTGCGGCACGGAACGACGCCCGGCCGATGTCGAGCTGCGTCGTGACCTCGGCGCCGTTGCGCTCGAGCACATGGACCGGGTTGGCGCGGCCGACGGTGCGGAGCTCGAAGTCGTCGCCGGCGCCGTGCTCCAGGACCGCATGCGCGGCGGCGATGCGCAGCCCGTTGCCGCTCTTCTGCGCCTCGGAGGTGTCTGGGTTGAAGATGCGGACGGCCATCTCGGCCGGGTCGTATGACAGCAAACCGTCTGAGCCGAGGCCCCGGTGGCGGTCGCACAGCACGGGGAGCAGCGGGACCACTTCGCCGAGAGGTCCCGGGAGGTCGAGCACCAGGTAGTCGTTGCCCAGGGCCTGGTACTTGATGAGATCGATTCGCATTAGCGCGCCTATCATCCTGAATCTGGCTGCGCCGGCGCGGAATCTGGCTGCCTTGCCGTGGGTTGTCATAAAATGATGTGACCATGCAGGATCTCGTCTGGCCTGCCCAACGTCTGGTTCACAACCCGGCCTGCTTCTGTAGTTAGGCCCCGGGCCTGAGCTCGCGCCCAGCTCCTTGACAGGGAGGGCGCGCCCTTTCAGCCCGACTTTCGTCAAGCGAAATCTGTTTCGTCATTTGCATTTTTTGGAGGTTTTGG
>Ga0209648_10004226_pt1 | contig 12171 bp, 7 predicted proteins | sample GraSoi2013_115cm_FD_185830 | JGI IMG/M metagenome (GOLD analysis project Ga0209648, IMG submission 185830) | Grasslands soil microbial communities from the Angelo Coastal Reserve, California, USA - Sample 9_17_2013_115cm (SPAdes) (version 2) | ecosystem: Environmental > Terrestrial > Soil >...
ACCGGGCACTCATTGTGGTCACCCACGATCCACGCATTTTCGAGTTTGCCGATCGCATTGCTCACATGGATGACGGCAAGGTCATCGAGGTCATGGATCGCAAAAATAAGGAGCGCCTGCAATGATTGGCAAGTACATCCTTCCAGTTCTGGCGATTATCGGTGTCGGCGTCGCAGTGGTTATGGTCATTCAGGGTAGCCGAACCCAGCCAGTTGCCGAGCCCCTGGTCCAGTCGGCGAAGGCGCCATTTACCTCGTATATCTTCGCGCCAGGCATCGTGGAGGCCAGGACCGAGAACATTGCCATTGGCACACCGGTTTCCGGGATCGTGACAGCGATTTATGTCAAGTGGGACGAGCAGGTGAAGACTGGAGATCCGCTATTCAAGATCGACAGCAGTGATCTCGAAGCCCAGCTCCTCCCAGCGCTCGCCAAGGTCAAGGAGGCCGAAGCAAACTTAGCAAAAGTAAGGAACCGACTAAGGGTCGGCGAAAGCATGAGCGCAGGGATTTCCATCAGTGTCGAGGAGATAGACAACCGACGCTTTGATGTGGCGATTGATGAGGCGGCCCTCGCTTCCGCTGAAGCGCAGGTCGAGCAAATCAAGACCGAGATCGAGCGCCGCACGGTCCGTGCTCGATTTCCAGGGCGCATCCTGCAGATGAAGACACGGTTGGGCGAGTACGCACAAAGCGGCTCACTCAGCACGCCGTTGATGCTACTTGGCGATGAGACCCGTTTGCACGTACGCGTGGACGTTGATGAGAACGACGCTTGGAGGTTCCACCCATGTGCGTCAGCGCTGGCTTCGGTCCGCGGCAACCCAGAACTAAAGACGGCGGTGAAGTTCGAGCACACTGACCCGGATGTGGTCCCGAAAGTGTCGTTAACCAGCGATAGCACGCAACGGGTTGATACTCGGGTCCTGCAGGTCATCTACAGCTTCGACCGCGGCGCCCTACCCGTCTATGTCGGCCAGCAGATGGACGTGTTCATCGAGGCACCTCCGGTTGGGGCGACAACAACGCAGGCGCAACCTCCGTCAGGACCATGCCGTGATGACGCGCTCAGGAATGCCGATGGCCGCACCTTCCAGCGGAGGAAGCGCTAGATGCTTCGGCTGGCCTTGAAGATGCTGTTGGGCGACCGCACTAAGTACTCGGGGCTGCTCTTCGGCATAACGTTCACTTCGTTCTTGGTCACATTCGCCTTCTCGTACTTCTGCGGCTTCATGACACGAGGATTTGCTCTCATCGCCGAGAACGCGGCGGCCGACGTATGGGTCATGGATCCTGCGGTTGAGTCCGCTGAGCAGACGACGAACCTGCCTGATTCGGTACTCGATCGCGTGCGGAGTGTTGAGGGCGTCCTGTCGGCTGTGCCGTTGGCGTTGAGCACGGCGGAAGCACGCTTTCCAAACGGGAGGTTTCAGCCGTTCCAAGTAATATGCGTGGACGACGCCACGCTGTTCGGCGTGCCTGCGCTGCGGGATGGCGTATCACCTACTGTGCTACGCGGTCCCGATGCGGTGATTGTCGATCCGGGCGGCACAGATGGCAAGCTCGAAACGCCCGTTCTGAAGGCTGATCAATGGCAGTATGGAGAGCCACACCTTACCGCGCATCCAGGAAATGGGTCATGAGGTCGATCCAACTCGCTCGGACTAAACCTGCTAAGTCTGGAAGGTATGAAACCGCCTACTGAAACCGGTCTCACACTAGCCCTTTTGTATGCTCTCCCTCTCCTCGCCGTCAAGTTCCTTTTTCTCTTAGCTCTGGAAACCTCCTGCGGGCAAATAGATCTTAACTCCTCAGAAGGTAGGCGGTTGTAGACCGATCTTGCGCCAGACCCTGTCTGACCCGGCTCTCCTCATTGCCGCCCTCTTGTACATCCGTTCGGCACGGTTCTACCGAGCAGTCGCGGTCGACCTGCGAACGACGAGTTCTGTTTCCAAATAGTAGTCCGCACCCTTTCGCCGTTTCAGCTTCAGCATCCTATCCAATGCCTCGAAGGCGGTCGTCCCCACTCGCTCGCGGGGAACACGGATGGTGGTCAGCGGCGGGCGTGCCAGGAAAGCAAAGAAGATGTCGTCGATGCCGATAACGGAGATGTCTTCCGGAATCCGCGCACCCGCCTCTTCGAGAGCGCTCATGGCGCCCAGGGCGATAAGGTCGCTACCGCAGAAGATCGCCGTGGGCATATCCGGCGTTGAGAGAATGGCACGCACCGCTGAGGCTCCAGCATCTATGCGGTAGTTACTGCTGATCACTGGTAACGGGTTGCGGTCTCTCTTCTTCAATCCGGCAAGCAGCGCGTCCTTGATTGTAATGGCCGTCCGGTTGTCGTCCGGTCCAGCAATGACCGCGGCGCGGCGGTGACCGAGTCCTACGATATGCTCGATGGCCTGCTCGATGCCCCGCTGATAGTCTATCGAAATGGTGCTCACCAGCTTCTCCGCAGGGCTCACGTTGCAAAACACCACGCCAATTCCCGCGTCGATGAGTTCCGAAGCCATGCTCTTATCGATCGAAGAAGTCATCACCGCGACTCCGCGGACGTCACTTTCGATCAGCTTGCGCAGGATGGTTTTCGTCCGGGCCTGGTCGTATTGAGTGTTGCAAAGAAGGACGTCGAACCCGCGATCCCAAGCGGCGGCTTGGAATCCACGAATGATTTCGGGGAAATACGGGTTGGCGATCTCCGAAATCACCAGCCCGAACAAATCGCTGCGGCCCGTGGCCAACCGCCGGGCGTGTACATTCTTGAAGTATTTCATTTGGCCGACGACTTCTAAAACGCGTCTCTCGGTCTCCACAGAGATATAGCGGGTCTTGTTGAGGACGCGGGAAACGGTAGCGGGGGAGACTCCGGCGCGTTTGGCCACTTCCCTCATTGTGTGGCCCATGCGCTTTCCTCCACGAAAATAGTCTCTGCTTGCCAAGGTGACGCTTCGAGAGCGATGCAGTCAAACCGATGGGTAGCGCTGGAAAGCGCTTTCCCCCGACGATGGTCACTCGCGCCCAACCTATCATGATTTGGGGACGCAGACTACGACCATCGAAAAACAAGATAGCAATCAGAAAAAGAACTTGACAAGGCTCAGCCGGCACTGATAAAGGGGTAGCAAGTAACCGGTCTCTGAAACCGTTTGCATAAAGGCCTCATCGGTGTTTTTGCCTCTGTTGTGGCGGACGGCAGGAATCTCAATGGTTCGCTTGGAAGGTGAACAGCTGTTTGAGATTCGATCGTCGGCGAAGTAGGGGGTTTTGTTCAGCGATCGGTGTTTTTTGGGGGAGGGGAAATGCGATTCCATCTGTCCCTGCTGAGGTTTCTTTCGTTTAGTCTTTTCCTTACATTCTCCGGAATAACGGCTCGAGCTCAGTCGGACCGTGGCACCATTGCGGGCACAATTCTCGATAGCTCTGGCGCGGTCGTCCGAGGCGCCAGCGTTACCGCCACGGGCGCGAACACCGGCGCCGTGTACAAAACAACTTCGACCGACACGGGCGCCTACCGTATTCCCGATATGCAGGTCGGCGTCTACAACATCGCCATCGCCGCCACTGGATTCAAAACCTCTGAGCAAAACGGACTAGTGGTGCAGATCAACACGACATCCTCCCTCGACGTCACCCTCCGGCCCGGGGCACTGACAGAGACGCTGACGGTCCTCGCGGATGTCCCCACGCTCCAAACCGAAACCTCTGACATCGGCACTGTGGTAAGCGAGAGGCAGATCATGGAGCTGCCGCTCGCGGTCAATGCCACAGGCCAAAGCCACTTGCGCTCGCCGGAGACCTTCGTGTTCCTGACGCCCGGGACTGCCGGTCCCGGCACTGCCGACAGCGGCAGTGGTCTCTTTCAAGCCAAGCTCGCTGGCGGCCAAAACTTCGGCAATGAAGTCCTCCTGGACGGCGCGAGCACTGCCCGCGCGGATAGCGGGTCCTCCTTTGATCAGACCGCTCCTTCCGTCGAGGCCCTGCAGGAATTCAAAGTCACTACCTCGACTGTACCCGCCGAGTTCGGCCGCACTACCGGCGGCGTCGAGAGCTTTACTACTAAGTCTGGCACCAACAATTACCACGGAACTCTCTACGACATTTTTCGCAACGAAGACCTCAACGCCAAGGAGTGGTTTCAGAATTTCCGCGGTCAGCCCAAGGACATCGATAAAAAGAATGACTACGGTGGTTCAGTTGGGGGGCCGGTTTGGATTCCTAAGTTGTATAAGGGCCGTGATAAGACGTTCTTCTTTTTCTCCTGGGAGCAATATCGGCAGAAGCAAGGCTCTACGGCTACTAGCACCTTGCCGACCGACAAAGAGCGAGCCGGTGATTTTTCTTTCCTTCTGAACCCCAGCAATGTTCTGGGCACCAATCCATGCGACAACACGCCGATTATTCAGGGGCAGATCTTCGACCCAGCCACCACTAAAACTGTGGGCGGGGTACAGTGCCGTACGGCTTTTCCCAACAACAAAGTTCCCCTCAGCACCGTTGCGCAGAATATCCTCAAGTTCATTCCTGAACCCACCTCGACTGACAAGAATCAGCTGGCTAACAACTTTTTCTTTACCACCGTTAATCCGATTCTGGACACAACCTGGTCCGTGCGCGTCGATCACAGTTTCTCGGAAAAGGACAAACTGTTCTTTTCTTTTAGCAAGCGGGATCAAGAGTCTATCAACGGCTCTCCCTCGCTTCCCCCACCGCTCGACGGTGCCTCTTTCAATCATCCTTTCATTACGGACTACTACCGCGTTGGCTTCGACCACGTCTTTAGCCCGTCACTCCTGAATCACTTGAACGTGGGCGTCAACCGGATTTATAACAACAACGTCGCCAGCTCGGCCGACGGCTCAGACTGGCCCGCGAAACTAGGCATTTCAGGTGCCCACGGACCAATCTTTCCGGAAATAAGTTTTTCCTCAAACACCAACCAAGCACTCACAAGTTACGGAACCGCCCAGTACGACGCCAACTACGTCAGCAGCCTGATCCTCGCCGACAGCGTGTCCTGGACCAAGGGTCGCCACTCCGTGCGCTTTGGCGTGGATTGGCGCGCCTATCAATACTCCGTGATTGATAGGTCTCACGAGTCGCCTGGCCTGGGTTTCGACCTTGCTCAGACCGCGGTTGAGCCAACGCTTAGCGGGCCAGGTAAAACCGGCGATGCCTTCGCCAGCTTCCTTATCGGAGCGGTGCAAAACTGGTCGCTCGCGGTGCGCTCGCACCAGCCGCGTTTTAATTCTCGCTACGTCGGCGGATACGCTCAGGAAGACGTGAAGGTTCGTTCCAATCTGATGATCAATATCGGATTGCGGTACGAAGTGGAGACGCCACGGAGGGAATCAAGCAACCAGCAGTCCGTCATTAGCCTGACCGCCCCTAATCCTGGAGCTATCGGACCAAGTGGCCCACTCCCCGGAGCCTTGATTTTCGGTGGTACCGGGCAGGGACGCTGCAACTGCAATGCCTCCGGTGCACAGACGTATTACAAGGACTTTGCTCCGCGTTTCGGGTTCGCCTATGCGCCAGACCACCTGCTTCGATATCTCGGGCGCACTGTGCTCCGAGGCGGCTATGCGATCTATTATGGACCGCTCGATTACGGAGATTTCGGTCAGTCCCTCACCGATGGGTTTACGGCTTCGCCTAGCGGCACCGCAAACTTTGCTCCGGCTATCTTCCTCAATTCGGGAATTCCCAGCTATACGCCTCCTCCCAATTTGGATCCCGCACAGGATAACGGTGGGTTCGGATTCGGCTTTGGCGGGCCCACCTATCTTGCGCCAAGTTATGGGCGCCCAAGCATGGTGCAGAACTGGAGCCTCGAAGCCGAGCGCCAATTGGCGCCGGATTTGATCCTCAGTGTGGGTTACGTCGGCACACACGCGACACGGTTGCGCTCTTCGCTCGCTCAAATCAACAACTTGAACCCTAAATTCTTCTCTATGGGCAATACACTTGGCCTGGACATTAGCACCCAGCCTGCCCTATCTCCCTTCACTGGATTCTCTGGAACCATCGGCCAGGCCTTGCGTCCTTTCCCACAGTACGGAGGCATTGACACGGACTGCTGCCTCGAAAACCTCGGCCAGTCCACGTATCACGCCCTGCTTACTAAGGTAGAGCGGCGTTTCCACAATGGGCTGAATCTGCTGGCGTCGTATACTTTTTCAAAGACCCTGACGGATGCCGACAGCGCCCTGCCTACCTTCGCACAGTTTTCTGGCGGCGGCCTGGTGCAAAACTCCTACAACTTAAAGGGGGAGAAAAGCCTCAGCTACCAGGACATCCCGCACACCTTCGTCGTCAGCTATATTTACGAGTTGCCCGTTGGTAAAGGAAAGAAACTTCTGAACAAGGGCGGCCTTGTGGACAAAGCGCTGGGTGGCTGGCAGGTAGGAGGAGTCCAGCGCTACCAAAGCGGTCAACCGCTTAGTTTCAATTGCAACGGGGGGCAATTTGGTGGACCAATTTCGGGATATGATGGCTGCATTCGCTTGAATCGCGTTCCGGGCCAGCCGTTGCTTAGTAGCGCGGCCTCGTCCTTCGACGGTCCGGCCGCATCAAATGCGTCCAACGTTGGTTGCACTCCAAACCCTGACGGGACTTTCACGGCGCCCGTGGGCGTAACCACCTACTTCAATTGCGCTGCGTTCTTTGATCCTAATGCCGCCAATTTGGTCACTCAACGCGGATATGTGTTCGGCAACATGCCGCGCATTACCGGCGAGGTCCGAAGTCATAAGTACCTCAACGAGGATTTTTCGATCATCAAAAGACTGAGCCTTGCGGAATCCCACACCCTGACGTTGAAAGCCGACCTCGTCAACGCATTCAACCGCCACGTCTTCAGCAGGCCGGATAGTGGGCCCGCCGATGGTACGTTTGGAGCGATCTTCGGCACGGTCGACGGCTCGCGAAAGGTGCAGTTCGCTTTACGCTACCAGTTTTGAAGCCTGCGAAGCTGCCCAATCGTAAAGGTGCAAATCCTCCTGCCTCCATTCAGTGGCAGGAGGATTTTCCTTCTAGGGCAATTTCTCGCGGTCACGGCAAGGTATAGAATTCCAATATGGCATTTCCAGTTAACTCTTTCTCTCGTCATCGCAGGCAAACTCCACTCGGCCTCTCTCGCCGCCGCGCCATCCTGACGCGGATAATTTTCTTATGCTTCACATCTTGCTGGCCGATTCATGCCGCGCCTCAAAGTGCGGCTGATGTCGATGAAGCTTTTCAGCAAGCCACCGCTGCCATGCGTGAAGGTCGCCTAGAGGAAGCAGGCACCGCATTTGAGAACATCACGCATACCGCACCAACCTTTGTCGGAGCACATTTCAATCTTGGCTTGGTCCGGGAAGAACAAGGCAGGTTTGAAGATGCTGTCGCGAGTCTCAAGAAAGCGCTGACTTTAAATCCCCGTTTGCGGGGCGCAAATCTCTTCCTCGGCATCGCTCATTACCGCCTGAATCATTACGAACCCGCCATGGCCGCACTGCGCATCGAGATCAAACTCGATCCTACCGACCCCAAGGCATGGATGTGGATGGGTGTGGCAGAACTTGCTGCGGAGCGACCTGAAGAGGCGGCTGTTGCCCTGGATAAAGCGGCCAAACTCGCTCCCAATGACGTGGATATTCTCTATCATCGAGGGCATGCACACTTGCTGGTATCCAAGCTGAGTTACGAACGTATGTTACACGCTGACCCGGAATCATGGCGCGTCCGTCAGGTGCTCGCTCAGGCAGATGCGGAGGCCGATCGGGACGCGGATGCAGTCAGCGAGTTCCAAGCAGCCATCAAAGCGGCACCCCAGCAGCCCGGACTCCACGAGGAATTGGGAACAGAATTCTGGAAACTAAACAAGATTGAGGAAGCTGAGGCGGAGTTTAAGCGGGAACTGGCAATCGATCCTCATAGCCTGCTGGCAACCTACAAGCTTGGGAGCTTGCTGGTCGAAGGCGCGAAACCAGAGGAAGGAAAGCCCTTGATTGAAGCGGCTTTGCGCCAGGACCCTAACCTGAAGGAAGCCTACTACTACCTTGGGCGCGCCCATATGCAGCTCGGAAACGAGAGTGAGGCACTGGAGGCTCTGAAGAAAGCCGTGGCAATCAACTCCAATTCCGAAATCCTCGCGCAAGCATGGTATCAACTGGCCATCGTTTACCGGCGGATGCATCGAATGGCCGAGGCACAACAGGCTTTGGCCACCTTCCAGAAACTCAAGGACCAGGAATCCGAGCACCACCAAAAGGTGCTAGAAGAGAAACTACAGAAGCAAAATCCACAGTGAGCTGTACTGTAGGGGAACATTTCAAAAAACGAAAGCCACCAGAATCTCCCTTCTCCGCGCATCAAGTCTCGGCGTCACGCTGGGATTTGCATTCTTCGGCAACGCCACCACGACAGGAGATGCCGTTACTCAAGCCAACGTTAGCAATTCTCTCCGCATTAATGTCATTGAATCCTCGGAGGACTCGCACGAGTCGCTCCAGGAAAAACCGCCGCTGCAATTCGCTTCCTCGCGCATCCCGGCTCTCACCATCGAAGTTGACGATTCCATCAAATACCAGCAAGTTGACGGCTTCGGCGCTTCTCTCACCGATTCCTCGGCATGGCTAATCTCGCAAAAACTCAGCGAAACTCAACGCGTCCAGCTTCTCGAAATGCTCTTCGACCCGAGAAAAGGAATCGGCCTCAGCATTCTGCGCCAACCCATCGGTGCCAGCGATTTTGCCTTACAGAGCTACACCTACGATGATCTTCCGCAGGGACAAGCCGATCCTGACATGAAACTCTTTTCTATCGACCACGATCGCGCCTATATAATCCCCATTTTTCGCCAATCCCTCGCTCGCAACCCTAACCTTAAAATCATCGGTTCTCCCTGGAGCCCGCCGGGCTGGATGAAAACCTCGGGTTCGACTATCGAGGGCACGCTTCTCCCCAGCGCGTTCGCACCACTGGCCAAATACTTTGTCAAGTACGTTCAAGTGTATGAAGCCGAAGGCGTCCCCATATTCGCAGTTACGCCACAAAACGAGCCCCTCAATATTCCCAATGATTATCCCGGGATGGGCATGAGCGCAGAAGAACAAACGAAATTTATTCGAGCCGATCTGGGCCCCGCCTTTCGCGCCGCCGGGATCAAGTCCAAAATCCTCACCTTCGACCACAACTGGGATTTGATTGATTTTCCGATCAAAGTGCTAAGCGACAAACAGGCCGCGGCTTTCATTCCAGGCATCGCCATTCATTGTTATGGCGGCAGCCCTACGGCGCAGACCGAACTCCACAATCGTTTTCCCGACAAGGACATTTGGCTCACGGAGTGTTCTGGCGGCGAGTGGCAGAAAGGGAAGCTGCTTCAGGAAGCGATACAGTTGATCATCGGTGCAACGCGGAATTGGGCCAAAAGCGTTGTGCTGTGGAACCTCGCTTTGGATCAGGGCCACAAGCCCTATCTGGGGGGATGCAGAACCTGCCGGGGCGTCGTCACCGTCGACCACTCCTCTTCTTCCGCGAAAATAATTCCTAACGTGGACTTCACTGCCTTGGCCCATGCCAGCAAGTTTCTCGTTCCTGGCGCCGTTCGCATCCAATCAAACACGTTTGACCAGGGCAGCTTGGAGTCCGTGGCCTTCTGCAATCCAGACGGCTCCATCGTCCTCCTTGCCCTGAACAGTGGCGGCGCTCCAATATCGTTCAACATTGGCTGGAAGGAGACCTACGCCTCATACCGGCTCGACCCAGCTTCGGTCGCAACCTTTCGCTGGTTCCCGCCAGCGAAAACTCACTAACCAATGGTCAGAGCAGGCGAGTCGCCGTTTCACCGCGAGTCGGCGTTTCACCGTTGGGGCGGATCCGATGGCCGCGATCTCGCCGCCCGGCTTTGCAGCTCCTCCGGGCGCTGAAATTCGATCTGAGCTTTTTCCGTCTGATGCGTTTGTTTGTAAAGCCTTGCCAACTGGTAGTGAATCGCAGTATTTTCCGGATCCAGGCGTTCTGCTTTTTCCAATTCACGCTGAGCCTCGCGCATCCGGTTGGCCCTTAGATACGCAGCGCCCAGCTTCAAGTGGCAGCTCGCGTTATCTGGTCCGACCTCCACGGCTTTCTCCAACGGGGCAATCGCCTCGCCGACCCGGTCAAGCTCCAGCAAAAGGTTTCCGAAATTCAAGTATGGCTGCTCGCTCCGGTGCTCACTTCCTGCTTGCCATTCCATCGCTTTGCGATACGCCTCCAGCGCTTCATTTGGTTTGGCCCCCGACTCCAGGATCAACCCGAGATTATTCTCCGCTCTGGCATTGCGCGGATCCAAATCCAACACCGTCAGGAACGCTCTTCGGGACTCCGGCAGCAAACCTCTCGTGTAATACGCGCGGCCCAGGTCATACCACGCATCCTTGTTCTTGGGATCGAGTTGCACCGCTTTCTCCAGCCACTTGATCGCGTTCGCATAATCGTTCAGCAGAACGTAGTCCAGGCCCACGATTTTTAAATCTTCGCCCGTGGGAGTTTTCAGCGCGGCGGCCTTCGTATAAACTTCCAGCGACTCGCTAGCCTTGTTCTCTCGGTGCAGCACAAAACCGAGCAAATAGAGGGCCTCATCGGAATCTGCATGCAGCGCGATGTAGCGGCGAAGCGCGCTTTCCGACGAGCTGAAGTCTCGCAAATGGACTAGCGATTTTGCTCGATAGATGAGAGCGTCGGTCGTCCCCGGAGATGCTGTTTCAGCCTTGGCGAATAAATCCGCGGCGGAAGCGTAGTCTCCCGCGCGGAACGCGGCTACCCCGCGCGCATATTCGCTATCCGTTTGTGCAATGCATCGAAAAGGAATCAGAAAGAGCAGGACCAAAATCCAGCGGAGCTTTCGCGACCGATCAATGGAAGGCTCACGCATCATTTTACCGCGGGCTTCGCGTTCGCAGGCGCGTCCAGTTCGTCAATTTGCAGGATTTGGTCGGCTGAAATGTCTTTAAGCGTCTGCACTATCCCGCTTGGCCACCGAATCTCGATAGACTCGACATTCTTTTCTTTTCCCAATCCAAAGTGAACACGTTTATCGCTGGAAGAAAGATAGCTGCTCGCCGTAGTGACCGTAGCGAACTGCTGCCCGCTGGCGGTGACCAGCTTTACGCTCGCGCCGATCGCATCGCGATTGCTCTTGTGTCCCACGAGTCTGAGCAACAACCAATGATTCGTTGTAGGCGTTTCGTTGTGCAAGACATATGCCGGTCCGTCGTTGGTTGTTACCACGGCGTCCAGCCGCCCGTCGTTATCCAGATCTCCGATCGCCAATCCGCGCGCCACCCAGGATTGGTGGAACACTTCGCCGGAGCTTTGTGACACATCCACGAATGCTTTGCCGGTATTGCGGGCCAGCAACATCGGCTCGCGATACCGCAAATTAGGATTCGTCAGTTCGATGGTGTCGAGGTCATGGCCCTGCACAGCAAGCAAATCTTTCCAGCCGTCATTGTCAAAATCGAAAAGCCGCACTCCCCATCCGGAGTGTGCCAGCGTCATCGTCCCAAGCCCGGATGGCGTGCTTACATAGGTGAATGTCCCGTCGCCGTTGTTCTGATAGAGAGCGTACCGCTGATTGGCCAGGTCGGTAACAACGATGTCTGGCCATCCGTCATTGTTGTAGTCCGCAAAGTCGACTCCCATGCCCGCGTAGGTACGGCCGTCAATATCCACGGCCGCTGCGGAAATCAATCCGACTTCTTCAAACGATCCGTCGCCCTTGTTGTGATAGAGATACTCCACCATCGAATCGTTCGCAAAGAACAGATCGATATGGCCGTCGCGGTCGTAGTCCGCCAGGGCCACTCCAAGACCTTTGGCGGGCTTGGAAAGTCCCAGCTTTTCCGCAACTTCCGTGAACGTGCCGTCTCCATTGTTGTGATAGACGAGCGGCCGTGCCGGTTTGAAATAGTCCGGATGGCAATAGGAGCGGTAGCCTTCCTTGTGCTCGCCGCACCAGATGTCGTCGAAATCCCACTCGAGGTACCGCAGCACGACCAGATCGAGAAGACCGTCTCCATCCAAATCTACCCACGCGGCGCTGGTGGACCACCCGCTGCCGCCCACGCCGGCTTTCGCCGTCACGTCGGAAAATGTCCCGTCGCCGTTGTTGTGGTACAGCTTGTTTCCTCCGTACGCGGCC
>Ga0209648_10004228_pt1 | contig 12168 bp, 10 predicted proteins | sample GraSoi2013_115cm_FD_185830 | JGI IMG/M metagenome (GOLD analysis project Ga0209648, IMG submission 185830) | Grasslands soil microbial communities from the Angelo Coastal Reserve, California, USA - Sample 9_17_2013_115cm (SPAdes) (version 2) | ecosystem: Environmental > Terrestrial > Soil >...
CCATGCGGGCGAGCGGTGCCGCGAAGAACGCCCTCCCGCGCGATTGATCGACGGACGCGAGGTGGCCTGCCACTTTGCGGAGCAATTCCTCGCGAGCTGACTTGCATATCTGGACCATTCGAAGCGTTCCTACAAACCAAAAACCGACCCGGCCGTTCAGGTTCTTTGCCCATGAATCCTGCGCTCGATTTATTGAAGACGTACACGCATCATTATTCACTGCCTTTCAGCAATTGAAAGCTTAAAGCAAATTCACGTTTAGACACTATCGATTGATAGATTTTGACTTTCTGGTTTAGACGCTTTCCAAGCGCTACAATGTCAACTCTATTTTGCTCTGACATACGGCAACCAAGAAATATAGCAGACAACTCATGGTTCCAAAACTCCAGTGTTGTGAACTTCTCTTCTTTTGGCACCAAATCCGGTATAACTAATCTATATTCATTTTCATACCGCCATTCTTCGCTTTTTGAATATGTTAATCGCTCTACAATTCGTCTCGTTGATTCCAAAAGCGGCATACATACCGCATGTTGGATAAATTCAGCCGCACTTCTGTATAGCAAAGGCCTCTGGCGCACATATTCAACTGGGCGTGAGGCAAGGAAAAACGAGTCCTTAGATGCGTCCGGCAAAAACTTCAGAACGATACCTTCGTGACTCTGCGCGTAATGTGCCCACATAAGCAAACTGTCCTGTCTCTTGGTAGAGCAAAAGACACCGGACGTCTGCATACTGTGATGAATCTGATGCACTACCTCGCGGCTGACTTGACGTAGGCGCTCGATATCAAATATTGCCTCCACCGGCTCAGCCGATAGTTCTTTTTTTAGGAGGCTCCGCTGCTCCGTAGTAGCAGCCTTGAGGCTTTTATTGAGCAATATTATTGACTCTCTCAGCTCGCTCGGCCGCAGCGAAGAATAATCAACATCACTTGACAAAAACTCATGAAAGCCATCCATTAGGTCAGGCAGGAACTGCTCCAATTCAGCGCCAAGTGCCTCCTCGACTTGCATGTCAAAGGGATCATTGAAGTCAACTGGGCGGCTAAATCGTACAGTGCCCGTTTCAAGGGTTTTCTTCGCTCCAAGAACCCCCATGTACTTGTACAGTGCATTAGTCTCGTGCTCAGGTTCCAAGCTAGCACTTATTGAAATTGAATGTTCGATGCGAGTCGAGATTCGACCGTTGTCAACCGAATCAGGGGCCAACCATGCGCAAGAACTCATTATGGTTCAATGATCAGCAATGGGAAGGTTGAGCCGCTTTTGTCGACCAATCAGCGTGGCCTGAAGCGCAAGGAGCCCGGAATCCGTAACTCTCGTCGTGGTTATGGATTCCGGGCTCGCCGCTTTCGCGGCGCCCCGGAATGACGCCGCAAATGATTCGAAAGTCAAAAAGGCTCTACCAGGGCTACCCCGTCGGAGGCGTTGGTCCACCGCACCCCTCGCCTGCGGTTACTTGCCGCCCAACGCCCGGTAGGCGGCGTCGACGTTGGTCGGGAACCGGTCCTGGCTGCCCCAGTTGGCGTATTCGGGCATCTTCACGTCCTTCTTGATGTCATCCAGCGATTTGCCGTCCTTCATCAGCTTACCGACCCGGTCCATGAGCAGGGCGTAGTATTGCTCGCCGTCCTCAAAAATCTTCACCGTGCCGGGCGTGCCATGCCCGGGAACCACGTGTTCCGGGTTCAGCGCCTTCATCATTTTCCCGGCGGCGAGGATATCCGGAATGGTGACGAAGGGACGAAGAATATTGACCTGGTTGACGACGAATGCCGAAGCCGAGAACACCACGCGCTCCTTCGGCAGCCACACGGCGCTGTCCGCCTCGCTATGAACGCCCTTCAAGTACATGATTTCAATGGTGCGCCCTCCCAGATTGACCGTCATCCTGTCGTGGTACTCAATGTGCGGCGCAATGAACCGATAGCCTTCGAGCGCCGCCTTCATCTCGGGAGAGGTGGCGCCAAGTCGCTCGATCCGGTCCGGGGCGTTGCGGTCCGCGCCGCGCATCGATTCGCCTGCTCCGGCGGCGGCCACGACGACGGCGGGCGGCGAGAACACATAGTGGCCTGTGGTGTGATCGGCATGCGGCTCGGTGTCGATGACGAGGCGCACCGGCATCGAGGTGAGCTTTTTGACGGTGTCCATGATGGCGCGCGACTCGATCGGGTTTTGCCCGGTGTCGATGACGACGACGCCTTCCTGGGTGAGAATAATTCCGCTGTTGGATTCAAAGCCTTTGCCGGTGTGGACATAGACCCCGTCGGCGAGCTTCTTGACCCGCGGCCCCAGATCCTGAGCGAACGCGGAGCCGGTCAACGCAAAAACGGCGAAAATCGTTAACGTCACTGCTTTAATTCTCATGGCTTCCTCCTGCTACTCAACCCTGACGTTTGCTGCCTTGATGATCGGTGTCCAGCGCGCGATCTCGCTCTTTACGAGAGCGGCCAACGCCTGTTGTCCGCGCCTCATCTTGTCCGGAATGTCACCGCCGGTGTCCAGCAGGCGCTTGCGAGTGTTTTCGTCATCGAGCGCCTGGTCGAGCGCTACAGTGAGCTTGTCGAGAACAGGCTTCGGCGTCCCTTTCGGAGCAAACAACGCATGCCAGGATTGGACCTCGAACGCCGGCAGCCCGGCTTCCCTGGCCGTCGGCAAGTTCGGCAAAACTGGATTGCGTTCGTTTGCCCCGATGGCATAAGCCTTGATGGTGCCGGCCTGCAGCTGTGGAATGGAGGTGATCGGGTCGGCGCACATATAATCGACCTGGCCGCCCACCAATGCGTTCATCGCCGGGGCGCCGCCGTTGAAGGGGACCAGCGTCGGAGTAACATCGAGGACGGAATTCAGCAGCAAGCACGTGGCAAAGAATATCGAGCCGACGCCCGCGTGCGCGACATTGAGCTTGCTGCCGTTCGCCTTTACAAAGGCGACGAACTCCTTGAGGTCCCGCGGCGGAAAATCCTTCCTCGCCACAATCAGCATGGGATCGGCCCGCGCCATGCCGATCGGTTCGAAATCGGCCTCGGGCCTGTAGGGGAGATTCGGATAGAGGGCGACCGCGGTAGCGTGTGTGCCCATCTGGCCCATTTCAAGGGTGTAGCCGTCCGGATTGGCGCGCATTGCCCGGGCCGAGCCCACCGTGCCGCCGGCTCCGACGATATTCTCGACGATGATGCGCTGGCCGAGCGTGCGCGACATGTGCTCGCCCACGACGCGGGCACTGACGTCGGTCGCGCCGCCCGCTGCGAAAGGCACGATGACGGTGATCGGCCGCGACGGATAGCTCTGCGCAACTGCGCTTGCGACGTTGGCCGTGACTACCGCATAGGCAATGGCGGAAATCAGATATCTCATTCGGTCCTCCCCACGGCCGCGATCACATCGCAACTGTTGCTCATCATCTCTGAGAAAAAATCTGCACATTGATCCCGTCGGGGTCCTTGATGTGCAAGCCCGCATAGGGGTCGTCTTCCGGAGTCCCATTGCGCTGCTTCAAATAGCGTGCCGCGGATTCTTTGCTGAAACGGGGAACGCCGATCGCGAAGTGATCCACAATTCCGGCAGGGCTTTGATGGTTGAGAGAAACCAGTGTCCTGGTGGTGCCGAGGCGAATAATTCCGAGCGGCTGGTCCTGGCTGATCACTGAGAAGCCGAACATTTTTTGATAGAAATCGACCGAGCGCTGCAGATCGGCGACTTGAATGCTGACATGGTCGATGTTCGCGCTGCCGAAGTCGAGGTCCTCCTGGGCAGCGGCGGCCGTACTGCCGGCAGCCAGCACGGCGAGCCCGGAAACCAGTTCTCGACGACTGAGTGAGCCCTTCTCGAAGCGGGCCAAAAGATTGGAAATGATCGATTCCATGTCGGCTTCCTTTCCGCGGCGGCGATCGCATTGCAACTGTTGCTCGTTTCAGGTTGAAGCGATACTCGAACAAGACGACTGATCTGGCAACGTCTGAAGCCCCATCCTGCGCTTGTGCGCAGCAAACGGCGCACTACCACCAGCTTTTTTCCCGGCCTTTACAACCGCGTGTGAGGTGCTATCTTACGTTCAAAGCTAGGAACTCCGCCGGCGCCACGGGCAGGCAGGAGATGTTTTGGAACCGGCAATGGGCTCATCGATGGCCAAGAGACATTGGGTCCGCTTTCGCGATTTGCGTTGGTGTCGTTGAGCATTGCTTCATTGTTTTAGGAGAGGGACCTATGAATAAAGCAAGTCGTTTCATTCACGGTGTCGTTTTCGCGACCTCCTTGCTAACATCCTCAGTTCTTGCAGCAGGTCCCGACGCCGGATCCCCTGATGTCGAGCAATTGCTTGCGCAACTCCGATCAACCCTCATAAGAGTGCAGGGTGAGATTGCAACGAAAAAGCTTCCCGAACTGAAGACCGTTCAAATTAGCCTTCAGACGGCAATGAAAATAACAGCGGGTGGAAAGATTACGTTTTTTGTGATCTCTTTAGGCGACACTGTCAGCAAGGAGAAGACTCAAACGATTAGAATAACATTGACGCCTCCTAAAGTTACTTCATCTCAAATTAGTTCAACGCAAGACTTCTCGAGAGACTTCGCCAACTCCATTATTGCGATCGCAGAAACGATTGCCGCCTCGTCAGCCCAAAAGCCACAGCTTCAATTGACGGGATTATCGGCTACGATCAAATTTGTATCCGAGTCGAAGTTCGAAGGGGGCGTGGCGAAAGTTCAGTTGCTACCGGTCTCCCTCGACCTAGGGGGGAACGTTGATCCGGCAAATACACAAGAAGCTGTCCTGACTTTCGGAGAGTCCAAATAATTATAATGGTAAAGTCCAAGTTCGCCTGACGAAGGGCTACGAGGGCCAACGCTTGCGCCCAACTGAGAGGGGTAGCATGAATTCCACCGGCTGGTCGTTTGTCAAGAGGCGAATAATACCGTCAATCCTGCTGCTTTTCATTGGGGTAGCTACGTTGAATGCAGAGGAGTCAACAATTGAATGCAACTCTCATCTATTCGAATTTACCAAAAACAGTTTCAAGGCGCTAGAAAGGAGATACGGAAAAAGTATTTTTTTGATCAATTGCGGCGGCACCATTGATAAGATCAAAAATATAGGCACGGGCTTTGTCATTGACTCAAAGTCTGGGCTATTGCTGACCGCATATCATGTAATTAGGACGTTAGATAACAATCGATATGATTGTACCAGGGCGGATAGTGTGCTTATGGCATATCCGATTGGTGATATGTGCCAGCAGATTTCTCTTGAGTATGTAAATGGTGATCCTGATCTTGATGTGGCGCTCCTTCGTCTTAAGGGGGTGGGATCCGAGGTTTTGGGGCCGCATTTTGAACTCCTGACACGTGCGATGCAAATGAATGAGGCCGAACTGGAAATGATCGGATTCAGTCAACTTTCGGCAATCCTTGAACACAATAAAATGGAAGAGGTACGGAAACTGCCGGGCTTAGCAGGCGGACACGACTGTACCGGACAGCCTCAACCATACAACTTCAAGCCGCAACGAATTCACGATCAGATGATAGAAGCTAGCACCTCCGATTACCTGAGAGTTGATGCTCATCTCGGTGACAGCGGATCGCCTATATTTCTTGAGGACGGTAGAGTCGGCGGTTTGGTAACTGAGGTCGACTTAGGTCTTTCTAGTGCCGGAACAAAAGTCACTCCAGCGAGCGCAATCGTCGCATGGCTTCTTGGCGTGTTTAGATCGAACGAGTCGCTCCAAGAGAGTTGGTATTCTTTGAAAGGTTGGATCGAAACTGATGAGAAACGAATATACAATGCCTTAAATCCAGAAATGTGTTTATTTGACAGGTCGTGCATACCAAACGTGCGTATTGCTGCCGAACTGGAGGCTATACCGATAAAGAGAGCACAGTTCGAAGCCTTTAGTAAAGAACAATTGCGGCGCCTAAGATGTCCATTATATACGGCAGCTATCACCCGTGGCGTGCAGCAGGCCGACTTCTTAAAAGATCGACTGAAAGAACTTGGTGTGATTGTGGTGGCCCAGGGCTACGTGTTTACGGAACGCGCACATGTAATTGTGGAAAGTGAGAAATACACGACATACACCAAGAATGCTGCCCTCGAACTCGCCGAGGCAAGCGTGGCCAGAGACATTGACGCTCTATGGCAGCGGGAGCCTACAATAATCACCGGTGCTATATGTAATTCTAGCGTCGGCTCTGAGGAGAGCGAGATGATTCAATTTGCTCTCGAAGATTATTTGAAGAACTTCAGACGGGCTGGCGGCAATAGATCGAGCGGCCGCATTAGCGCGACTTGTCCGCCGGAGTGGGCATCGCAACAGGGGCAGCTCGCGCCAGTGCTTAAGCAGATCAAAGATTTAACTGCTATGATTTCTGATATCAAAGTACATCAATCGGCGCTGGCGGCGAGTGTGGGAAATCGAAGCGATGTAGCCGTATCTGCTGCGGCATTAGCAGCGGTAATAAACGCGGGAGAAAAGAAAGGATCACGAGCGCTTATTGATCTTGGAGATAGTATTGTGCGCACAAACCCGGAGGTTGCCGCCGGAATCTACGCCAAATCTTTTGTAACTAACCCCAGCAACCGAGCAGTGGCCGGGTTCGGAGAGGCAGTGAGCCGGAGTCCGAGCCTACTCTCAAAGATCGGCAAGGGAGGCAATGCCGGTAAGCCCAGCGAACTTAGAGGGGTTATATCCTCGTTTGCGACGACCGACAGTAATGCCGTGGCGACGATGACCGCGGATCCAGGGCTAAGACCTGGCGCGATGTGAACGCCAGTGTGCCATCGGTTTGGAAGTTCGGAGTGGGGCACTCGTCCGGAGGCCCACAGACAGGAACCGGCACGTGGACGAGCCGGACTTCTGCGCGGCGCTCGATTTTCTCATCCCAGCAAGCCTGGCGCAATTCGAAGGTCCCAAGGACATGCGTCGCGAAGTTCGCCTCTGCACCTCTTACCTACCAGTTCGGTTGGATTGAGTTCCCCCGCGAACTGTCAGCAACGATTGGCTGAACTTCAAATCCGCCACGCCGGCCCGCATTGCGCTCGGCCGGATCTGGCGTACCATTGCGACCATGGACCGGCGGCGATTTCTCCTTGGCCTTGCGGGCGGCGGTGCGGCCCTCCTCGGACGTGCATCCGCACAGGACGGGCCGGCGATGGCGCGCCTGCGCATCGACTATGAGGACGCCGGCCGCACGATCGCACGCGACTTCACCGGGCTGAGCTACGAATCTGCCGTCGTCGCCGCGAACGATTTCTTCACTGCCGACAATCGCACGCTGCTGCGGCTGTTGCGCACGCTCGGGTCGGAGGGCGTGCTGCGCATCGGCGGCAATACCAGCGAACGCACGCTATGGCGGACGCAGGACGCCCCGGCGCCGCCGGAAAACTTCGTCATCTCGCCTTTTGCGATCGATCGCCTCGGCGGCTTCCTGCGTGCGCTCGGCTGGCGGCTCATCTATGGGCTCAATCTCGCCACCGGCACGCCCGAGGACGCGGCCGCCGAGGCCGCCTATGTGGCGCAGGCGGCCGGCCCGCAGCTTCTCGCCTTTCAGATCGGCAATGAGCCGGATGGGTTCGGCCGCTGGTCGGGGGTGCGGCCGAAGACCTACGACACCGCCGCCTTCCTCAACGAGTGGCGGCGCTTTCACGCGGCGATCCGGACGGCGGTGCCGGACGCCCGCTTCGCCGGCCCCGATGTGGCGGCCGAAACCCGATGGATCGCGCCGTTCGCGGACGCCGCGGCGCCCGGTGTCGTGATGTTGACGCGGCACTATTATGCGGATGGTCCGGCCAGCAATCCGGCGGTGACGCTCGCAAGGCTCATGCGCTCCGCCGGTCGGATCGCTCCGACACTCGCCGAGCTGGCAGCGATCGGGACCGCCCATCGGCTGCCGTGGCGGATCGCCGAGACAAACTCCGTCTATGCGGGCGGCCGCCCGCGCGTGAGCGACACGCTCGGTGCGGCCCTGTGGGGCGCCGAGCTGATGTTCCAGATCGCGGCGGCCGGTGGCGCCGGCATCAACTTCCATGCCGGCGAGGACAAGGTCTACACGCCGATCTCCCACGGCCGCGGCGGCGGACTGACAGCGCGCCCGCTCTACTACGGCATGCTGATGTTCGCACAGGCGCACGGCGATCTCGTGCCGGCGAGGCTCGATTCCGGAGGAGCGGCCCTTGTGGCCTATGCGGTGCGCGCGGCCGACGGCGCGCTGCGCCTCGTCCTGATCAACAAGGATGTCCGTGCGGCTTTAATGCGGATCGAGCCGGGCCGGCGATTTGCGAAAGGCGAGGTGTCGCGTCTCGAGGCGCCGGCGCTCGACGCTACGGCCGGCGTGCGGTTCGGCAGCGCCGCGGTCGACGACTATGGCGACTGGGCGCCCGCCGCCCGCGAGGCCGCGCAGTTCGACGGCGGCGTGGTCGTGCTCGATATGCCGGGCGCGAGTGCCGCGCTTGTCACGTTGCCGGTCACTTGAGATGTGAGTGCACTCACGCGAGAGCTCATATGAGCCGTAGGATGGGTTGAGCGAAGCGAAACCCATCCTACGACGTGTTCGATGAGCGACTTGTCGAGATATATCGATACGTTTTTGGTCTGCAAGCGCCGCGAGTAGATTAGCACGCCATCGATAAGTCGACTGTTACCTCGGTGACTCCTGCGTTGGGACTGTTCCCTAGGGAACACCGTCGCGCGGCTCTTCGCGTAATGCATTAATATTTACCTGCTGTATGTCTTAGTTTGCCGTCTGATTGTCAAAAGCAACGTTTATAATTTTGTCCGGCCATCACGCATATGTAACGTACTCGTTAGGATAAACTGGGCTTTATCCATAACCGCAATAGCGAACGTTTTCTCCGGCACGTGCGACAAAGGTCCAGATGCAGCTGATGCATCTCGGCAGAGCGATCGGCGCTCCGTCGAAATAGTTCCAAGGAGAAGACTGATGTCGAACGGGACCATCACGAAGTTCATCGCAGTGGCACTCACAACCGCAGCTATCACGACAGTTGCCGCCACCAGCAGTGCCCTTGCCGGAGGCCGCTACGGTGGATGGCATGGCGGATACGGCCACGGTTTCGGCTACGGACGTTATTACGGTGGTTACGGCTACGGCGGCTTTTATCGCGGTTACGGCGATTACGGCGATTGCTACCGCTTCCACCACCGCTTCTGGGGTTGCGAACGCTATTGATCGGCCGGCAATCACCTGAAGAACGAACCCGCCCAGCCGACAAAGCCGGGCGGGTTTCGATTCGACGGATCAGTCTGTTGATCCGACGGTCGTATTGTCGGCTTTTGGTGCCCACCGCGCGGGCTTGTTTCGTCAGCCGTTTGCCTACATCAGCTTTGCGAGTCCGGCTGGCGTGGCCAGCGGGGGCGCCCATCCGAGACTTGTCAAGGCTGTGGCATCGGCAACCAGCGGGCCGGATAGCCGCTGGTATATCTCTTCTCGGCCGGCGGCGCGGAACAGGATTTCGAGGACCGCCGGGGGAAACGGAAAGACATTCGGCGGACGCCCGAGCCCACTGCGCAAGGCTGCAATCATTTCCGCAATTGTCAGCGCCTGCGGATCGGCGGCGACGACGGCTCGCCGCAGCGTTCCCGGCGCCGCCAGCACGGTCTCGATGGCCGCTGAAAGGTTCTCCAGCGCGAGCAGCGAACGGCGCGCCGTGAGGCTGGCGAGCGGCAATGGCAAGGGCGATCGCGCGAGCTTGATCAATTGCGCCATGTTGCCTTTGACCTCAGGCCCGTAAATCAGCACCGCCCGCAGCGACACCCAGTCGAGGTCAAGTTCCGCCAGGCCGCGCTCCGCTGCGAGCTTGGAACGTCCATAGGCATCGGTCGGTCGCGGTTCAACCGCCTCGGTCAAGACCGTGTCGGCCGTCGGTCCGCACTGGGCGCGGATAGAGGAGAGAAATACAAAGCGTTTGGCCCCAGCTCGTCGCGCAGCGCGGGCGAGACGGACGGTCGCCTCGGTGTTGATGAGCCGGTAGTCGTTTTCCGGAACGCCGGACATCGCGTGCGCGAGCCCGGCCGAGTGGACGACCGCATCCACCCCCTCCAGTGCGGCCGACATGTTTTGAGGCCTGGTCAGATCGCCAATCACGGCACTCGATGCGTCCACCGGCATCGAAGCCGGCCGGCGCAGCAGCGCACGAATGCGGTGGCCGCGCCTCGGCATTTCCTGCAGCAGGTATTGACCGATGAAGCCGGTGGCGCCGGTGAGTGCGATCAGCATCTAAGGCCGCCCTTGTTGCGTCGATGCAGGGCTCCGTTCAGATTGAAATCTGCCGGCCGATCTCCACCACCGCGTCCGGAGGCAGACGGAAGAAATCGCTGACGTGAACGGAGTTGCGCTGCATGAATGCAAAAAACCGTTCCAACCAATGTGGCAGCGCCTGACGATCCTCGCGATGGACGATCGTCTCATGCCCCACATAATAAGTCACGTCATCAAGGCTGACCATGCATCCGCCGGCGTGCGCCTCGCGCAAGAGGGCGGGGATGTCCGGGCGCTCCATGAAACCGTAGCGGGCGCAGGCACGCCAGAAGTTGGGGGCGATCTCGTTGACGGTGAGCCGCCCGGCGCCTCTGATCCTGGGGACAGACTCGATCTCGACGGTCAATATGAACAACCGTTCGTGCAGCGACCGGTTGTGTTTGAGGTGCCAGACTAGCACCGGCGGGGCGTCGCGTTGCGTGCGCGTCAAGAAAACTGCGGTCCCCGGAACGCGCGGCACCTGCGCGTCCTCGATCTTTGCCATGAAACTCCCGATCGGCATGACGGTCTCTTGCACGCGGCCTGATACGGCCACCGCTCCCACGTGCCAGACCACCATGACAAAATAGACGCAGCCCGCGAGCAGGAGCGGCACATATCCGCCTTCGGCAATTTTCACAACATTGGCCGAGAAGAAAGCCGCGTCTACAATCAAGAAAAGGCCCGCGAGCGCACCTGCCGCGGGCACGCTCCACCGCCAAATCTCACGCATGGCGATGAACAGCAGAACCGAAGTCATCAGCATGGTCGCCGAGACCGCGATGCCGTAGGCTGCCGCAAGGTTATCGGACTTGCCAAACCCGATCGTGAGGCCGACTGTCACGATCATCAACAGCCAATTGACGACCCCGACGTATATCTGCCCGTATCCTTCAGCCGAGGTCTGGGTGATCTGCAATCTCGGCATCCAGCCCAGTTGAATAGCCTGCCGCGTCATCGAAAATGCGCCGGTGATGATTGACTGGCTCGCAATGATCGTCGCGACGGTTGCGAGCACGACGAGCGGAATGAGCAGGGCCGAAGGGCAAAGCCTGAAGAAGATGTTGTCCGAGCTGGGCTCGCCTTGAAGCACGAGTGCGGCTTGACCCGCATAGTTGAGGACGAGGCTCGGAAAGACCAAGGCCGACCAGGCAAACCGGATCGGCCGCGCCCCGAAATGGCCCATGTCGGCGTAAAGCGCTTCAGCCCCCGTGACGCAAAGGAAGACGCCACCGAGGACCAGAAAGCCGCCAGCGCCACTGGAAAACAGATACGTTAGCCCGTACCGCGGATCGATGGCGAGCAGCACCGCGGGGTGCCGCGCAATCCCCCACACGCCCAGAACGGCGATGCACAGGAACCAGACCGTCATAATCGGCCCGAAGGTGCGGCCGATACGTGACGTACCCTGGGGCTGGAATGCGAACAGCCCGATCAAAATGGCGACCGCAGTCGGCACCACGTAGGGCTGAACGACAGGCGTTGCAATCGTCAATCCTTCAAGGGCGGAGAGAACCGAGATTGCGGGCGTGATCGCGCCGTCGCCGTAAATCAAGGCGGCGCCGAACAAGCCCACGGCCACGATGATGGGCCGCCGCTCGCGCTTGACGCCGAGGAGCGCCATAAGGGCGAGAATGCCGCCCTCGCCGTCGTTGTCGACGCGCATCGCCACTGAAACATATTTGATCGTCGTCACCACGATCAGGGTCCAGATGATGAGTGACAGCGACCCGAGAATCACTTGAGGATCAGGGTTCTCTCCGGTGAGCCCAAGCACGGTCTTGAGCGTATAAAGCGGGCTCGTCCCGATATCCCCGAAGACAATCCCCAGCGCCGAGACGCCGGCCAGCGGCAGGCTGGCCGGGATTGCGGCTCGGTCGTGCGGCGCGTCAGGGGCGATCATCATG
>Ga0209648_10004229_pt1 | contig 12167 bp, 9 predicted proteins | sample GraSoi2013_115cm_FD_185830 | JGI IMG/M metagenome (GOLD analysis project Ga0209648, IMG submission 185830) | Grasslands soil microbial communities from the Angelo Coastal Reserve, California, USA - Sample 9_17_2013_115cm (SPAdes) (version 2) | ecosystem: Environmental > Terrestrial > Soil >...
AACTAAGGGCATAGAAACACGATGCTTCCCGCGAATCCGTTGTAGTACAGATCAGAAAGCTCAACCCGAAATCGAGGGCATAAAAACGTTTTGAGCTGAGCGATTGCAATCAGGTCGACGACTGTCACAAAGCCCAGCCCGGCCCGGGCCCCATCGGCGGGTTCGTGATGCCTGGGGTCGGCGCCGTCAGCGGCACGTGTCGCTGGCTGGTGTGTTTGGCCTTACTTCGTAGGATCTGGCTGCGCTCTGGGCTGTCGGTCCGGTACGGTGCGTGTCGATTCGTAGGTGGGTTGAGGTTGCCGGGGCGGGGATGATCTGTGACTGATTTCGTCAATCCGTACACGTTTGTTCCGCTTGTGCCGCGCCTGGCGCGGCGGCAGCCCGTGGGGCATCACGAGATGGGCGAGGGCGGGTTGTCGGGGGTGCTGCGGCTGCGGCTGACGGCGCGCACGCCGCTGCTGATCGGCGGGTTTTCCCGTACGGGCGATGACGGCCAGGACGCCCCGGACGTGCCGCGCCGGGTGGATGGCACGCCGATGGTGCCGGGATCTGGGCTGCTTGGTGCGGTGCGCTCGGTGCACGAGGCTTTGGCCGGGGGGTGCCTTCGGGTGTTCGATACGGAACGTGTACCGGTTCACCGGCATCCGGCGAGTACCTCGGAGACACAAGACCTGCGGCTGGCCGTTGTGCTCGACGTCAACGAGGAGGGCCGCGCGACGCGGGTCGCACTGTGCGACAGGTGGATATGGATCCACAAGGATCTCCTGCCCCGCGAACCGGATCGCCTGTCCTGCACTGGTGACCGGCTGCAGATTCCTGAGGACGCCGCGGTCGATTCGGGAAACCGCAAGGTTCTCCTGCCCAGGAGCGAGAAAAATCCCGGCGGCGTGGATCCGGACAGTGTGACGCGCATATCGGAGATGAGCGCTCGTCTATCCGACTCGTGGGTGCTGCTTGTCACTGACACGAATGCCCGGGCCGCGGCCAAGCCGGTGTATTTCGCGGCCGGGAGGCTGGGGCCGGATGCGGCGGCCTGTGATATCCCGCCGGAAGAGACGTGGGAGCTTTACCAGAAAGTCGTCGCTGGCACCGATGATCTGCGGCCCGCCAGGCTCCGCGCCGCCGGGCACGCGGACGGTGAGGAGTCCGCGTGGGGATCCGGGCCGCCCGAGTACGCAGATGTCGCCTGGCCCCCGCAGCAGGATGATTCTCCAGATGGCCAGCAGGTCATTGCCCGGCGCCTGCTGGCCCGTTCCTACCTGCACAAGGGCCAGCCGGTGTGGGTGCGGCTTGATGGCCGGGTCGTCACCGAGATCCGGCTGTCGCAGTTATGGCGGTATCGCGGCGGCCATCCGGCGGGGGAGCGGGCCGGCGAGGCAGTCCCGTGCACGGACGCGGACGACCTGTGCTGGTCGTGCCGGGTGTTCGGTTCGGCGGACACGTCGGGGCGTGACAACGACGACATCGCAGCGCAGCGCTCCTACCAGGGCCATGTCCGATTCGACGATCTCGCTGCGGCCACCAGTTTCGAGCCGCTGGCGTGGTATCTGGCGCCGTTGGCGGCGCCGCGTCCCAGCGCAGGACAGTTCTACCTCGACCACACGGCCGTGCCCAAGATACGGCAGCGGGCGGAAAAGGACACCGCGCCCGCGGCGACGTGGGGATCGTGCGCCGACGACGACCGGGTACGGCCGGTCCGGGGCCGCAAGTTCTACTGGCGCACCACCGCGCCCGATCAGGGGGAGCATCCTCGTGGCCGGCACCGCCACCAGTCCGACACCCAGAGCCGGCATGTGGCCCTCGTGCCCGCCGGGGCGGTGTTCACCGGGCGGGTCTGTTTCGACAACCTGAGCCGGGAGGATTACGGTTCGCTGCTGGCGGCTCTGGACCCCCGGCTGCTCGGCGGCACCGGCAGCCTGGATTGGAGCGAGGTGGTGACGAGCGTCGGCGGCGGCAAGCCGTTCGGGTTCGGCGCGGTGAGCATCGACGTCACACCTGAACTGGTGCAGACCGCCCGGGGCCGTTATCTCGGCCGCGGGGAGGAAGCGGAGGAAGACGTCCCCAGTGCCACCGAGGCGGTGGGGGAGTTCTCCGCGCGGGTGCCGCGTCCGGTTTCGGCCACCTGGCCAGCGCTGCGGAACGCGCTGACGTTCGGTTTCATCGCGGATGACCTGGTGTGGTACCCGCCGGGCAGCGGCGCCAAGGGCGATGCCACGTTCGACCGCAGCTTCGAGTTCTTCTCCCGCACCACCGGCCTGACCCTGGCAAAGAAGGTCCGTGATCTGGTGCCGCTCCCGGCGGCGGACGGCCCGGCGCGAAGCCAGGTCCTCGACTCCGCCGCGGGGGAGCGCGCGGCCGATCCGGGGGAGGATCGGGACCGCGGGCCGCGCCGCCCAGGCCGCGGCGGTCCGCCAGGCCGGAGGCGGGCGTGAGCAGGAAGGCTGGAAAGACGCGGAAGCAAACCCCGACGCGGCAGCAGCAACAGGACGCGGCGGCGCGGCGGCGGGCCCCGGCGGCCGGCCCGGCCGGTCGGCAGCCCGCGGTGGTGTCGGGGGACGAGGGCGCCGGAGGGTCTGCCGCGGCCGCTGCATCGGACGCCGCGACGCCTGCGTCGGCAGTGCGTCATTACCTGGATGTGTCGGCGGTGCGGATCCAGGAGTGGCTGGCGCGGACCCCAGGCCTGAGGTCCCGCCGCGGCGGGTCGGTTCTGCTGAGCGAGGTGACGGGCCGCGACGCCTGGCCGGACGAGCGCCTGCCGAGCGGCATGGCCTGGAACGATGAGGCGGGGGACCTGGACGGCGTGGTCGCTCTCGTCGTACAGGACACCGTCGCTGATCTGCCTGCTTGCTTGTCTGCTGCGGCCAGGGACGTCGCGGCGGCGTTGCGCCGCACCATGCCGCACTGCGCGATTCAGGCTGTCACCGGCTCGGGCGACAGCTACGCCTCGGCGTGGCATGAGATGCAGCGGGCACGCCGCGATGGCGATTTCGTGGTGGACGTGCCGTCGGCCCCCGTGGAGGCGGTCCTGGCCAAGCCGTGTGATGACTGCCGCGCCGCACCCGCCGAGCGCCACGGCATCGAGATCGCCGAGCGTGCGGAACCCGAGGACTTGTGCGGGGAATGCGCGGACCGGATCAAGGCGGCGGGGGGGACCAAGGGTGACCGGCCGTCGCGGTCACCGCGACCGCAGCGGCGGCTGAAGGCGGCGCTGTCAGCCGCTGGCATGCGCGTTATAGAGTTCCCCGGCGAGTTCCGCGAACTCGCCAAGTCCGGTACCCGCGATGGTGACGACGCGGCCACCCAGCTTGGCCTTGTTTATGCGGACGGGAACCGGGTCGGTGCGTTCTTGACCGAGGCCGCCCGTTGTGCGCGTGAGCGCGGCACGCCGGCGAAGGCCGAGATCGTGCCCGCGCTGGACGGAGCGGCGGTGGCAGCGCTCGCCGACGCCGTTGTGACGTGTTTCCCGGGACGTTCGCTGCTGCCGGTGCTCGTGCATGTGGCCGGCGGTGATGACCTGATGGTGTCGGTGCCCGCGGGCGACGCGTGGCCGTTCGTGTGCGCACTGCTGGCCGCGTTCGGGCAGCGGATCGATCGTGCCGCGGGCGGCTGGCCGGAGCCGGTCCGCGACGCCCTGCCGTCGATGTCGGCAGGGCTGGTGTTCCATCATCAAAGCGCCCCGTTCTCCGACGTTGTCCGGCTCGCGAAGGCCCGGCTGGATGAGGCGAAGAAGGCCACGCGGGGGCGGGCGGCTTCGGTGGCTTTCCTGGACCTGACCGCCGACGGCGGCCAGGCTCCGGCCTGCCGGACCGCGCTGACCCTGACGGAGCTCAGCACGGACGCGGATCGGCTGGCACAGATCGCGGTGATCCCGCACAGCCACCTTCAGACCCTGGTGGCGCTGCACCGCCGGTCAGCCGAGGACGCACTGGAGGCTGGGTCCGGCGGTCGCGGTGAGACACCCGCGCAAACGCTCGCGAGACGGGTGACCGATCTCGGTTACCAGCCACTGCTTGACGCGATCGCCGGGCCGGGGGCGGGCGGCGATGATGCCCGCACCGCGCTCGCATCGCCGGCCAAGCGGGATGAGCTGCGCCGCGTGCTCGACCTCGCCCGCTGGTGGCCACCGCCCACGACGCCAGCAGCGACAGGCACGGCCCACCCACGTGTAGGGGAGGGGGTGCCGGTATGACTGTCCTCAGTTTCACCGTCACGTTCCACAGCCCGTTCCGCGTCGGCTCCGCCTACGCACGCGACGGTGTGGACGCCGCTTTGGACCGGCATGACCCGTTGCCACCTGACCACCTCAAGGGCTTGATGCGGGCGGCGGCTGACGACCTGCTCGGCCCGGCCAGCGACGCCGTGTTCCAGGTGTTCGGCAGTCGCAGGAACGCCTCGCCGTGGGCGTGGTCGTCGGCCCAGCCCGGCGAGCCGGGCTGGGTGTTCAGCTTCCGCCATCGCGTGCAGATCGACACCGATCGCCACTCGGCCCGCAAGGACCATCTTGTTCTCGGTGAGCAGGCGTGGGCCCACCAGGCGCGGTTCGAAATCCGGCGGGTCGGCGCGCTGGATGATGGTGCCCTCGCCCGCCACGTCCTGGTGCTGCGCTGCGCCGCGTCGGCCGTGCACGGCCTGGGTTCGTGGCGGCGCCGCGGACTGGGCTGGGTGGGGATCGCGCCCGACAGCGGGGCGGTGTCAGCCGGCGAGGTGGCCGCCTTGCTGGACCTGGCCGGGGTGGCGCCGTGAGCGAGCTGGTGCTGACGCTGCGCCAGCCCACCCAGGTGGGCGACCGGGCCCGCAGCGACTTTGTGCTCGGCACCCACGACTACCTGCCGGGGACGGTCGTACGCGGCGCTTTCGCCGCCGCCTGGATCGCCGCCCACGGCGCGCCCGTATCAGGTGCGCCGTCGCGGCCGCGGTTTCTACGGCTGTTCGAGGGAGGCGTGCGGTTCGGCCCGCTGTTTTGCGGCGCGCAATTCATGCCGCTGTCGGTGCTCGGCCACAAGTACCAGCCAGGCGACCGCTGCGCGGTCGTCGAGTACGACCGGGCACTGAAAGACGATGATCCCGAACGGTGCCCGGACTGCGGATCCCCGCTGCAGCAGGCGACGGGCCTGGCCGAGGGCGGTTCCCGGGTGCGCCGCCGGACCAGTGTCGCGATCACGGCCTCGGGCGTGGCCCGGCGCGGGCAGCTCGTCACCCGCGACACCCTGGAGGCTGGGCTGGTTTTCCGCGGCACCCTGATCGCCAGTTCCCCCGACCTGCTGGACGCTCTGGCGGGAATCGGCCCGGTCCGGCTTGGCGGCCGGCGCACCACGCACGGCCTGGCCGACGCCGTCATCGGTGCGGGCCCGCCGCCGCCCTCGGCGCAGCGCCGCGCCGACGGGCTGCTGGTGCTGCGGCTACGGTCGCCGGGCATATTCACCGACGACCATGGCAGGCCGCTCCGTGACCCTGGCCCGGCTGAGCTCGCCGAGGTACTGGGATGCCCGGCCCGGGTGGTGCGCAGGTGGATCCGCTGGCACGGCGTGGGCGGCTGGCACATGGCGAGCGGGCTGCCCAAGCCGGCCGAGCTGGCTGTCGCGCCCGGGTCGACGTACCTGATCGAGACACAGCAGCCGGTGACTGATGACGCGCTCACCGCGCTCGGCCGGCGCGGGCTTGGCCTGCGCCGCCACGAGGGGTTTGGTGATCTGGCACCGCCGCCCGTGCTGCGGCCCGGCAAGCTGGCCCGTGACGCCGAGGCCCGGCGCCGCAAGGGCCTGCTGGAAGCGGTCGCCCCGCTGCGCGGGGTCCAGGTGCGGCGGCCCGAGCTGTGGGGGCCGCTGCTGGCCAGGCTGGCCGCGCATGCCGGTGGGGACCGGGCGGCCACGGAGTTTTTGCGGCGGATGGCGGCCCGGTCACCGGACGCGGTCAGCGGCGCGGCGCTGACGTATTTCCTGGGTCTCGGCGCCGGTGACGCCGCCTACGTGGCGAGGGAGCTGAGCAGACAATGACGACCGCGACGGCGGCCACAAGCCCGCTGCCAGGCACGCCGGGCGCGCCGGCCCGGAGTCGTTCGGTAACGTTTGTGCGTTTCGTCTTGCGGTTCACCGAACCCGGTGCGATCACCGTCCCCGGCGCGCCGGACCGGGACGCCGAATGGGGCCGCGGGCGGGCACACCTGATGCTCGACACCGATCCGTGGGACCGGCCGCACCTGCCGGGCACATCGCTGGCCGGTGCGCTGCGGGAGATGGTCCGCGGCGCCGACGGCCCGGACGCCGCGGACGCGCTGTTCGGCCGCATGCTCCCGAAGGGCAGCGGCGGCATCGAGGTCGACGCGCAGGCGAGCCTGATCTGGGTGCTCGGCAGCAGCGCTGTCGACGCGGCAGGCAACGACCTGGCCGACGTACCCACTGAGGTGCGTGCATCGACCGCAGTCTCCCGGCGGCGCGGCGCGGCCGAGGCGAACACACTGCGGGTGGAGGAGATCCTGCCCGCGGGCAGCAGATTCGAGGTGTTCCTGCGCTGGGACGACGCCCCCGCGGAAAGCCTGACCCGGTTCCTTGAGCTCCTCGCCGCGTGGCAGCCACTGATCGGCCACGGAGTCAGCCGCGGCCGCGGGCGCTGCGAAACCACGCACGTGCGCCACGGCACGCTGCGGCTCGACGACCCCGCGGGGCTGCGCCGCTGGCTGACCGCGAGCGGACCCGGCCTCGCCCGGGCTGCCGCGGTCACCGAGGTACGCCCCACGCCGACGGCGGGGCCGGCGCCGGTCCTGCGCGTGCCGCTGCGGATCACCGGACCGCTGCGGGTAGGCAGCGGCGAGCCGCCGGAGCAGGCCGGCGATGGGCCGATGGTGGCGCTGATGTTCCGCCGCGGCGGCCGGTATGTCGTACCCGGCACCGGGCTCAAGGGCCTGCTGCGGGCCCGCGCGGAGTACATCCTGCGCAGCGTGGCGGTGACACCGTCGCCGTGCCTGGATCAGCAGTGCGGGCGCTGCTGGCCGTGCGAGGTGTTCGGTTTCGGCGGCGGGCATGACGTGGCGTCGGAGGCGGTGGGCGCGCGGGCGCTGATCCGGGTAGCGGATGCGGTCGTGGATGAGGGCGCGCCGGTGCGGCGCCGCCAGCACGTCGCGATCGACCGCTTCACCGGGGGCGCACGGGAAGGATTGCTGTACACGGTGGAGGCGCTGGAGGGAGGGCAGTTCACCTTCGTGGCCGAGCCGCTGTCCGCCGATCTGCCCGGCGGCAAGCTCGCCGAGATCCTGGCCCTGCTGCGCCTCGTGCTCGAAGACCTCGACGACGGGCTCATCGGAGTCGGCGGCGGGGTGAGCCGAGGCTACGGCTCGATCAGCGTTGACCTCGACGCGGCCGAGGCGCGCGGCGACCTGCCCACCGGTCAGCAGGCACGCGAGGAACTCGCCCGCATGCTGGCCGCGGGACGTGCGGGGCCGGCGGCGGTGGCGCCGCCCGGGTCTCCTGTCATGGCATCTGCGGAGGTGAGATGAGCACGCCGGCGTCTGGCCGCATGTCCTGGGCGCGGGCCCTGGCCGGCCCGCTGACGGGTGTCACCTGCCTGTGGCAGGACCTCGACGGCCTGCACGTCGAGCCGGCGCCCGTGTCGCCACCGGCGACCTCACTGCTGTGGGGCTGGCTCGGCGGCACCTACCTGATCCGGGTGCGCCTGGACGGCGACACCGCGTTCGTCGCCGTACACGATATGGAGGCCGCACGCCCAGGCGGTGGCCTGGCCGGTACCTTGCCGTGGGCGCTGGGTGACCACCGGGTCGCGGCCCACCATGGCCGGGGACCGGCCGCCGACGTCGGCGGGCTCGGCGCGGTGTACGAGCAGATCGTCGTGGACGGTATCGCCGACGGCGCGGGACCGATCACGTTTGTGCGCCCGGCCTGGTCAGCCCACCCGTCTCAGCACGCCCAGCCCCTGGGTGACCGTGCCGAGTCCTGACCGCCCAATGCGGATCGAGAACCTGACACCAGACCCGGTCACGCTCGACGCCGGCCGAACGGCCGAGGTGACGATTCCCGCATCGGCGCAGCTTGCCCAAGTGACGGTACCTGCTGGGAGAGAACGCGGCCTGCCCACCGCCGCGGGCACTGTCCGCGAAGTGCAGCTGCGCCGCTCGGGCCAGCGTGTGACCGGGCTGCCGCCCAGGCGCGACGGCGTGGTGTACCTCGTACCGTGGCTGACGGCGCTGGCGGCACGGCGTCGGCCCGATCTAGTTTTTGCTGTTGACGAACGACGCGATCCGCAGGGCCGGGGCCTCGGGGCGCGGGCACTCGGCCGGTTTGCCTTGTGGTCGCCGCCGGCCTGGGCGCGGGCCGTCGGCTGGCGGCATCCCGGCTGGTCATGGACGGTCGGCCGGGACTGGCTCACGACGTCCGGCTTCACGGCTGCGACACTGCTACTCGGCGCGGCGCTCGGCGGCATCCCCGTCGTAGCGGCTGGAAAGTGGTCCGACCCGCAGGTCAGAACCCAGGCATCGATATTCACCGCACTCGCGATCGCTGGCCTGGTCTTCCTGGCGGCAGCCGAACTGACCCGCCGTGGCCGTAACGCGGTGCTGCGGCGCCGGGGCACGGCCTACATCATCAAGGAGGAGGCCCGGGAATGGGCACGTGATCAGGCCCAGGGATTCCTCGCGTCGGCCCGCCGCCAGTTCGCTGGCACGCTGTGGGTGCCCGGCCCTGGCACGCTGGATCACGCGTGGGACTGGTCGCTGAGCGACGGCCCGCAGCAGTGGGACGTCAAGGTCGCTGAACTGGTCCGGTCGTTCCAGGCCGTCCAGTTCAACCAGGACCCCGGGTCGCCTACAGCGTTGTTCATGTGGGCCTGGTGGCCGATCGCGGTCGCGTTCGGCGCGCGGATCACGGCCGGGCAGCGCGGCCTCCTTCTCGATGTGTGGCAGCGGCCCAGCTACGGCCGCAGCGGCACCATCGAGCCGCCGGACTATGGCCAGCGGCCGCACCGGTTCCTGCGCGGTGACCTGGTGCCATCCTTGGCGGAGCTGCTGCCGGAGTCGGTGCCGCAGGAGTTCACCTGGCGCGCGGATGTCACCATGGCGCCCCGGGCCGCGAATCGGCCGGCCGGCGCGGGCGGCAAGACGCGCGGTGATGGTCTCACGGTGCTGCTCGTACGGCTCAGCACCCAGCCGTGGGGACCGGTGCCCGCAGTGCCCGCCGAGCCCGACCCTGCGGGAGCATTAAGCCTGGACCTCGACGATGCCGCCGGTCTCGGGCTGCCGGGCGCATGCCGTGCGGACATCAGGGAGCTGCGCTGTCGGCCGCCCACCGGGGGAGCGTTCCCGTGGTCCTGCTACCCGTCCCTGGTCGGGGAGGTCTCCGGCTGGCTCGGGCGGCAGGCCGCCAGCCTGACCGGCCAGACCGTGCTGCTCGGCGCCCTGATGCCCCCGGAAGTCGCGCTGGGCCTGGGCATCGACGCCGGGCAGGGCGGCTCGACCGGCTGGCCGCGGCACGTGTGGCCCATCGTCTACGGTCAGAAAGATGGAAGAGACGCACTGGTCGTAGCACACCAGAACCTCGGGTCCGCGGCGCCGGACCAAACTGGAGACAGGTGAGACGCCGGTGCCAATGGTGATCGAGCTGCGGCTGCGGGCCGGGCGGCCGTTCGAGCCGACTACCCGGCAACTGCACGGCCTGGCATGCGCCCTGTTCGAGGGAAGGCAGGCAGCGGGCCACGGCGGCGGTGAGAAACCGTTCACGATCTGGCCGCTGCATCCCGACCCGAAGGCACCCGGGACCGGATGGCTGCTGCGGGCCGCTTGGCTGCGCGCCGGCCTGCCGCAATCCGTGCTCGCTGCCTGCGGCCAGCTCCGCCTCGGTCCCGTGGCCTACACGGTGACCGAGGCCGCCCACCTCCCGGCGGCCCACGCGCAACTCGCGGCCGGGCCGACGTATGACACCGTGCGGCTGGAGTTCTGCTCACCCACCTACTTCTCGCAGAACGGCACCGACGTCGTTCTCCCCGACCCGCGGCTGATCCTCGGCTCATGGCGCCGCCGGTGGAACGCATCCCTGCCCGAAGGTCACGCATTGACAGTCGACGACGACTTGTGGCCGGAGATCCACCATGCTGTCCGCCTGACCGCTTTCGACCTGCGCACCGAGCGCATGGACTCTGGGCGCGGCCACAAGCGCGCCGGATTCACCGGAACCGCCACCCTCCGCCTTGCTCCTGCTGCACCCGCCGGGGTACAGGCCGCATTCAGCACACTGGCCCGATTCGCCGAGTTCAGCGGTACCGGCGCCCAGACCACCCACGGCTTCGGCGCGACCATCCTCACGAACCCTGCAGGCGATGCCGATGAGTGAGGACCGTGACCAGAGCCCTATTGGCGTGGCCCACAGCATTTTGACAACTCAATCTACTGCTGAACTCATTTCTAGATCACAAATTTCCTGGAATTGAGCGCACAGGAACGCGACAGTCTGGAGCTACGGGAGATACCCGATCAGGTCGTAACCCGTCCGACAGCGAGGACATAGAAATGCCCAGCTAGTTACCGTTTTCGGGGTCCACCCGATAGGCGCGAATCTCCCGCCAAACAGTGAAAGCATTAAACGACGATGCCTTGCCGTGGGGACGAACATCGAACTGTCACAACGCCAGCCCGATATCGAGGGCATGAAACAGGTTGCCCATAAAGCCGTGGCTGCTTAGGCGCGCAAACCGCCGGTAGTCCTCCAGCGGTCGGATTCTTGCGCCAGGCGCGCTGGGTCGGCCGAACCTAGCGCTTGATCTGATGGAGGAGTTCCGCCCGCTTGCGGTCGACGCCGTGGTGCTGCGGTGTCACGACCGGGATTGTGCGTGCCGAGGAGTTTGACACGGTGCCCGATGAGGGCTGCCGTATGAATGCCCGCGCCCGGCAGGCGTTCCTGGGCGCCTATGAGCACCGGATGCTCAGCCTGTTCACCCACGAGTCGTCGGCCCGGCGGGTGTCCCTACCGGGTCGGGCTTGGACTGCAGGCGAAGGCCCTGGCCCGGTTGATCCTCAACCCGGACCGGCCCTACCGGCCCGTCCGCTGGAAATGACGTTGGCGGGTCATGCGATACCTGGTCACCTACGACATTGCCGATGACCGGCGCCGCGACGACGTGGCCACGCTGCTGTCCGGGTACGGGCCACGGGTCCAGCTCAGTGTGTTCGAGTGCGACCTGCCTTCTGCCCGTGAGGCCGCGCGGTTGCGCGCCAGGCTGCGGGAGCTGATCGAGCCCGCCGAGGATTAGATCCGCGTCTACCCGCTCGACGGCAAAGCGGCCGGCGGCCTGGTCGTGATCGGGGCGCGTGCTGGAGGAACGCCAGGACTTCTGGATCGTCACATGAGCCGGTACAGCACACCGCTCAACGGCTGTAAACGATCTCGGTTGGCGCGCCGTAACGCCGCAGGTCAGCGGTCTGGATGCAGCGGTGGGCGCCGAAAGGCTTGCCCGCTGCGGCCCGTTGCGGGGAGGATGGCGCAACGGGCCGGAAACCCGCAGCTCACAGGCACCCTTGGGACCATCCGTCACAAACCCCCGCCCGACATCGAGGGCATAGAAACTCTTCTGGCGACGATCCGACGACCCACTTCTGGAACAAGGTCACAAACCCCCGCCCGACATCGAGGGCATAGAAACGAGTCGAGGTGCTGGTCGTTGCCGCCGTTGTTTCCGTAGTCACGAACCCCCCTGCCCGACATCGAGGGCATAGAAATAGCAGGAGCGGGCCTTGGCGCCGAGAATGTGCTCGATAGTCACACCCGAGCCGATGCCGATGCCGATGCCAATGCCGGGTGGGCGGCTTGTCGGCTGCCCACCTGGATGCCGCGTTCTGCTGCGGCTGGACTTCTATGCGTCGCCGCTGGTGCGAGCGCCGGCCAGTTCGGCGCTCACGATGCGCGCCAGCGCGCCCAGGTGGGCGTTTGAGCTCTGCACGCCGAAATTGCGCAGGGTGCGGCGCGACACCCGTTCACCAGAGGCGGTGAGTTGCCTGGCTGCGGCTCGCGCCTGGTCCAAGCAGGCTTGTCGGCCTGACTCCGGCCTGTGGCGCCACCTCTCCACCGGGCCGCAGGCCAGCGGTCGCCAATTGATCCCGGTGCGGCTGCGCGCAGTGTGCGGCTAGCCCCAGGGCGTGGCGTGCAGGGCGGTGTTGATCGTGGCGGGGGCGG
>Ga0209648_10004231_pt1 | contig 12166 bp, 9 predicted proteins | sample GraSoi2013_115cm_FD_185830 | JGI IMG/M metagenome (GOLD analysis project Ga0209648, IMG submission 185830) | Grasslands soil microbial communities from the Angelo Coastal Reserve, California, USA - Sample 9_17_2013_115cm (SPAdes) (version 2) | ecosystem: Environmental > Terrestrial > Soil >...
TTCCTGGCCGACGAGCTCGCCGAACACGCCCCCGGCAGCGGCCGGGGCGCTCCCGGCGGCACCGGCCACCCGGCCAGCCCCGGCCGCGGCGCTCTCGGCGCCACCGCTCACCCGGCCAGCCCCGGCGGCGGGCGAGGCGCTCCCGGCGGCGGGCGGGGCGCTCCCGGTGGCACCGGCCACCCGGCCAGCCCCGGCGGTCATTCCCGCACTACCGGGATGCTGCCCGTGTTGTCTTCCGCCGCGAGCGGCACGGGGTCGGGCAGCAGGTCCCGGATCCGTTCCTGGATCTCGAGGCTGATCTCGGCGGGCGGGCGGGTCGCGTCGAGCACCACGTAGCGTTCTGGCTCGGCCTCGGCCAGGGCCAGGAACCCGGAACGCACCCGCTGGTGGAACTCGGCCGGCTCGGCCTCGAGCCGGTCCGCCGAACGTTCCCGCCGCCCGAGGCCGGCCGCGGGCGGCAGGTCGAGCAGGATCGTCAGATCGGGGACCAGCCCGCCGGTCGCCCACCGGTTCAGGCCGGCCACCTCGCTGACCGGCAGCCTCCGCCCGGCGCCCTGGTAGGCGAGGGAGGAGTCCACGTACCGGTCGGTGATCACAATCGCGCCGCGCTCGAGCGCGGGCCGGATCACTGAGGCCACGTGCTCGGCCCGGTCCGCGGCGTACATCAGGGTCTCCGCTCGTGGCGACAGGCCGACGTGCGTGGTGTCGAGCAGCAGCGCGCGCAGCCGCATCCCCACCTTGGTCGCGCCGGGCTCCTGGGTCGCCACCACGTCGTAGCCCTGCTCCCGCAGCCAGATCGCGAGCAGCCTGGCCTGGGTGGACTTGCCGGCGCCCTCGCCGCCCTCCAGCGCCAGCAGCAGGCCGCGGGGAGCAGCGGGCTCGTGGCCGTTGACGGTCGCGGGCACCGAGCTGAACTGCTCGCCGCGGAACACCGATGAGAGGTCATTGAGCAGCGGCACACCCGTGCGGTCGTCCATCTGCCGGTAGGAGATCACGCCCAGCACGACGGCCACCGCGGCGGCCAGCAGCAGCACGATGTTGTCGCCGATCGCGCCGTAGGAGATGTTGCCGATCCGTACCGTGCTCGAGCCGCTCATGCCGTGCGCGGCGGCGGTGAAGCCCGCCGCGACGAACGGGGCCACCGCGATGACCGCGAACAGGATGACCCTGATGCCCGACTGGAGGAACGCGAACGTCCGGCCGCGGGTCTGGTCGTCGACCTCGCTGCCGACGATCGTGTAGCCGGTGACATAGGCCACGCCCGCGCACGCGCCGAGCACGATCACCAGGATGGTGACCACGACCAGGTTCGGGATCAGGCCGATGAGTGCCAGCGGGATCGCCGCGAACGCGATCGACAGGCCGAACAGGCGCCGCCTGGAGAAGCCGCGCAGGATGCGCAGGCCAAGGAACATGCCGGCGGCCAGGCCGACGAAGATCGCGGCGAAGACCACGCCCCAGCCCGCCTTGCCGCCGTGCAGCGTATGGGTGATGTAGACCTGCCCGAGGCCGACGACCACGCCCGCGGCCGCGAACGCGCCTACCATCCCGATCACGATCCCGCGGACCACCCGGGTCTGGCCGATGAACCGCCACCCTTCCACGATGGTCTTGGCCACCGAAGGCGCCGAGACCTTGCCGCAGGCCCGGCGGCGCGGAATCTCCCTGAGCGCGTAAATCGTCAGGGCGGACACCACGAACGTCGCCGCGTTGAAGTACAGCGCCAGGTTGACCTGGTTCGTGGCGAAGTAGTGCGTGATGGAGCCGAGCGCCCGGCTGATCAGGGCGAGCAGGCCAAAGACCAGCCCGGCGATCGGCGCGGTGCCGTAGGTGGTGAACAGGCTGAGCTGGTTAGCCTGCTCGAGCTTGTCCGCTGGCACCAGGTTCGGGACCGTAGCGTCCTTGGCCGGCGTCCAGAACAGCGAGGCGCAGGACGCCAGGAACTGCACGGTGTACGCCCAGGTCAGCTCGTTCACCAGGTGGAGCTTGAGGTTCAGCGGGATGGACAGGTACAGCAAGGCCCGCACCACGTCGCCGACGATCATGGTCATGCGACGGTCGAAGCGGTCGGCGACGGCCCCGGCCAGCGGGCCGAGGATCAGCGCGGGCAGCAGCGAGACCAGCCAGACGCCGCCGACCGCCGCGCTCTGCGCCACCGCCGCACTCTGCGGCGTCCGCCCGTGCCCGGCCAGATCGTACGCCAGTGCGGTGATCGCGAGCAGGCTCAGCCAGTCCCCCAGGCTGGAAAGGGACAACGCGATCCACAGCCGCCGGAAGGGCCTGATGGAGAGCACGCCGGCCCGGCCGTTGCGCAAAGGGGATGTAAAGTTCACGGCGTTAGGGTATCGGCAGATCGGTCTCCGGTCCCAGCACCAGCCAGGATCCACTCCGCGGCCACGGGGAACACTGCCAGCGTACCGCCGATATCACGCCTTCTTGGTGCCTGAACCGCTCGATTTAGGGCCAGAACGCGACGGTCCTGAACGCCGGGACCGGGCCGACCCCGACCGTCCAGCAGCTGACGATCCGCCGGACCGGGCCCGGGACCCGCTGGCGGACCGGCGCGGCGACGGAGCCGCGGCCCGGCGCTCGGCCAGCAGCTCGACCGCGCGCTGCAGCGTGACCTCCTCGCCGGCGTCCCCCTTGCGCAGCGACGCGTTCGTCTCGCCGTCGGTCACATACAGCCCGAACCGGCCGTCGCGGAGCACGATCGGCTTGCCGCTGGCGGGGTCCGCGCCGATCTCGCGCAGCGGTGCCGCCGCCGCGGCCCTGGTGGCGCGGCCGCGGGGCTTCGGCTGGGCGAACAGCTCCCTGGCCTCGTCCAGCGTGACCGTGAACATCTGCTCCTCGGTCTCCAGGGACCGGCTGTCGGTGCCCTTCTTGACGTAGGGCCCGTAACGTCCGTTCTGGACCGTAACCGGCTCACCGTCGATCTCGCCGAGGGTCCGCGGCAGCGTCAGCAGGCGCAGGGCGTCATCCAGCGTCACGCTGTCCAGGTCCATGGTCTTCAGCAGTGAGGCGGTGCGCGGCTTGGCCGAGGCCGGCGCGTCGTCGGCCAGCTGCTCGGTCACGTACGGGCCGAACCTGCCCCCTTTCGCGACGATCGTCCGGCCGGTCGCCTGGTCGGTGCCGAGGATCTTGTCGCCGGTCGGCCGCGACAGCAGCTCGCTGGCGAACTCCGGGGTCAGCTCGTCCGGCGCGGTGCCCTCGGGGACGTTGGCCCGCTGGCCGTCCCGCTCCAGGTACGGACCGTACCGGCCGACCCGGACCACGATGTCGGTGCCGGCCAGCGGGAACGAGCTGACCGCCCGGGCGTCGATGTCGCTCAGGTCGCTGACCAGCTCCTTGAGCCCCTCCTCGCCGTCGGAGCCGAAGTAGAACCGGCGCAGCCACGGGACGCGCGCCGCCTCGCCGCGGGCGATCTCGTCCAGCGCCTCTTCCATCTGCGCGGTGAAGTCGTAGTCGATCAGGTGCGCGAAGTGCTGCTCCAGCAGCGTGACCACGGCGAAGGCCAGGAACGAGGGGACCAGCGCGGTGCCCTTCTTGAACACATAGCCGCGATCCAGGATGGTCCCCATGATCGAGGCGTAGGTGGACGGCCGGCCGATCGCCCGGTCCTCCAGCTCCTTGATCAGCGAGGCCTCGGTGTAGCGGGCCGGGGGGCGGGTGACGTGCTCGGCCGGAGCGAGGCTCTCCGCGATCAGCGGCTCGGCCTCGGCCAGCGCCGGCAGGCGGCGCTGGTTGTCGTCCAGCTCGGCGTTGGGGTCGTCCGAGCCCTCCACGTAGGCCTTCAGGAACCCGTAGAAGCTGATGATCTTGCCCGACGCGCCGAACTCTACGTCCTCGCCGGAACTGGAGCGGCCCGCCACCCGGACCGACACCGACTCGCCGGTGGCGTCCTTCATCTGCGAGGCCACGGTGCGCTTCCACACCAGGTCATACAGCCGGAACTCGTCACCGGACAGCCCCGCCTGGGCCGGCGTCCGGAACTTGTCCCCGGCCGGCCGGATGGCCTCGTGCGCCTCCTGGGCGCTCTTCACCTTGCTGGTGTAGACGCGGGGCGCGTCCGGCACGTAGTCGGCGCCGTACAGCTCGCGGGCCTGGGTGCGGGCGGCGGTGATCGCGGTCTGCGACAGCGTGATCGAGTCGGTCCGCATGTAGGTGATGAAGCCGTTCTCATACAGCCGCTGCGCGATGCTCATCGCGTACTTGGCCGAGAAGCCGAGCTTGCGCGACGCCTCCTGCTGCAGCGTCGTGGTGCGGAAGGGCGCATAGGGGGACCGCCGGTACGGCTTGCGCTCGACCGACCGCACCGAGAAGTCGGTGTCGGAGAGCCGGTCGGCCAGCGCCGCGGCGGCCTCGCCGTCGAGGTGCAGCAGCGCGGCCCCATCCCGGCGAGCACCGTCCTGGCGAGCACCGTCCTGGCGAGCACCGTCCTGGCGAGCACCGTCCTGGCGAGCACCGTCCTGGCGAGCACCATCCTGGCCGGCCGCGGCGGGTCGCAGCTCCCCCGTCGAGCCGAAGTCACGGCCCTGCGCCACCCGGCGCCCGTCCACCGAGACCAGAGCGGCGGGGAACGAAGACACCTCGGTGTCGGACGCCTGGGCCTCCTGGGCGCCGGGGACCTTGGCGAAGACCGCCTCCAGGTCCCAGTAGCGGGCGGCCCGGAACGCGATCCGCTCCCGCTCCCGGTCCACCACGAGCCGGACCGCCACCGACTGCACCCGGCCGGCGGACAGCTGCGGCATGACCTTCTTCCACAACACCGGCGAGACCTCGTACCCGTAGAGCCGGTCCAGCACCCGCCGGGTCTGGTAGGCCTCCACCAGGCCGTCGTCCATCTCCCGGGGATGCGCCACGGCCTGGGCGATCGCCTCCGGGGTGATCTCGTGGAAGACCATGCGCCGGGCCGGGACCTTCGGCTTCAGCTCCTCGAGCAGGTGCCAGGCGATGGCCTCGCCCTCGCGGTCCTCATCGGTGGCGAGCAGCAGTTCGTCGGCGTCCTTGAGCAGGTTCTTGAGCTTGGAGACCTGCTGCCGCTTGTCAGAGTTAACGACGTAGAGCGGCTCGAAGTCGTGGTCCACGTCCACGCCGAGCCGCGCCCACGGCTCCCCGCGGTACTTGGCCGGAATCTCCGCAGCCTTGTCGGGCATGTCGCGGATGTGGCCGATGCTGGACTCGACCACATAGTCCTTCCCCAGGTAGCCAGCGATCGTGCGTGCCTTGGCCGGCGACTCGACGATCACGAGCCGCCTGCCGCCGTTCCCCGACGCGCCGTTCCTGGCGCCAGCGCCACCGCTGGCCTTGGCCCCGCTAGACTTGGCCCGGCTGGCCCTGGTGCCGCCGACGGCCGCTTTGGCGCCGCTGGCGGCCGTACCCGTCCTTGCTGCCACTTCCCCACCTTCACATCCCGCGGGCCGTTGTAGGCTACGCGGACGCCCTGGAGGCTACCGCAGCCGACCCGCAGGCGGCCGAGTGTACGGCCACTCTGCTGTCCGGAGTCCCACTGCTGCAACTTGCCGCTGGGACCGGAGTGTTCCCGCAAGCCGCCTGGTGCGTTTGTCAAGCCTGATTGAACCACCGCGCCGATCACACACAATGAGAAGCGATGGCAGAGTATTCCTACCTCGTGCTCTACATCCCGCGCGGCACGCCCAGGGAGGTCGCGCGGCGGATCCTGACCGATCATGCCGAATACGGGCACTGGGAACTCGCCCGTATGCGCCTGAACGCCGACGGCAGCAGGAAGGCTACCCTACGGCGGCAGATCATTCGCGTGGCCCGAACCCCGCTGTCGCGCATCGGGCCGTAGCCGCAGTGGCCCGGACTGCGGGCTGAAGTCTCGCTTCCCGTCGGCGACGGGCCCGTGCGGCGGGCTGCACTCTTACTTCCCACCGCCCCAGGCCTGCGCGGCGGCGGCCGACAGAAAGCGGACGTGGCCAGCGTCAGCCGCGGGCGCCACTAGCCAGCGCGCGGGCGGGGAACAGGCTGCTTATCCTGCTGCCGAAGCCGGCTACCCGACTGCTGAAGCTAACCGAGGGCGCCGCATGCTGCGGCAGGCGCCGGACCTCCCGCCGCTTCGGGCTCTCGAACGCGCGGTCAGCGAGCGCCTTGTCCGGGAACGTCACACCTGGATCCGCACCACGCAGAGACCCCCAGGCCGGGAACGCACCGCCCGCAGAACCTCTCTGAACGCCCCGCCTGAGAACGCACGCGTTGCCCGGCTGCGCACCATTCCAGGACGTGCCCGGGAACGCGCTGGCCGGAAACGCGCTGCCAGCGAGCGCGATATCCGGGGACACGCCGTCCCAGGGTGCGCCGTCCGAGATCGGGTCGCCGAGCCGGTGCCGACTGCGGTAACGGCCCCCGGCCCTGCCTTCTCGACCTGCGGCCGAGCGGCCGTCGCCCAGGGCGCCGGGCTCCTCCGGCCGCGCCAGCCGCTCCGCTCCAGCCCCGAAGGCCTCGGCCGACACTCCGGTCCCGGCCACCTCGGCCGCCATGACGTGCTCGCACAGCCATCCGCTCCGCTCCGCCACCACGGCGCCAGCGCGGGCCCGGGGCACGTGCCGCGCCTGCGCCCGCCTCGGGGCAGTGATCCCCAGGACGCATGCTCCGGACATCAGGGCGCCGATGGCGAACCCGTCAAGAGAGCCAGTTCCGATCGCCGGGGCCACGCCGGCCCATGTACTCATCAAATGCTCCTAGCCTTCTTGTTACTGAATGCCACAAACACATAACGCAGAGTGACTTCTGCCTGCAGCAGCTAGAACCGGTCGTTCCTGGTTTCGGGCTGCCGGCCAAGGAAGCGGCCGACAGCGAAGGTCGGTCAGCGGGGTAAGCGAGAGCGGGCGGTCACGACCGGGGCACCCACCGCATCGGCGGCGCCTCCGGTCGTGACCGCCGGAGCGGGACATGACCCGCGGCCGGCGGCGAGGATCAAGCGACCCAGGTGCCAGGCCCTAGCGCTGACGGTGACGCCATGCCTCGCGGTCGGGGCACAGCCGCCAGCCAGCCACGCCGGGCACTGACCCTGTTCAGGCGACACAGGCGACCCTCCTCGTCGGTACCGGCGAAGTGCGCGGCCGCTGACCGGGGAGCTAGGTGGAAGGGGTGCGCCCCGGGGAGGTCAGCCTCACACAATGTGTAACGATAGCACTACCGAACGTGCGCAAGGGGTAATTGGCGAAACAACGCCCGCGTCCGGACACCAAGTACCCAAACGGCGACCCCCTGACCTCGGACAAAGGGCTAGCAGAGGTCGAGAAACCTATCCAGGACCCGAACGCCGAAGCGGAGCGCGTCGACCGGGACCCGCTCGTCCACGCCGTGGAACATCCCCGCGAAGTCGAGGTCGGCCGGCAGCCGGAGCGGGGCGAAGCCGAAGCACCTGATGCCCAGTCGGCTGAATGACTTCGCGTCGGTGCCGCCGGACAGGCAGTACGGGACCACCCGGCCAGCGGGATCCTGGTCGAGCAGCGCGGCCGTCATCGCAGCGGCGAGCTCGCCGTCGAGCGTTGTCTCGACGGCGATGTCGTGGTGCACGAACTCGCGCCGGACTTCTGGCCCGAGCAGGCCGTCCAGCTCAGCGAGGAACTCCTCCTCGTAGCCGGGCAGGAACCTGCCGTCCACCTGGGCAGCGGCCACCTGCGGGACGACGTTGACCTTGTAGCCCGCGTTCAGCATGGTCGGATTGGCAGTGTTTGTGAGGGTTGCGCCAACCATCCGAGAGATCGGGCCTAGCTTGGCGATGAAGTCGCGATAATCGTTCTGGTCGAAGTCAATCCCGAGGGCTGTGCCGGCCTCCTCCAGGAATGCCTGCGCCGCCGGGGTGAGCCGGACCGGCCACTCGTGTCGGCCGATCCTGGCCACGGTCTCGGCCAGCTCGGTGACCGCGTTGTCGGGCTGCAGCATCGAGCCGTGCCCCGCAGTGCCGCGTGCGATGAGCCGCAGCCACGCCATGCCCTTCTCCGCGGCCTGGATCAGGTACAGGCGGCGGCCCCCGATCGTGGCGCTGAACCCGCCGACCTCGCCAATGCCCTCGGTGACCCCCTCGAACAGCTCCGGGTGGTTATCCACCAGCCAGCGCGCGCCCCAGCTCCCGCCCGCCTCCTCATCGGCGACGAATGCCAGCACGACGTCGCGGGGCGGGCGGCGCCCCTCCCGCATGCGCTGCCGGATCACCGCGAGGACCATCGCGTCCATGTCCTTCATGTCCACCGCGCCCCGGCCCCAGATGCAGCCATCCTGGTTCTCACCGGAGAACGGGTGCACTCGCCAGTCGCCCGCGTCCGCCGGGACCACGTCGAGATGGCCATGGATGAGGAGCGCGGGCCTGGCCCGGTCCTCGCCCTCGACCCGGGCCACCACGCTGGTGCGTTTCGGATGGGACTCGAGCACCGTCGGCTCCAGGCCCGCCCCGGCCAGGAGTTCGGCGACGTACTCGGCCGCATCGCGCTCCCCCGGCCCGGAGTGATCCCCGGGATTGCTGGTGTCGATCCTGATCAGGTCGCTGGCCAGAGCAGCGACCTCATCCTGTGCGGTCGGATCCGTTGCGGTTGGCTCGCCGGAGGCTGCGTTCTGCGTCATGCGGCCATCGTTGCACCCTGGGCCGCCCGGCGCGCTCCCTGCCCGCAGTCACGGCCTGCCAGGTCATCGCGCCGTGGTTAACCCGGCCGCTCCGCCGTGGTTCCCCGGCCGTCCGGCCGTGGTAACCCCGCCCGCCCGCCGAAGCTCCGTCGCCGGAACCGCCCGGATTTGCTATCGTGAGGCGGCTAGCCCGGCACCAGCCGTGGCACGCACTCGTCCGGGTGGCGGAATAGGCAGACGCGCTAGCTTGAGGTGCTAGTGCCCCAAAAGGGCATGGGGGTTCAAGTCCCCCCTCGGACACAGTAAAACCCCGTGACCGGCTGTTTCTGGGCATGCCAGAATGTCACCTGAGCGCAGGCTTCCGCCTGTGCCGGGCGACCGGCGGTTTTCTTCTTCTCCTTCGGGTTCAGGGCTCTCTGAGTCGGGGGTTAGCTTGCTTGCCTGATAATGGTCTTGGCGGCTTCGCAGGTGCCTGCCTGCAGGGTTCCTGCGGCCGGGTCGTAGGTGAGGGTGATCCCGCGATCGCGCAGGTACCCGGTCAATTCTGGGTTGCTGACCTGATGCCGGGCGTCTGCTCCGCGCCGTGTCCGCTTTCGCCGCCCGCCCGCCGGCTCGGTCCCGGTCAGGAGCAGGTACAGGGCGGGCAGGTGCGCAAGGATGCGGTCTTCCCCGGCTGACCGTGCAACTGCACCAGCAGGTGCATGTGGAGGTACGAGACAGTCCCGGCGATCAACGCGAGCATGCCGACACATCCGATGGTGGTTCGCCGGATCCAACGGTCGGCCCGCCCGGTCATGCCGAGCCACCAACGAGAAAAGTCAGCGGACAGCATGCCCGAATAGGCAAATGGTTCAACTCCCTCCTCGGACACCGGGTGATCATGTGAAACCGCAGGTCAGCCCCCGGATAGGCCGGCAGCCAGACCGCAGGGAACCGATCTGGCTGCCGGGGTTCTGTGCCGGCCTGCTGGTCAGAACTTGATCCAGATCACCGGGTGCAGTTCTATGTCGTTCGGCGCGGCGCCGGTCACGTTGTGCTCCTCATCGAAGAAGCCGAGGCCCCGGATGCTGATGGTCCGGTTGACGTCGTGCCATTCGGAGAGGCTCACCGAGTACCGGCTGGTGACCGCGTTCCGGGCGGACGCGATGGCGGCCTTCCACAGCGACGCCGAGCTGACGCAGCGCGGCAGCGGGATCTCCCCGATCATCTTCTTGCCCGCGCTGAGCAGCCGCAGGTGAATGTCGCCGTCGTCCTCCAGCTTGACCGCGACCAGGGTTATCCGGCTGAGCTGCCAGGTCCGGAACTCGGCCGGCTTGATCCGGTGGTTCTGCGCGTAGTCCGTGAAGGACGCCGGGCGGGCCTGCCGGTCCAGGTAGGCCACCGTCGTGTAGCTGATTGTCCGGTGCACCTGGTGGCGGGTGGCGTCGGAGCCGGTCTTCACCGGCCAGCGCCAGTGGCCGCAGGCTATCGTGTTGGCCGTCGCCGCTGCCGCCGGCCCGGAGGCCAGTGCGGCGGGGAGGATGCCGGCCGCGGCAAGCGCTGCGGCGGCGATGATTCGTGCTGGTCGTCCTAACATGATCCCTTGCCTTCCTGTTTGCGTACTGGTCTTCCAGACGCGGAGCGCGCCGGGCAGGTTGACCGGGGCCGCGTGCGACTATCCGGGCCCTGCTCGGTGGTCACATAGCCCCGATCCGGGACAGCTTGCCGGCCAGCTCCGGGCCGGTGTGGCAGACCACGTAGTGGATCGACCGGCTGTCGTCGCTGCGGTGCTCGGCCGTCCACAAGCCGAGCCCGAGCGGGTGGGCCTCGATCTGCCAGCCGGGGTGCTCGGCGCGCAGCCGGGCGAGCAGCTCGGACGGCGACTCGGACGGCGACTCGCCGGGGATCACAGCGAGCCCCCGGCCCCGCCGAGCATCCTGGTCCTTAGCCAGACCTACGAGCTGGCGCAGGCGACGGTGAAGAAGGCGCTAGCGATCCTCAAGGACGAGCGCCTGATCGAGACGACGCCCGGGTACGGGACGTTCGTCCGGGACCGCGGCCAGGACAGCTGAGCTAGGGGAGGCTCGCCGGGGGCCGGGGAGCCGGCCGCGCCTGATATAGATGATGAGCATGGGGAACCTGATGACAGGCTGGATCGGCGATGGCGGGGTTGCCCACGCCGTTGACACTGATCACCCCGGTGTGACTGTGTGCGGTGAGCTGAATCCCGCGACGCACGCAGAGGCGGCTTGGGCGGACGCGCCTGCGCCGCGGTGCGTGCGCTGCCTGAGCAGGCTCTTGGCACGCGCCTAGCCGGGCGCCATCCCGGGAGCCAGGGGCGCGATTCCGGGCGGGTAATGACACGCTAGTCCAGGTTCCTGGGCTGCGCTCTTATAGCAGACAGTGGCGCCAAGGTGCCGCAGGACACGCCGTGATCGGCTAGGAGCTGATAAGTTCACCGGCCGCCAGAAGGTGCCTTACCCTTACGGGCCATGATGATGGATCAACGCGGGTGGGGATGGAGTACCTCGGAGATCCGCCAGGCTCAGCTGGTCGAGTGGATCGCTCAGCAACCCTGCAGATCAGTATGTCTCGGTCGAGGCGTTTTACTACGCCCTGCCTGACCAGGCGATGAACGCCTGGGAGGTCGCGCACGGGGATCTCAAGCTGCTCGAGGAACGCTCGCTGATTGGCCCTACTGCTGCGATGGGCGGCATCCGGGCGCTTCACGTCCACCACACGCAAGGCGCCCGCGACCTGGCGGAGCAGCTGCAGGCAGCGCGAGCGAACAAGCGCCTGCGCAAGTCCGCTTGTCGCGATGCGATGGTGGACTGGCTCCACTCGCGCGATGCCACCAGCCCTGACCCGGACATGCCGGACCGAGACGAAATGCTGGCTGATCCCCAGCGCGGCGTATGGTTTGGCGAACCATTCTCTGCTGATGATCTCGATGCCGCGCACCTGGCGGGCCTGGTGCACTGCGACATCAAACCCGGCAACCTGCTGATCACCGATGACGGCCAGGTGAAGATCACCGATTTCGGGATCGCGCATGTGGCTGGATCTTGGCCGGACACCCGCACCGGTATGGTGGCCGGCACGCCGGCCTACCTGGCCCCGGAACGGGTCGCGGGCGCCCAGGCCACGCCAGCTAGTGACATGTACTCACTCGGCATCGTGGCCTACGAATGCCTCCTTGGGGTGCCTCCATTCACCGGTACACCGCTGGAGGTGGCAAGCGCGCACCGAGAACGTCCGGTACCGCCGCTGCCTGCGTCCGTACCGCCGGAGGCCGAGGCCAGCACGCCGGCCACCACCAGGCTAGACACCCGAAACTGACTTGAGTTACTACGGCGGCTATTGGCGCGGCTGTCACCGGCCAATCGATCACACTCTGCGATCAGGGCCAGATGCGGATGTGCAGGCGCGTCGGCACCACGAGCATCCGCGACCAAGTCCTGGCGCTGAAGGCCGGGACCCGCGCTCCTCGCAGCCGAACCTGACCGGTGTCAACCGGAAGGCGTTCGGTGGTCGTCCCGACGGACGGGCCCCTCGGTGGGCTGCGGGGTTCCGGAGGGTCAGCCTGTTACTACCTCGACGT
>Ga0209648_10004233_pt1 | contig 12163 bp, 8 predicted proteins | sample GraSoi2013_115cm_FD_185830 | JGI IMG/M metagenome (GOLD analysis project Ga0209648, IMG submission 185830) | Grasslands soil microbial communities from the Angelo Coastal Reserve, California, USA - Sample 9_17_2013_115cm (SPAdes) (version 2) | ecosystem: Environmental > Terrestrial > Soil >...
AAGGCAGAAAAAAGCAAAAGCAAAACCCTTCTTATAAAGGGAAAGGCTCTGAGATTGTGCTCGTTGGCCGGCAGCCACGTCGCCCCCGGCTCTTTGGCGGGTTACTGCAGAGAGACGCACTCGTGTCTGCTTTTGTCCCTTGACACCGGCCGTTGTCGTCATACACGGGATGACAGCTTGTAAAATGCTGCGAGATCTCTATGGCTCAGCACGAGGAGTGGTCCGATCTGTGGCCTGTTGTGTTCTCGCCGAGCCGGGCAGCTTGGGTCATGAGGTAATTCCGTTCGGGGATACTTGTCGTGCGTCCGGCGGCAATCCGGTAGTGGGTGATGGCGGCCTCATGGTCGCCGGCCATTTCCAGCAGATGGGCGCGAACTGCGTCCAGACGATAGTGGCCGGCCAGCCGGTTGTCAGCGTCGAGCGCTCTGAGCAGTTCCAGGCCCTTGGATGGGCCGTGCACCATGGCCGCTGCAATTGCCTGATTGAGCGTCACCATGGGGTTGTCGGACATGCGTTTCAGTAACTCGTACAGTGCCAGGATCTGCGGCCAATCCGTATCCTCGGCTCGTGGCGCTTCGTCGTGAACGGCGGCGACGGCCGCCTGTAGTTGGTACGCGCCCACCGACCCCTTCGCCAGCGCCGCGGTCAGGAGCGCAATACCTTCGGATATCTCTGTCCGGTCCCACAGCGTTCGATCTTGCTTCGTGAGCGGGATCAGCTCTCCGTCCGGTCCTGTTCGTGCCGCGCGGCGGGCGTCGGTCAACAACATGAGCGCCAACAGCCCTGCGACCTCCGCATCATCCGGAATTAGCTTTTGAACGGAACGGCTCAGGCGGATCGCTTCCCGCGCCAGATCGAGTCGTTGCAGCTCCGGTCCCACGCTGCTCGTGTAACCCTCGTTAAAGATCAGGTAGAGCACATGCAGAACGGCAGGCAGCCGTTCGGCGCGCTCCTGTGGAGTGGGTAAACGGAATGGCACGCCCGAAGTCTTGATGCTTTGCTTGGCGCGGCTGATCCGCTGCGCCATGGTCGACTCGGGAACCAGGAACGCGTTGGCGATTTCGCCCGTGGTCAAGCCGCCCACCGCCCGCAATGTCAGAGCAATAGCCGATGGTGAAGTCAGCGCGGGATGGCAGCACATGAACAGCAGGATGAGCGTGTCGTCTAGATCCATGTCAGGCTCGAGGTCGAGGGCGGGTGCCGCGGCTTCCACTTCCATCGCCACTGCGGTTTCCCTGTGGCGGCGGGCCACGTCGCTGCGCACGTGGTCGGTCATGCGCCGCGACGCGACCTGTATCAACCAGCCGCGAGGATTCTCGGGAATGCCTTCCTGCGGCCATTGCATGAACGCCGCGATGAGTGCCTCCTGCACCGCGTCTTCGGCGACGGCGAAGTCCCGAAAACGTCGCATGACCGCGCCGAGCACCTGCGGCGCAAGTTCGCGCAACAGATGCTCGGCAGCCGGGTCCAAGGGCTTTGTCGTCACGGCAGAACTCGTATCACAGCGTTTCCGGCGGCGGTCCGCTCATCACCGGACGCACCTCGATCGGCATGTTCAACGGCGCGCCACCGGGCCCTGGCGCCGCCGACGCTCGTGCCGCGATCGCATAAGCTCGCTCGGGAGTGTCGACATCGACGATCCAGTAGCCGGCAAGGAATTCTTTGCCCTCCGGAAACACGCCGTCCGTGATTGGCAATCCATCCTTGCCTGCCCGCACCAGCTTGGCCTGGTCGGGAAAAGACAAACCCTCGGCCGAAACCAACTCGCCGGATGCACGAAGCTCTTTGTTGAGGCCGATCATAAATGCGATATGCGCCTGCAGGTCCTTCTTAGGCCACTCGATAACTCCTTGGCCTGCCCTCATGGTGTTCATCATCAGAATGTATTTCATGCTTTGTGCTCCTTTTCTTCCGATCACGCGCGATCACCCGATCACCGGGGTCCCCGGACCGCGCCGCTGTTGCGCGGTTTGGGGTGGGATCACGGCGATCACCCGATTGCCTACACGACCAAAATGCCGGGCAGCACTTAGCGGCTTCATGAACTGCGCTCTCGGCGCAGCGACCCGGCTCCTTTCATTGTCTGTCATAGGGAAGTCGGAGCCCGCGGAGCATCCTCGACATTCGGACAACAATTTTTTGCAACTGATCTCATAAATATGGTTTGAAAGGGCACAGCCTAGCCCATGCGTTTAGGCATGGGTGAGCGAAGCGAAACCGTGCTGTTGCGAGCTAAAAGAATTACGGGCTTTAGCCTCGGAAAAGCATATCCGTGTTGAACCCAGGGGCTGAAGAGCGTGTCTGAGAAGTGCCTGACACATCCAAAAGGCGTCATCCCGAACCCCGTTAGCGAGGGCGCGCTGTCATCAGCGCCCGAGTAGGGGTGAGGGACCTTGCGTTGGTGGTGGAATCGAATAAAACACTGGCAAACCACCAGGTCCCTCAGGGCTACTCGCCCGCTGAAGACGGCGCGGGCTCGCTTACGCCCTTTATCTCACATCACTTTTCCAGGATCTTCACCGAAAAGCCGTAACGCCCTCTCCGCAACACGGCGCGCGCTCTCGTACACCTCCCATTCTGAACGCTCGGATTCCGACATGATCCCCATCACGCCCAGGTGCACCCAATTCCGCAGCTCCTCGAGGATGAGAATGTGGCCGTTCACGAAATGGAATCGCCGTAATCGCCCGTGATCGCCGACATCGCCGGAATCTGGTTTTTCCGATCACGGCGATTTCGGGCGATTCCGGCGATTTCGGCGATTCCAAGTGGGCTGGAGCCAGGAGACGTTTGCCCACGAAACCGGCATGGCCCGGTCCTTTACCTCTGCCCTCGAGCGCGGCAAGAAAGACATCCGCCTCAGCACAATCTTCAAGCTCTGCGGCATCTTCGGCCTCACCATTCGACAACTGTTCAAGAATCTCGACTGACGAACTGACGAGCCATTACGCCGCCCAGTCTTTGCACAGCAATTCCGCCTGGGCCATGACGGTAAGGGTGGCTTGCTCCTGCTTATCTGGCGGATAGCCATGGGCTCGGAGAATGCGTTTCACAATCGTCCGCATCCGGGCACGGACGCCTTCTTTCACGGTCCACTCTATCGTGACGTTTTTGCGTACTGAGTCCACTAACTCCAACGCGATTTGCCGCAACGCATCGTCGCCCAGAACTTTCACCGCGCTGTCGTTGACTTCCAGGGCGTCGTAAAAAGCTATCTCTTCTTCGCTCATCTTGAGCTTTTCGCCGCGGCCTTGTGCCTCACGCATGTTTTTTGCCAAATTCACCAACTCGGCGATGATCTCGGCGGTATCGAGGGAGCGGTTCTGGTATTTCTGAATTGTTTTCTGCAGCATGTCCGAGAAAAGCCGCGACTGCACCAGGTTCTTCTTGGACTGCGTTTTCAGTTGGTCATTCAGTAGTTTGCGCAAGGCTTCAATGGCCAAGTTCTTCTGCGGCAAGCGCCGGACTTCTTCAAGGAATGCGTCGGACAGGATCGAAATGTCGGGTGTCTGCAAACCAGCAGCGGTGAAGATGTCAATCACTTCGTCCGAAGCTACGGCGCGGGATACAATTTGCCGCACGGCTGCGTCCAGCATTTCCGGTGCGCTTGTGTCGTCGGTCGTGTGCTTGGCTAACGCCGCCCGCACCGTCTGAAAAAAACCAACCTGATCGCGGACGGCCATTGCCTTCTCATGCGGCACGGAAAGCGCAAAGGCCCGTGACAGAGCGGAAACCGCTGGCATGTACCGGGCTTTCCCGTTCTCCTGTGCCAGAACATGCTCAATCGCGTTGGGCACGACCTTTACCTGTTCCGCTGGCTTGCCGCTGATGTATTTTGAGTAGTCAAAACCGTGGAACATTGTTGAGACCACGTCAAACTGCTCCTGCATCTTGCGCACCGCAGCTTCCTGATCGAACGTGGGTTGTCCTTTGCCGCCCGCCTGGGTGTAATTGGCCATGGCTTTCTTGAGCTGGTCCGCCAGCCCCAAGTAGTCCACAATCAGGCCGCCAGGCTTGGTGCCGAAAACGCGGTTCACGCGGGCAATGGCCTGCATCAGGCCGTGTCCTTGCATGGGCTTGTCGGCGTACATCGTATGCAGACAGGGGACGTCAAATCCGGTGAGCCACATATCGCGCACAATCACCAGCTTCATGGGATCGCCGGGGTCCTTGAAGCGTTTAGCCAGGGCTTCGCGGAGCTGCTTGTTGCGAATGTGCGGCTGAAGCTTCTGGTCATCGGCGGCCGAGCCGGTCATCACCACCTTGATCAGGCCCTTGTCATCGTCGTCGTGGTGCCATGAGGGACGCAGTTTCACAATGGCCGCGTACAGGTCGGCGCAGATGCGGCGGCTCATGGCCACGATCATGGCTTTGCCTTCATTGGCAATCTGACGGTTTTCAAAGTGCTTGACCAGGTCTTGCGCAATCAGCTCGATACGATGAGGCGTGCCGACCATGGCCTCCATGCGCGCCCACTTGGTCTTGAGCCTCTCTTTCTTCTCGACCTCCTCGCCTTCGGTGGCTTCTTCGAAATCAGGATCGATCTTCGGGCGCTCTTCCGGTTTCAGTTCCAGTTTGGCCAAGCGGCCTTCGTAGTAGATGCGGACTGTGACTTCGTCTTCTACGGCTTGCTGGATGTCGTAAACGTCAATGTAGTCGCCAAAGACTGCCGGAGTGCTGCGGTCATCGCCCTCGATGGGCGTTCCTGTAAAACCGATGAACGAGGCATTGGGCAGCGCGTCGCGCATGTGCCGGGCAAAGCCATCAATGAAGTCGTATTGACTGCGGTGGGCTTCGTCCGCGATCACAACGATGTTGCGACGGTCAGAGAGCATCGGGTACTTCTGCCCTTTGAATTCGGGAAAGAATTTCTGAATGGTGGTGAAGATCACGCCGCCAGAAGAGCGGCGCAAGAGTGCTTCCAAATCTTCGCGTTTCTCCGCCTGCTCCGGTGTCTGCCGCAGGAGATGTTCGCAGCGGGAAAAGGTGCCGAAAAGCTGGCCGTCTAGATCAATGCGGTCAGTCAGCACCACTATCGTGGGGTTTTCCATTTTGGGATGCTGGATCAGCTTGCCCGCGTAGAAGACCATGGAAAGACTCTTGCCGCTGCCCTGTGTATGCCAGACCACGCCGGCCCTGCGGTCGCCGCGGAAGGCGGATGCCTTAAGCGTGCTCTCCACGGCCTTGTTGACGGCGTGGAACTGATGGTAGCCGGCCACCTTCTTGAAGAGCTGGCCGCCGTCGTTCTCAAACACAATGAAATTGCGGACAAGATCGAGAACCCGGCTCTTCTCGAACATGCCCTTGATCAGCACATCGAGTTGGAGTGAGCCTTTGGGGGCAAGTTCTTTGCCGTCCACCGTGCGCCAGGGCATAAAGCGCTCCCAGTCTGACGTGAGCGTGCCCGCCTTGGCCTGGATACCGTCAGAGATGACGGCGATCTCGTTGTAGGCAAAGAGGCTGGGAATGTCGTTCTTGTAGGTGCGGATCTGGTTGAAAGCCCCGCGAATCGTGGCGTTCTCATCGCCGATGTTCTTGAGTTCGATCACGCCCAGCGGCAGTCCGTTGATGAAGACCAGAATGTCCGGCCGGCGGTTAATGCGATTCTCAACAATCGTGAACTGATTGATGGCCGCCCAGTCGTTGTTGCCGGGGTCGTCAAAGTCAATGAGATAAACCTGGTCGCCCGCAATGGAGCCGGACCCGTCCGGACGCTGGTATTCAACGTTCACGCCCTCTGCCAGCATCTTGTGAAAGCGGCGGTTGTTCTCAACCAGGCTGGTGGTCTCGAGATGCAGCACCCGCCTGACGGCTTCTCCGATTGCATCCGGCGGAACCTGGGGATTGATGCGCGTCAGCGCCTCGCGCAGGCGCTTCAGCAGGACAACGTCGCCGTAGCTCTCACGCTCGGCAAACAGTTCGCCCGGTGCAATGTCCGGCCCGTGGACGACGACATAGCCTAGGTCTTGAAACCACGAGAGCGCGGCGTCTTCGACAGTGGATTCGGCGACGCCAGTGCTCATGCGTGGGCCTCGACAATTTGTTCGGCGTCTTTGATTCGAATCTCGCCCGACAGGAGCTTTGGCAGGAGAGCGTCGCGAATAGTACGAAGGTTGATTGACTCCTTACGATAACAGTATGCCCTGTGGAACAACGGTTCGGCGATGCGATTGAACGCTCGCAGAGCATCTTTGGAGGGAACTGGCGCCTTAAGCCGTTTCAAATCTTGTGCCGTCACATGGCCAAGCCCCGTTGTTTGCTTGTTCCGCGCTACCTCGATAAACACAGGCTTGAAAAAACGAAGAAGAAAATAGAGGAAAACCCGTTCTTCTGGATGATGGGCCTCGATCTTGAAGATGTGTTGGTTCAGCCATCCATCAACTCCAGTCCAGATGAAGATGTCGATCGAAGTATCAGGACTCCCGGACCAGGCGAATAGAATGTCGCCGGATTTGATTCGATACCTGGGATCCAAATCCTTTAGTGTGAATCTTGTCTCGCTGGTGATGCCGTCCTTCAGTTCACCTATCTTGATCACAGGCAACCCCACTCGTCCTTGGCTGAAATCCTCAGTCCTAAACGCCAAGCCATTGATGTAGTCAGCGCGGTCGTATAGAGCTCCAACATCCCAACCGCCGGGTACAGGTCCCAGCTCCGAATCGACGAGGTTGGCGGGAAAAGCATCAGTGACATGCTCCGCTAGGCTGCTCTTCCGGCCTTCATCTTTGGCTCGGACGGGATCGAAATCTACAAACCAAGATTTGAAAATTGCGCGCGCAATCGCCTCCAGGGTTTCGTTCATGCGCCGGTTCAGCTCGATCTTGTCATCGAGCGCGCCGAGGACTGACGCTATCGCTCGCTGCTCATCTAGGTGTGGTACCGATATCGGAAACTCTGGAAATTTGATTAACGGAATTCGGTCGACCGTGCTGCCGTGTATCGTGCGTGCTCTCAGTATTGACTGGAAGTCCGGGCCGAGGAACGCGTAGAGCAGGAATGGGGATCGGCCATTGTCCGATCTACCCGCATCAAGGCCATCCGTCTGCCAAGGCAGCATTTCAGCCCCTCCGGGATCAAAGCCACTTCGCCCAGCCGCGTCTCATACGAAAATACAATATCGCCATAACGAGGTGTGACACGACGTGTCCATATGGCAAAGTCCTTTTCCGAAAGGTGCTCACTCTCGGTCAGGTCGAGCCTTCCTTGCGACAGACTTGAGATACCTAGAAAAATAGGTCCACTTGTAGTTTTCTTTGGCGTGGCATGAGGGCCGTCGTAGATACCTTCGCATAAGTCTCTTATTGGAACGGTTCGCCATTGACTATCCGCCATAGCCCAAGCCTCTCAATGACCGCCTAATGCTGGCTTCCAGCCTCGCTCCCTCCTCAAACTGATGTTCTAGCTCCGTCGTGAGCCGTTTCATCTTTTCCTCAAACGGCTCATCGTCCTCGTCGACCTCTTCCGTGCCAACGTAGCGTCCGGGCGTCAACACATGCCCATGCTCCCGAATTTCCTCCAGCATGGTTGATTTACAAAAGCCTGGAATGTCCTTGTACTCGCCTGCGCCTTCTTCGCCCCGCCAAGCGTGGTATGTCCCTGCAATGAGCGCAATCTCCTCGTCCGTCAAATCACGGTGGACCCGGTCCACCAGCACGCCCAGCTTGCGGGCGTCAATAAACAAGCTCTTGCCGCGCCGGCCCCTAAACCTGCCGTTCTTCTTGCTCTTCGTCAAAAACCAGAGGCATGCTGGAATTCCGGTGCCGTAGAACAGTTGACTAGGCAGAGCGATCATGCAATCCACTAGGTCCGCTTCAATAATGTTCTTGCGGATCTCGCCCTCACCCGACTGGCTCGAAGCCATCGACCCGTTGGCCAGAACGAAGCCGGCAATACCGTTCGGCGCAAGGTGATGAATGAAGTGCTGTACCCACGCAAAGTTGGCGTTGCCTGCGGGCGGCACGCCGTACTTCCAGCGAACATCGTCTTTCAGGTTCTCGCCGCCCCAGTCGCTCATGTTGAAGGGCGGATTGGCGAGGATGAAGTCGGCCCGTAGGTCCTTGTGCAGGTCATTGCGGAAGGTATCGGCATGATGCGGCCCCAAGTTGGCCTCAATGCCGCGCAGGGCAAGGTTCATCTTGGCTAGCTTCCATGTAGTGGGGTTTGACTCCTGGCCATAGATCGAAAGATCGCCGATGCGGCCGCCGTGGCGCTCGATGAACTCCTCGCTCTGTACGAACATGCCCGACGATCCGCAGCAGGGATCGTAAACGCGGCCCTTGTACGGCTCAATCATTTCCACCAGCAGACGGACGACACAGCGCGGCGTATAGAACTCGCCGCCCTTCTTGCCTTCCGCAGAGGCGAACTGGCCAAGGAAGTATTCATAGACGCGGCCCAGAATGTCCTTGGAGCGGTTCTCTTTGTCGCCCAGGCCGATGGTGCCGATGAGGTCAATCAGTTCGCCCAGGCGCTGCTTATCCAGTGCCGGCCGGGCGTAGTCCTTGGAGAGCACTCCCTTGAGCTGCGGGTTCTGCTTTTCAATTTCGGTCATTGCGTCATCAATGACCTTGCCGATGTCGGTCTGCTTGGCCTTGCCCTGAATAAACGACCAGCGGGCCTGCTTGGGAACCCAAAAGACGTTTTCCGCCAAGTACTCGTCCCGGTCCTCCGCTGCTTCCTTGCCTGCTTCTTTGAGCAGCGCCGCGTGTTTCTCTTCAAAAGCGTCCGAGACATACTTCAGGAAGATCAGGCCCAGGACGACGTGTTTGTACTCTGAGGCGTCCATGTGGCCGCGCATCTTGTCAGCGGCGGCCCATAGCTTCTGCTCAAAACCGAGATTCGCGCCGTTCGAGGCTTTTGCGGGAGTTGTTTGCTTTTTGGCCATAACGGGAGTTGCCGAGTAGTTTACTACCGGTCCCCGCGTCGGATCTGCAACGTTCTAGAACGGTTCCACAAATGGGTGTAGCCTGCGACCAGGGCTGAAGCCCAGAAGCTGGGAAGAACCCTGTACGCGGCTCTAAAGAGCCGCTCTTCCAACGAAACGGGCTCTATCAATTCTGGAACTGCTCTAACTCTCTTGGGACATTCGTCTTCTGGAGCTGACTCGCGACACGTATCTGCACTCGGTCGCGGAAGACGCTCGGCTAAGAGTGCAAAACGTGGAAAAGACTGGCTTTGAAGGCAAGAAACGGGGTGTGGTAGGCGCAGAGATCGGCTAATTTTCTTTCATAACGATAACGTCCTCAGAAACCAGAGACAGATTCGCATGGTCATCACTCAAATGAAAAGGCCACCAGGGATCGCCCAGCTCACCGAGTCATTCAATTGGGACGCCATCTCAGTTGAACTCGACGCCTACGGCGCTGCCGTCATCGGGCCTCTGCTTTCGCCGGAGCAGTGCAAAACGCTCATCGACGGATATGACAACGAGGAGCTCTATCGCTCTCGCGTGGTCATGGCTCGCCACGGCTTTGGGCGTGGCGAGTATAAGTATTTCGCGTACCCGCTCCCTTCGATCATCGCCGAGCTGCGCGAGAGCCTTTACCCGTACCTGGCTAAGATCGCCAATCGCTGGAACCAGGCGATGGGGATCGACGTCCGCTATCCCGGCGAGCACGAGGCGTTCAAGGCCCGCTGCCACGCGGCGGGCCAGACCAAGCCGACGCCTCTGATTCTCAAATACGGAGCAGGTGATTATAACTGTCTGCATCAGGACATTTACGGCGAACACGTCTTTCCGCTGCAAATCGCGATCCTGCTGTCGAAGCCCGGCGAGGACTTTACCGGCGGCGAGTTTACGCTTACCGAACAACGGCCACGCATGCAGTCGCGGGTGGAGGTTGTACCACTTGGGCAGGGAATGGGCGTCATCTTTCCTGTCCATCACCGGCCCGTGAAAGGCTCACGCGGCACTTATCGCGTGACAATGCGCCACGGAGTCAGCCGGGCTCGCTCGGGCCAGCGGTTCACGATGGGCGTTATTTTCCATGATGGGGAATAGCAAAGAAGCAATTGGCAATTAGCAATTAGCCTGAGCGTTGTCAGTCGAAGACGCTCAAGCTGATTTCTCTCCACTGGCTTGCTCGCTAAACTGTCTCGAATCAGTGCGCGTTTACCGCCGCGAATTATTAGATTTCCTTCCGATCACGCGCGATCACCCGATCACGGGGGTCCCCGGACCGCGCCGCTGTTGCGCGGTTTGGGGTGGGATCACGGCGATCACCCGATTGCGTACGCGACCAAAATGCCGGCCAACAGTTAGTGGTTTTACGAACTACGCACTCTGCACAGCGACCCGGCCCTATCCGGTCCAGGGATCGATCTCAAGAGCTCGTTCATAGGCGGCGCGGGTGTGCACCGGCTCGCCGTGCGAAACGATTACACGCTCGAAGGGTAGCTCGAGCAGAGCGCGTAGCGCGGGCAACGCTCGCTCTTGATGACTCGGCGACCACCAGACCCGCAGCACGTCGCCTCCCTGTGCCGTCAGCGCATCGGCGAAGACTAGGGCGCGCTGCTCCGGCAGCCACAACGGTGTCTCGTTGCGGCCGCGGCCATCGTAAAGGGCGACGAGCTCTCCCGGAAGCCGGCTGCCAGGCTCGATGAATTCCATCTCGGTCTCGGGAATGTCCCAACGAAAGAAGAGGCGCGGACCGAATGCTCGGATACCGTACCGGCGCACGAACAGGTCGACGTCGCGAACGTGATCCGGCTTGAGAACCACCACGCAAGTTGGCGGGTTTGCATCGAGCCGCTCCCATACCTCAGTTGCATCAGCGGGCGGAGCAAGCGGATCGAGCAGCAGTCGTTGGCCGCCCGACTCGACGCACGTCGACGCCACGACCGGTTCCCAGCCCTGGCCGGGCTTCCACTTAGGATGCTCCAGACGCCATATCCACAGGCCTCTCGCCACATCGCGAAGCTCCACCTGGGATTGCGGGTTGTGCTCCATCATCTGTAAAACCCCATGAGATTGTAGAGGGTTACGGGCGATCTGGAAGGGATGTACCTGGATCATTCCCCTTCGTCAGGCTCAGGGTCAGGATTTCGCCTGCAGGCTCTCACCCCAGCAGCGGAGCTGCCGGGGACCCCGACTCTAATTGCTGAGTGCTTCTTGGGCAGCCATTAGCCATTAGCACTTAGCCATTAGCACGAGCATCTGTGACTGGGTTTTCTTCCGATCACGCGCGATCACCCGATCACCGGGGTCCCCGGACCGCGCCGCTGTTGCGCAGTTTGGGGTGGGATCACGGCGATCACCCGATTGCGTACACGACCAAATGCCGGGCAGCAGTTAGCGGTCTCGATCGACGAACTGGCATTCAGCGCGGATGGCGCTTTGCTCGCCGGCGCGGCAGCCAACGGCGGCATCGTCATTTGGCGGCCGGCGGTCCAGGAGGCGTGACGATTTTCGATCTTGGCGGTCAATCGCTGGTCAACACCATCTCGGCGAGCGGCCGTGTGCCGATCGCCAACGTGCCCAGCGTGGCCAAGGCAGGCATTTCCGCGGCGTTCAATGCCGATGGATCTCTCCTTGCCTGGCCGGTGGGCGTGGCCGAGCGAAAGATCGTCGTCTGGGATTTTGCCGCAAACAAGGAACGCGCGCGCCTTGATGGCGACGGCGTTTATGCTTTCACTGATGATGGCCGAGCGCTGGCCCTCGAGTCGTTCGACGACTCGAAGACCGCCACGGTCGCCGACATCAAGACCGGAACGTTGCGGACGGAGCGTGCCGATTACTGGCGCCACCGCGCGAAAGGATCGTACTTTCCTCCGAAAGACCACCCCTGGTATGCAGACAACGGCCAGGGGCTGGGCGCGTCAATCGCTTTTGACGGGACACTGACGCTTTGGGACACAGCCAACCGCCTGCCCATCGGCACCGTTGGCATTCCCGGCGCGTGGGATGCGTCGTACCTGATTTTCGACAATGCCGGTCGTCGTCTCGCGGTCGCGACCTCCGGCGGTGCACTCAGCATTGTCGACGTCTACCTGCCGTCATGGATCAATCGTGCTTGCAATCTTACGGGCCGGCAATTGGATGCCGCAGAGTGGCGGCGTTACGTCGGCGACCGCACGCAGACGCCGGTGTGCGGTTCGCAGGCGCGGTGAGGATCGAGGTTGCCAGAGCGCGTTATTCTGGTCGCGCCTCGCCAACCTTCTCCGC
>Ga0209648_10004235_pt1 | contig 12162 bp, 9 predicted proteins | sample GraSoi2013_115cm_FD_185830 | JGI IMG/M metagenome (GOLD analysis project Ga0209648, IMG submission 185830) | Grasslands soil microbial communities from the Angelo Coastal Reserve, California, USA - Sample 9_17_2013_115cm (SPAdes) (version 2) | ecosystem: Environmental > Terrestrial > Soil >...
TCGCGGGACCGGTGGGCGCCGGTAAGACAACTTTCTATGAAGCCTACTTGAAAGAGCCATTCCCAACACTTGTTCCCGCGCTGAGACACCAGCAACAACCATTTCTTGAGGAGCGTCGTTCTTTTGCGGTCGAAGACATTCGTGTGGACACGCAGCTACTCGACCAGGCTAAAGCAGCAGGGTATTCGACGAAGGTTCTTTTTATTTCTACGGAAGATGCGAATTTAAACGTGGGGCGAGTGTTGGTGCGCATGAGTCGAGGCGGACAAGCCGTGCCTGTGTCCAGCGTGCTTGACTCCTATCGGGAGTCAAGGAAGAACCTCTCCGAAGTCCCCAAACATGCCGATGAATTGCTCGTGTACGACAACACAGCTCATCGCCGCGGCTTCCGCGTAGTGGCGCACTTCATCGGTGGCAAATTGAGTAAGACCGAACAGACGATACCGGACTGGGCGGCTAAAGTGTTCCGCAAGGAATTACACGCCGCAAAACAACACGAGAAGCCTGCGCGTGGACGCTAACTTTGTTCTCTTTAATTCCTTGTGTGTTCGGGCCCCAACCCAGCCTTTCTCCTGCTTCGGGACCAGCGCCCGGCTTGCAACAGACTAGGAGAGAAGCACCGCACGACCTTGCCAATGAGTGTACACCTTGCGCGGATCATGCACAGAGCGACTGAGCAAAGGGTGGCGACATAGTGGATCTCCTAGGTTTTCATGAGGTTAGCACGGCAGGATTGGCCAGGGCATGATGCATAATTCCCCAAGAAAGTAAGGGGATTGTGCTATGGCCGGACCATACAAAGAAGCCGCAAGACGGCTCTACGAAGTAGCGCAATCTCAACAGGGGTTCTTCACCACCAAGCAAGCCACGCGAGCAGGATTCGCCGAAAAGACCCATGCCTACCACGTGAAAGTCGGAAACTGGATCCGGGAGCATCGTGGTATTTATCGGCTGGCCGATTTTCCCACGGCGGAGCGCCCTGATCTGATGCTTTGGTATCTGTGGTCGCAGAATCGTCAAGAAATTCCGGAAGGCACATATAGTCACGACACAGCGCTCAGTCTTCACGAGCTCTCCGATATCATGCCCTCAAAGCTGCACATGACAGTCCCCAAGCATTTTCGCCGCAACAGCCGAATCCCGGAAATTCTGCTCCTTCGCCGAGCGGATCTTGACGAAAGCGACCTTCAGGAGATGCAGCGTGTGCGGGTCACACGCCCGCTTCGTACGATTCTGGATCTCCTCCAGGCGGGCCAGGTAGACCCAAGTCTAATCCGGCAAGCCATCGACGAAGCGATGCGGCGTGGGCTGGTCAGCAGGAAACAGATCGACTCGCTGCCACACGATAAACTCCGAGACTCAGTTCGAGAGCTTGTTGGGCAACACCGCTGATGGACGAAGTAAAACAATACAAAACGGCTGGAGCATTTCGGACGGCGCTAGAGACCAGACTGCAGACACGGGCGCTAGAAGAAAGGACGGACCTGCAGCGCCTGCGCAGGCAAGTCGCGTTTGATCGATTTCTGGCAAGACTGTTTCCCAAGGAATCGACGGAACGTATCCGTGGGTCCTCAAGGGAGGATATCGCGATGTGTATCGCGGGAACGCTCGGCAACTTTGTTCGGCCGCTCCGGAGAATCTGCCCGATGGTCGCAGAGGTCAGATTTGAACTGACGACCTCCGGGTTATGAGCCCAACTTTGAATAGGCGCGTCTTTGCTTCTCAATGACTTACGTACGTGTTGCTCTACCTATTTCACCCCTGTTCTTCGGTAGTTTGTTCCCAATCTGCTCCCAATTTGTTCCCAGTTTTTCCGACTGCACCCCTGCAGTGAGACAGTTTTCGATGGGCACAACGGCAAGTCGTGCCCTTCCTCAGTGTCTAGGTTCAAGGTTTGCGTTGAAACGAACTTTAGCAGCGGGACGCGCTCGCGGAGAATCTCAAGCAGGAGTGGGGAATTGCGGGGTGCTGAGAGTGGGGGTGAGGAAACCGAGAACAGTCATCGTTCCCAGAATGCTCCTGCGGCGGAAGCGTAGAATTCTTGACGCGTGGGGTCGTCAATTTGCCAGAATTTCTGAGTAAGTCAGTTAAATTGAATTCCGATCATGCTCCGACCGAGATGTTGCTCACCTACGAACGCTACGCGGCATCGCTGATCTTCCTCAGTGACCACATTCATCAGAATGAGTTGTTGCCCAGGCTCCACGCTTGTGGCTAGGGTGATAAGTCCGCCACGAAGATTCAACAGATGGACATTTGTCTCTTCCCGAAAAGGCTCTTCGTCCTTCCCGCGTCCGTAGACCAGAACCGGTAAATCCTGTGGCAGGTCCGACATTGGCTTCGCATAGTGGGGGGTCGGAACTCTTCGTCGAAACGCCAGACCGCAAAAGCGATTACCGCAGTTTTCGCATCGGAAGGGGCGAGTCAGGACAAATTCCCCAATTACTGGCCCCGTGGGCAACCAAGGCCTTGTCCAATTTTTGACCCTCTGACCAGTTGCTATCTGGCGAGGGGCGACTCACACTTCCTTTGGATTAGAAGTCATAGTACGTCTAGTACTTTGGTTGATGCTCTCGGGCCAGCTTCCTCCCTCCCGCTCGAACACGCCAGGCGCCTGGGGCAAGAAAACAGAAATCTGGAGGACGGGATCGTGCATCATCGCTCAGGCGTCTTTTTATTCGCTTTGCTACTTGCCAGTTTCGATTTTGTCGGTTGTTCAGGCCTGGTTGCCGGAAACAATGGGAATCCGCCCCCAGCCACACTGGGAATTACCAACGTACTCGTCGGGTCTGCCACGACTTCCAGTTGCCAGGTCGATTGGACGACGAACGTCCTCGCCGACTCAGCGGTTGACTATGGAACCAGCACCTCCTACGGGTCTACTACGCCAGTCGATCCAGCGATGGTCATGAGCCACCAGGTAGTCCTTTCCGGCCTGGCTCCCGGAACCGTCTATTATTATCAAGTCCGGTCAACGGACTCGACGAGTAACAATGCGCGCAGCAGCGGCCATTCGTTCAAGACGTCGGGCGGCAGCCCTGCGATCACTATGCAGCCGACAAGCCAGACGGTCACGGCAGGCCAGACGGCCTCCTTCAGCGCGGCCGCCACAGGCACCGCCCCGCTGAGCTTTCAGTGGAACAGGAACGGGACAGCTATTTCTGGGGCGACTTCGTCCAGCTACACCACTCCGGCTACAACCAGTTCTGACAACGGGGCGCAGTTTACTGTGAAAGTCAGCAACACCGCCGGAAGTGTGACCAGCAGCGCGGCCACCGTCACGGTCAATGCGGCTCCAGTAGCTCCTTCAATCACGACGCAGCCAGCCAGCCAGACCGTCACGGCAGGTCAGACACCCTCCTTCAGCGTGGCCGCCACAGGTACCGTCCCTCTAAGTCATCAATGGAGAAAGAACGGAACGGCTATCTCCGGGGCAACATCCTCAAGCTATACCACGCCCGCGACGACCAGTGCGGATAACGGCGCACAGTTCACGGTGGTGGTGACCAACACGGCAGGCAGTGTGACCAGCAATGCGGCAACCTTGACCGTGAATCCGGCTCCCGCGCCTGGTATTCAGGTGAATCCTGCTTCTATCAATTTTGGAAACACACTGGTCGGGAGCTCCTTATCCCAGGTGTTGATAATCACGAACACCGGTACGAGCACGTTAAGCATTAGCCAAGTGGCTCAATCTGGCGCTGCGTTCACCGTCAGTGGATTTTCGTTGCCCTTGAACGTAAACCCAGGGCAACAGACCACAATCACGGTGGCTTTCCTGCCGACCTCAGTTGGCGCATCGGCCGGCAACATCTCAATTGTAAGTAACGCACCCACCTCGCCCACTTCGGTGGTTCTCAGTGGTACAGGAATCGCCGCCACGTTGAATCTCAACATCAGCCCGACGAGTCTGAGCTTTGGCAGCATCACGACAAGCACGTCTTCCGCCCCGCAAAACGTCACCATTACCAACACTGGCAATTCCAACGTAACGATCTCGCAGATCAGTGTGACCGGAACGGGCTACTCGATCACCGGTGGAGGCGCACCCGTCACGCTGTCTCCATTACAGACCCTCACCCTTACTGCTTTGTTCAGCCCGACCGCGGCCGGGAGCGTAAACGGCAGCATCTCGATCGTAAGCAACGCGAACGGGTCGCCCGCATCGGTGTCTTTATCGGGAACGGGCGTTGCACCGGTACAACATTCGGTGGCGCTGACCTTGCAGGCAGGTACCTCGACAGTGTCGGGGTATAACGTCTATCGCAGCACGGTGAGCAGCACCGGGTACATTAAGTTGAATTCTTCACTCGTAAGCGGCCTGACTTATACAGATTCGAGTGTGCAGAACGGCACAACCTATTTTTACGTGGCAACTGCAGTGGATTCCGGCGGTACGGAGAGCACTTATTCCAACGAAATGCAGGCGGTGATCCCGTGAGGCGATGGTTTGGAGAGAGTTCGTCTATGATCAGTCTACTGGTTGAGACCGCGGCCCGCACACAAAATTCGCAAAGCAGGCTTCGGGCTGACGCGCGCGAGGTTTTGACCGTGAAATTCAGATTAGCGAATAAGCCAGTTCGCTCCTGGCGTCTGCTTGTTCTAACAGGTGTTTTGATGTTGTTTGGTCAGTGTGCGAGCGCCGCGACGTATTATGTCGCGACCAATGGCAGTGATTCCAATCCTGGAACTGCAAGTGCCCCTTTCCGCCACCTTTCCAAAGGTGCGGCGGCTGCCACGAATCCGGGAGACACCGTTATCGTGATGGATGGCACCTACGACAACGAAGGCCAAATCTCTCCCAATTATGTCGTGACGTTGAATTACTCCGGCGCGGCAGGCAACCCCATCACGTTCAAGGCCCAAAACCGTGGAAAGGCGGTTCTAGACAGCATGAACACGGCGACCGGTACGACTTGTGACGGCGCGTATGCCTATTTTAATCTCGGCAATGCCGCGTTCATCGTCATCCAGGGTTTTGTCATTCAGCGGGGCTGCCACGAGGGCATCCACAGCAACGACAGCGCCCACGATATCACGATCCGCTGGAACGAAATCAAGAACATCGCCAACCATACTCAGACCGACCAAATCGGCCAGGATGGAATTTACCTTAACAATACGGAATATAACTTTATATTCGACGGCAATCTTTTCCACGACATAGGCCGCACGGACGGCCAGACCCTTCTGCACTTTGACCATGGGATTTATTCTCACGCCCAGAACATGACCATAATCAACAACATCTTCTACAACATGAACCGAGGTTTCTCGATTCAGATAGCGGATGGAGCCAGCAACTGGCTGGTGGCAAACAACACGTTCGCGTTCGGAAACGCGAACGGGGAAGCTGGCCAGATCATGTTTTGGAACACCAACTCCAACATCACGGTTCGCAACAACATCTTCTATAAACCCAATAGTTCGGCCATCACTCGATACGCCGCCACAATCTCCGGCTCCGCCTTTGACCACAACCTTGCCTATGGCGTCAGCACCATGATATCGGACCCGACCGGCTTCACTATCGGCATAAACCAGATCGGCGCGAACCCACTGTTCGTCAATGCTTCGACGGCGCCCTACGATTTTCATGCGCAGTTAGGAGGCGCTGGAATTGATGCCGGGATTAATCTTTCCGCCGTCCTTTTCGATTTTGACGGGGTTACTCGCCCGCAAGGCCCCAGTACCGACGTGGGCGCGTATGAGTACCCGGTCGTGCTTGTAGTAATGCCCCCGACGATTGTCTCCATAACCGTGTATTAAGCGCCGCCGACGTGGCGGCGCTCTATTCGAAGCGTTAACCCGAGTAAGGATTGAAATTCTTGGCGATGGGTGATGAAGACCGCCAATTTCTGAAAGCGTTGATGGCAAGGCTTCACAAGTAGAATCGTGGTCCACAGCTTCAATCGTCGCGGTTTAGAGTAATTTTCGGCTGCAAAATGCCAGGGTTTACCGGATTGCGAGTCTTTCGGGGGTCTGTATTCTCAATTTTGAAGGAGAGGAGGGCCTTCTTACTTTCCTTCCTTTCGGGTGTCCCCCTTTAGAGCTGACAGCAGGCCCTCCCGACGACGCCGTGTGGCGGTAAAGGTGTTCGCCGCAAGAACGAATGGCGATAGGGATGGAAACTACAGAAAACATCTCGGTCGCGGGAGCGCAATCCGGGAGTGAGGATGCATTCACCGAATTGGCTAGGAAGCACTCCAGCCAAATCTACAAGTGTTCTCTGCGTATGCTGCAAAAGCGCGAAGACGCTGAAGACAACCTGCAAAACCTCCTGCTTCAGACTTTCCGCAACATCAACAGTTTCGAGGGCAAATCACAGTTTTCAACTTGGCTGGTGCGGGTCGCTATAAATGCAGTGGCTGTTTACGCTGTCGGGCCTGATAGTCCTGGCGATCGGTACCCGGGCTGCCAGCACTGAGCTGCACAGGCTTGCGGACGGCAACAAGTTCGCCGCCTAGAGGGAAGGGAGCGCAAGGGCTATGGACGAAAAAGATGAAGGGCAGAGAGCTTACTGGCGAGGGAACGACCTCCACGACAACCCGTATCCGCGCAATTCGCTTCTAGGCCGCGAATGGGACAGGGGCTATTGGGACGCACTCAATGAAGACCAAGATAGGCGCGAACCTGATGGCGCCACTCTTTCTGATCGTGTCCGGGAACCAAGCCATTATCACCGGCTCTGGCACCCTGCTCGACAGTACTCCGTGCCAGTAAACCGCGGTTGTAGGAAAAGGCGAATGCAGACTTCCGCGGCTCGCTAGGAGACCACGCCCAGCGCTTGCGGCCAAATTCCAACTAGGTTTCTGCACATGCAGGAGATGCAACGACTGACGCCCGCTGGTTCTTGGGCTCCCACGATGGCCCTGCCGGAACTCTTTGCGCCATTCAACTCTCCGGCCAGCCCGTCAATCAGGTCAAGTGAGCCTTCTTTATCTTTTCGTACGTCTCTTCACTGGTTCTTTTCTCGGAAACTGTGCCCAACCTTAATGGTCAGTTCAAGGGTTCACTCCATTTTTCGACTGCATCCCATCTGATGAGAGAGCACACGGCAAAGCGTGTCCATTCCCGGTGTTTTAGTTCAAGGGTTCAGTTCACACGAAACTTTGGAAGCGGGACGCTTGCAGAGAATCTCAACCACTGGTGGGGAATGGCGGAGGCTGAAACGACGGGTGGGGAACAACTGGGAACAGTCATTGCTCCCAGAAGGGTTCTGCAGTAGAGGCGTTCGATTTCCGGTGTGTGGGACGGTCAATGCGCCAGAATTCCTGGGCAAACCGGCAAAATTGAATTCCAATTATGTTTCGACCGAGATGTTGCTCGCCCACGAACGCTACGCGGCACGGCTGATCTTCCTCGGTGGCCAGATTTATAAGAACGAGGTGTTGGCCAGGCTCCACTCTTGTGGCTAGGGTGATAAGTCCGCCGCGGAGACTCAACACACGGGCGTTTGTCTCCTCCTGAAAAGGCTCTTCGTCCTCCCCGCGTCCGTAGACCAGAACGGGATAATCCTGTGGCAGGTCCGACATTGGCTTCGCATCGTCGGGCGCCGGAGCTCTTCTTCGGAACGCGAGGCCATAAAAGCGATTACCGCAGTTTTCGCATCGGAAGGGGCGAGTCAGCAATAAGGGCAACAGCGCGGCCTCGAAGGAGTTCGTTCTGGCCGAGCGGCGGACTTCAACGCAGCCGCAGGAAGGACAGCGTCTGTCCGTCACCCGATGTAATAAGTGCGATGCGGTTTGAAACATAATCAGGTGAGATCCCTCTACGAATCCCGAGACCGTCCGTCCATTTGTCGGGCTTCAGCCGGCCCATAGCTAATTCTGTCGTGATGGACCAAATCTGGCATGCGTCAAAACTCGCGGAATTCCGGCACTACCGCTGATATGTGATTCGATATATCGCGCCGGCGAAATCGTCGGACACCAGCAGAGCGCCGTCCGGCATGACTAGCACATCGACGGGGCGTCCCCACTTAAACCTGCCAATCAGCCAGCCTGTAGCAAAAGGTTCATATTTCACTGTGCGATTGTCCTCCAGCTCTACCAGCGTGACGCGGTAGCCGACGGGCGTGCTTCGATTCCATGAGCCGTGTTCGGCGATAAAGACCTGGTTCTGGTAAGTGTGCGGAAACATCTGCCCGGTGTAGAAGCGGATGCCCAGAGCGGCCACGTGTGCCCCGAGCTCCACAACCGGAGGGACAAACTCCCGGCAAGCGTGCTTCCACCCGAACTCCGGGTCAGCGATGTCTCTCCCGTGGCAATACGGGAAGCCGAAGTGCATTCCTGCACTTGGTGCGTAGTTCAGCTCGTCCGGCGGGAGGTCGTCACCCAACAGGTCGCGACCGTTGTCGGTGAACCAAAGCGCGTGCGTTTGCGGGTCCCAGTCGAAGCCCACGGTGTTTCGGATGCCGTGGGCGAAGACCTCAAGCCCTGACCCGTCCGCATGCATGCGCATAATGGTGGCATAGTGATCGTCGGCGCGCTCGCACACATTGCACGGGGCGCCCACCGGCACATAGAGCCAACCATCCGGGCCGAAACGGATGAACTTCCAGCCGTGCCCTAAGTCGCTGGGGAGGGCTGTATTCACAACCACCGGGGCAGGGGGATTGTTCAGCCGGGCCTCGATGTCGTCGTAGCGCAGGACGCGGTTTACCTCGGCCACGTAGAGGGCGCCGTTGCGGAAGGCCACGCCATTAGGCATGTTTAGACCTCGAGCGATGATGATCACCTCGTTCGCTTTGTTTCCGTGATCATGATCGACCAGGGCGTACACCCTGCCGGCCCCGCGCGAGCCTACAAAGAGTGTTCCCCGCGAACCCAGCACCATCGATCGGGCGTTCGGGACATGAGTGGCATACAGCTGAATCGTGAAGCCCGGCGGGACCCTGATGCGGTCAACCAGAAGCTCGAGCAGAAATCGGGGTAGCTGTCCGGTCCATCTCCAATAGCCCAGAGCAGACAGGATACAAAGCAAGAGGCTAATAACCAAAAACAGCGTGACCTTGCGGGACGCGATCCCCACACTCTTCTCCAGGAACTGCACCTTGCAGGCTCCTGCCTTGACAAGGATTCCATTCACTTCACGCAGGGTTCGGCGACTGTTCAACTCCAGGCCGAGGTCACCACGCATAGCCTTGGCTTCAGGACTGAGCGGCGGAAATCGATTACGGGGCACCTTTAAATGTGGCAATCTCCATTGCATAATTCTGCGCTGTGCTGGCGGTGACTGATGCCTGATACGATCCGGTGGCCGAGACGACGCGGTCCAGCAAACACACCGTCGCCCCTGTGTCCTGAGTCTGACTCTCAATCACCCATCCAGTTGCAGGACTCCCGCACGTTGGATTAGAGGCGTCCGTGTAAGCCCAGGAAAACAAATATTCGTTTGCTGCCGTGGTCGTGACTGCGGCTGACGACCACGCGGCGGTAGCCGTGAGTGATTCGTGGTAGCCGGATTGATCCAGCGGTGCGGAGGGATCGAGTCCCGCCACCTCAGCCACGGCCACCAGCAGATAGGTGCTGCCGCCGCTGAAGTTCAAAGTCAGCGAGGTGGTTCCCCCGGCAGTAGACTTGGCGTAATAGAAGTTGTTATATAAGCCGCTGCCCGAGACATTGTGGTAGATCGAAGTTGCCAGGCCGCGCGTGAACGTATCTCCGGAACCGTCTGTCACACTGCTGATATCCAGCGGCCAGAAGCTCAGACCTACAATAATCGCATGCCCTGCACTTGTCGCTTGAGGCAGTGTCAACGTGACCGTCCCGCCGGAAGTAGGCTGACGGCTGAAGGTGGCTTTCTGGATCACAGAAATGGCGGGTGGCGGCGGTGGCGGTTGGGGTGTAGCACAGACTGGACTGGACTTGGCACTCTCGCCAGAGGAATTCACCGCGGTCGCCTCATAACAGTACGGCGTACCATTGGTGAGGCCGCTATCCGTATAGCTCGTGGTGGTGATTGGACTGGTGTTGAGCTGGCTATAAGCTCCACCATTCACCGAGCGGTAGAGGTTGTAGCTCGCGGCGCCGCTGGAAGCATTCCACGCCAGGCTTACCTGAGCATTTCCGGCCGTGGCCGTGAGTCCGGTGGGAGTGGGCGGCGGAGGAGGTGGCTGAGGTGTAGCACAGACTGGACTGGACTTGGCACTCTCGCCGAAGGAATTCATGGCGGTCGCCTCATAACAGTACGGCGTGCCGTTGGTGAGGCCGCTATCCCTATAGCTCGTGGTGGTGATTGGACTGGTGTTGAGCAGGGTATAAGCTCCGCCATTCACCGAGCGGTAGAGGTTATAGCTCGCGGCACCGCTGGAAGCATTCCACGCAAGGCTTACCTGAGCATTTCCGGCCGTGGCCGTGAGTCCGGTAGGCGTCGGGGGAGGGCCAGATGGGGTGTTGCCTTTGAATGTGGCAAGCTCCATTGCATAATTCTGCGCTGTGCTGGCGGTGACCGAGGCCTGATACGATCCGATGGCCGAGACGACCCGATCCACCAAACACACCGACGTCCAGTCCTGAGTCTGACTCTCAATCACCCATCCAGCTGCAGGACTCCCGCACGTTGGATTAGAGGAGTCCGTGAAAGCCCAGGAAAACAGATATTCATTGGCGGCCGTGGTGGTGACTGTGGCTGACGACCACGCGGTGGTGGCCGTGAGTGATTCGTGGTAGCCGGATTGATCCAGCGGTGCCGAGGGATCGAGTCCCGCCACCTCCGCCACGGCCACCAGCAGATAGGTGCTGCCGCCGCTGAAGTTCAAAGTCACTGAGGTGGCTCCCCCGGCGGTGGACTTGGCGTAATAAAAGTTGCTGTACATGGCGTAGCTCGGGACATCGTGGTAGATCGAAGTCCCCAGGCCGCGCGTGAAGATATCTCCGGAACCGTCTGTCACACTGCTGATATCCAGCGGCCAGAAGCTCAGACCTACAATAATCGCATGCCCTGCACCTGTCGCTTGAGGCAGTGTCAACGTGACCGTCCCGCCGGAAGTAGGCTGACGGCTGAAGGTGGCTTTCTGGATCACAGAAATCGCGGGTGGCGGCGGTGGCGGTTGGGGTGTAGCACAGGCCGGACTGGACTTGGCACTCTCGCCGGAGGAATTCACTGCGGTTGCCTCATAACAGTACGGCGTACCGTTGGTGAGGCTGCTATCCGTATAGCTGGTGGTGGTGATTGGATTGGTGTTGAGCAGGGTATAAGCTCCGCCATTCACCGAGCGGTAGAGGTTATAGCTCGCGGCACCGCTGGAAGCATTCCACGCAAGGCTTACCTGAGCATTTCCGGCCGTGGCCGTGAGTCCGGTGGGAGTGGCCGGCGGAGGCGTTGACGAAGTCACCGTAAGAATAATGCCCGGGCCCGGAACCTCCAGGTTGCCACTGTCATCAACCGCTCGACTCCGGACGTTGACAGTTCCGGCGTTGGTAAATGTGGCGATATAACTCCAGTTCTCCCGACCCATTGCGGGGTGCCAGGTTGTTCCCCCATCGACAGAAATCTCAATTCCTCCCACCACGCCACCGCCCACGTCCACCGCGTTACCCGAAATAGTAATTGGGGAACTTGTAGCTACGCTGGTTCCCGGCAAAGGCGAGGTAATCGCTGAAGTGGGTGGAAGGATATCCGTTGAGGCTGTCGCTGGTACGAGGCCCCCTAGGAGTGTTGCGGGCTGCGCTCCCATGTCGGCGAGAAGATTCACGGTAGCCTGCCGCATATTGGGATCTGCAGGGGAGCGAGTCCACCCAGCATGATCGGACTCCACGCCATAGGACCACTGTATCGTGCCCGCGCCGAAAACCAGAGCTCCGCTGGGAGCCCGGTACAGGGTCAAGTGGTGCGTTTCAGTGCCACTCGCAAAGTAGTAGTGACCTGGGGGCGGGGATGGAGTGAAGTAGAGATAATTTGTCACAGCCACGGTAGTGGTAGACAGGTGTATGAGACCCGCAGGCCTAAACCCATTGTCAACGTCCTCATCCGACTCGTAGCCAAGCGTACTGGGCACAAGAGTGGCAACCTGACCTGGCCCGAGAGTCGCGATGCTGGTGTTCCGCCAGAAGCGCATTCTGCCGTCATCCTGAGGCACGGTGATCGCGTTGTCTTGAGGCGAGTTCACCTGGAAAATCGTGCCGGTCAACGCATTCTCTGGACGGCCCCCATCGGCGG
>Ga0209648_10004238_pt1 | contig 12160 bp, 9 predicted proteins | sample GraSoi2013_115cm_FD_185830 | JGI IMG/M metagenome (GOLD analysis project Ga0209648, IMG submission 185830) | Grasslands soil microbial communities from the Angelo Coastal Reserve, California, USA - Sample 9_17_2013_115cm (SPAdes) (version 2) | ecosystem: Environmental > Terrestrial > Soil >...
TCCAGATCAGTCTCGGCTATCTCAACCAGGTTCGTGCTCGCCTCGGCCTGGGAAGCCGCACACAAGAGGCGGGGAAAAAAACTGGATGTGGCTTCGTCCTCACCAGCTGATCCCCAGTGGCAAGAGGGCGCAGGGGGGCTGCTTCTGGTCGCGGCTGCCGAAGTGTCCGGCCTGCTCTCCACCATGGAGACGGCCGTTGCTAGGTGTACTCCCTGTGCAGCTTCGCGCTTGGCGCATCTTTCGGCGCGGTCTCGTCACATGCTAGTGCGAACGCTGCTTTTTCTCGGGGTGGTCGGACTGGACCGCACATGGGAGCTGCGCAGCTACACTGGCGATGCGCTGGCCGTGCTCACGGGCAGATCACGGGCCTACGGGTACTTCCACACCGAACGCTTCCTCTCGCAGGTCGCTCAAGCGAACGGAGCGGACACCTTCACGGATGGGTTGGCACAGTGGACAGCGCGCCTGTGGAAGCCACCAGTCGCTTCCATGCAAGAGGTGGAGCCTCTCTACTACATCGATGGGCACCGCAAGCCCGTCTATGCTGACGCATTGATCCCACGCGGGTTGATTGGAAACTCCGGGAAGATCCTGGGCTGTCGTGCCCTGGTCCTCTTGCACGATGAGCAGGGCCATCCTCGGCTCGCCACCACTCATCGAGGTGACCAGCACTTGATGGTGGGGTTGCCTGGGATCCTGGCCCGCTATGAGCAGGCGACGGGAAAAGCAGCACAGACGCGGATCATCGTGGATCGTGAAGGGATGGCAGCAGGGTTCCTGGCGGACCTCGTCGTCGCGGGTCGAACGGTGGTGACCGTGTTGCGTACGGATCAATACGAGGGGCTCTCGTCCTTCACTGAGGTTGGGCCTTTTGTGCCATTGGAACGCGATCGGCATGGCAAGCTCATCCGCGAGGTAGCAGCGGCTTGTTTTGCCTTACCGCTTCCAGATCAACCTGGGGCATCCCTTCCGTTGCGGGTGGCCCTTGTTCGTGACCTACGTCGTCAGGTTCCCTGTCAACACGCGGAAGAACCTCCGCGTCGGTGGGATGCCGATCTGAATCTCCTCGAACAGGCGTGGTGGGAAGACGGCTGGCAAGCTTCTCCTACACCGGTTGCTCCCACCACTCCCAAGTTGATTCCCATCGTGACAACGGCTGCCACGATCGATGCGATCACGCTCGCACAGACCTATGCTCGACGCTGGCCTGCCCAAGAAAATATTATCCGCGATTACTTGCTGGCCTTGGGCCTGGACACGAATCACGGGTATGCGAAGATAGCCGTCGTCAACTCGGAGGTAGCGAAGCGACGAACCACTCTGGAGCAGCGCCTGGCAACCCTGCAGCGCTGGACAGCGTCGGCACGCGTTCGCTACCAGCGTGCAACGGCGCTCTCTGATCGGCTCCGGAAACAGGCAAAGGTCCGTGGGGAGGCGCTCTACCGCACCTTAAATGAGCGTATGTTTGCTTTGGAGGAACAAGGGATGGCCGATCATCTCGTGCGTAGAGAGATCAAGGAGCGCAAAGCCACGATTGATGCCGAATTGCAAGAGCTGTGGCAACGGATCTACCGGGTCGAGGCCAGACAAGACCAGGATTGGCGCAAGCAGGAGCGCTATTGCCGTGAGCAGCGTGAGGTGCTGCGGGCGCTGGAGGACCTGGCCTTCAAGGAACGAGAGATGTATGAAGTAGACAATCGCAAAGATCAGGTCATGACGGTCTGTAAGGTCGCGCTGGTGAATTTGGTCATGTGGACCCGCGACCATTATTTTCCTCTCACCTATGCGCACGCCACATGGAAACGTCTTGCGCCCTTCTTTCGTCTTCCGGGGCGGGTGACACGAGGACCGAGAGTGGTGTCAGTCGAGTTGCGTTCCTTCAACGACCGCCACCTCAACCACGATCTCGTCGCGCTCTGTGAACGAGTGAATCAGGCCTCTCTTCATTTGCCAGATGGCAGGCGAATCTTCTTCTCGGTGACTCCTGTGTTTGATCGGCAAAAGCGTCGACCAGACTGTGCGCTAGCAAGCACGGATAGCACGGAAGGGTGCCCGTCAATTTTTTGCAGAGGGGATAGACAGCAAGGAAGAAAGCTGTTAGAATAGGTCCATCAGGAACAGAAGAGCTGTTGACAGAGATGGACAAAGTGCTCTTTCTATCAACTATCTTTTGATTAGGTATTCTTACTGATGTATTTGTTGTGTTTTTCAGTTAGACTCCCTTTTGGAGTATGCATGTCTCTTTCTGCGCCTATCGTCCTTTTCCTGCTGCCCCGACTCTTCTGAGCGATTTTTTACAGTGAGTAGTAACCATGAGTTTACACTCCAAATGGACAGGAGCCTGGAATGCGATAATTTCAAGAAACCAGGAAGCCACAAACGTATGATCAAACCATGGCTTACTTCTATCGGTTTACTCATCTTGCTGCTCTTGCTCGTACCAGTTGTTCCTGCATATGCAGCATCAGGAACCCAGACATTGCCAGCGAAAGACTACAGCGCGGATCGTTTTGATGCGCAGATTACGGTGCAGAATGATGGTACTTTGCTCGTCCAGGAAACGGTCGTTTTCAAATTCGTCGGCGGCCCATTCACCTTTGTCTATCGAGATATCCCTACTGATAAAACAGATTCTATCGCCATTCAGTCCGCGTACATGGACGACCTCTTCTTCTCAGAAGGGACGGGATCCGGCCAGGTTGAGATTATGCAAGATAATCCAATCCAGGTCAAATGGCACTTCGCACCAACCTCCGACGCCACGCATACCTTCGTTTTGAACTACCGTGTCCAGGGGGTAGTACAGAAGGAGCAGAACGCAGATGCACTTTATTGGGAAGCCCTCCCTACACAATATGATTACACCATCCGCTCCTCTACCATCACGGTTACCTACCCGCAGCAGGCAACACTGCTTGATTCGCCACAGGTCCGACAAGGTACAGCGACGATCAGTACTGTTCCCAACGAGGTCACCTTCTCTGCCAGCAACCTGAGTGCTAATACCTCGTTAGAGATTGGCTTAAGATTCGCACCAGGCAGTTTGATCACGCAACCCCCACACTGGCAGCAACAGCAAGAGTTTGTCGATGTCCCGATTCTCCCCTTCTGTAGCGCGGGTATCGTCGTGTTTCTCCTGGGAACTTTCCTGCTCATCCTGTACTACAGGAGACAGCGTCGGCATATTATCTTTGACGTTGAGCAAAACGCTCGTCTTAGCGAGCCCCCTGACGATCTTCCTCCCGCGATCGCCGGTGCGTTACTCAACTCCAAACCACCATGGAATCAGGCACTAGCAACACTTTTTGACCTGGCGGACCGGGGCATCGTCGGCTTCGTCGTCACCCCCGCTGAGAAACCTGGCACAGGGTTCAGGAACAAATTGGAGTGGAGTAACATACCAGAAACGCACTATCTCCTGGAACGGCGCTACCAACCAGACGACCTCGCCCCTTATGAAGGGGCCTTGCTCGCTGGACTCTTCCCCAATCCACAACACAACACCATTGCCATGAGCAGGTTGAGCGAGGTCTATAGCAGCCAAGCGCAAGGCTTCACCGAGCTACTGAAGCAGGATATGCTCGCAAGAGGCTTCTTTGACCCCCAACGTCAACGTTTTGGTACAGAGCTGGGGGCGATCAGTTTGTTCCTCTTCTTCTTCTCTGCTGTTGGCATCGTCACGGGAGCATGGCTGACTGTTTTCCCGGCGCTAGGATTGCTGGCAATCGGCATTGTTGCTTCCTACCTATGGATTATGTACTCACGTCAATCAGAACAAGGCGAGCAAGAGGCACGACGCTGGCAAGCCTTCTCTCATTACCTGACGGATATGAGCACAGGCCAGCAACCTATTGGGTCTCTGGCCTTGTTTGGGCAATACCTCCCTTACGCGACCAGCTTTGGCCTTCTGAGGAACTGGATTACGTGTTTCCAGAGGCAGGGGCTGATCAAAGTGCCCTCCTGGTTCCAAGCCCTGGCTATTGCTCCCAACGCCAACCATACCGCCTTTACTCACATGATGTTCTATACCAGCACGATTAACCCGAGCAGCAGCAGTCATAGCGGCGGAAGCAGCGGTGGCGGGGGTGGCGGTGGTGGTGGTGCTGCTGGCGGCGGTGCCAGTGGTGCTGGCTAAATAACAACCTGCTAGCCTGTTCTCCTCCTCACCAAAAGCTCCTTCTTCTCATCCCTGGCGAACAACCTTTTCTCTTCGTCAACGGGTTAAGACTCAGCTTGCAAAAACATGACGCGCACCCCAGCACGGAAGGATAGCTAGACAGGGATTCTCAGAGGTGCTACACTCCTACTGATATCTGCATGTTGGCTGGCTGCACATCAGTTGACCAGTGCGGTGTGCTGCCTGGCAGCTTTGGAGGAGGAGAGCACGGGGCGAGACATGTCCGAGATTGGGCAAACCTATCATGACTTCTGGGCGAGTTTGCTCCCCCGGTCGAACCGTCAAACGGGTTTCTCATTGCGAAGCCCAACCCATCGTCCGTATGTCGAATACTGTCGCGTCGGATTTTGCTTCCGCTATCGCCTGGAGTATGAGACCCCAAATGCGCTCGTCGAATTTGCACTCCTGCGCAGTGATGGCGAGCAGATCTACAACAGCCTTGTTCGTCGACGCAAGCAGATCAACGAAGCTTTTGGTGGGTCATTGCTCTGGCTACGAGATGCGCACAGCCCGGAACATCCCTTGTCATACCATGCACTTGCCTGGGCGATTGCCTGCCCAAGCCTGCGTGAATTGGGCTGCGAATCCTGGTCGGCTGTCCAATCCCAGATGATTGACGCCATGGTGCGTCTGGAGCGGGCAGTTGTGCCCTATCTCCAACGCTGGCTCGAAGAGGATTGAATCCTTGTGCGGAGACCACTTGCTTGGTCTGGCTGGCATACCTCTGTGATACACCAGAGGCCTGGCTTCCGCTTCTCTTTACGAATGGAGAGGTGATCTATTCCTTCTGGGCGTGAAGATGGCCTCCAGTTCCATTCTAGAAATGCAAAGGCCTGAGTGGCCTGAAACCCTGTTGAAGTATCTTGGTTCATGGTTCCTCTGGCTGCTTGCAGGTTACGGCTATCGCCCCGGACGTAGCATCCTGATCTATCTGTTCATCATCTTCTGTTTTGGCATTGCCTACCATCTTTTCGGAGGTCTCTCCTTGTGGCCTCCTGATACCTTCGTCTACAGCCTGACCTCATTTCATGGCCGTGGCTTCTTCCCTGGTCTGCAAAACAATCATAGCTTGCATGATCCGCTCATTCTGCTGGCCGCACTAGAAGCAGTGCTGGGTTTGCTGGTAGAGGTGAGTTTCATTGCCACATTTACTCAACGCTTCTTTGCTCGATGAAGAGAGAAAATAAGAGCGGGAAAGATCGATTTCCTGCTCTATTGTGCTTTACTTGAACGTCGTGTTACGCTCGAATAGAGCAGGATTAGCCCGGGATAATGGGCAAAAAGAACAGTGGGAAATATTTTTCTCCTCAGAGGTCACGCGATGCAGCAATAGTCCTCTTTGAAAAAAGATAGCACTGGAGTCTGCGGCTATTCACGCAGATGAGCAACTTATTCGCTTGGTTAGCATGCACACGTATTTTTCCAAGGAGGGCATCGGCAGAGATAATGGGCAGCCACCGTCACTTCTTGTTGCCGCTCAACATGGAAAAGCTCTGCCAGAAGGAGAGGAGTATCTCCGCCTTGGCATAACATCATCCCATTGCAACACCGGACAAATTGTCCGCCTTTGGCTTATTTCAGGCAACTCTGCCTTGAAGTAACATCGCTCCATTGCAAACTTGTAATGAGAAGGAGGGTGGATAAGTTGTGGATAACTCGATAGTGAAGATAGGCACCGCATCGAGGTTAATGTTGGTCGATAGTTCCACAGATGTTCTTGATGAGGCACATCTTTCTGCATGCTTCCAGTGAACAGTTGCGGAATAGTTATTACCCTCTGCGGCTCGGCACCAGGTTAGAGGTATAAGCTTTAACTGCCTGTACTGGCTACTTCGGATATCCGTTCTAAAACAGAGCAGCAAACAGCAACGTGAACAATGGTATCACCATCTACATGATGGAGAGATGGAGTGGGAAAGGATCTGATCGCGTCATCTGCACTGCCCTTTTTGGAACGGATATCCGAAGTAGCCAATACAGGGATGCAGACTGCAACAGCACCCCTCTCACGGTGAAAAAGGATGTGTTTTATTGCAACGGGCTTTAAAGTCAGATGCAAATTGGAGTTGGGCAAAACAGAAACGTCGGAGGCGCTATCTGCGCATACATCTAGCCTCAAAGGCAGGTACAGATTGAAATAGTCTCTTCCTGGCTGACGCTACCAATCCTATTATGCTATACTCCGCTTTGAGGCTAGATGTGCATTGAACCTCTAGGTCTTATGTCGGCTTCGCCGATTAGCAATGGTTACATTGGACCTTGATTCTAAGCGAGGATTGAGATGGAATAGTGAGGCATTGACTATTCTTGATAAAAATATCGTTCTAGAGATGCTATTGCGTAGAGATAATATCGCTTCTTGTGCTCTAGAACAGATCCTGTACCCTCATCACGTGTAAATCATGCCCTCTTTCGTTCTGATCTTCGCTGTCCCCCAATCTAGCACATCAGCTAATTCCGCCTTGAACGACTCGAGGTCACGCTCACGTGTCGCTTTATCTGGCATCTCCGTATCTTTCCAGACGAGCCAGATACTTATCGTCGTAGGGGATACATCATCCCTGAAAATATAGCGTTGAATGGTGCCTTGGAAGGTGTGCCGCTGGCTCTCGTAGATGGCCTGTAACTTCTCTACCAGTCTCTCCTGCTGACCAGAGCGCACCTCCACTTCAATGTCCATAGCGAGGAGTTTACTTCGACGATTGTACACACGCCAATCAGGGGCTTTCGTACGGACACGTCCGGGGGGATTAAGCTTGAATCGTTCAATCTCTTCCTTTGGAATCATGAGAGTTCTTCCTGCTTTGAGTGCAGGAATGCGTTTATCTCTGACGTAGCCATACATTCTTGGATCCGAGATACCAAGTAGTTTAGCGGCTTCTTTGATCGGAACATAGCCTGGAATATCAGGAAAATCATCATCTCTTGTCATGAACCCAGTCTAGGGGCGAGTCTAAATCATTGTAAATTGATTAGACTTTATCAGTATCATTGAAAAGTGATAAAATGAAAGCTATAATATTCTTGATCAGATAATCCTTGACCGAGCATTGACCTGTGATAATGGGACCGTCGGACACGAGGACCCCTTGGGGTTAAAGGAGGCAGTAGGACAGCAAATGGGTCTCCTCGAGATCTTCTGACGACCAGAGTTGCAGCTTTTGAAGAATTAGATGATAGAGCATGAGACAGAATATCGCACAGAAAAAGAAGCGCTCAGCAGAACCAAACCTCCAGCCTACGGAGCAAGCGAAAACTCCCTTCTTGCTCACGACCATTCGATCTTCGAATGGCTGTCTAATGTGTGAGGGCACTGGCTATGTACGGATTGAAGTCCCTTGTGGAGATCCTATCTTCGGCAAGGCCATCCCTTGTCATTGTACGGAGACCGAGCGGTTGGAGAAAAGACTTCAACGCTTACGGGCCATGTCTCACCTCCACGTCTTGGGCGACAAGAGCTTTCAGAACTTTAACTATCGTGTTCCTGGCGTGCAGAAGGCCTTTCTCGCTGCGGAGAAGTTTGCCCAAGATCCAGATGGTTGGCTCGTTCTCATTGGTGGAACTGGTTGTGGGAAGACACACTTGGCAGCAGCTATTGCCAATCAACTACTGGATCGTGCGTCACAGGTGCTTTTCATGACCGTTTCCGACCTGCTCGATCATCTGCGTGCCACCTTTGCACCCACTTCCACAGTTCTCTATGACCAATTATTCTCGCGTATGCGTGAAGTGGACCTGCTCGTGCTCGATGATCTGGGCTCTGAGCAGAGTTCACCCTGGGCCAGTGGCAAGCTCTTTCAGTTGCTTGATTATCGCTATACATGTCGCCTACCAACAATCATTACTGCCGACCAGAGAACATTACAATCCGTCAACGAACGCATCCAATCTCGTTTGATGGACAAGAGTGTAGTGACCCAGGTCACCTTCGAAAGAGTGCCCGATTATCGTCTCTACCTTTTGCCCAAGAATAGCGTGTGATATCTCGGATGACTTTGCTACGCACTGTGACGCTGCCGCGTAGTCGTACGGTAAGTCATACGGGTAAAATTATCTCTTCATAGCGATGAGGCATGCTCTCTAGGAAAGGATATTGCGTTGTGGAGCCAGCTCCCATGAATATTGAGACTGAGTCTCGCCTCTTGGGTGGCTTACTGCTCGATCCCGAAGCCTTTGTTCAAGTGGCTCATATGCTGCAGCCAGAAGATTTCTCCCTTCAGATCCACTCCACCATCTATGAAGCGATGCTTTCCCTCTCCAAACGTCATAAGCCTGTAACCATGGATGGAGTTCGCTATGTATTGCAGCAACGTGGGCAACTGGAAGCTGTTGGCGGTATGAATTATCTGACGGCACTCTCGCAACGATCAGAGAGTAGCGGTAGCCTTGAAGCGTATGGGCAGATCGTGAAAAATACAGCATTGCTTCGTCGCCTCGCTCATGTTGGCGAACAGATTCATCGCATTGCTGCTCAAGAGCAAGATGCTGAGATTGCACTCGACAAAGCCCTGCAAGCCTTATTCGATGTAAGAAAAGGTCATATTGGTTTCGCTACTCAAGTGAGTGATGTGGTAGCAAACTATCTTGAGAACCTGAACCAGCTCCATAAGAGACGTGGGGCGGTAGTGGGTGTGCCTACCGGGTTCCGCGATCTTGATGCCATCACTGGAGGACTGCAGCGTTCAGACTTGATTATTATCGCTGCGCCACCCTCGGTAGGTAAGACCAGTCTCGCTTTGAGTATCGCCCTTAACGCTGCAGTCAAATACCGACATACGATTGGGCTCTTTAGCTTAGAAATGAATAGACACCAGGTGGTCCAGCGTCTTCTTGCGATGAGTGCTGGCATCGATCAACAGCGCATACGTACTGGGCAGATGGAACAGGAGGAATGGAAGCGCCTCACCGCTGCCGCTGAGGCGATTTCTCATGCCAAGATCTGGATTGACGACACCGCAGTTCTCTCGACGGTACAATTGCGAACCCGGGCACGGCATTTCGTAGAGGCCAACAGTGTCCGGCTTATCGTCGTTGATTATGTCCACCTCATGCAGTCGAACGTGAATGGCAAGCGGCACGAGAATCGAGTGCAGGAGATTGGTGAGATTAGCCGCACTTTAAAAGTGATAGCTCGGGAACTCAACGTTCCGGTGCTAGCATTAGCTCAAATGTCGCGTGCTGTGGAAAGCCGTCCATCGAAGTTCCCACAGCTCTCAGACCTGCGTGACGGTTCGCTTGAGAATGATGCCGATGTCGTCCTCTTCCTCTACCGTGACGAACTCTATCAACCGGAGTCAGAGTACAAAAACATTGCCACACTCATTCTCGCCAAACATCGTAATGGTCTGACCGCTGAACTGGACATCTATTTCCAACCGAGTCAGACCCATTTCCGTGACCTGGCACTCGTACCTTTTCTTCAATCAAATATGGAATCTCCCTTGTGAGCCTCCTATCATGAAGAGAGTGGAGGGGCAAAGAGATCAAAGCAAACAGCGTTGGTTGGTCATGGACAAGAAGAGAATAAAGATGGAAAAGAGTAGAACAATGGATCAGACAAGCCAGTTAGTTGTCCAGTCCTCGGTTTATTGGTACTTGACAACTTGTTGCTTGCATATGTCGGGTAGGCAGTTGATGATAACATAGATGTGTGATGCCCCTTCTTCCACTTTCAAACCCGAACAATTTGTTCGGGCTTGAGAGAATTATCTTCGATGGCAATTTAAGACCCCTGAGAAGATCTTTTGCTAGATGTCCTTCCACTTCGCTCAGGCACTCGAGTACCTGCTTCATGTGATGACGGAAGTGGATATTGTCTGTTTGTAACAGACATCCTCCGTTCGCTGCACCACAGTTCTGCCACCAACCGAGTGCTTTTGGTTCATTCTTGTGCCAGGACCATCTTCAGTCAAGCTATGCGTTCTACTACCTTCGTGGTTCGCAGACGATTCAAACTTTTCAAACTTTTCAAACAGTTTAATGACTAATAGGATAAATTTGCTAATTAATTGACAATAAAGAGCATAAATAGTATTACTTGGAATAAGCATGATAGTAACTGCTTAGAAGCTCGATCTAGTCACATCTGGAGCTGGACAAGTCAAAAGGCATAATAGTGCTATATCTTGTGCTCTAGCTGGGGAATAATTTTGCTGTGAAGCTCACCTGAGTAGAAGCCATAGAATTTGTCAAGCCCTCCCGAAAAGAGGTCTCGAAACAACGGATCAAGAAAGGATGGTGAACCCTTGAGAAAGACACCAAGAGCTCCCAGGCCTCTGGATGCCGTCCAGAGGCTGGTCTCCAACCAGCCATTGGTTGGGGTGGCGGGTACAGGCACTGAGCTAACGGCGCCGTTAGCTCAGTGCCTGTACCCCGACTTTGCTCGCATCGTAATCCTCCTGGGTTTGGATGAGATGAACGGCCACGATCAGCAGTTTGCGCATGACCGCTACCACGGCCATCCCCTTTTTCATGCCACGAGCCACCAGGCGATGGTAAGAGACCCCAAAGGGAGAAGTGGGCAGACGAATACTACGCAAAGCTGCCAGGTACAGTATACGGCGCAGTCGGCCACTGCCTCGCTTGGACAACTTCGTCTGTCCTTTCCATTTCCCGCTTTGTTTGACTTGCAGATCCAAGCCAGCGTAGGCAACCACTTGATCCATACGTGCAAACCGATCCAGGTCTCCCAACTCCGCCCGCAAGACGGCCACCGTCATTGGTCCCAACTCGCTGATCGCCAGCACTCCTTTGGCCTTCGGATCATTGCCAAGCAAGCGCTCGATCTCCTGTTGCAGGAGTGTGAGATTGTTCTGGGTATGGTCGAGCTGATCGCACAAAATCCGCATACTGCTCGAACGCCCCTGCACGCCGACCCCACTACTCACCGACGCTTTTGCCAGCTGCACCAGCTTGTCCGCGGTCTTGCGCCCATAGCGACCAGGGCACTGTTCGCGCAAGAGCTGGTGCAATTGCTTGGGATCAGCCTCTCGCATCGCTTGGGCCGAAGGATAGGCTTTGAGGACAGTCAAAGCGCTTGGCCTGCTGGGATCAGCGAACACCTGGGTGAATTCTGGGAAGAGCACCACCAGGAGCGCGTGGATCTCATTTTTGTAGCGCACCATTTCTTCGGTCAGTTGCTGTTGCAAGCGGGTCAGTTCGCGATAGGTGACCACTTGATCGCTGGGAACATAGCCAAAACGCGCCTCTTCACTGAGCAAGGCTCGTGCAATGGTGCTGGCATCCAAGCGGTCCGTTTTCGCACGCAGCCCGCGTTGTTGGGCAAATGCGTGGATCTGTCCTGGATGCAACAAGCAAACACGATATCCTTTCGATCTCAGGGCGTAATACAGATTCTCTCCATAGCGCGAAGTGGCTTCCAGTCCGATCAGGATCTGATCAGGTGTGCTTTTCAACGCCTCCAAATGGGCAAAGAGCCATTCAAACCCTGCCGCCTCATTGCTAAATTGGCTGGGCTTGATCACCTGGCGTTTTTCCATGGTCAGACAACACATCATACAGGACTCCATGCCAATGTCGATACCTACCACATAAGCCAGCACGGCAGGTGGTGGCGTCGGAGAGGACGTTTCAGACATGCTTCTTGCCCTCCTTGCTCACGAAAAGGCGTGAGCGGAAACAGCCGCCCTCAACGGGGAAGCCGTCCTTTCAGGGCCTGCGAGAACTCATCGTGGATCGGCAGTCTTGCTGGGGCGAACCCAGGTGCTGCAACAAGCCCTATAGTCGCTTCCGACCCTGATGGACGGGGAGCCGTCTACTCAAGGTGGTCACTGCCTCCATTTGACAGGCCACATGTTACGACCAAGGCTCTCCCGTTGATACCACCAGTCTAGCAGATCTCCCGTTTTTCTGGGAGGGATCTGCTATCTACCAATTAGTATATGAGTTACGAAGTAAAAGGCATATACCCAATGTTATTGGCCCAATTTTCAAAAGTAAGCAAAGATTATGGGAGCAATCCGG
>Ga0209648_10004240_pt1 | contig 12157 bp, 9 predicted proteins | sample GraSoi2013_115cm_FD_185830 | JGI IMG/M metagenome (GOLD analysis project Ga0209648, IMG submission 185830) | Grasslands soil microbial communities from the Angelo Coastal Reserve, California, USA - Sample 9_17_2013_115cm (SPAdes) (version 2) | ecosystem: Environmental > Terrestrial > Soil >...
CTTGTCATAGAGAATCTTTGCCCGCTCCAGTTGCGTCCGGGCCAGCCGCTCGTCGTTGACGGATTTCTGGTAATCCGAAAATGCCGCGGAGATATCCGCACTCTGAACGCGCATCAACAACTGGCCTTTCTTGACTTGGTCGCCCAGGCGCGCGCGGATGTCCACAACCCGGCCGGAGGCAAGCGAGATGACCGGCACATTGCGCGACACATCAGGGTTCACGACTCCCGTCACCGTCAGGGTGGTTACCGATTGATGTTCGGCGGCGGTAGCAAGCGGGAACTGCTCGGGATGGTCTACCTTGACGATGTTGAGATTGGATTCGCGCTCAATCTTGGGCGGAGGCGGCGCTTCGGCCTTCACATCTGCCGACCCTTCTCCGCACGCGGCGAGGAGAAGACTTACCCCAAGCAATGAAAGTGCCCCGACGAAATAGTAGAAAAAACGTTTCTTCATGGAATTACCTCCTTGCCCACGGCAAGGTTCAATTGATTCGCCGCCATTAAATAAGAGCCGACCAGGTTGATGTAATTCAGCTCGACGCTCCGGTATTCACTCTGCGCGTTCAGGAAATCGAGCAGCGACGCGCCGCCGCGCTGGTAAGAGAAGGTGATGATGTCGCGCACGCGGACCGCTTGTTGTAGATACTTGATTTTGTACGGACGCAGCAGGGTGAGGTCGCTATCCAGCGTTGCGTAAGCAGAATCCACGTCGCTGAACACCTGCGCCTGGGTGGCATCCAGCAACCGTTGGTTTCGATTAATGTCCAGTTGCGTGCGCAGCTTCTCTCCCTGGTTTCGGTCGAAGATGCGGAGGGGGATGCTGACGCTGGTACCGATAGTTTGGTGGTCAAACGGATTGTTGAACGAGGGGTTGTAGGAATACCACGCGCTGAAAGTAGGATCCGTTGAACCGTTCGCAACTGCGAGCTTGTGATCGGTTCGCGCTTTATCCACGGCTTCGACCGCCGCCTTCAAGTCCGGCCGCGTGTCCAGAGCGATCTTGCGGAACTCATCGAGCGGCTGCAGTTGGTCGGTGAAGTCGAATGGGCCGGTCACGTCGAATTGCGCGACTGGCGTACGGTCGTTCAAGAGTGTGAGCAGTTGTATCTTCGTCGTCTCCAGGCTCTCTTCTGCGGCTTGCAGGTCAGACTCGTATTGCACCCGCTGCAATTCCAGGCGGTCGAGATCAACCTGCGCGATATCGCCGGCCTTGTACCTCGTCCTGCTTACATCGAGTACGTGGTCGTAGTATTCCAGGTTGTCTTGTGCCCTCGCCAGGACCGCCTTGGCCTGCAGGGTTTGCACAAAGGCGCCGCGCAAGTTGAAAAGCAGGATCCTATCCAGATCAGCGTGAGTCGAGACCGCGATTCCGGTTGCCTTCTGTGCACTCTCCCGGCGCAATTCGCGCTTGTGCTGGCGCTCATGCAGATAGCTGAAGCTGCTTACCAGCATGGTGCCGGTGAACGGTTGCCAGACTCCTTTGTAACGAGCGAGTTGGGTGCCATCGTTCGACAGAGTGAGCTGCGGGTTGGGGCGCAGGTACGCGGTGATCTCCTGCGCTTTGGATTCATCAATACTTACCTTGTCTGCCAGCAGCGTCGGGTTGTTCTGCTCAAAGCGCTGGCGGACCTGGTCCCAATTCAAGGTCAAGGGCGCTGGGGTTGGCGGTTGCGCCTGGGCCCAGCCCATGGAGCTGCAGAGTATCAGCGCAAAGTAGAAAAAGAGCTTGTTTCGCATCGTTGATTCCATTTTGTTCCGCCAGCTTCCAAGGCGGCGAAGGAATGCCGCTCACATCTTTCTTTTCTAGTCATGAATACGCCGCCGGATTACCGGCGACCGGGGAATGATCTTCGCTGCCGTCTTTTGCCACCAGGCCTGCGGAAATAGTTCAGCAGCCCACCCACAGCAAGGCAGGCCAGACCCACGAGGATGAAAACAAGACAGGCGAGTTTGACATATGCATTCCAATCCATTCCTGTGCTGTCTCCGCGGTAATGCTTCCCAAGCAAGAGTTCGTGACACTCACTACAGGGCATCTGACGAACGCTGGGCTTCTAACAAAACCGTTACGCCTTTTCCATTTAAGCCCCTGCTGCATTTTCTGGGAATCCTATCTTTGCGGCGTGAAGGGTATCTTTCGGCGGCAGGGCCTATCTTTTGGTCAAATGGCCAAATTCCTTTTGATATGCGATTGAATTAAGTCATGATGTTCTTGTATTTACACTGGTTAATGAGCCAGGCGTCATGTTCGACATTTCCATCATCTACGCGCCATCGAATCGAAGAAAGAACCTGCTGATTGCTGCGGCTCTGGTTGTAGTGATCGCAGTTGTGGACTGGCGAACGCCGGCATACATTTCACTCGGCTTCTTATATCTGTTTCCCATTATGCTGGTGGCGGGCTTCCTGAATCGCTGGCAGATTGTTGGTATTTCGCTGTTGTGTTCCGGCCTGCAGGAGCTGTTCAGCAACCTTCCCACAAGCGCCTACATTACACGTCTGTTGATGGTTACCGTGGGATATATCGGTACAGGGTTCTTTGTCTCTGAGTTGGTGGCGAAGCGGCGGCTCATGACGCAGCATATGGAAGATCTTGAGCGCCAAATCCGTTTTCGGCAGGATATCGAGCAACAGCTCGAAGCCCTCATCGAGAGCAGCCCTGCAGCCATTGTTACCGTAGACTCCGGGGGGCTCATCGAGCGCGCCAATCAAGCCGCTCAGCAATTGCTTTCTCCAGAGGGTCCAGCGCTGCGCGGCCTATCCATTGCGCCTTTCGTGCCGGCGTTGCAGGCGGTCGCGCAAAGTTACACCTCCCGAGTGCTGCGCACGACGATGCAATGCCAGGGCCGGCGTCCTAACGGCGAAGTATTTCTGGCAGCAGTGTGGTTTTCCACTTATTCCACCATTGCCGGACCGCGCCTTGCCGCCATCATCGTCGACCTGTCGGAGGATATACGCGACCGCGAGCAGTTAAGCCTCGATCATCTTTTGAAAAATGCCCGCATCGTCATGGTGGCAGTCTCCCATGAAATCCGCAATATCTGTGGGGCCATTTCGACCGTACAAAGGAACCTGTCGCACGTAGCCTGTCTGGCTGAGAACCGCGATTTTCTTGCCTTGGGAACACTGGTGGAAGCACTGGGAAAAATTGCTTCTTTGGACCTGAAGCCTTCCACCGAGCAAAACCTCGCAGCCGTGGAGCTGCCTTCGATACTCGATGAATTGCGGCTTTTGATTGAGCCATCGCTCCACGACGCGGGTATCAAGTTACTTTGCCGCATCCAGGATGACTTGCCCCTGGTGTCCGCCGACCGGTATGGTCTTATACAGGTTTTCCTCAATTTGGTGAAGAACAGTCAACGCGCGATGGAGGCCAGTGATCAAAGACAGTTGACCATCTCTGCTGTCTCTGAACGCCAGAGCGTAGTCATACGGTTTGAAGATACAGGCCACGGAGTCGTTGCTCCCGATGAACTCTTTCAGCCGTTTCAAAAGCAAGCTGTGGCCACTGGACTCGGCTTGTATGTTTCCCGCGCCATCTTGAGGACCTTCCGCGGCGACTTACACTACGAACCGAGGGACATGGGTTGTTGTTTCGCGGTCTCGCTCGTGCCCGTGGCAACCGCTCGGGAATCGGCCTATGCCAGCCAAAGCTGACAAGATCCGAGTACTCATCATTGATGACCATGCTCTGTTTCGCGAGAGCGTAGCCCGGCTGCTTGAGGGCGAGCATAGCTTTGAGGTGCGCCACTGCGGCTCTGTCCAGGATGGCATCTCGATCATCGCGGTCTGGCCTGCCGATGTGGTCCTGCTGGATTTCGATCTGGGCGATGAAAAAGGCTCCTCGTTCCTGGCGAAAGCACGCGCCACCGGCTTTCAGGGCAAAATGCTGTTGCTGACCGCCGGCGTGAATGAGCTGGAAGCTGCGGACCTGATTCGCGGCGGAATCTCAGGCATTGTACTGAAGCATAGTTCGCCGGCGGAGCTCTCCCAAGGTATTAAAGAGGTACTGGCCGGCAAGGTCTGGTTCGAGCAAGCCTATCTCAAGAAAGTAATGGAAAAAGCTACAGCGTCGGAGCTCAAACCATCCGGCGCTAAAACTTTCACCGAGCGGGAACGCCAGGTTCTCACGCTGGTTTTCGAGGGCTTGGCGAATAAAGAAATCGCCGACCGGCTGAACATCTCGGAAAGTTCCGTGAAGGCCTCCCTGCAACAATTGTTCGAAAAGACCGGAGTCCGCACCCGCAGCCAATTGGTGCGGGTTGCCCTTGAGCAGTACAAAAACCAGCTCTAGGGCATAGCGGGCTTACGGGCAGGAATCGCCTTAGGGCACGCGAAGTTCGGTGGAAGCCCCTGGCCGGTTCATGTCTAGATACTTTCATAAAATGTGTTGTACTGCTTTAATGGAGCACGCGATCATCGTGTTCCCGGACTGGGCTAAAAATGGCAAAGTTTACCGTAGATACCCATCTTTTCAGAGAGTTAGGCGCTTTGCTTGTCGGCAGAGACTCCACCGCTCTTATTGAATTGATAAAGAACGCATACGATGCCGACGCCAAAAGGGTTACGGTTTATGGCGAGGGCCTGGAGAATACAAGCAAGGGTTTCATTCGAATAGTCGATGACGGCGTAGGTATGACCCCAGAACTGTTCGAGGAAGGGTTCTTGCGGATCGCGTCCAGAGGCAAAGAGCAAGGGGATCGCAGATCAATTAAATTTGAACGACGTTATACCGGTGCGAAAGGAATTGGACGACTAGCTGCGCACAAGCTGGCTAGATACCTGACGGTCACCTCTAATCCTGATCCCGAGTATCGTGGCGGTTCCCAAAAAGGTATCGAGGCGAAAATCGATTGGGACAGAGTAGAGGCATGTGAAACACTTGAGGAGCTCGACAACCAAGATCCTCCAGCGATTAGTGTTGCTGAGCGTAAGACCACCAGTCACAGTACTTTTGGCACAACAATTACACTCTCGAAACTGCGGACGCGATGGCCTCTGCGGGAACGCATCAGGTTTATAGAAGAAATTCAAACTTTTTACCCTCCAAAGGTTCTTCTTGAACTTCCTAAAGGCATCGTCAAACACAGAACATTGTTCCAAACACCGACAATTGTAGATGCAGGATCAAAAGTGGCACCTTTTAACACAAGGTTGGAAGGAGAATTTTCTCCCAGCGACGATTATTGGATTGCTCTTGCCCAGGCCGCTGGCTGGATCATTGAGATTGATGCCTCCGCAATCGAGCAGAGGGTTGAATACAACATCCTCCCGACCCAACGCTTTTTGCATGATCCAGACAAGGACGCGCAAATAGGTGCAACGCGAATACGCACTAAGCACCCGGCACCCGAAAGCAAGATGTCGCTGCAGGCTCGGATTCTCGTGAAGGAAGGATCATCCGGATCACGCAAGATGAAGGACTGGGCCGGAAATGCGTATGGTATTCGGGTTTTTCTCGAGGGGTTTCGGGTGCTTCCCTATGGAGAAAAGAGGAATGACTGGTTGTCCCTTGATTTTGACTATGCTCGTCGAGCCCGGGGATCACAAGGATTCGAGGACACGGAGCCTGAGGAGGAGGCAGATAGCGGTTTTGATCGTGACGCGGGTTTGGTGTTCTTACCGAATCGAAGTTATTTTGGAGCGGTTTTTCTCACTCAAACAGGCGCTCCCTTTTTGCAGATGCTTGTAAACCGTGAAGGTTTTGTACCAGATGCCAATTATGAGGCTCTCGTGCAAATTGTAAGGACTGGCATTGATCTAGCCACTCGGACGAGAGCTGCTGCAAGTCGTCCTTCACGCGAAAAGCGGAAACAAGAAAGGGCCCAGTCGCGAGAAAGGCCGGGTATCACCAGCAACACGCCGCTCCGTACCGTGGTAGCAGAAGCAAAGACATTGGTAACCCGTGCTAAGGAGCATGTTGCAGGAGGTAACATTGGGCAGGCAAAAGCTTCTATTGAAACTGCCGAATCTGCTTTTGCAGAGTTGAGCGAACGATTGATAGAAGAGTCAGCCATGATGCGTGTCCTAGCATCCGTGGGCACACAAATGGCTGCATTCATTCACGAGATCAACGGGCTGCTTGGTCTGACGACAACTATTGAAAAGAGTTTAGAAAGAGTTCAACGAACAGAAGGTCTTTCTCGCAACGCTCGGTCTCAAATCGGTGAGGTGAGACAGAGCCTTGGGGACTTGCGGCGCGCGTTAGAGAGACAGGCGGCATATCTAGTTGATGTGGTCACCCCAGATGCGCGGCGCCGGAGGATGCGACTCGAGATTTCGGATAGATTTGAGGCGGCAATGCGTCTAGTACAACACGTTGCCGAACAACGCCGCATTGCGATAAAAAACGACATACCCCGTGGCATTAAGTCCCCGCCCATGTTTCCTGCTGAACTGACTACAGTCTTTTCCAATCTCCTTACCAATGCAGTCAAAGCTGCTGGGGAGGATGGCAAAATTAGCGCTACTGCAACGAGAGAAAAAGACGGTCGGTTGTTTATTTCAATTCAAAATACCGGGGTTGCAGTAAATCTAGCGGAGGGTGAAAGATGGTTCAGGCCGTTCGAGTCTACGACAACCAAGGTTGACACGGTACTCGGACAGGGAATGGGACTTGGTCTTCCAATAACGCGCAGCATTCTCGAGCAATATGGTGCTGACATAAGGTTTGCTAAGCCCTCTCCAAGCTTTTCAACTTCCATAGAAATTCGTTTTCCTGCGGAGTGAAAATGGCCGAAATCTTATTTGTCGACGACAACCCGGAACAGGTAAAGGGGCTTCGCACTCAATTGCCAAAAGACGTTTTTTCTAGTGCGGCTCATCCGGACGACGTAACCCCGAAGCAGCTCTTCCGAGCGGATCTCGTCTTGGTTGACTATAGACTGGACGACTGGAACGAGCGGGATAACGCACGCGGGATATCATTGCAACCAGTAGATGGCTTGGCGTTGGCTGGGATCTTGCGAAGTCACAGCGAACAACGTAAGTCGCCGCGGCCTATAGCGTTTGGGATACTTTCAAATCATATTGCTGAGCTGGCAAGAAATTTGCCGCCAGAGTATCGTGAACACGCAATCGCTCGTAACTGCAATATCGAATGGGCTTTTGAAAAAAACTCCAACAGTGCCGACTTGGCTTCTCAGCTTGTCAGTCTGGCAGAAGCCGTAGAGAAGCTACCCCATAATTGGCCTGTGGGTTCGCGTATCTCTCTTGAAAAGAAGCTGGCCGAACTTCTTGACATTCCCAATGTGGATTGGCGGGATCGAGCGCTTTCTGATGTTCATAGGTGTCATCCTCCTATCCACGAACTCTCTGAATGGACCCATGGCATAGTATTTCTTCGGTGGCTTTTGCTCCGCATTCTTCCTTACCCGACATTTCTATGCGGACCACGCCAATTTGCCGCCCGCCTCAGAATTGAGGTTGGTCATTTTAACAAGCTTGCAGCCGATAAACGCTTCAGGAATGTCTTTAGGTCGGCTGAATACACCGGCATACTTTCCAGTTTCGTCGGCCCGAGGTGGTGGAGGTCGGGTATCGAATCTATTCTTTGGGACGCAACCCAGAACTCGTCTGCCACTGTATCCTCACTGCATAATTTTTTACGCCAGAAAACCAAAGTAGCAATTAAACCAGTCAAGAGCACTTCGCCAGTGGTTTGCTTGGATCGTGACCTCAGAGAAATGGATGCTCTGGCTGACGCGAAGGACGCGGTAAGGATAGTGCCGGACGATTGGCCTTCTTATTCAGACGACGCATGGACGACCTTGGACTTGGCTAGATCCGAAGACAATTTGAAAGCGCTAGTCCTTCAATCGGACATCGATCGTGTAGAAGCGGAGGGATAGCAATGTCAGTCTATTTTTCGTTTCAAGAAATCATGGAGGAAATCGATGCGATTAGTCGAATAGCATCTAGCTATATTTCTTATAAGTCGTCTGGTGTGCTATCTCAATTTCGCACTGACCTTGAAAGTATAAGGACATCCAGGTCTCCTGATGTGAATCCCTGGAGTATTTCGAAACAACGCCCTCTTGTCACTAATCAGAGTGATGGTGAGTATGAGCCAAATAATCGTCGCGGCAATCATATCGTATTTGCTGAGATTACAAGTCTTTGGGAAATCGCCTGTGTTATACCCCGAAATCGGAAACCTCCCAAGTATTTTTCGGTTGAAGGAATAGCATCTACTCATGTGCGCTTATACGAAGCGACGGAGGATGATTCCCAAACTGAACTCGCTGTGTGGAAAATGGAGCTCGGCAGCGAAGGTGCTCCTGGATGTCATTTCCATATTCAGATTGTGGCAGACAATCATCAAGGGTTATTTCCTCATACACTCTCAGTCCCGCGTCTTCCAAGTATCATTTTGACGCCAGCAACTGTCCTAGAGTTTGTACTGGCGGAATTATTCCAAGAGCGTTGGCGCAAGCATGCTGCTCACGATACCGGAGAGATGCAGCGTTGGAGGTCGATCCAAAAGCCAAGGTTCGAAAAGTTGTTTAAGTGGCATTCCGATAAGATCAACGAGGCCACAGGCTCTCCGTGGACCTTTCTGAAAGGGCAAAAGCCAAACGTAGGGGAGCTCTTTGTCGATGACTAGGCTACTTCCACCTAAAGAATGCAAAATTTATACGCCGCATATCCTCGCAGCGGGTATGGTGAGTGCTCTCTGTCCAGCCCGACATCAAATATGGCTTGAGCCCTCCTGTGGCAAGGGTGTCTTTTTGAAAATTCTACGCAGCAATGGGATTTTGAAATCGAATATTGTAGGTGTCGATTTGGATTCCACCCCGCATGCAAATGACAGATGCGGCAGTATCTTCAGAAAAACCGACTTTCTCACTTGGGCGAAGATGACTTCCTTGCGATTCGACCGTATCGTTGGTAACCCACCGTATATTTCTCTTTCGAAGGTACATCCACAAATCAGAAGGGCAGCTCTTGAGTCAAACTATGGACAAGCGCAAGTAAGTGGTACAGCCAATACCTGGGTCGCATTTCTCACCGCAAGCTTAAATCTAATGAAAGTTAATGGTTGCTTGACATTTGTGCTTCCGGCTGCCTGGGACTTTGCTGATTACGCTAGGGGCGTTCGAGATATCGTTCGAAAATCATTCGGAAATGTTGAAGTACACCGTTGTCTGAAACCACTTTTCGATGATGCACAAGATGGCTCTGTCGTCATCGTGTGCAAGAGATTTGGACAGCCATCCAAGACTTTCAGTCGCTATGTACATTCAGATATCCATGCGTTGGTAAACGCGCTAAAGTCTTCAGAAGAAGCTGCACCAAAGCAATTTAGACAAGTCCATAAGACTGTTCCAAATCACGTTCAGACCTCTCTTTTTTCAGAGGTCTTCGATATAAGAATCGGAGCGGTAACTGGGGATGCTAACTTCTTCTTGCTAAGGCGCGCTCAAGTAAAGGCTCTTGGTCTCCCTAATTCTAGTTTGATTCCAATTCTGACTAAGGCAAATCACCTTAGATGGTACCGAATAACCAAGCAAACTCTTAATAAGCTTGTTAAGAAGAACGAGCGGGTATGGCTATTTAGTCCACGGACAACACGCGCGCTAGGAATTGCGAGTGTCACACGTTATCTCAGAAAACGTGCTAAGACAGGCGGATGTAATCGGAATTCCTACAAGGTAAGTATCCGAGAGAAATGGTTTGAGGTGCCGTTTCCCGGACGGATTGATGCTTTTATGAGTGGTATGAGCAGCACCGGACCTTGGTTGTGCCTAAATGCCGTCGATGGACTAATTGCAAGCAATACACTTTATGTGGTGCGTTCCCGGAAACATCTAACCAAGAACCAGAGGGCGGGTTGGGCGCTATCTTTCTTAAGTAAATACTCTCGAACTCAGCTTAGCGCGCGGGGACGGGTTTATGCCCAGGGACTGCTCAAATATGAGCCAAATGATATAGCACGCATTCGACTTATCAATCCCGCGAGCTTTGCCAACGCGACTAAGGTGTATCGCGAGTGTGTTACTCGGCTTATTCGTGGCGACGGCGACGAAGCGATTGACTTAGCGACATCATGGCTGTTGGGCGGGTACGATTGATCACGGCGCAGACACACCACAGGCTCTATTAGTCCTCAATTGCCAGCCTAATGTTCGTCTCTCATTTGTCGCAACTTCTTTTGCACAGCGTGCAGGCTCTTAAGATTCCCTTGCTGCACTCCGTGAGGCGTGCCCTGAGCCTCACTGACATTCCGGATACTGTACTCTAGACTTTCGAGCAATACTTTGATCTCGCCACGGGTTAATTCTATAGGTGTTTTCTTGCCTTCCCCGAAGAGGGAAGGGATAACTCTTACTAGTTTGCCATGCTTCATAAAATCGGCCCGTTTCACCATTAGCACTCTCCCTGCCGATGGCCCAAGACTGCGGGTCGGCTCTCCGCGCTCAGCATATTCTTTCGCAGACAATCGCAAGACCCGATAGGAGCCATCCTCTTGCTCGAATGCGCCGAGAACTGCGTCCAGTCTGTTTAGCGTAAGACGGGTAACCCCTACCTTAGTTGTCCGTTTCCGAGCACAGTGAATTGAGAGCCGCTTCCCATAAAGCAGACATTCATTACTTCTCTTCTGTATCTTCTCAGCTCCGAGTGCTGCAATTATTCTTTCGCCATACTCATGGCCATACCGATTTCCTTCCGCTCCAGTTTGTCTATTTTGGGGCATAGCAAACATCAAACCTCGGTCACATAGTACTCGTGTGAGGTCGCGTCGTCTAGCCCGTCAGGGTCTTCGGGCTGAGGGCAGTCCACACAATCCGGGGTAGCCCAGAAATAGCCTAGGTCCCTCGGCTCGGCTGTCGTTCTGACTACTGACTGATATCGTTTTGGTATCAAAATATTGACTTCTCGGAAACTGCAGGCGATCATTGGCCTAGACGTGTGTCTCGGTTAGGCATTCAAGAATGCCGGGCTTTTAGCTCTTGAGGTTCTTTGAAAACTCATTTGCGATGCGGGATTCTGAGGACTGAGGACTGGTACGAGTACTTCCAGCAAGTCTCCACCCCGACCTCGACTTTCCCCGCCAAATACGCGGCAATTAGCGTTGTTTTTAGGGCTCCACCCACTTGCTGCAAATACCCCATCGCCCAAGACTTGAGCGGCCAAAGTGATCGCGTCTCCCTGAGAACTGAGAACCGAGAACTGAGAACTGCTTCAGCAAGTCCCCACCCCGACCTCGACTTTCCCCGCCAAATACGCGGCAATCAGCGTTGTTTTTAGGGCTCCACCCACTTGCTGCAAATACCCCATCGCCCGAGACTTGAGCGGCCAAAGTGATCGCGCTTCACCTGAGAACTGAGAACTGCTTCAGCAAGTCCCCCGCTCCGAATCGATTTTTGCCAGTAATGACGCGGGTTCGAAGCGGTTTTGGGGTCAAAAACACCTGCCAGCAAGTGGGGTAGGCATCTCCCCACAAATCTTCCGAAAAATCAGCGTTAATCTGCGTTCATCTGCGTCGAAAGGTTTTGCGGTTGCTTTTGCTGAGGACTGAGGACTGAGAGCTGAGGACTGCCAGCAAGTCCCCCGCTCCGAATCGATTTTCGCCAGTAATGACGAGGGTCCGAAGCGGTTTTGGGGGTCAAAAACACCTGCCAGCAAGTGGGGGAGGCATCTCCCCACAAACTTCCGAGAAATCAGCATTCATCTGCGTTCATCTGCGTCAAAAGTCTTTTGCGGTTGCTTTTGCTGAGGACTGGGGACTGAGGGCTACGGCGCCCGCTACCTTGAAGGGCTCACCCATGTGATGTCGCGCAGATACTTCATATTCTGCACATCAACGACGCCGATCCGGTTCTGGTCATCGGCGCTGACGTATGCGGTTTTGTCATCGGGCGAGAGTACGATAGCGGCCGAGCGGAAGGGAAGTTCCACGGTACGGACGATTTTGTTTTGGTCGAGGTCCACTTCGGGAAAGGTAAGCGAACCGCTGGTGTAAGCGCGCCGCGCCGCTTCATTGACCGCAATCATGATGGGCGGGGATGTGGAAGCTCCCTTGGGGTAAGCCGTAGTGACCGTGGAGCGTGGACTGATTTCGGTGATGGTTTCTGTAGCAGGCGAGGCCACCCACAGGCGCTCCTCTTTTTCAGAAAAGGCCATGCCCTGCGGGGTGCCATCCACGGTGAGCA
>Ga0209648_10004242_pt1 | contig 12155 bp, 12 predicted proteins | sample GraSoi2013_115cm_FD_185830 | JGI IMG/M metagenome (GOLD analysis project Ga0209648, IMG submission 185830) | Grasslands soil microbial communities from the Angelo Coastal Reserve, California, USA - Sample 9_17_2013_115cm (SPAdes) (version 2) | ecosystem: Environmental > Terrestrial > Soil >...
TTCGGAAATTCAGGCACAGGCCATTCTTGACCTGCAACTACGGCGATTGTCAGCGCTCGAGCGGCAAAAGATCATCGACGAGTACGAGGGGATCATAAAACTGATCGCCGAGTTGGAAGAGATTCTGGCCAACGAAAAATCCCTGCGCCGCGTAATCATTAACGAACTCGAAGATGTTAAGAAAGAGTTTGGCGACGCGCGCCGCACGGAAATCACTGATGCTGGAACTGACTATTCGATCGAAGATCTGATCGCCGACGAGGACGTCGCGATCACGGTGACCAAGAGCGGCTATATCAAGCGCACCCCGATCACCACTTATACTCGCCAGGGACGCGGCGGCAAGGGACGTTTTGGCGCAATGGCCAAGAACGACGACTACGTCGAACATCTTTTTATCGCTTCGACGCACGCCTACCTGATGATCTTCACCGACGACGGACTGGTTTATAAAGTCAAGGTCCATGAGGTCCCGGATGCAGCAGCGTCCGCGCGCGGCAAGGCGATCGTGAATCTGATCCAGATTTCTTCTGAGCGCAAGCTCGCCGGTGTCGTGCCGGTGCGCGAATTCTCGGAAGGCCGATACGTTTTGATGGTGACCAAGAAAGGCGTGATCAAAAAGACCGCGCTGTCTGATTTTCAGAACATTCGCTCCAACGGAATCATTGCCATCAACATCGATGAAGGTGACGAGCTGCTGGACGTAGTGACCACTGACGGCAACAAGCGCATTTTTATCGCCACCCACAACGGCTATGCAATTCGCTTCGATGAAAAGAATGCGCGGCCGATGGGCCGGGCTACTCGCGGTACGCGCGGCATCGATCTCCGCAAGGACGATTTCGTGGTTTCGCTCTGTGCGGTTTCGGCGGATGATTCGGAAAAAATGCTTTCCGTTTCGGAACGCGGCTATGGTAAGCAGACACCGATCTCGACTTATCGTTTGCAGTCGCGCGGCGGCAAGGGCGTCATCAACATGAAAACGACGGAGAAGACCGGCAAGGTCGTCGCTGTGTTTCCCGTCGATGCCGACTCAGAAATCATGATCATTACTCAGCAAGCCAAACTGATTCGCCTGGAAGCCGACGCGATTCGCAAGACCGGCCGTAGCGCCCAGGGCGTGCGTCTGATCAAGACCGACGAAGGCGACATGGTGACCAGCGCGTCGCTGGTTGAAGCGGCGACGGATGATGAGACCGAGGAGACACCGGCGTCATAGCAGAACTTCCGCAGATTACACAGATAAGATCAGGTGACATGGTTGAGCCTTCTCTGATCCTCACCGTATCTGCGAAATCTGTGTAATCTGCGGAGATTTATCGGTCGCTGCCTTCGCCTTCGACCCAAACCTCGCCGTCTTCAAAAAACTCTTTCTTCCAAATCGGCACGGTGTGCTTTAGTTCGCGGATGGCCCATTCACAGGCTTCAAAGGCCGCGCGACGGTGGGGCGCGCTGACCGCGATGACGACGCTGGTCTCGCCGATTTCCAAACGGCCAGTGCGATGCACAATCCCGATGTGGGCAATCTCGAACTTTTTGTGCGCCTGCTCACCTAAGCTTTTCATCTCGCGCAGAGCCATCGGCGCGTAAGCTTCATAAACCAGATAGAGCGTGCGGCGGCCGCGCGTCCACTCGCGCGCATAACCATCGAGCGTCACGGTAGCGCCGCATTCCGCCAACACGACTCGGCGAGCGATTGCGCCAACATCGATTGGATCGGTGGTTAGTTCAAAGAAGACCCTCTGGGATCCTGGTGCGGACGAGACGTCCGCGCTCCCAGCATCTGCCGCTCGCTCATCCACAGTCTCATCTTCTCCGTGACTCCGGGTCTCTGTGGTCAATTTGTTTTCTGACCCGCCGCTGACCGGAGGAAAGACTGCCAGCTCGTCACCGTCAAAGATTTCTCGATCAGCTTCCGCGTATTCCTGATTCACGGCGAACAGCAGGGATTTTCCAAACCGGCGGAGGTCAGGATAGGCGTTCAGCAGTTGAGCAAAAGCACTCGCTGAGTCATGCGGCGGATTCAGCTTCAGCTCAGCTTCTTCGCAGGCGGCAGCATCACGCGCCGCGCCGAAAAAGAGCACGCGAACTGAGATGACGGTTTTGTTTGTTGTCTGCATTGCAACGTTAAGAAATTTGCAGTGCGCCGGCAGAGCGAAGCGACGATGGCGCGGAGTCATATTCGACAAACTTCAGTTTGTCGCTTCATCTTGAGTAAGAGTAAGAGCAACGACAAACTAAAGTTTGTCGGACCTCCATAACCTCACTCCTGATCGAACACTCGCAGAAGATCATCGGGTTGCGCCAAAGGAATGCGAGCCAGCTGCAGATTTTCTTCCACATGCGCCACACTGCTCATGCCCACCAGCGCCGTCGTGATTCCCGGAGCCGATCGCACAAATTGAATACCGGTTTGCGCGTCGGTGGCAAGCGAACCCAAAGGTTCCCGAATCGCTTCCGGCAGACCGCGGGCTACCTGGCCTTGTAAGATCGAGGCGCTGGCCATTACGGTTACTCCCAGCGCGCGGGCCGCTTCCAGCGCGCTCACGTATTCGTCGCCGAGCTTCTGATTCTGAAAGAACAAGGCTTCGGGCATCGCCAGATTGAACGGCAACTGAATGAAGCCGAAGTGATGATCCCGTCCGCCTACCTCGCGCGCCGTGGCAACCATCTGTTCGAGCGAATGATAGCCTTCGGAATCGGGCTCAGCGCGAAAGCCATTCCAGGTCGCAACGCCGTATTTTCCGATCTTCCGTTCGGCAACCGCCTGCTCCAGCGTTTCGAATGCCGCGCGCAGACGCGGCCAAAACTCTGCTTCGGAAACTGCCGCCAGCTGCGACTCCGGATTGTGCAGATAGTAGACATCGATGCAATCGACGCCGATATTTCGCAGCGACTGCTCCAACTGATCCTGCAGATAACGCGGCGTCATACAATGCGAACCGCCGGCGATTTCTGCGAAAGTGGCAATGCCGGGTTTGACGAAATTGTCTTCGATGTATTGGCGCACATCGCGCGGCGGCGCGCCGTCAAAAGGCAGATAACCGCCTTTGGTGCAAATGACAATCTCTTCGCGTCCGAAACCGCGTTTGACTAATTCACTCAGCGCTGCGCCGATCGATCGTTCACTTCTTTGAAAGCGATAGTTCGCCGCCGTGTCGATAACATTCGCGCCCAGCTCGACGGCGCGCACCACGGCTTCGGTATAACGTCTATCCGACTCTTCATTCGCGTCGCCGAGATAGGTGCCGACCCCGATGGCCGAGAGCCAAAGACCCTGGGCCTGCCGAAAATGTTCGGCCGCGGCATTTTCCTTAAACCGTTCGCGATAGCGCGCCGTGCCTTGCGGCGTAGCGCAGCCGTTGATTGGCATCTGTCGAAATTCTCCGAATCGATTTTGATTTGAGTAAGCGCGAACGACTATACGCGGCGCGGCGCGCGGTGGGCAAGGCGACTTAGATCGACAGCGAACGTGTGATAGCGTGTAAGGGATTCACTCGTGATCATCGTGATAGATAAAAGTTACAGAAGAGAAATCAGCATCGCCGTGGAACTGGCCCGCGCGGCCGGTGCGGTTCTGCTCGAGCACTATCAAAGTCCCTTTCTGGTCGAGCAAAAGATAAACATGCTGGATGAACTCGAAGAAGTAACCGCGGCCGATCGCGAAGCGAATGAACTAATAGTGACTCGTCTGCGCCGTGAATTTCCCGACGATGGCATCCTGGCCGAAGAGTCGAGCGACAGCGAACATCGTTTGGACAAGCAACGAGTGTGGCTAATCGATCCGATGGATGGGACGAAGAATTTTATTGCGCGCGATGGAGATTTTGCGGTGCAGATCGGTCTCGCCGTCAACGGAGAAAGCGTCGCCGGTGTCGTCTATCAACCGGTGCGGGATGTCCTCTATCGCGCTGTCCGTGATGAGGGCTCGTGGATCGAAGACAGAGACGAACCGGCGGCGCGCATGTTCGTTTCGAATCGAACGGAACCCGGCGAGATGGTGCTGGCCTCCAGCCGTTCACATCGCAGCCCGCGCATGGAACGCGTGACCGGCGCGTTTGGTTTCAAAGATGAAATGCGGCGCGGTTCGGTGGGCGTAAAAATTGGCTTGATCGCCGAGCAGCAGGCCGATCTCTATCTGCATCTGTCACCGAGCACAAAACAATGGGATACCTGCGCGCCTGAGATCATTCTGGTGGAAGCCGGCGGGCGGCTGACGGACCTGTTTGGCCAGCCCATTCGCTACAACGGCGTCCGCATCGACAATCGCAACGGCATCGTGGCCACTAACGCCGCAGCGCATGAGATGGTGATTGAGAATCTGGCCCCGCTGCTGAAAGAGTTTGGTCGAGTGCCGGTTTAATTCATCCGCAGATTACACAGATTGCGCAGAACAGGAAAAACTAATCACGCACTGGCTTGTTTTTCCTTTTCAGAATTTGCCAACTCGGTGAGTTTCAGGCGAGCTTTAGGTTGAACGGGAAAACGCTAAAGGTCTTTGGCCTCGCCCTTTCTCTATTCTTTCTGCGCAATCTGCGGATACTAACCCAGCGCTTTTTTCAGCATCGCAATTTGTCCCGCATGATAAAGGTCGTGCTGAATCACGCCATGCAGTGTCACATAAACAGTAGATAAGCCCTCCAGAATCGGTCGATCCAAACGTGACTCATCCAGACCGGCGATCGCTTTGCGCAAAGCTTCGTGCCCGCGATCGAGCGCAGCCTTCGCCTGTTCCCAGGCTGCGTCACTCATGTCATCTGCCGGCGGCCAATCTTCGGGAGAGGAAATGTTAATCTCTGCCCGATCTCCTCCCAATCGCCTGCGGCCCACGTTTTCCCAGACCGCGATGTGATGCACGAGTTCCCAAATGCTGTGCGCGTTTTGCAGCGGACGCGCCTGCGCCTGCCGGGCGGTCACACCGTTGAGCACTTCGCGCACTGATGGCCCGTGCCAGGCGCCGCCTTCATAAGCACGTTTGAGTTGATCCAAAATCCTTTCAATCTCAGTCATTGTTTTCCCCTTTTATCAGCTCTTCAAGCTCCGCTTTGATCTGTTCGCGTTCAGCGTAAAGCGCCGCGAGATGCGAAGGCAACGCGACATTATCGGCCTGGGCCGGATCAAATCCACGCGCGCGCAACTCGCGCTCGAATTCGGTTTCGATCGCGCGGAGTTTCTTGTTGAGTTCTTCAGTCGAAGACATCGACAGCATTGTAAGCTTGCGGCTCTGCCGCCGCACAGTGCGGAATCGGACAGATAGCGTTGCAAAATCACCCGGCGCGCAGTTAGTCTTACCTTCTCCTAATATTTTCGTCTTTCTAAGGAGAACGCGTGGCCATCATTCGTCCTTTCAATGCCCTTCGTCCGCAGGCTGAGCGCGCAGCGCAGGTCGCAGCCGTGCCCTACGATGTCGTGAACACTGAAGAAGCCCGGGCCCTGGCGTCCGGAAATCCCTGGAGTTTTCTGCACGTGTCGCGCCCGGAAATCGATCTGCCCGCGGGCATGCCCATCTACAGCGACGAGGTTTATGCGAAAGCCGTCACCAATTTTGAAAAGCTGACAAAGGAATGTCCGCTGGAAGTGGAAGAGACGCCGAGTCTCTATCTCTATCGCTTAATCATGAATGACCACGAGCAGCTTGGGGTCGTGGCATGCTGTTCCGTTGATGAGTACGACCACGACATCATTCGTAAGCACGAGCGTACCCGGCGCGACAAGGAAGACGATCGCACGCGCCACATCATGGTGCTGCGTGCACAGACCGGTCCGGTATTCTTAACCTACCGTGCCCGGCCTGAAATTAATTCGCTGATCGCGGAGGCGCTCGACGGCAATCCTCCGCTCTACGACTTTGTCGCGAACGATGATATTCGTCACACAATCTGGCGCGTGCCGACCTATGCCCCACTGGTTGAAGCTTTCGCTGATGTTCCTTATTTCTATATCGCCGATGGTCATCACCGAGCGGCCAGTGCCAGTCGCGCGCGCGCGGAGCTTAGGGAACAGAGCTTTGCCAACATTGGCAACGAAGAATACAACCTTTTTCAATGCGTCCTGTTTCCTGATGACCAGTTGCAGATCCTTCCCTACAATCGCATCGTGCGCGATCTGAATGGGCTGTCTCAAGAAGAATTCTTGACGCGAGTAGAGGAGAGTTTTAGCGTCACGGAAAATGCGGCGCCCCGGCCGAGCGAGCGTTGGCGATGGAGTATGTATCTCGACGGCCGCTGGTACGGACTGGCTTTGCGCCGAGATGCAGAAAAACCCACTGGCGTGGTTGAGTCGCTTGATGTCAGTATTTTGCAGGAACGTCTGCTGGATCCGATTCTCGGGATCAAGGACGTGCGCACCGATAAGCGAATTGATTTCATAGGCGGCATTCGCGGCACGGATGAACTGGAAAAACTGGTGAATGAAGGAAAGGCGGCGGTGGCATTCTCGCTCTATCCGACGACGATCGAGGAGTTACTGCGCGTTTCTGATGCCGGCGAAATCATGCCGCCTAAATCAACCTGGTTCGAGCCAAAGCTGCGCGATGGATTGCTGAGTCATCAGATCTAAGGTGACACTCTCACGCAAGCGCCGCAAACACTTCATTCGACAACAGCGCACCGCGCTTAGTCAGACGCATTAGTCCTTGGTCGATCTCAATCAATCCGGCATCTCGCAGACGCATGATGTCTGTCTCATACTCATCAAGCAAATCCAAGCCGAACCGCGCATGATAGCTTTCCAGATTGAACCCACGCATCAGACGCAGGCCCAGAAATATGGACTCTGAGCGCGCGTCCTCTCCACTCAAAACAGTGCGCTCAACGATCGGCGATTTGTGCGTCTCGATCAAACTGGCATAACTCGCCGCATCACGTTCGTTGCTCCAACGCCGTCGCGCGCCGTCGTATGAATGAGCCGAGCACCCGAAACCATAGTAAGGATCGCCGGCCCAATATTTCGTATTGTGTCGTGACTCAAACCCGCGGCGGCAGAAATTCGAAATTTCGTAATGCTCGTAACCGGCAGCGCTAAGTTCATCAATCATGATCAGATACATCTCGGCCGCGAGATCGTCGTCGGGCTTTGGCCGCAGGCCCCGTTTGATTTGATCCGCCAGCGGCGTCCCTTCATGTACGTCCAGCAAATAAAGCGACAGATGTTCAGGTCGCAGCTTCAAAGCCGCCGTCAGATTACGCTGCCAACCTCGCAAGGTCTGACCCGGCAAGCCGGCGATTAGATCGAAATTAATATTTTCGAATCCGGCTTCCCTTAACTGATAAAAGGTCGAAGCGATGTCGTTTGAAGAGTGCGTGCGACCCAGTTGCTTTAGTTCGCGGTCGTCAAAGGTCTGCGCGCCAAAGCTGGCGCGATTGATTCCGAGTCGCTGAAAATCGCGAATCGTTTCCAGCTTGGCAGCCGCACTTGTGCCGCCATCGCCGGGGTTCAGCTCGATAGTAACTTCCGCGCCGGCCAGGACTTGAAAGCGATCTCGCACAGCCTTCAGAATCCGTTCGATCTGCGAGGGCGTCAGCAGTGAAGGAGTGCCCCCTCCAAAATAGATAGTATTCACAACAGCCGGAATATCGACCTCGCCCCACGCCTTGATCTCTCCAATCAGGGAATTGACGTAACGCTCTGCCAGTTCGCTTTCATACATTCCGGTCGCGAAGTCGCAGTAGGAACAACGCGAGCGACAGAAGGGAATGTGTAAGTAAACTCCGGCGTGATTCATCTTTCATCCACAGATTACGCAGATTACATTGATTCATCCAACCCAGGGCGGTTAGGAACGGCCACAAAAAGGCACAAAAAAGAACAAAAGGCACAAACAGAAATGCAAACCCCACTTGTGCTTCTTGCGCCTTTTTGTGGCGAATGCTTTGTCTTATCCGCGTAAATCCGCATTCATCTGCGGCTTATTTGTTGATTCGCTTCGTGCTGCCGCCGCCGCTGATCGACCGGCTCATCCGGCGCGCCACGAGTTCGGCCTGCGCAAACACCCGCAGAAAGTTTTCTCCCAGGATCTTGCGAATGTCCTGTTCGCTATAGCCGCGTTTCAATAATTCGTAAGTGATATTGGGATACATTGAAACATCGCGTGCGCCCTCAGGGAAATCATTGGCGCCATCAAAGTCCGGACCCAGGCCGACGTGGTCGACCCCCGCCACCTTAACGATGTGATCGATGTGATCGATTAGCTTTGCCAGCGGCAGGGGCGGCAGAGGATTTTGCGCTTCGAGCTTGCTCTTCTCTTCGGACAAGCGTTCGGGATCGTCCGGATACTTCGCTGTTAGCGCATCGTTCTGCGCCTTCAATCTTCGATTACGCTCGTCACTCTGCGGCCCGACGGTCTTCGCATCGATAAAGTAGCTGTAGAAATTTACTTGCACCACGCCGCCGTTTTTCGCGATCCGGCGCAGGAGATCGTCGGGAATATTCCTTGGCACATCGCTAAGCGCGCGGGCGGAAGAATGCGAAGCTATAATCGGCGCCTTCGAAACATCCAGCGCGTCGCTCATCGTCTTGTCCGATACGTGCGAGACATCGACCAGCATACCCAGCCGATTCATCTCGCGCACGACTTCTTTGCCAAAGTCACTGAGGCCGTTATGCTTTTTCTCCCCGCGACCAGCGTCCGCCCAGTCATTTGTGTTGTTCCACGTCAGGGTCATGTAACGCACTCCGAGGCGATAGAACTCGCGCAGCGTGGGCAACGAATTCTCGATTGCGTGACCGCCTTCGATACCCATCAGACAGGCAATCTTGTTCTGCGCTTTGGCGTGTCGAATGTCCGCGGCGGTGGTGGCAAACATCAGATCGTTCGGGTGGCGTTCGACCGCGCGATAGACCGAGTCGATCATGTCGAGCGTGCGTCGCGCCGCGCCGCCTCTCGTTACATAATCGGGTTTGATGTACAGCGAAAAGAACTCGGCTGTCTGTCCACCCTGCTTCATGCGCGCGATGCTGGTTCGATATGGGGCCGGCGGCGCACCTCCGAGATCGTAATCGTAATTTGTCATCCCGGTCGTAATGTCGTTGTGCGTGTCTATGACTATGGCGCGGCGATGAATCGCCAGTGCTCTCTGCCAGAGCGCCTCATTGCGTCCGGAGCGCGTTGTTGTGGGTCTTCTCTGAGCAGGTTCCTTTGGCGCAGGTTTTCTCTGTGCCGGTTGCGTGGTCCGCTGCGCGCCGATTGGAATTGTGAATGAGAAGAACGAAAGAACCAGCAGCAAAGCTATCGATGATAAGAGCGGTCGTCTTGGTTTCATGGCGTAGAGATTTATCACAAACGTAGCGAGTGAGAAAGCACTCTTTGTGCGATGGATCAATTAGAAGCGGACGGAGCGCGGAGATCCCAGCATCTGGCTTACTGACCCGTCGCGCCAAATAATCTGCGGACAGAGTATGCTCCCAAGGCGACCAGACCCGAGGGAACCCAGACCCACTTGATCTCGCTGATTATCACGTTGACTCCGCGAAAACTGAGGAAGGTCCCCACGTCCAGAGGCGAAACCTCAATTGGTCGCCACGGGAAGAAGTAACGCACGTTGCTGAACGGCGCAAAGAAGGCGATGCCTAAGCCTCCGTTCGTCATCGCATCGAGGACCCCGTGCGAAGCGGTAACGATGAAGAAGAACGCAACCAATGCCCACCAGCTCTTCGAGCCCGGGGCGATATCTCGAAAGAACAATATGACGACCAGGAACCCTAGCGCCAAGGCGAAAAAGAGCGAGTGCGTTAGTCCGCGATGGCCGAGCGGATCGCCATATTGAATTCCCAAACCGAATCCGATCGTGTCCGCGTCCGGCAGCGCCGCGCACACTGCCGTCAGGACCCAAAACCGCGCCGGCATTCCCCCAGTCGGGTAGCATCTGCCCAGTGCAACCGCTGCTATGCCATGTGAAAAGATTGTGGGCACTTTTTCTGCGTCACGATATCACTAAGCTTTGCGAGTCATGATACCGCGCTCATTAGTTAAGGCAACTCCCTGTTACGAAGCGCGGACATCTCTGTCCGCCTGAGCGCCAAGCGCGAACTTGGTTGCGATTCTGAAGACTCAGGCTGAGCGTGCTACGCACGCTGGCGGACAGGATGTCCGCGCTCCAGCCATCGCACATCAGGTGCAGCCGCGCGCCCAACTGTGGCGGGCCACATGGATCAAAGAACACGAAGAGAGGAGGCTACTCGCGGAGGACATAACGCGTGCTCACCAGACTTCTTCTTCTACTCTTGGTGCCTTGTTTAAGTGTCCTGCCGGTTTCCCCAGTGATGCAACAGCCATCGAAGCTCGAGCTGCCGCCGCAGGCTCGGGACGCCCTTTACCTGAAATTTCCTGATTGGCGGTATGCAGATATCTCTGATGAAGTCCGCCAGGCGCTAAAGCAAGATGGCGCCGCGAATATTCGGCCTGATTTGATCAGTGGTGATTTTGATGGGGACGGTCGCGCGGATTATGCGGCGCTGATTTTTCATGGTACGACCAGGGTTGAGCAAAACGACGTCGTTGGCCCGGACTTCAGCCTCGTGATTTTCATGGCGCGAGATCAAGGCTATCAGTTACGCGTTATCGAAGACCCCGGCGGCGGGTACCTCGAGCTGATACATAAGGGTGATGGCAGTTATGATTATGAAGCCCAGAAAGAGTTCACCTTCGAGCATGACGCTATTGACGCGATCATCTTTGAGAAGGGGGCGACTTCCTATGTTTACGAGAACGGCGGCTTCCGCGCTATTATCACCGGCGACTAAATCATGTCTATCCTGATTGCCGAAGACAACGTCGCCCAGCGCGCTTACCTGCGCGAGATACTCGAGCGCGACTTTCCTTCGCATCAGCCGGTGCTCGAAGCCGGTGACGGCGAAGAGACGGTCGCGATGGCGCTCAAGAACAAACCCGAGGTCTGCATCCTCGACATTCAGATGCCAAAGCTTTCAGGAGTGAAAGCGGCCCGCGCAATCTGGCGTGACTTTCCCACGGCGCGGATTATTTTCTGGACCCAGTTTCCGCATGAGATTTACATCAACGAGATTCGCAAGATCGTGAAGTCGGTTGATCCCCCGCCGGCCTATGGCTTCATTCACAAGAACAATCCCGAATCGCGCTTTCTGCGTTTTGTCGCCGCCGTTTTGGAAGATGGCGCCGACATGATCGATCCGGCGTTCAAAGATTCATTCAAGCGTCCGCTGCTGACTGAATTCGAAGCCGAAGCGCTTTATTATCTCGCGCTGGGACTTTCGAACTGGGCGATCGCGCGCAAATGCAGTTTAAGTCTGCGCGGCGTCGAAAGCCGTCTCGCCACTCTCTATGAAAAACTTTTTACTTCGCTTCCTGAAGGCACGCCGAACGAGGCTTATGAGAAGCTGGCCTATAACGTTCGGACACGCGCGTTCTTTGAAGCGCTCAGACGCGGATTGCTAAACAATGATGAGTTGGAAAAAGCGTCAGTGGAATTGGAGAGCTGGCTGGAACGGGATCAGAAGAAATTCGTTGAAGAGCAGAAGCGAGACGCGAAGAAGCCTTGACCCTGGAGGTGAAGGATGTTTATTTCAGCAATCCTGGCGGGCCTCTTGTTTAGTACGCCGACGACGACCCAATGCCGGGCAATTACAGACGACGACAGGAGAGGATTCTTTGTTTCAGATCTCCACCCCATCATTCTGGATTTGGATGGCGACGGCAAGCCCGACATCATCACACCGAGGCTGGTCGTTACCCGCTTTCGTGACCGGAGATCGAAGGTTCACCAGGCGGAATGGATTAGCTTTGATCTGAAAACCAGTCGAGGTCGCGTCGTGCGCTCGTTCTTCAAATACAACTACGGAACGGACAAAATAGATTATTGGGTGTGGGCACTGGCGCCCTGTAGGCCTGACAAGAAGGGAAGAAAGGATCTTGTTTTCTATTCGGGCGACGACACTTCAGATGAAACGATTGTGCTCTTGAATACCAGGGGAAGCTTTCGCGTCTACTCGCGAAAACTGTCAACCGAACAGTAGGCGAAACTGCCAGGGCGAGGTTCACCAAAGTCTGGTGATAAACGAAAGTGCTCACGGAAAAGAGTCAGGGCCTTCGGGCCTTCCACAGCTCCCTGCTCACCGCTTACTGCTCGCGGTTCTTTTGCTTTCTGCCTTTTGCATCCTGCCGATTGCTTTCTCTTCGGCAC
>Ga0209648_10004243_pt1 | contig 12151 bp, 11 predicted proteins | sample GraSoi2013_115cm_FD_185830 | JGI IMG/M metagenome (GOLD analysis project Ga0209648, IMG submission 185830) | Grasslands soil microbial communities from the Angelo Coastal Reserve, California, USA - Sample 9_17_2013_115cm (SPAdes) (version 2) | ecosystem: Environmental > Terrestrial > Soil >...
GCCCGGAAGCCCTTATAATCCCGGCAGCCCGCCCGTTATATCCATACGTTCCAGGAGGCGTTCCAGCACAGCATTGTCGCGGCGGAAGAGAGCCGTCGGTCTCGACCTTGGCACGAGCCGGGTCGCGGTGGTCATAGCCGAGTCTGACGAGCCTAACGGACCCGTGAGCATCATCGGGGTGGGCGAGAGCCCGTCCGATGGCTTGCGCAAGGGCGTGGTCGTCAACCTCGACAAGACGATTGCGTCCATCCAGGCCGCGGCCGTCGCCGGCGAGCGCATGGCCGGGCAGCGCATCGAATCCGTCGTCGTCTCCCTCGGTGGCACGCACCTGTGGTCGCAGAACTCGACCGGCGTCGTCGCGGTGGCGAGCGGCGATCGCGAGATCGGCGAGGACGACGTGCAGCGCGTGGTCGAGGCGTCTCGCGCGGTGAGCGTCGCCTCTGACCGCGAGGTCATCCATGCCATCCCTCGCGCCTACACGGTCGACGGGCAGGAAGGCGTGCGCGACGCGACCGGCATGACGGGTCACCGGCTGGAGGTGGAGACCAACATCATCACCGGTGCGCAGACCGCTCTTCAGAACGTCATCAAATGCGTGCACGGCGCCGGCTTTGACATCGAAGACGTCGTCTGCTCGGGTCTGGCCGCAGGCGAGGGCGTGCTCACGACCCAGGAGCTGGACCTCGGCGTCTGCATCGTCGACATCGGCGCCGGCACGACCTCCGTCGTCGTTTACAACGACGGCGCCGCGCGCCAGCTGGCGGTGCTGCCAGTCGGTGGCAATCACGTGACCAGCGACATCGCGATCGGCCTGCGCACGACGCTCGACGAGGCTGAGACCTTGAAGCTCAACTACGGACACACGCTGCCCGAGGTCATAGACCCGGGCGAGAAGGTCGAGGTGCGCCAGGTCGGGGGGGATCGCATCAATGCGCTGCCGCGTCGCTTCCTCGCGGAGATCATCGGCCCGCGCATGCAGGAGATCTTCATGATGGCGCGCGAAGAGGTTCGCAAGAGCGGCTTCGACGGGCTGCTGCCCGCGGGTGTCGTGGTGACCGGCGGCGGCTCGCGCCTCATGGGCACCACCGACGCCGCGCAGCTCGTCTTCGACACCTCGGTGCGACTGGGCCAGCCCAGCGGCGTGGCCGGTCTTGCCGACCGCGCCCAGGGCCCGTCGTTCGCGGTGTCGGTCGGGCTCGTGAAGTGGGGATTGAAGGCCCATTCACGCGTCCACAACAACGGCCGGCAGCAGGTGACCTTCGGTCAGAAAACAGTGAGGTGGCTGCGAGATTTTTTCTAGAGAACAGACCAGAAGCCAGCTCGAGCTCGCCGTAGCGAAAGCAGATTTGCACCAGGAGGACGTCATGAAAGAGAGTGAGTTGCATGAGGGGCGAGCGCGCATCAAGGTCGTCGGCTGTGGTGGCGGTGGCGGCAACGCCGTCAATCGCATGATCTCGAAAGCGCTCAAGGTGCAGTTCATCGCCGTCAACACCGACAAGCAGGCGCTCGAACGGTGCCAGGCCGATGTGAAGGTCCAGATGGGCAACAAGGTCACCCGCGGCCTCGGCGCGGGCGGCGACTGGACGCGCGGCCGCGATGCCGCCGACGAGAGCCGGACCGAGCTTTCGGCCGTGGTCCAGGAGTCCGACATGGTGTTCATCACTGCCGGCATGGGCGGCGGCACGGGCACCGGGTCGGCCGCCATCGTTGCCGAGCTCGCCAAGGAAGCGGGCGCGCTTACGATCGGCGTGGTGACGCGGCCATTCGCCTTCGAAGGCCGCATCCGCAACGACACCGCCGAGGAAGGGATCAAGGCCTTGCGCAGCCAGGTCGACGCGTTGATCGTCATCCCGAACGACCGGCTCGCCCAGGTGGCCAGCTCGAAGACGACGCTCGAGGAAGCTTTTCGGATGGCGGACGACGTGCTCCGCCAGGGCGTCCAGGGCATCTCGGACCTCGTTACGCAACCGGGAGTCATCAACCTCGACTTCGCCGACGTGAAGGCGATCATGGAGAACGCCGGCGAGGCGCTCATGGGCATCGGCCATGGGGCCGGCGATTCGCGCGCCGAGGACGCCGCCAAGCAGGCCGTCTCCAGCCCGTTGCTGGAAACGTCGATCGACGGCGCCAAGGGCATCCTCTTCAACATCACCGCCGGCAAGGACATCACCCTGCAGGAGGTCCAGAAGGCGGCCGAGATCGTGCGTTCGGCGGCCGACCCGGGCGCCAACATCATCTTCGGGGTCGTCCGCGACGACACCATGCAGGGCGAGATCAAGATCACGGTCATCGCCACCGGGTTCGGCGGCAAGACCCAGAGCGAGGCCAAGCAGGAGATCCGCAGCCGGACGACCTTCGAACGGCCGGAGTTCGGCGCCGAGGACCTCGGCGACATCAACATCCCCGCGTTTCTCCGCAACCGAATGTAGGAATACTCAATAGCCCATGCGATGCCCGTACTGCGGTCACCACGACCTGAAGGTGGTCGACTCCCGCGACTCTGAGGTCGGGGAGGCGATCCGCCGGAGGCGTGAATGCCTGCAATGCGGGCAGCGCTTCACGACGTATGAGCGCATCGAAGCCGTGCCCTTCTACGTCACCAAGAAGGATGGTCGTCGCGAGGACTTCGACCCGCAGAAGCTGTTCACCGGGCTCAAGAAGGCGACCGAGAAGCGCGACATCTCGCCCGAGCGGCTGCGCGCGATCGTTGACGACATCGAGGCGGAGCTCCGGCGATCCGGACGGGTCGAGATCCCGAGCGGAGAGATCGGCGAGATGGTCATGGACCGCCTGCGCGACCTGGACGAGGTCGCGTATATACGCTTCGCCTCCGTGTACCGAGAGTTCATGGACCTCCAGCAAGTCAAGCGCGAGATCGAACAGGTCCTCAGCTCCCGCCGCCCCTGATCGCGTACCTAGCGCTACTCCGCCCCGGTTGGCGCCAACGGCGGGCTTCCTAACGTCACATTGCCGAGCCCGATGGCTTGCTCATTTCGGCCGCCAGGCCGCCCTGGCCAGCGATGTCGCGAGGACGAAGATCACCAGCGCGAATACTCCAGAAAACAACGCGATGATCAGGTACGGGGTGGTCGTGTACGTCTCGGGGTCATCAGCCGAGACCTTGCTTGCGAGGCGGGTGACCTTGCCGTTCCAGAGCTCACCGGTAACCAATCCACCAACCTTCAATGCGGTGCTGTCCGGCTCGTTGGGGACTGTGAAGCTGGCGGTGAAGGCTCGCCCGGGCAAAGAGCCGAAAGCCACCGTGACTTCAAGTCGCACCGGCCTACTCGTGCTCAGCACGCGGGCCTGGCCCTCGTAGCGGCAGCCCCGACCGCTCACAGCGTCAATGGCTGAAGAGCACATGGAGGCTGACGTGTACCCGGCGACGTCGGCGCTGTTGGCGACGTACATAAAGAGGAAAAAGATTCCGTTGCTGACAGCGATCACGCCAACAGCAATCGCGAGCGCCGCCTGGACCTTGTTTCGCCAGGCGGCACCCCAAGGCGGCCGTTCAGTCGCGATCAACCACAGACTCCACCGATGGGGGCATTATCGAGAAAGAGCCTCGCATTTGAAGTCGAGATCGAGCTTCAGGGACTTGAGGCCCAGAATGGAGGCCGTCCCCTCGAATCACTTCCGCTCGTAAGCTCACGAGACGTGAGCGCCATCCCTCAGGTCGTGAAAATCGGGAGCCTCGAAAACGAGCCTGGTCTCGTGCACGGCTTTTCGACTACGTCCCTTGGTTCGATGGGATTGACCCATGCCCCCGACCCTGAGGCGGTGATGGCGTCACGCCGCCACTTCGCGCGCACGCTCGGCATCGACGCAGAGCCGCTCACCGTCGCGGGCGCCGTTCACGGCAATTCCGTCGCACGGGTCGACGAACATCTTGACGTGGTCAAAGGCGTGGATGCGTTGGTCACGGACCGCCGCGGCGTGGCGCTGTTCGCGACGTTTGCCGACTGCTTCCCGATCGTGCTCTGGGATGCCGAGCACAGGTGCGCCGCGCTGGTGCACGCGGGCTGGCGTGGGACGAAGGCGGGAGTGGGGCCGGCTGCACTCGCGAAACTGCAGGACGAATACGGGACCAATCCCGCGCACGTCAAAGCGGGCATCGGTCCCGGCATCTGCGGCCGCTGCTACGAGGTGGGGGAGGAGGTGGCAAGCCAGTTCGATGCGCGCTTCGTCCGCCGTGGCGCCGGCGATCGGTTCCTGCTCGACCTCGCCGCGGCGAACAGGGCGCAGCTCGAGGCGGAAGGCGTGACGGAGGTCGACGTCATCGGCTTGTGCACGAAGGAGACGGACTACCTGCCCTCGCACCGTCGCAGCTCCGACGGCACCCGGTTCGGCGCCATCGTGGCGCTGCGGTGAACGTCGCTGACAATGTCGCTTCGGTCCGCGCGCGTATCTCGCGCGCGGGCCGTGACCCGGACGAGATCACGATCGTCGCCGTGACCAAAGGCTTCGGTCCCGAGGTCTGCCGCTCGGCGCTGGACGCCGGCCTGACGATGCTCGGCGAGAACAGGGTCCAGGAAGGGGTGGTGAAGATGGATGCCGTCAAAGCCGGCGTCTGGCACCTGATCGGCCACCTGCAGACGAACAAGGTGCGAATCGCGGTCGAGCATTTCGCCATGATCCAGTCGGTCGACTCCGCAAGGCTGGCCGAGGCCATCGCTCGTGTCGACCCCCGGATGGCCGTGCTGGTCGAGGTCAACGTCGCCCGGGAGCCGCAGAAATCCGGCGCCGACCCGGATCGGGCCCTGGGGGTGATCACCGCCGCGGCCGGAGTGCTTGACGTCAAAGGGCTGATGGCGATGGGCCCCACGCACGGCGATCCCACCCCCGCGTTCGTCGAGCTGCGCAAGCTGCGCGACGAGGCCGAGCACCGCCTCGGCAAATCGCTTCCCGTCCTTTCTATGGGGATGAGCGGTGACTTCGAGGCGGCGGCGGCCGCCGGGAGCACCATGCTGCGCCTCGGCCAGGCGCTTTTCGGCCCACGCCCGGCCCGCACTATCCTGGAATGAAGAGATGAACCTCATCGCCACGCTTCTGATCGATGCGCTCTACCTCTTCATCATCGTGATGATCATTCGAGCCGTCTTCTCGTGGGTGAGCCCATATCCCACCAATGCGGTGTCGAGGTTTGCGTGGCAGGTCACCGAGCCTGTGCTGGCGCCGGTACGGCGCTGGATTCCGCCGGTGTCCGGGATCGACCTCTCCTTCCTGGTCGTGATCCTGATCGCGTACTTTTTGATCGCCGCCCTCAACAATCTCAGGGCCGGATAGGCGGAGCGGTACAATCAGAGCTCGGCGATGAAGGAGACGGGTAGGCCCGTCTGATCGGTCCACAGAGAGCCCAAACGAGCTGAGAAAGGGCGACCGACGGCGGGTGCGAGATCACTCCCGAGCCGAACCCAAAGAGCGTCCGAGGTGGCAGCCTTGGGAATCTGGGTGGTACCGCGGGTCTTCTGAAAAGGCTCGTCCCAGAGATCGATTCCTTATTTCTCTGGGAGCGAGATGTTCGACAAGGTAGACCAGAAGGTCAGCTTCCCTGACCTGGAAAAGCAGGTGCTCGCGAAATGGAAGGAGGAAGGCACCTTCCAGAAATCGCTCGAGCTTCGCGCCGGGCATCCTCGCTTTGTCTTCTATGAAGGGCCGCCCACGGCCAACGGCAAGCCGGCCACGCACCACATCCTTGCGCGCGCCTTCAAGGATCTCTTCCCTCGCTACAAGACGATGAAGGGCTTCTACGTCGAGCGCCAAGCCGGCTGGGACACGCACGGCCTGCCGGTGGAGATCGAGGTCGAGAAGAAGCTCGGCATCTCGGGCAAGTTCGACATCGAGAACAAGATCGGCATCGAGCGCTTCAATCAGCTCTGTCGCGAGAGCGTGCACGAGTACGTTTCGGATTGGGTCGTGTTCAGCGAGCGCATGGCCTTCTGGCTGGATTACGACCACGCGTACTGGACCCTGACTTCCGAGTACATCCAGTCCGTCTGGTGGGCGCTCAGCGAGATGTGGAAGCAGGGCCTCGTTTACAAGGGCTTCCGCGTCGCGCCCTACTGCCCGCGATGCGCGACGCCGCTGTCCAGCCACGAGCTCGCGCAGGGCTACCGCGATAACGTCCCCGACCCGAGCGTCTTCGTTCGCTTCCGCCTCAAGAACGATCCGAAGACCTCGATCCTGGCCTGGACGACCACCCCGTGGACGCTGCCCGGGAACGTCGCCCTGGCGGTGCACCCGGACGTGACGTACGTGAAAGTTCGGCAAGGCCAGGAATTTCTGATCCTCGCCGAGGCACGCCTCCAGGTCCTCGACGGCGACTACGAGATCGTCGAACGGATGAAAGGGACGGATCTCGTCGGCCTCGACTACGAACCCCTCTATCGCTATTCCGTCCCCGAAGAAGGCAAGGCGCATTACGTCGTCGATGCCGATTTCGTGTCGACTGAAGAAGGCACCGGCGTCGTCCATACCTCCGCGCTGTATGGCGTCGACGACCTGCGGCTTTGCCAGGAAAAGGGGATCCCGTTCCGACACACGGTCGGCCTCGATGGAAAGTTTCTTCCGTACGTCGAAAAGTTCGCCGGCCTTCACGTCAAGGAGGCCAACCCGCTCATCGAGGACGACCTGAAGACCCGCGGGCTCCTCTACAAGGCCGAGACGATCCTGCACACGTACCCCGAGTGCTGGCGGTGCGGCACGCCGCTGATCTACTACGCGCTCGACTCCTGGTACGTCCGAACGACAGACCGAAAAGCCGAGCTGATCGCCAACAACTTGGCGACCAACTGGGTTCCGGCCCACATCAAGACCGGCCGCATGGGCGACTGGCTCGAGAACAACGTCGACTGGGCGATCTCCCGATCGCGCTACTGGGGCACGCCGCTTCCCTTCTGGGTTTGTGACCAGTGCGAAGAGCAGCGATGCGTCAGCTCAGCTGCCGAAATCGGCCTCGATGACGCCGCCGACCTCCACCGGCCGTACATCGACAAGGTCACCATCCCGTGCCCCAAATGCGGCGGCGTGATGCACCGGATCCCGGAGGTGCTGGATACGTGGTTTGACTCGGGGTCGATGCCCTTCGCCCAGCGCGGTCACCCGCGCCACGGCACCAAGGAGTTCGAAGAAACATTTCCGGCCGACTTCATCTCCGAGGGGTTGGACCAGACTCGGGGTTGGTTCTACTCGCTGCTCGCGATCTCGACGCTGCTCTTCAAGCAGAACGCGTACCGCAACGTCATCTGCCTGGGCCTGGTGGTCGACCCGAAGGGCAAGAAGGCGTCGAAGTCGCGCGGCAACGTGCTGGACCCGAATTTCCTGTTCGACAACTTCGGCTCTGATGCTGTGCGCTGGTACTACTACGCCTCGACCCCTGTAGGGGAGAACTACCGCACGAGTACCGAGACGCTGCGAGAGACGGTGCAGCAGTTCTTCATCCCGCTCTGGAACTGCTATTCCTTCTTTGTCACCTACGCGCGACTCGACAAATTCGATCCGTCCGCGCCACAGGTTCCGGTCCACGAGCGCCACGTCCTGGATCGATGGCTCCTGTCGCGGCTGAGCGGTTTGGTAGAGACGGTGACGACCGGGCTCGACCGCTACGACGCCAACGAGCCTGCCCGGAAGATCCAGAGATTCGTGGACGAGCTGTCGAACTGGTACGTCCGCCGCTCGCGGCGGCGGTTCTGGAAGTCACAGTCGGACCGCGACAAGCTGGCCGCCTACCAAACGCTGTACGAGACGCTGTCGACCGTCAGCCGGCTGATGGCCCCGTTCGTGCCCTTCATGGCGGACGCGATGTACCGCAACCTGTCGGAGGGAAGCTCGGTGCACCTGAGCGACTTTCCCGAGGCGAAGCCATGGCAAGACCCGGACGTCGAGGCGAAGATGGCGCTGGCGAGGCAAGCGGTGGAGGCAGGACTCGCGGCCCGGGACGCCGTTCGGATCAGGGTTCGCCAGCCACTGGCTTCGGTGGCGCTGCCGGGCGAGCCTCTGCCGGAGGATATAGCGTCAATCGTGCGCGATGAGTTGAACGTCAAGAAGGTCGTTTTCGGCGCGAGCGAGGTAAAGCTGGACACCGAGATCACCGAAGAGCTGCGCATGGAGGGCCTCGCGCGCGAGGTCGTGCGCCTCATCCAGGATCGGCGCAAGAAGATGGGCCTCAACGTGGAGGACCGCATCCACACCTGTTTCGAGGCCAATGGCCTGCTCGAGCGGGCCATCAAGCAGCACGCCGACTACATCAAGACCGAGACCTTGTCAGTGACCATTGAGCATGGCAAGGATGATTGCCAGGGTGAGCAGCTGTTGCTGGAAGGAGAGCAGATCTGGATCGGACTGAAGCGAAGCTGACCGAGACCGTGGTCTCGGACGGGGGCCACGGCGAGAGATTTGGTGGATCGGCGGCCCAGATGCTAGGAGCCGACGAGCACGCAAAGGAGCGCATCGTGACTGCGCGACTGAGCGCGCACAGGAGGCGACAACGCAGATGGGCCGACTAGACGCCAAAGATCCGTCGGGGATCCCCGTTCGTGACCACCTCAACCATACAGGGCGCGTGCTCTTCTTCACGGTGGCGCTGGTGGTGTTCGTCCTCGACCGGCTGACCAAGAACATCGTCACCTCGACCGTGCCGTATGGCACCGAGGTCTCGGTGATCGAACACGTGGTCGGCATCACCAACATTCGCAACGCGGGCGCGGCCTTCGGCTTTGCTCCGGTCGGCCCCTGGTTCTTCCTGATCGCCGCGCTGGCGGTGTCGATTGGTCTGGCGGTCTACGTTCTTCGCCAGCCTGGCGACCTGGGCGGCGACGCGGTGTTCGGGCTCATCGTCGGCGGCGCGCTAGGTAATGCATTCGATCGCATCATCAACGGTGGAGGCGTCACCGACTTCATCAACTTCCATTTCTGGCCGGTCTTCAACGTCGCCGACTCAGCCGTCAGCGTCGGTGTGCTCCTGCTGATCGTCGGGTATCTGAAACGCAAGCCCAACGCCGCCTGATCGCCGAGGTCGCGGCGCCCCGACTCGACCGCTTCATCGCGGAGCGCGAACGCGAGCTCAGCCGTGCGGCTGCCGCGCGCCTCATCAAGAGCCATCTCGTCCGCGTCAACGGTGCGAGCGCAGATCCGTCTGATCGTGTCGCGGAAGGTGACGTCGTCGAGTACGAGATCCCGCAGGCATACGTCTCTGTTGCTGCCGCCGAGCCGATCCCGCTCGAGGTCGTCTACGAAGACGCGGACCTGATGGTGATCAACAAGCCGCCTGGCATGGTCGTGCATCCGGCGCCCGGCCATTATTCCGGCACGCTCGTCCACGCGCTGCTGGGTCGCGGCGGCACCTGGTCAGGGGCCGGAGGTGAGGCCCGACCGGGGATCGTCCACCGCCTCGACAAGGGCACATCCGGGCTGATCGTCGTGGCGCGCAACGACGCCAGCCATCGCGCCCTGTCATCGCAGCTGAGCGACCGCACGCTGAGCCGCTCGTACCTGGCGATCGCGCGCGGGCGCTTCAAGACGGATGCGGGCGAGCTGGAAGGCGCCATCGGCCGTCACCCGAAGGATCGCAAGCGCATGGCGGTCGTGGCGGGCGGCCGGTTTGCACGGACTCGGTATGAGGTCGTCGAGAGACGCAGCACGCATACACTCCTGCGCTGTGACCTCGACACCGGCCGCACGCACCAGATCCGCGTTCATCTCGCCGCGCTCGGTCACCCGCTGGCGGGCGATGCCGAGTACGGCGGCCGTGCGCCGGGCGACCCGGCACGGCCGATGCTGCACGCATGGCGCCTGCGCCTTCGCCAACCAAGCACCAATGTGGAGATGACTTTCGAGGTCGCCCCCCCGTCGGACTTCAACGAGTTCTGGGCGTCGATCCCCCTCTCCCCGCAGGGGAGAGGGTCGGGGAGAGGGGTGTGAACAACCCTTTGCCGACGACGCGAGGTCTGCTGCTCGTCATCTCAGGCCCGTCGGGCGTCGGCAAGGACACGGTCATCAAGCGCCTGCTCGAGCTGGATCCGAACCTCAAGTACTCGGTCTCGTACACCACACGTCCGCCGAGACCAGGCGAGGTCGACGGCGTCGACTACCGATTCGTGAACGGGGGAGAGTTCGAGCGGCTCATCCGCGAAGGCGCCTTGCTCGAGCACGCGACGTACGACGGACGTCTCTACGGCACGCCGATCGCGCCTCTCGACGAGGCCCGCGGGGCCGGCAAAGACATCGTCTTGAAGATCGACGTTCAGGGCGCGGAGCAGGTGCGCAAGCGCGCGCCGGACGCGCTGCGCATCTTCCTCGCGCCTCCGAACATGGACGAGCTCCTGAGGCGCCGCACCAAGCGTCACAGCGAGAGCCCCCTGGACCAGACCGCGCGACAGCTCATTGCCAAAGATGAGATGGCACTTGCGCCGCATTTCGATCATGTGGTGATCAACGACGACCTGGAGCGCGCGGTCCAGGAGGTGCTGGCGATCATCCGCCTTGCGCGCGAGCGCCACACTTAATCCATGCCGCTCGACCCCGCGCCTGTTCCCAATGAGTTGAAAGGCCTGCGCCTTGCGCTCCTGGTCGCCGGCGGCATCGCCGCTTACAAGATCGTCGACCTCGCCTCGGCGCTCACCCAGGCGGGCGCCCAGGTCAGGGTGGCGATGACCGCGTCGGCGACCCGCTTCGTAGGCGCACCGTCCTTCCAGGGGGTCACCGGGAACCCGGTGCTGACTGGGCTCTGGTCGGCGGATGGCTCGCCGGAACCGCATGTGACACTCGGCGATTGGGCCCAGCTGATCCTGCTCGCACCTGCGACCGCCAACATCATCGGGCGCGTCGCGGGCGGCCGATCTGACGACATCGTCACCGCCACATTGCTAGCGTCGCGATGCCCGATCGTGGTGGCGCCGGCGATGAACGACGCGATGTGGTCGAAGCGCGCCGTGCAGGAGAACATCGCCGCTCTTCGCCGCCGCGGCGTGGTCGTCGTGGAGCCGGAATCCGGTCACCTCGCCAGCGGTCATGTGGGCGCGGGTCGCCTTGCGAATGCTTCGGCGCTGATGAAAGCGATGGCGGACGCGGTTCGCTCCACCTACGACCTGGCCGGGCGCCGGGTGGTGGTGACCGCGGGCGGCACGCGTGAGCCGGTCGACCTCGTTCGGTATGTCAGCAACTACTCCAGCGGGAAGATGGGCTTCGCCATGGCGGCCGCGGCTGCGGACCGCGGCGCACGCGTGACGCTGGTGACGACCGCCACGCATCCGGCCCATGAGGGAATCGACGTACGGCCTGTCGAAACGGCGGACGAGATGCTGGCGGAGCTCAAGCGCGACCTGGCGGGCGCCGACCTTCTGGTCATGGCGGCGGCCATCGCCGACTTCCGGCCCGCGCGCATCGCCGATGACAAGATCCGGCGCGAAGAAACCTCTCGCCTCACGCTCGAGCTCGAGCAGGTTCCCGACCTGGTGGCCGCACTCGGCAAAGAGAAAGAAGGACAGAGGGTCTTCAGGGTCGGCTTCGCCGCGGAGGGATCGGACCTGGCCGCCAAAGGCCTCGAGAAGATGAAGAAGAAAGGGCTCCAGGCCATCGTCGCCAACGACATCTCGCGCAAGGACATCGGTTTTGGCAGCGATCACAACGAGGGCGTAATGCTCTTCGAGGACGGATCGCGCGAAGACCTGCCGCGGATGACCAAGCGCGAGATGGCCGATCGTATCCTGGATCTCGTGCGCCCCCGCCTCAAGTAAGTGTCCTGCACCGGAAGTTCCTTGCATCTTCGCGTCCTAGGCGGCCGGGCGCCGACTCACCCCACGGAATCTTGCGATTCCGCGGGGGCCCCGAGAGAGGCGCTGAAGCCGGCGTCGCCTCCTGTGCGCGCTCGGTCACGCATCTACGCGATGCGCTCCCTCGCGTGCTCGTCGTCTCCTTGGCTCCGGCCGCCGATGCCGCGAAATATGCGGCGGACCTCCGGCGCCGGACCCTAGGACTTGCTCTACGCCGAAGTAGCGGTCGAGGCGGCCCGCGCCCTGGATCGCGAGACCTACTCCTATTCAGTCCCTGAAGGCGTCGACGTCGTACCCGGACAGCGCGTCACGGTTCCCTTCGGGCGGCGCACGACCTTCGGATACGTCGTGTCGATGGGCACCGACGAACCAGAGGTGGAAGT
>Ga0209648_10004245_pt1 | contig 12148 bp, 12 predicted proteins | sample GraSoi2013_115cm_FD_185830 | JGI IMG/M metagenome (GOLD analysis project Ga0209648, IMG submission 185830) | Grasslands soil microbial communities from the Angelo Coastal Reserve, California, USA - Sample 9_17_2013_115cm (SPAdes) (version 2) | ecosystem: Environmental > Terrestrial > Soil >...
CGCGACTTCCCAGAACGGGACTTCTGGCCGCTTCGCGAGCGGCCAAGAGAACGCGTTTGCGCCGGATAGCGATCAGCATACCCCAATAACAGCCGTTGCGGAAGAGACTCGAACCAGATTGGGGGCAGCGGAGGTACTATTCTTTTTGCAGCAGCGGCCCATGTGGGAGGCAGAGGGATGGCGCTACGAGAACTGGCATTTGCCGGCCGTACACTGCGGAAAAGTCCTATCTTTGCACTGACTGCTGCACTGACCATTGCCCTGGGCGTTGGCGCGAGCACCGCCATCTTTAGTGTCACCAATGCCGTGCTGTTGCGGCCTCTTCCGTACAAAGATCCCAACCGACTGGTTATCGTCGCCAGCGACATGCGCAATCGTAACGTCCGCGACTTCCCCTTCTCCAATGAGGACTTCATCGATCTACGCGAAGGGACGAAGGACGCATTCCAGGACCTCGCGGGCGTCTTCACTTTCCGCAACGTCCTGCCCAAGGAAGATGGAACGCCCGAGCAAGTCCGCTCGGCCGTGGTGACAACGAACTTCTTTCGCTTGGTGGGAGCCAGGATCGCGCTCGGGCGCGATTTCACGGAGGCGGATGGAATGCCGCAAGCTGCGCCGCCCCCGCCCGGCGCCCAACCGGGAACCGCAGCGCCCCGTTTACCCCTCATCGTCATTCTTAGTTACGAATACTTCCAGCGGCGCTACGGCCTCAATCCCTCCATACTTGGGCAGGCGATGTTGACGAACGGGCAGTTCAGCCAACAGGTAGTTGGAGTGCTGGCGCCACGCTTTCAGCTGTACTTTCCGGCCGCGGCAAACATAGAACCTGCGCCGGAAGTGTGGATCGCCAATCGCCTGGGTTACGATAACGCCAATCGAAACGGTGTTTCCATTCGCGCGGTAGGCAGGTTAAGAGATGGCGTCTCGTTAGAGCGCGCACAAGCGGCTGCGGCGAATGTTGCAGCAGAGGCGCGCAAGAACTTTCTGATCGAGCGGACCGCGGGCTACGCAATTCGCGTGGAACCCATAAGACAGCACCTTGTGTCCGAAGTCCGGCCCGCCATTCTGGCGCTGATGGGCGCCGTGATTTTTCTCTTGCTCATCGCCTGCGCCAACGTCACCAATCTTCTGCTAGTACGCGCGGCTCTACGGGAACGCGAACTGGCAGTGCGCGCGGCAATCGGCGCAAGCTGGTGGCAGCTCGCCCGCCAGATGCTCACTGAGGCATTTCTGCTGGCCGCCCTTGGCGCGATGGGAGGCCTTGCGCTTGCGTGGCTGGGGATTCACGAATTGCTGGTCATTGCGCCCGCGAATCTTCCGCGCCTAGATACGATTCGAATCGATTCCGTGGTGCTAGGATTCACGGCAGTGGCCGGCTTGTTGGCGGGGGCCATTTTCGGGTTGGCGTCGGCATGGCGCGCCTCGCAGCCAGACGTCATGAATGTGCTGCGCGGCACGAGCCGAAACGAAGGTCTCAGTAGTGGCGGCCTATTAAGGAAACTTGTTGTGGTGGCGGAAGTCGCCCTCTCCTTCGTGCTGCTCATCGGATCGGGATTGATGTTCCGGAGTTTCCTTGAACTGACGCGCATTGACCCGGGCTTCGATCCGCGCGGACTCCTGACCTTTCAAGTTCTTGGGAATCGAGGCGGAAAGACGCCGGAAGAACGCGCCGCTTTTGTGCATCAAATCCAAGAGCGTTTGCGCGCCATCACCGGCGTCCAAAGCGTCGCCGCCTCGTTTCCTTTTCCCCTGGCTGGTGACTTCAGTCCGATCCGCTGGGGTACTGAGGAAGCGCTCTCGGACCCCGGCAAATTTCAGGCCGTGGATTTTCAAATTGTGCTGCCCGGCTATTTTGAGAGCATGCGCACGCCTTTGGTCGCGGGCCGCACGTTCACCGATGCGGACAACGTGGCGGGTCGCAACCTAGTGGTCATCGACCAACAGCTCGCCGATAAGGCCTTCCCTCACCAATCGGCGGTCGGTAGGCGCATTCTGATCCGCCTTCGCACGCCGGAGGCTGAATGGGTGGAGATTATCGGCGTCGTAGCACACCAGCGCGACGAGTCGCTGGCCGATCGTGGACGCGAGCAGGTTTACTTTGCCGATGCATTCGTGGGATCGGGTGCGACCCGGCAGTGGGCCATCCGAACCGGCGGCGATCCGGCAAAATACGGAGGCGACATTCGCATGGCGATCAAAGGGGTCGATTCGCACCTATTGGTCACGGAGATGCAGCCGATGGAGACCTTACTCCAGCGCGCCCAAGCGGGCACGCGCTTTTCATTGTTGCTGATCGGAGTGTTCGCGATCATTGCCGCGCTGCTCGCCGGCGTAGGACTTTACGGCGTGCTTGCGACTGTCGTGCGTCAGCGCACTTCCGAAATCGGTGTTCGCATGACCCTCGGCGCCGGGCCTGTCCAAATCTTCAAGCTGATCGTGGGGCAGGGACTGCGCCTCACGGCCATTGGTGTCGCCGCCGGTCTGATCGTCGCCTTCGCCCTCACACGCGGAATGACTACCATGCTGGTGGGCGTGAAGGCGACCGACCCCGCGACTTTCGCCACGGTGGCGGTAGTCTTCTTCCTGATCGCCGTGATGGCGTGCTGGCTGCCGGCGCGACGCGCGGCGAATCTTGACCCGACGACGGCTCTGCGCGACGAGTGACGGTCTTAGGTTTGGCGTGCAACGTGAGCGCTACCTGGGTTCAGGACCCGAACGACCTAAGGGTCCGGTGGGCGGCATCCCGCACGGAGCGCTCATCGTTGGCCAGAAACGGCGTTCGAGGAGATGGAGGGCGAACGCCAGGTAGCCACACCAAGTTTCCCCTAGCGGGATTTCGGGCTCGCATCGGTTAGCCACACTGAGCAAGATCGGTTCCGGGTACGCAGTCACCTGGGCGGCCAACGGCCAGCCCCAGAACTCATGAATTTGAAGCAAAAATCCATGATAGAACGTAAGTCGCCTTATAATAACGGCGGCTTGTCCGAACCCTAATCTTGGAGCAGAAGTTCACAGGGCGCCCGCGATCGCAGATTATGCGGGCGGACCTAAACAAGAGTTGGGCGGAATTGTTAAGAATTGTTATGAAAAGGACCGAACATCGCGCGAAAGATTTTTTTTAACTCTGAAAGGAGGTTCTATGCCACGGGATTTGAGCATTGGTTGCGCGGGGCCAGACGTCAAGGAGCTACAAGGGCTCTTGAACTATCACTTGCGCTTGCCGAACGTGCCCCTGGTGCCCGATGGACAGTTCGGCCAACTGACGAATGCACGAGTGCGCCAGTTTCAAACCTGCAATCAGATCCAGGTGGACGGCATCGTCGGCCCGGAGACGCGCTCGCGCTTGTACGCTACCATAACCATCCGCCTGAAATCCGAGGTTAAACTGGCCCAGGGCCGGGAGCGACCGCTGGTGGCGCGCTCCGCCGCTTTTGGTGGACGCATACTTCTGGCCTCTGCGGGTTCCACCCTGCCTGCCGGCGCTGTGCCGTCTCCATCGCCTTCGCCTACGCCATCGCTCCACATCGATAACGTGCAGATCCAAGCGGGCGGTCAACGCACCTTCTCTCCGTGGGCCGGCCCTAGCTCTCCCTCTTTCAACTCCCTGTTATTAAGCGCTCAAGCTACTTTCCTGAAGGTCAGTGACGGGCCGCACCTGGAGTTAGCCGTGGGCGGCCAGTTCGCCATCAACCAGTCTCCCTCGGACAGCAAATACAATGCTCAGGGATTCTTTCAAGTAACCGGAGCGGATCTGCTTGCCCCCGGACGTTTTCACCTGTTCTCGCCCTTCGCGCAAGTGGCTTTCCAATCGAACTTTGCGCCTTTTGGATCTCCGGCAGTAGGCCTGACGGCCGGCAATCAGCTCTCTTTCGACATCATCAAGGACAATTTGATGTTTTTCGTGCAGGGTTCTCTGGCTGCCAACATCAGCCTATCCGACGGAACAACTAGCATCAGCCCGCAAGTAATCGGCGGCATGACCTGGCAGATTAATCTTTAGCTGACGCTTCACTCCGAGGGGAACGGAACCTTATTGGAAGACCTTGAGGGCGCAATAGCTCCGGGCGAATCGCGGCTTTTCAGATTTACTTCGGAGTTGTGACGAGCTTGGTGGCCGGGGAAGTGGCGCGCTGCTCGGCTCGGCGTTCTTGCTCGACGTGCTGGGTGCACTCGGCAATTTCGTCATCGATATCTTTGATTTCCCGGGCGAGATGAAAGTTTTGAGGATCCTTTGAGTAGGTCTCGAATAGGGAATTCCTCCTGGCTTTCAAGTCGTCGCGCTTCTTTTTCCAAACACCGGCAGCAGCAACCATGGGTTTAACCTCGGGACTAGTGTGCGCTCTTTTCGGGTTTGACGAAAGAGACTTAAACCCGCGTGCCTAGATTCATACTTGGGTGAATTTCCGTAGCGATGGCAGGAGATTGAACAGAAAGGCGCACAGCCAGGAGTGGCTGAGCCACCAACCCGAAAAGTGGGGCAGGCGGAAAGAGAGCGCCACGACCCGGTCGGGGCGCCCCTACAAGGAAAAGGAATGGAAAAAGATCAGGAGCGAAAGAGGACGGATTCGCGCTGGAACATTTTAATGGCGAGGAAGAGAGCCACGGCGGCGTAAAGGCAGGTGGAACCGAAGATGATGGCGATGGAGTTCCAGTGGTAGGTTCCGGCCACCAGATCTTTGAACAGTAGACTGACATTGAGAATGGGGATGAGCGCAAATTTTGGCGTTAGTTCAACACCGGGCAACATGGCGGCAATCGCGGGGATGATCACGACGAAAATGAGCGGCGTGATATAACTCTGGGCTTCTTTATGAGTCTTGGCAAACAGGGCGATGGTAAGGAGCGCAGCAGAGAACATGACTGCGAGCGGCAAAGCCATCAGGAAAACAGAAAAAATTGCGCCTACGCTGATGTGGAGCTGGACGGAACCAGCATCGGAAGCGTTGCCGGTATCGAAGGCATGAAATTTCTGCGAGCCCCAGAAGGAAACGGCCATGGAAGTGACCGAGAGGGCGGCGGTTACCAGAGCGGCAGTCAGGACGAGAAAAAACTTTCCGAGCACGAGATGCATGCGCGAAATGGGGCTGGAGAGAATCGTTTCCATCGTGCCGCGCTCTTTTTCCCCTGCCGTGAGATCGATGGCCGGATGCATGGCACCCTGGAAGCAAAGGAGGATAACGAAGTAGCCGAGGAATCCGCCGATGGCGGCACCGCCAACTTTTTCGGGTGGGGCCACATTTTCCTGTTTGATTTCGAACGGGTTGAGAACAGAAACGGCAAGATCCCTGGCGGCAAGACGTTCCTTGACAATATTCTCGCCGTACTTCTTCAGGGCTTTTTCCACGTGGTTGGCCGCGAGTTCCGACTTAATTTCGTTCTTATAGTTGTAAATTCTCACGGTGTCCAATTTCTGTTTGGCTAGGTCGATTTCGAAAGCTTCCGGAATTTGCACGGCAGCCCCAACCTCTTTGTTGACGATGCGATCCTTCCAATCGGGCGTGGAGTCCACGAATTGAAGGCCCTCCAATTTTTTAAGGTCGGCCACAACCCGTGGCGAATCCTCACCACCGAGGATCATTACCTTGGGGGTTTCTTTTTCGGCTTTGTTCAGCAGCGAAACCATGGCGCCACCGAAGCCGATGGTCAATACCGGAAACATCAAAAGTGGGACGATGATGGTGGCGATGAGAGTGCGGCGGTCGCGGAGAGCCTCGGTGAGTTCTTTTTTGTAGACGATGCCGACGTTGCGCAGGGACATGTCAGTGGGCCTCCGCGAGGACGTAGTGGGGTGCGACGACTTTGACAAAGATCTCTTCGAGGTCCTGCTCGGCGAATTTTTGTCGAAGCTGGGGGAGCGTGCCTTCGGTGAGAAGTTTTCCGTCATGGATGATGCCGATGATGTCGCAGAGCTTTTCGACTTCGCTCATGATATGGGTGGAGAAGATGACGGTCTTGCCCTGGTCGCGGCACTCGCGGATGAAGGCGGTGATGGTGCGAGCGGTCATGATGTCTAGGCCGTTGGTTGGTTCATCGAAGATCATGACCGGGGGATTGTGAACGAGGGTGCGGGCGATAGAGGTTTTCTGCTTCATGCCAGTGGAGAGCTTATCGCAGCGGCGGTCGCGGAAACCGTTCATGTCCAAGCGGTTGAAGATGTCGTCGAGGCGCTTTTTGAGGGTAGCTTCGTCTAAGCCGTTGAGGCGGCCGAAGTATTCGACCATCTCCTGTGAGGTCAGGCGCGGGTAGAGGGCGGTGGCGGTGGAAAGGAAGCCGACATTGGCACGGACTTTTTCCGGCTGCTCGATCACGTCGTGGCCGCAGACGACGGCGGTACCGTCGGTGGGCTCGAGGATGGTGGCGAGCATGCGAAGCGTGGTGGTCTTGCCGGCGCCGTTGGCGCCGAGGAGACCGTAAATCTTGCCGGGTTGGCAGGTAAAGCTGACGTTATCGACAGCGCGGATTTCACCGCGCTTTTTGTCCTGGAAGCGTTTGGACAGACCACGAGCATCAATCATCGAGGGACCCCTTGATGGGTGTTCGTAAGACAGGGCACAGAGCGTTCACAGTGTACTTGACTGCACCCCTGCAGTGAGACAGTTTTCGATGGGCACACTTGCAGTTCTCTGAGTTTTCTTCCCGTCTCCCGAGGAAGCCGGGGATCTGGGGGAGGGGGCGACGTCGCCCCCTCCCCCAGAAAATTTGTCGCGTGTGTTGGTCATGGTCTGAAAAACACTAGGGTTGCACTCGCTGAGCTCGCCACCGCTCCCGGTAGTTCGGTTTGCCGTTCGAATTCTTCCGGAGGACGGTAGCCCAACGCCGAGTGCAGCCGCTGCCGATTGTAATACTGCTCGATGAATTCTTCGATGTTCACACGCATGTGCCCAAGATCTTCGTATCGGTTCGCGTAGATTTCCTCTCGTTTCAAGGTTTTCATGAAGCTCTCGCAACTCGCATTGTCGTATGGATTCGCCGGCCGACTCATGCTGGGGATCATCTGGTGCTCCCTGAGCGCGTTTACATACTCGCTGGAGGCGTATTGCAGCCCGCGATCGGAATGGTGCACCAGGCCGGGCCCTGGTTTCCTCTCTACCAGAGCTTTGTTGAGCGCTGCCAGTACTAAACGCACCGCCAACGTCTTGCCTAGCTCCCAGCCCACCACTTTCCGGGAAAAGGCATCGAGAATCACCGCCAAGTACACAAATTCCCACTTCAATCGGATGTAGGTGATGTCCGCTACCCACAGCTGGTTAATCCCTGTCAGTTTCATGCGGCCAGCCAGGTTCAGATGGACCTCGAATTCGTGTTGGCTATTCGTGGTCACAACAAATGCCCGCATCCGCACGGCGAGTAAGTTGTCCTCCGCCATGATCCGCATGACCCGTTTGTGATTCACCGGCATGCCTCGCCGCCGCAATTCTGCTGCAATGCGGCGGTAGCCGTAGCGCCGACGATGTTCGACAGCAATCTGCTGGATCGCCGATCGCACTTCCATCTCCTCTTCGACCGGGTGCTGCTCCCGAAAAGAACGGTAGAAGCTTGCCCGGCTCACTCGCGTCAACTCACACATGCGCTCGATACTCAAGCTGCCTTGCAATGACATCACTTCTCGCATTTGGTCGTAGATGCCATCCCGCCAGTTCCGTCTTTCTTCTGGCGTCGAGCCTCGACTTTTTGCAAGGCACCTTTGAAAAAATCCACCTCCATCGCCTTCTCGGCGAGCATTCGCTTCAACTGGTGGATTTGCTTACGGTAGGACGACGTGTGCGTGCTGGGCCGCGAGGCATCTTCTCCCGGCTCGATCGTCTCGAGTTTCACGCGCCACTTGTACAGGCATCGCCGGGTCACCCCCAGCTCTTGCGCCAACTCGTTGACATCATCACAAGTTCTTAGACGTTCAACAGCCATCCGCTGGAACTTCCGTGAGTATCGCTTTCGCTTCACTTTGCAGCCCTTTCCCTGCAAAGTGTGCCCATCCTGGCTGTCTCATTTCAAGGGTGCAGTCCATTTCGGGGATCAACGCCTAGAGTAAGACAATTTATTTTTCGCACGATTCGCGTCGTGACGCGATATCAGGATGACCTGGAATCGCTCGCAAGACGGTCGAAGATTGAGTTAACGCAAACAAGAGCCACCAGCCACCCCGTCGCTACGTCCAACAGATGATGCTGGTGTATTAAAACGGTTGAGGCAGCGACCATCGCCGCCCAAAACCACAGGAGCACTTCGCCGGCTACCGGGGCGCGAGCGGAGAAAATGGCTACGCAAATGACGGCAAACGCCACGTGCAGCGAGGGCAGGAGATTGTAAGTGAGATTCAGTTTGTCGGCAAAATGAAACATGGCCGCCCAGATGCCGAGATCTTCCTCTCGTGGCGGCGCAAACGCCAGATTCGCCGGAAAAAGGAGAAATCCAATGCCGCCGCAGAAAATGGCGATGGCCAGCGTGATCACCAAGGCGCGGAATTCGCGGCGCGTCCGCAAGACGAATGGGGCCATCCAAAACAGCAGGTAGATGGACATGTAGAAAAGCGTCATCGCGGGAACGAAAGGGATGGCAAGTTCCGCCGGAAAATGAACCGGGACACGAAAGTTGCGCCGCGCGGTCAGAGCGTCCATTCCGCCATAGACAAAGACGAACCAAAGAGTGTTTGCGATCGATAGCAGCGCTGCGTAAAGAAGATGCGCCCAGCCCGGCCAAGCCAAGAACGGGACGGTTCGCTCCATCGCCTTGGGCTTGACGATTTCTACGGTTGCGGGCAAAGATGCCACTGAAGTTCCTCGTCTAAATATTGAAGGACGGACAAAACGAGTTGGTTGACATCGGTCTTGGGGCGCAAGTAATGGTCGGCGCCCCAAATGGGGTAGAGCAGATCTGGCAAGGCGCAAACATCCGACAAAACCAGGCTTCCGTCGTTTGGCCCGAGGTGAGTGAGGCGGCGATGGCAACGGCGCGCGAGAGCGCTGGAGAGATGCTCGTGAAGAGGAAATCCCGCGATGGTGACCATCAGGATGTGCTGAGGAAGTTGGAGCTCACAATTCAGCGGCCGACCAGGCCCATACCCGAGGTCACGGAGGAATCCCAGGCCCTGGCCGCGCAAAGTGTAGTAGAGGCGATTAAGCAACGCGGCCGGATTTCGAGAGAGCAGCCACTCGGCCATCGGCGTGCCATTCAGAATCCCGCACAGATTGATCCATGCTGCTACATTTTTGAACGCCTCTGCGGCATTAGGCTCGGCCAGCGCCATCTTCACGTCAGCGCCACCTTTGCTCAATGAGGCCAAAATGACGGGCTGCTCGTGATGTGCAAGAAGCCAGTCACAAATGATCCGCGCGTTCTGTTTCAATGCTCCTCGGCTGGCGATGGGGATGATCCCCGTCGGGCATCCAAGTCGCTCAGCTTGTTCGCGCAGGAGGCGGCCGTCCGCTCCGGAACCCGGATTCTCACGGTAGAAGGCGCCAGGAACGATGATGAGGGGGGCTTCTGCCTGCCACCTTCGCGGCTCGGTGAATCCAAGACGCTCTGGTAAAGCTGGGTCGTCGCCGCGTCAATCCCTTCGCGTGTGGCGATTTCCTGAATCTTCCCTGCGGTCGGAAGAACCCAGCGCTCCAGCAGCGCCGGCGTCACCTGTGTGTTCATCATGCCCCCTTGCGGCGTCTACCGATGGCAAACCCGACAATCAGCCCAACGACAAGAGAAATGCCGCCCGCCCAGTACGCGTTTCGCTTGGCCATGGTCAGAAGAGGGTTGTCGAAAAGATTGGCCGATGCATGGAGGCTGGCGACCAGCCAATGGTCGTGTTCCCTCACGAGCGTTGCAGTCCATCGCGTCTTTGCATCCAGTTTCAAGCCATCGGTCAATTTGTAGCTCTGCACCGCGCTACCGAAGGCGATGCCGGTGTCAGCGCCGTACAGGATGGTAAGTTCATCTACCGTCACCTCGCAGTGGAAACTCTCGACGATGCGGTTGGGACCCGTGGTCATCTTGAGAAAGTACGCGCGCACGCCGTCACGGCCACGGCTGACTTCACCGTTGAGCGCGGTCACAACGATATTCGGGTGCAGATAGGTGAGCTGGCGTTCGATGTCGCCCTTGTTCATGGCGTCAATCAGGCCGTCCCGCAGGGCGCGCAGTTCGTTGTGGACCGCTTCATCCTTGGGCGGCGGCGCTTGCGATGACACTTGTAGAGCCGCAAGAGACAGGAACATCAAAGCTGCGATCAGTTTCTTCATCGTAATCCTCTTTCGCTTCTGGATTTATTGTCGTAGGGGCCGTTTGCGGCAGTGACGCCACCCATTGGAAGTACTCGATCATGTCCTTGTCGTTCGGGCCGAGACTCGCGGGGTTGTAGCGAGTACCGCGCAGACGGCGAGCTTCGTCCGCGAGGTAACCGAAAGTGAAGAGCCGTCGTATCGAAAGATTAAGAGGAGTAAAGGCCCTCAGGAGATTGCGAGTGCGGCGGGCGTAGATGATTCCCTGGCACAGTGTTTGGCCGTTTTCCAGCGGTTGCATGTCCATGAGAAAACCGCTCCGGACACGATCGAAAGCGGCCGTAATCAGGGCCATATTCCCTCCCCAAATGGTAAGGGTGATATTCACGGTGCGTCCGGCGACCACGCGCAAAATGCGGTCAAAAACTGTATGGCCAATGACTTCGGCGTGGTAGCTGTTCCGGCGCGCGTAAGGGGCGGGGCAGTCCATCGAAGGGGGAGCGAGCAACCTGCGATCGTGCACGGCCGCGAAATGCTGCGTGTCAAAGGCGTGCGCCGAATTCATGTACCAATTGCAATCGGCTACGTAGCGGAACGTCTTTCCCGCAACAAAATCCGCGGGATCGGCGTCGAAAATGAACGGCAACGGAAACAACGGCTCGGGCCCATTGAAGAAAAAGACTGAGCCGTGACGCTCGGCGACCGGATACGTTCGCAACCGGGCAAAAGAAGGAATCTCTGCAGCATGCGGTATGGATGTACAGACGCCGTCCGCCCCATAGCGCCAGTTGTGGAACGGGCATTGAAGCGTCTCGCCCACGACGGTCCCGCAGCCGAGGTCCGCCCCCAAGTGGGCGCAGCGCGCATCCATGACGGCGACTTGGCCGCTCGCTTTTCGATAAGCCACCAGTTGCCGCCCTAAAATGCGCTGGGAGAATGGCTTGTCCTTCAGCTGCCTGCTCTCGCAGAACAAATACCAAGATGCCGGATAGCTGGCGAAATCTTCCGCCGCTGGAGGCCGGGTTGGGCTACTTGGGAATTCTGAGTACATAGCGGTTCTCCCTACGTTTAGCCAAAATTTGCGGCCCGAGCCATTGGCGCAGGCAGGCTCACTTCCTGTTGTAGAGCATCTTGTTTGTGCGCTGGCAACTGGACAAGCCAGCTGAAAAAATCTGCCATTGTGACATCATCTCTAACGAGAGTTGCTGGGTTGTATCGAATTCCCAGCAAGCTCCGCGATTCGTCCGCCACGAAACCGTGTGTAAGCCCACGGCGAATCATGAGATTCAGTGGCTGCCAAAGCCAGCGCTTCAGAGGATTGTGGCTGCGGCGCGTGAATACAATTCCTTCGCAAAGAGTTTTCCCGCCTTCCAACGGCCGAATGGCAATCAGGAAACAGCTATGGGCCCGTTTGAAATCTGCGGTCATCAACATGTAGGTTCCGCCCCAGCAAGTGATGGAGACATCCACGGTGGGGCCGACGACAGACCGGAGAAAACTGTCCGTTCTTGAACGGCCCACGATTGCTGCCCGATAGCGATTGCGTCGTGCGAACGGGCCTGGGCAATCTACATGGCAGCGATCAATCAGGTCGCGGCCGTGCACGCACAGGAAGTGCTGCATGTCGAACGCATTGGCCGTCGTCATGTACCAAGTGCAGTCAGCCACATAGCGAAACACCTTTCCCGCGACAAAGTCTTCAGGAACGACGCCAAAGAAAAACGGCAAGGGGAACAGCGCCTCGCTCCCGTTGAAGAAGAACACATAACCATGCCTCTCTTCGGCGGGATATGTGCGAAGCCGGGCGAAGGCAGGAATTTGTGCAGCATGGGGTATCGATGTGCAAACCCCGTCTGCTCCGTACCGCCAGTGATGGAAGGGACATTGAATCGTTTCTCCCACGACGGTCCCACAGCCGAGGTCGGCCCCCAAGTGAGCGC
>Ga0209648_10004248_pt1 | contig 12144 bp, 5 predicted proteins | sample GraSoi2013_115cm_FD_185830 | JGI IMG/M metagenome (GOLD analysis project Ga0209648, IMG submission 185830) | Grasslands soil microbial communities from the Angelo Coastal Reserve, California, USA - Sample 9_17_2013_115cm (SPAdes) (version 2) | ecosystem: Environmental > Terrestrial > Soil >...
CCTTGATGCGACTACGCTGACTGCATGGGAAGATAAAATAGCCGCACCTCCAGGACGAGTGAAGAGAGTGCGCGAAGAGACGGCAAAGTTGCAATTGCCGGAAGCGGTTCGCGTATTGATTCCTCAAGCTACGTTAAAATCGGTTACCGAGGTGGATACCTACCTTGCAGCGCTTCGAACCGAAATTATAAAACATATCGAAGCTGGGAATCCGGTTATGATATAACCTGGAAGGGATAGAAGGGAAAGCTTATGGCACCGATATCAAATGAATTACGGAGCGTGCTTGAGCGAGCAATTATCAGGGCACGCGATATCGCTGAAGAAGAGGCCCAGGCTGCCTTGATCAGGCTTTCAGTCAACCGAAATGAGCCATTCGTATCGTTAAACGCAGAGCAACGACGCCTGCGTAATGCCTTGCGAGCAAGTGTGCGACAGCTAGGTGGCGGAAGTTCATTTCATGACAAAGGGTTCAAGCTACTGGTTGAAGAAGTTGCCTATGAACAATGGCACCGCAGGCTCTTTGCGCGCTTCCTGGCAGAAAATAACCTGCTTATGCATCCATCCGGTGTTGCTATTACATTAGAAGAATGTGACGAACTGGCGGAAGAAGAAGGAGAGACTGATGGATGGCAGCTCGCTGCGCGCTACGCCAGCTTAATGCTCCCAGGCATCTTTCGTGCTGACGACCCTGCTGTACAGGTGACATTCTCTCCAGAAGGGCGGCATAAGCTTGAACGGATCATTACTGATTTTCCCTCTGTACTCTTCACTGCCGAAGATACCCTTGGCTGGGTGTACCAGTTTTGGCAAACGAAGAGAAAAAAAGAAGTGAATAATAGTGGGCGAAAAATTGGTGGAGAAGATCTAGCAACGGTAACTCAGCTTTTTACTGAGCACTACATGGTGCAGTTCCTTCTCGAAAACTCGCTAGGCGCGTGGTGGGCAGTTCGCCATGCAACCAGTCCCCTATTGAAACAGTTCACCTATCTCCGCTTCAAAGACGATGGCACACCTGCCGCTGGAACCTTTCCTGGCTGGCCTGAAAGAGCAGCTAAAGTCACAGTAATGGATCCCTGCAGTGGCTCAGGGCATTTTCTCGTAGCTGCCTTCGAGATGCTGAAGCAGATGAGGATGGAGGAGGAAGGTCTATCAGAAAGACAGGCTGCAAATGCAGTCTTGCGTGATAACCTCTTCGGCCTCGAGATAGATCCTCGTTGCACACAAATTGCCGCTTTTGCATTGGCCATCGCTGCCTGGAAATCTGGAGGCTACCGGTGGTTACCCGTGCCAAACATTGCTTGTTCTGGCATTGCAGTGACAGGCCAATTAGAAACCTGGACGAGATTGGCAGGTGATGATGTTAATCTTCGCATGACACTCGAGCGCCATTACCATCTCTTCCGCAATGCGCCCGACCTTGGCAGTCTTATTAATCCTAATGATGTTCCCCTACGAGATCGTATGTTCTCTGCTGATTATGCATTAGTAGAACCCTTGCTTGCACGAGCATTAGCAAAAGAGCATGTTTATGATGATCCTGTTTCAGCTGTATTTGGCGCGGCCGCCCAAGGTGTAGCACAGGCAGCAAGATTGCTAGCTGGTACATATACACTTGTGGCTACGAATGTACCATTCTTGGGACGTGGAGATCAAGACGAAATACTAAAAAGATTCTGTGAAACTCATCATCCAAATGCGAAAGCTGATCTTGCTACAGCTTTTATCGAACGTTGTCAAGCTTTCGTTTCAAAAGATGATTCATATGCAATTGTGTCGCCTCAGAACTGGCTATTTCTTGGTTCGTACAAAACATTCCGGCAGCATCTACTGCAAGAGCAAAGCTGGGAATTGGTTGCCAGGCTAGGTGAGGGGGGCTTTGAGAGTAATGCAGCAGCGGGTGCGTTTACTGCATTACTTATTATTGCAAATCATGCGCCAGCTAGTAACAATGTTCTAACTGGGATAGATGCTTCTCTCCCAAAATCTGCTTTCGAAAAAGCAGATTTACTTCGTGAATTACCACTTCAGATAGTGGAGCAATCTATGCAACTTCACAATCCTGATATGCGGATCACCTTAGAACAAGCAAAGCAGGGAGCTCTGCTTTCATCTTATGCCCGTTGTTATCAAGGTGTAAAGACAGGTGATGATCCTAAATTACGTCGGTTTTTTTGGGAATTTGCTGAGATCACTCCTAGTTGGCGCTTCTATCAGAGTACGGTAGAAAAGACAGTATCATATGGTGGAAGAGAGTTATTGCTAAACTGGGAACAAAATGGTCGTGACTTGGCCCGACTTCAAGGAATATCCGGGTGGGGAAAGCTTGGTGTAGCTGTGAGTCAGATGAGAAACCTCCCCGTTACACTCTACAGTGGTGAAGCCTTCGATAGCAATGTTGGGATAATCATACCTAACAATCCTCTTCACCGTCCTGCGATCTGGGCATTCTGCCAATCATCAGAATACAGCACTGCGGTGCGCCAAATTGATCAAAAGATTGGCGTTGCAAATGCAACACTAGTAAAGGTACCATTCGACCTAGAGCATTGGCAGAAAGTAGCTGATGTAGCTGATCCTCTTCCAGAACCGTACTCAAACGATCCCACTCAGTGGCTCTTTAAGGGCAACCCAGTAGATTCAACAGAACCTCTACAAGTCGCTGTGGCACGCCTTCTTGGTTACCATTGGCCACAACAAAAATCTGATAAACTCGATACTTACACTGTCAAAGGAGGTATCATTTGCTTACCGTCTGTTGCTGGAGAAGCACGGGCAGTAGAGCGGTTGCGGGCTTCGTTCGTAGTTGCATACGGAGAGGCATGGTCACCTGGACAACAAGATCGCTTGCTAGCGGATGTACGTTTCGGAGGCAAGAGCCTTGACCTATGGCTGCGTGACGGTTTCTTTGCACATCACTGTAGCCTGTTTCATAACCGTCCCTTCATCTGGCATATATGGGATGGACTCAAGGATGGCTTTTCTGCACTCGTTAACTATCATCAGCTTGATGCTGCTTGTTTCGACCGCTTAATCTATACCTATCTCGGCTCATGGATAATGGCTCAGAAGACTGAACGAGACGCAGGCGTTTCCGGTGCGGAAGCACGGCTTGTTGCTGCCATCAACTTGCAAAAGAAGCTGGAAGCGATTCGCGACGGAGAAAAGCCCTATGATATCTATGTTCGCTGGAAACCCTTAGACGAACAGCCGATAGGCTGGAATCTTGACCTCAATGATGGTGTGCGGATCAACATTCGACCATTCGTCACCGCTGGGATACTACGAAGTCGGTTTACTATCAATTGGAGCAAAGATCGCGGTACGAATCCGGATGGCAGCGAGCGCCTCAACGATCTTCACTATACTCTTGCTGAGAAACGTGAAGCAAGGCAGGTAACTATTCAGTGGTGAAATTGAAGGGAATAGCCCTTATCTTAAGGAAGACTTATGAATGATCAGGTTACTTTCCTCGATGCATTGGTAGAGGCAATTAAACGTGCAGGCAGGTATAATAAAAATGACCAGGTGCCTCCCTCCGTCGTACTTTGGACAGACAAAGATCGGCAATGGGAGCCTCTGTTGCCTTTATTACGAGAACGCCTTCCACTACTGACATTAGGACAATACAAACCTGCGGAATTGACAGGGCCAGCATATTGGTTGCGCTGTGTAATCGCTCGTACTCTTCCAGAACCTCTGCTTCCAGCAGATATTACGCCAATTATCTATTTGCCGGGTATCAGTAAGCAGGAATTACGAGCCGTTGAAGACACACCAAAGTCGCTCCAGCCGCTTGCTGAGCTTCAATACCGAGGAGTACTATGGACGCATAAGAACGGACGTGATTGGACAGTCGTAGCGTTCATACAGTCTACAGACGGGTTGGGTATTGAAGTTGGTACAGATAGTGGCACGAAAGAAGCACTGCAGCGAGCGCTGCTCAAACTGGCTGATGAGCCGATTGCACGCCTGAAGAAAGAAGCTCCGCTACGTGCAACATTCTTCGATGCGCTTCTGAATCCAGATGAGGTTCGCAGCCTTCTACTCTGGTTAAATGACTCAGAGGGATATCCAAAACGATGTAGCGCAGCTGAATGGGCATCATTCTGTGATTTGTGTAAAAGAAAATATGGCTTCCATCCCGAAAAGGACGGAGTCATGACTGCTATGGTCCTTTTTGGGCAACATCAAGGTGTTTGGAGCAACGTTTGGAATCGATTCAAAGAGGCTCCACATGCTTATCCCCATCTACCGGAACTCCTTCGTCGAGCACGTCCTCAACAACTGTCACTTTTTGCTCTTTCAGAATCGTGGCCGCAGGATAATGAGGCTGCTGAACAAACTTTGCGAGAAAGCCTTACAAGGCTTCGGGATCTGCCACCTCATGAAGTACGCGCTGTCATTAATGATTTAGAACATGAGTATGCGCCACGTCGTACGTGGGTCTGGGCTATGCTAGGTCGGTCTCCACTAGCAATGGCTCTGCGTTATCTTACAGCGCTAGCAAAGGAGACAGAACGACCACTTGTCGGGGCAACACTAGCAGAAATCAACAAAGCTTACACTGACTGGGGATGGAAGGCTGATGCTGCTGTGATCGATGCACTGAGAGCAGCTGAACAAGCTGAGGATGTGGCTGCTGTGAAAGCTGTCATTACGGCCCTCTATCGTCCCTGGCTTGAACATGCGGCAACCACAATGCAAAAGGTAGTTTATGCAGATCACCCATCGCAGACCTATCATGTAGAGCCCCTGCCTGAACCAGCTATTGGTACCTGCATACTTTTTTGCGATGGTCTACGTTATGATACCGGTCAGCGCCTTACAGAGGCACTTGAGGCTTACAAGCTGACAGGTAAAGTGGAATCTCACCTTGTGCCTTTACCGAGTGTTACTCCAACAGCGAAACCTGCTATGTCTCCTGTAGCTCGAATGCTGACAGGAAAAGGGAGTCAGGGTCTGGAACCAGTAGTTTCCGCTAGTGGATCTAAAGTAACCGCGGATGTCCTGCGAAAATTGCTTGCACAGGCTGGCTATCAGGTGCTAATAGCAGAAGATTTGGGCGATCCGTCAGGGAAAGCCTGGACTGAGATGGGTGCCATCGATAGCTATGGTCATCAATATGGTTGGAAATTAGCCCAGCATCTTACAGGAGAGATTCGTGATCTTGTAAGCCGCATTGAGGCCTTGATCAATTGGGGGTGGAAACAGGTGCTGGTTCTCACGGATCATGGCTGGTTACTTCTCCCAGGGAACTTGCCAAAGGCCGATTTGCCCGAACATCTCACTCTTCTCCGCAAAGGGCGCTGTGCTCGTCTCAAGGAAGGATCGAACACAGATCAGCAGATAATGCCCTGGTATTGGGACAATGAAGCGTTTATTGCTTTGGCACCCAATATCTCTTGTTACGAGGCCGGAAAAGAATATGAACATGGAGGTCTGAGTCCCCAGGAATGCATTGTGCCGGTAATCACGGTATCTCAACAACATGGAGTTCGATCTCAACCTATCTCTTTTGAGAACGTGGCCTGGAGAGGTCTACGTTGTACAATAACTGTGACTGGAACGACTTCCGGCATGAAAGTAGATATCCGAACCAAGGCTGGCGACCCAAATACATCCCTCACGAAACCTAAGCCTCCCAATCCGGATGGTACTGTCTCGCTCCTTGTGGAGGATGATGATCGAATGGGAGAAGCAGCACTGATCGTTATTCTCGACAGCGATGGGACACCCATGAAACAGGTCCCGACAACGATAGGAGGCTAAAGTGGTGGAACTTGATGAATTAGATAGGCTGGCAGTTAGAGCATTCGATGGCTATCTTGTTCGTAAAGATCTGGCTCAACGTTTTAAAGGTCAGTATCCAGTACCAACCTATGTTGGTGAGTTTCTCCTTGGAAGATACTGCGCTAGCACAGATGAGGAAGAAATCGCAGAAGGCCTTGAAGTAGTCGAACGACAGATGCGCGAGCGTACAGTACGCCCAGGTGAGGAAGAACTTTTTAAGTCTCGCGCGAGAGAGCACGGATCGATCAAACTAATTGACCTGGTGACAGCACGGCTTGATACCGCTACAGATTCCTATCTCGCCACCTTACCAAGCTTACGTCTAAATGATGTGCGAATTGATCCTGAGATGGTTGCTTCAAATGAGCGCATGCTAACAGGAGGCTTCTACGCTGAGGTTCAGCTTGAATATGATGCAGCTATTGCGCAGGAGAAGGCCGGACGTCCATTCGGAGTAACCTCCCTGCGTCCTATTCAATTATCTAAACGTGGCGTACTTGATGATCTCGCTCGGGGCCGCGAATACTTTACTACCAATGAGTGGAAACATTTTCTTTTACGGAGTATAGGCTTTGAGCCAGGCCGTTTATCTACGCGAGCTCAAGATATCCTTCTGTTGAGGATGATTCCATTCGTCGAGCGCAACTACAATATGGTTGAGCTTGGTCCTCGTGGTACAGGTAAGTCTCATCTTTTTCAACAAGTTTCCCCTTATTCCCATCTTGTCTCTGGAGGTAAAGCCACCGTTGCTCGCATGTTCGTCAACAATAGTACCGGTCAGCGAGGCCTGGTTTGTCAGTACGATGTTGTCTGCTTCGACGAGGTATCTGGCATATCCTTCGATCAGAAAGATGGGATCAATATCATGAAAGGCTACATGGAGTCTGGTGAGTTCAGCAGAGGGCGAGAAAGCATTCGAGCCAGTGGCAGTATCGTTATGGTTGGAAACTTTGAAGTTGACGTAGAGCACCAACAACGCATTGGTCACTTGCTTGGACCGATGCCGCCGGAAATGCGTAACGATACAGCATTTATGGATCGACTCCATGCTTATCTACCAGGGTGGGATGTGCCAAAGCTCGAGGCTTCACTTTTTACTGATCACTTTGGCCTGGTCAGCGATTTTCTTTCTGAAGTCTGGACTCAATTACGCGGCGACAATCGTCTCACAGCTATTCAAGGCCGGGTCAATTATGGAGGTGCACTGAGTGGTCGCGATACAACTGCGGTGAATAGAACGGTTAATGGCCTTTTGAAGTTATTGTATCCGAATCGAGATCAGTTCATCTGTGAGGAAGATCTCGAATGGACGGTTCGTTTAGCCATGGAATGTCGAAGACGAGTAAAGGAACAACAGAAGCGTATCGGCAGTGCCGAGTTTAGGAATACTCACTTCAGCTATCAAATGGGCAATGATGGGATCGAAGTCTTCGTTGTCACTCCAGAATTACAGAGTGAAAATTCGATTGGAACCGATCCACTCCCACCAGGTCAGGTATGGGCGATCAGTCCCGCCGGGCCAGATGAATACGCAGGGCTCTATCGTATCGATGTGAATGAAGGTCCTGGTTCAGGAGTGAAAATCATCAATGTGCCTGTTCCTGGGCCATTTAGAGAGAGCATCAAGTATGGTGAACAAAATCTATTTACCCGGGGAAGAGAGCTTGTAGGGGATCGAGATCCTCGTCAGCATGAATTTATCGTCCAACTACGTGCATTTGATACAGCAAAGAGTGGAGCGCATCTTGGGCTACCAGCGCTACTAGCATTTTGCAGTTCACTGCTTGGTAAGAGTCTGAAAGGTGGATTGATTGCGGTTGGAGGTTTAAATCTGGGTGGAGGTCTTGATACTGTATACAATGCAGTCAACGTTGCTGAACTTGCTATTGAGAAAGGTGCAACGACGCTCCTAATCCCGATCTCTGCTAGAAGACAACTTAATGAGCTCTCAGATGATATGGCGGTGAAGATTAGTATTCTGTTTTATGCTGATGTAAGGGAGGCACTTATTAAGGCGTTGGGCGATTAGAACTAATTTTTCGAGTCTCGCAAAAGAAGATGTGCATCTTTTCCAGGGAATATAGCTACCATCACAAACAGAACTCAAGAGCTGCAGTGCTGCATCAAATCGTATCCTTTACTTGAGGATATTTGGTACTTCTAGCTACTCCTGTTCTTCAATTAGCCTGTTTTGTTGAAGTGCTCCCCCTTGACCCTGGTCGATCAGAGTGGAGCATTTCAGTTTATGTAGCAACGCCGACAACTTACAGTGAAAAAGAGCGGTAAGCAGCGAACAACATGACCACTCCTTGAGTACATAGAGAACATCAGGGAACGTCAGCGAACAACGCATTTCGAATCTCTCCTTCGGCATATACCCACCGATAGCCAGGGCTATGTAAAAGTTGGGCAAGTGAGGTCAAGCACCTCAAAAGAGCATAATACATTCACGCTCGCTCACTTGACTTTTACATTCGCAATGGGTAGACACAAGATTAAGCGGTTGAGTATAATTGTCCTAGTGATAGGTTAGGGTAGTATTATACTAATAGCTCCTCATGATGGGGAGGATTGCAAATGAAGCGTATACGAGTCCAATCAGTTATTCTATTTCTCGTTACTATGCTGTGGATTGGAAGTGATCTCCTTCTGAGTACTTTTCCTTTTTCTATTCCATCATCGGCATACGCCTTCTCAATTATTCACTTGTCAACACCAACGCCTGTTCCCACGCCTTCACCGGATGCTCGTCTTGGATTTAACGGCACTCTCCTCACAGCAGTAGCAGCTATTGTGGCTGCCATTCTCGGTGCCCTAATCACTGGTCTTTTCGGCTTCTTCTACATCAGATACCAGGCACGTAAGACTAAAGAATTGGAGCGTGATAAACAAGACATGCAACGTCGTCTGGATACTGCGTTGTACCGTCAGCAATTCGAGGAAGATATTGAAAAGAGCCGGTATGGTGATATGCTCGCCGCTCGGAGGGAAGAGTTGGAGCGTGAGCGGCAACGTAAAATCAGCCTCAGAGCTGCGGCTCGGGATATAATGGTGCAAGCACACACGCTCTCTGAACGTGAAGAAGCGTATCGGAAAGCTATTCATGCGGACCCAAATATCTCACAACTGCAAATTCTTGATATGGCTCATCCAATGAGGGTGGCACAAGTTTACGTACGCTTGCGCTTACATCAAGAAACAAAGCTTAAATACGAAATTGAGTCGGAGTGGCTTGCTGCTGAAGCACAGGGTGATCCAAATGCTTTGCTCAAAGCAAGATTCTCTTTCCTTGAAAAGCGTACACAGGCAGCCATGACACCTGAGGAGGCACTCCAAAGGTATCCCCGTTGTGTCGTTCTGGGCGACCCGGGCGCAGGAAAGAGTACCTTGTTGAAATATCTCACACTTCAATCCATTGATCGGCAATTGCCTAATTTGCCAAATCTTCCCATTCATATTGTGTTGGGTGATTTCGCTGCTTCTCCAACCCCGGATCTCATCGGGTTTGCTGCTGAACGCTGGGATGAGCGGTATGGCTTTCCTGCCGACGAAGCTCAAGCCTACATTGAAAGTCATCTTGCTGATGGAAGTGCGATGTTGTTATTAGATGCACTGGACGAGACAGTCATAGGCGGAAGTGATGAGATTGCCAAAGAGTCATATAGTCATGTTCTTGTGGCTATTGAACGAGTGACAACACGCTATAGTAAGGCGCCTATCATCGTCACAGCGCGCAAAGCGGGATATTATCGGCGGGCACATTTAAGTGGATTTACAGAACTTGAAGTGCTCGATTTTCGTCCTCAAGAGATCAAGGAATTTGTTGACAATTGGTTTAGATATCATCCAGCCGCGCCAAAACACGCCACTGCTGATAAATTGAATGCGCAACTGACTCAAAATCCACGCATGCACTCCCTTGCCACAAATCCGCTCCTACTCTGCCTCATCGTTATGGTCTATGAGTCACGCCAAGATTTGCCAGAGAAACGCGCTGAAGTTTACAAGCAGTGCATTGAAGCATTACTATTTCGCTGGGATACTAGTCGTGATATTCGCCGTCGCCGAAGATTCAGGACTGAGTATAAGCAACAATTGCTTGCAGAGATTGCTTGGCATTTCCATCTTCAGGGAATGCGCTACTTCCCTGAAGATGAGTTACTAAAGGTCATTGCCGATTTTCTGCCCACGGTGAACCTTTTGACGGAGGAAAGCAGAGCAATACTCAGTGAGATTGAGGAAGAAAACGGCTTGCTGAAAGAGCAAGCGCATGGCTGGCATGGTTTTCTTCACCTTACCTTGCAGGAGTATTTCGTTGCTCAATATCTCAATAGTATGAAAAATGGCCTTGACGAACTCCTCAGACACTGTGGAGACCCGTGGTGGGAGGAAGTCATGATGCTTTATGCAGGTTCTATCTATGATGCAAGTTCTCTCCTGCATGAATTGCTGAGACTGGAGAAGAGACGACGGTTTTGGAAAGATATCTTTCATGCCCCTCTTCTTTGGGCAGGGCAATGTCTTGCCGTTAAACCTAGGCTTGTACAGAAAGGACTACGTGATGAGACTATTACTCGTTTATTTGATTTGTTAATGAAAACCCCCTATTCATTGACACGTGAGCAAGTAATCAAAACGTTAGTGGAAATTGAGGGCAACGATGCTAGAGGAAAAATACTCTTTTTACTTAAAGATAAGCACGACGACAAAGATGTTCGGAGGGCTATAGCAGATGCTCTGGGGCGACTAGGAGAGCAGGCAGTGGTTCCAGAGTTGCTCGCTGTGTTCAAAGATAAGCACGACGACAAAGATGTTCGGGAAACAGTTGCACGTATGCTGATAAAATTGGGGCAGGGAGAAATAGTACTTCCCTATTTTTATCTCATCATAAACTCTGAAGCCTATGACTTTCGGGATTACATAGAATTCAGCAAGTTCTTATGGAATTACGCAGCTATCTGTGCTTTCGTACGATCATTGAAGCCCAACTTTTTAGAGATAGATAACGTTCATCGGTCTCTCTGGGAGGCCAGTCAACGGGAAAAGGTATACATCCTCATGTTTGAATGGAAAGGCATCAAGTTCGTGCGAGTAGTGCGTCAATAGTATTCGGTGAACAGAGATGGAGCTACATCGCATTGCATATGCTAGTGTTTTGGGGCTAGCCGTCACTCTTGGGTAGCAGAATCTTGAATGTTGTGAGCGCATTAGAAAAGTTCGATATCCTCTATCAAGGCCACTTGAACAATGTGTCTTGAAAACTAAGTATTCATGTAGCAATGCACAAGCAAGGTCATGTAGCAACGAGGCAACAAGCACAGCCATGAAAAAGCCTGTAGCAACAAATATAGCAACACCGGAACACAACCAGGATACACGAGACTGTTTGATGGACAAACACAAGAAAGAGGAACTCAACAAAACACGGTGAGAGCCCGTGGAAAACCTGCTCGTTCGTCTCCCCCTTTGGACCCTAAACACCGACCCCAAAAAGTGGAGACCTACTTGTTGTCATGTCGATAATCGAGATCTCTTTTTCTTCTTAAGAGGCAAGTCTGGATTGCGCCATTGCTCTTGTTCAAGCATCAGTTCAATGAAGACATCGGAGATCATTCATCAATACTGGAGATTTTCGGTGCCGTCCCTCATGTTCACCACGTTGATCTTATACCGGAACACTATTTCCGCTCTTCAGTCTGGCCGTAAATTTCTACATTCCCCCCTCATATCTTATATTTTCTCCTGAGGCATACTAATGAGATCTTGTTTTCCTGTTAAAGATGCAGCAAAAAACACAGAGGCGATTACTAGTGAATGCTGGCGAACAAGAATATTTACCCACTTTAGCGGAGAAGCGTGTTCAAGCCTCTCCAAAAAGCAGATAAGTGCCGTGAAAAAAACCTCTAACCCCCATATATGGTACAATGCCTACAACAACCTGACGAGCAAGAAAAAAACAAGAACATTAATTTACCCTGAATTGCGCCCACCAGGAGGAATCATGTCTGATACCACAAACGCAGCACCCGCTACGCCGCAATATAAACATACCAACCGGCTCATCAACGAGACAAGCCCATACTTGCTGCAACACGCGCATAACCCTGTTGATTGGTACGCGTGGGGTGAAGCAGCCCTACAAAGAGCAAAACAGGAGGACAAACCTATCCTGCTCAGCGTCGGCTACTCCGCCTGCCACTGGTGCCACGTCATGGAGCGCGAATCCTTTGAGAACGAAGATATAGCAGCGCTTATGAACCAGCATTTTGTCTCTATTAAGGTAGATCGCGAAGAACGTCCCGACATAGACAACATCTATATGCAGGCAGTACAGACCATGACACAGCAGGG
>Ga0209648_10004249_pt1 | contig 12142 bp, 9 predicted proteins | sample GraSoi2013_115cm_FD_185830 | JGI IMG/M metagenome (GOLD analysis project Ga0209648, IMG submission 185830) | Grasslands soil microbial communities from the Angelo Coastal Reserve, California, USA - Sample 9_17_2013_115cm (SPAdes) (version 2) | ecosystem: Environmental > Terrestrial > Soil >...
CCTGCTGTACGAGATGACGCGCGCCGCCAACTTCCTCTCCTACAACCAGGCCCAGGAAACCGACGTCCCTACCTACCCTCCACCGGCGATCGCGCGGCACATTCTCTCACAAGGCTCATGGAACTTCCCGCCGCTACGAGGTGTGACAGAAGTCCCTGTGATCCGCGAGGATGGATCCATTTTAGACCACCCCGGGTACGATCCGCAGACGCGCTTGATCTATTTGCCTCACCCCGACCTGGTGCTTCCTCCCATTCCGCAGAATCCAACTAGGCAGGAGTGCGAGGCGGCACGAGACTATGCCTGGAGTTACCTTGCAGAGTTCCCGTATGAAACACGCTCAGACGCTGCCAATGCCTTTGCACTTTTGCTGACCACCATCACGCGATCGCTCTACGGAGCGACCCCATTGGCCGTTATTGATTCGACCAAGCAGGGGAGCGGAAAAGGACTGCTCACCAAGCTGGTTGCCTATATCGCACAAGGGCGGTCGGCCGCGTCAACCATCCCCCCAAGCGACGAAAACGAGTGGAGAAAGACCCTGACGGCGCAATTGCTGGAGGGGAATATGCTCATCTCACTCGACAATGTGGAGGGGCTCCTCTACTCCGCAGCCCTGGCCTCATTTTTGACCAGTGACACCTGGAATGCGCGCTTGCTCGGCACCATGCAGAGTCCAGAACTGGCGCAGCGCGTCATGATGATAGCGAATGGCAATAATATCCAGTTAGGGGGAGATATCCCCCGGCGAAGCTACCGCATTCGAATGGATGCAGGGGTGTCACAGCCCTGGATGCGTACAGGTTTTACCTATTCGCCGCTGTTAAAATATGTGCGAGAGAATCGCGGGAAGATCATCGCAGCCTTGTTGACAATGGTGCGTGCCTGGTTTGCTGCCGGCCAACCAGCGCCTACGACGCCTCTCCCCTCCCTGGCTGACTTCGGTGCGTGGGTCGAAGTCATCGGCGGCGTGCTGGCCTACGCAGGCGTTGACGGCTTTCTCGACAACCTGACGCAGCTCTACGAAGAGATTGACGTGGAAGGCCCGCAGTGGACCGGTTTTCTTGAGATGTGGCTGCTCAAGCTCGGAAGGAAGGACTACACCACCGCGGCACTTATCGATGCCCTCAAGCAAGACAAGGACCTTCAGGCGGCACTACCAGAGCCGCTGGCCGGACTGCCACTTGGCGACGACAAGGAGGCCAAAGCCTTCTCCATCCGACTTGGCCGCGCACTGCGCAAACGCAAGGGGACGCCCTACGGGCCGGACAATGTGCACCTCTTGATGAAGGAAGACAAGCACTCGAAGCAGAAGCTGTGGAGCGTGACCGACAGGCCGGTGACAGTATCCAAACCCTCCCACCTGGATTGGAGCCGGCCACATACGTCCTCACCCGGAGCAGGCGAAGGCGCCGCAGAAGCAGAAGATGAGGGCACCACGGCGCGACCTTCGGCACCAGTACCGGCAAGCGAGGATGAGAGGCGCATACCTCCCCCTACGCACCTTCCAGAAGCATGTGAAGCTCCCCAGTGTGAGCAGAGACCCGAGGGAGACGACGGCTTGACGTACGACACGTATGGACATGCCTGGTGCTGCCGGCATGCGAACCGCATGCATGTCTTAGAGCGCGGGGGAAGCCTCCAGACCCCATTCCCCCTGCTCTTCTATGCACAGGGCAGCCGCATGCTTGAGAAAGGTCAGCCGTCCTGGGAAGAGTTCGTGCTGACAGCACCGGACGGCGCAATCGTCGAGATTCTGCATAGCATCGAGAACTGTCAGCTGCGCGAGGGATTCCTGAAGCGGCAGGCCAAGGAAGACACGACATAACCCTCCAGGACGGCCAGGCACCCCAGACACACAGCAAAGACCACTGCTAGAGACCGTATCACATCATAACTTACGCCAGTGGGCACAGAAAGCTGGCAAACCGCTATGCGTGAAACAGGCCCTTTTGTGCTCAAAGGTTTGCCATTGGGCAGTACCCATCTGCGTGAAGTATGTTGTGATACGGTCTCCAACTGTTGGCGCTCACCTATTCCCCCTGTTTCCACAAACCCCCCAGGAATCTCCATCCTTCTTGTAGAAAAACGGGCTGGCCAGCCGACATTGCCCTCGCGAGTTCGCGGCAACAGCGTGAAAATCAAGCGCAGGAATCTCTTCCACGAGCAAAGATTCAGCAACCCCTAGCTACTGTGCGGGTAGTGCGGGTAGTTGCGGGTAGTTATCTAATCAGAAGATAAATTCAGCCCGATTTTTTGCATGCAAGGGAAAGGGAGAAAAAAGAATCGTTTTTTCTTCAAGCTAGCATCATAGACCACCCGCGACTACCCGCACTACCCGCAGCCTGTGACCACGTTCGCACGTGCGAGCGTGCCTGGTTATCTGCCTTCCCTCGACGTGGTACAATTGTTCAGAGAGGGAGATCGCTTGTAGAGTGCTCTTATTGCGCAAGCGGACGTCTGCGCAATAGAGGGGAGGCAAATACCCCTTTATGCTGTATGCGCGTGGCCACATCTCCTGGTGCTACCTGAAGGTGATCCAGGCAGGCCTGGCCACGCATCCCTTCTATTCGATCGGCGAGAAGGCCATCGTCATTTTCACCAAAGCCTTTGACAACCCCGGTACCGGCATCGCGATTGCGGCCTGCCACCTGGCAACCGAGGTCACGGACCGGTTTCGGCTGGATCCGCGCAATACAGTCTACATCGAGCACACGCCACCGGAGGAACAGTGGCCATTTTTTATTGACCCAGACGAGGCTGGTGACGAGGAGGGACTATTCTCCCTTGGGCGGCGCCTGTCCTCACTTTTTGGCCCAGGCGAGGAAAAGTACGAGCAGATCTTCTTCGAGCAGTGGTCCGAATCATCCGACTACGACGAGCCGCGCTACCAGGCGTATGCCCCGTACTGGATGCCGATGACCCCCATTGAGGTCGCCCGCCACATGCAGGAGCTTGAGCTGTCGGAGACGTGACGAGCGATTCCCACTTTTTGTTTGCTGCTGTTGGCAGCAAGTTGTTTTGCAGAAACGTCTGTTTCAGGGGAAGGAACGGACTCTCAGTAGTAACGCTACCTTTTGCCATTCGGTACCTATGCACTGTGGAACCCGCGCTACAGGCGTCGTCTCGTACTGTGCCGCTTCCGGTGAAAAGTGCCAAGCAAGTAGGAAAATGGGAGAACTTCATGCCTCTCTTGTGAACATATGCGGTTGCTCGGTAGAGAGCATATCCGCGTAGAGTTCGCGCATGCGCTTTCTTGCTCTGGAGACTTTGACTTTCACCGCGCCTACCGATTTGTTCGTCTCACCCGCGATCTGCTCGTACCTGGTTTCTTCCGGGCTGCTCCCATCTTTGGGAAGATAGACCCGCTCGATAATGGCTCTATCTGTGGCGGGGAGCTTCTGAAGGAGCATGCGGGTAGTTTTGCGTGCCTCTCTTTCCGCTTCTCTGCGCTCATAGATATATGCAGGGTCAATGTAGTCTTCTGATCGGATAATGATGAGTTGCTGGTCTTCGTCGAGTAGGTCATTATGTATGGTTTCTTCCCCCAAGAGTCCGATGGTGATCTCCAGGTGATCTTCTCCTGCTACGAGGCAATTGATGGCCTTATTGCGAGTAATGGTGTAAAGCCAGGCCCGTAGGTGGAGCTTTGCGAACCATTCATGGTTTAGCTCGTGGGTTCTCAGGAAGCGATAGGCGCTAAGAAGCCCTTCTTGAACAACATCCTCCATGAGGTGTACGAGAGGCGATCCGCAGAGGACGCCAAAGGCGAGAGAGCGAAGATGAGGATAGTAGATTTCCGCGATTCGACCAAAGGCTGCGTCTAGGTCATTCTCCATCCAGTCTATGAGTCGTCGGTCCCATATATCGCGCTCGTCTTGCCTGTGCGAGTTTTTCTTGTTTGTCATGACCTTTTCGCCCTCTCTACTTTCTCTTCCTGCTCCGCTGGTGCAAACGGCGGCCCTGGCTCCTCTCAGGTTTCGGTGAGCGTATGGCGTGAATGATACTGATAATCGTTCTTCCCATGTCGGGAAAAAGCGCGCACAATACAAGAGTGACGATAACGATTACTGTCACACAGATGATGGATAAGAATAGCACAGGTGGGGGAACTGCGTCTAGCAGTTGGACAGAAGTGTTCATTGGTTTCAATTCTCCCTTGTACGGTTTTAAGCGAAGCAAGGAGGCCGGAGCTTCCGGTTTTCGTCCCTGCTTTGCTTCTCCCAATGGGATGGGAGGCGAACGGAGAATTGGAAACACACAAAAACCCTATACAGAAAGTAATCATCTCTATAAAAAGAAAGTATCCAGACAGAAAAAGGTTACATCTCTCTGTTCAGCTAAATTGCTAGGTGAGAAGCAAGCAACTTGACGGTAATGGTAGAATTGGAGTAGGAGTTCTAATCTTCCGCGTAGGTCTTCCTCGTAGTGCGCCAGAGTAGGGTGTAGAAAAACGCGCGTTTTTGTACCGCGCCTATACGCATGGAGGCCAGTAGCGAATGTCTGCGGTTTCTGCTAAGGAACCTGTCCATCATCTGACACCACGCGATCTCATCTGTTTGACCTGGATTGCCATGCAGTACGCGATCCGCCTGGATCAACTGCAACGCCTTCTCTTTCGCCACACCCCGGAAGCTGACCGTTACAAGCTCAAGCCTGGCTCAGATCGTCTCTCCCTGGATCGCACCTACGAAGTGATCGCGAAGTGGCTGGCACTTGGCTACATCGAAAAAGGGGGCATTCTGCACCACGACAAACTCTGGATATGGGTGTCGCGTGAGGGCATGCGTCTCTGTCAGCTCCCCTTCTCCTACAGCGGCAAGCCGGCACCAAGTCGGGTGCCGCATCTTTTTTTTATCAACCAGGTCAGGCTCGCTGTTGAGGAGAAACGGCCCGATGATCTCTGGACATCCGAGCGGCAGATCCGCAAAGACGCCGGCGCGCCGACGAAGGGCGAGAGTCAGCCTCACTTGCCTGATGCGATCCTGACCAACATGAGCAAAGGCAAGGTCACCGCGCTGGAGATTGAAAAGACCTCCAAAACAGAGAGCGAGTTGCTGGATGACCTGCGCGAGCTGGCCGTCTCGTATAAATCGGTCTGGTACTTTGCCACCTCGGCGACCCTGCGCCAGCTTGAAGCCAAACTGGCTGATTTCACCGAAGAGATGCGTAAGCCGTTTCGGCTCTATCCCCTCGTGGAGTATGGCAATGAGTATGGAATCTCGTGAGTATCGGGGCAGTTCCTCGAGTAGCTCAGGGGTCGGCAACGATCCGTTCTGGCTCCTCATGACTGCGATCCTGATCCTGGCCCTCGTGCTGGTGGGCCTGCCGGCCATCGTGGGTGGGTTCATCGGCCAACGCTACACCTATCGGTCGCTTGCCAGATTCGGCTGGCGGTGGAGCGCGGCGATCTGGCTGGTGGGAGCTTTGGTTTCGATGCTGCTGCTCTATTCCCTTTTCCAGCATGGCCTGGTGCCGATGATGCAGCACGAGGTGAGCGACTATATCCAGAGCGCCAAGCACTATCAACTCGATCTGTTCCGTTGGCCCCTGGGGCGGCTGTGGTCGGAGACCTGGCCGCTGTGGCTGCGCACGCTGGTTGGCCTACCCCTGTGGGGCCTCTGGTTCGAGACCTCGACCAACGCGCGGCGGAGTCATGCGGGCCAGCTCCTGGTGCAGGGTGAGCGGGAGCGGGAACGGCGCATTGCCCGCGGGAAGCTGCGCGCCCGCAAGCGCACGCTGCGCCCGGAGCGCCTGCCCGACGAAGTCGACGGCGAGATGGTGATGGGCGTCCCCATTGAAGGCGACGAGGAACAGGAGTGAACGCACATGGGAGATCTGGCCTGGACACGCAAGAAGCACAAGTACTTTGTGTACCCGCAAAAGGCCCTGCGCTATAGTGCGGTGGCGCTCGGATCGTCGGGGTCCGGCAAGAGCGAGATGCTGCGCCGGGCTGCCTACGGCGCGTATAAGGCGTATCGCCGCCAGGTGATCCACGTCGATGTCAAAGGCAACAAGAAACGAGATGACGAGGAGAGCGAGGACAACGCCGCGCGTTTTGTGGCGGCGATGCGCGCAGCTGGGGCACAGACGATCAAGGTGTTCCCAGCGCTGTATTACAACGGCTGGCAGGGCAGCTCGGTAGAACTCAAGAACCGACTGCTGTCAGTGATTGACTACAGCGAGTCAGCCTATTACGGCGATGTGGCAGCCAACGCCCTTGACCTGGCGCTCTCGGCGCAGCCGACGCCACGCAGCAGCCGGCACTTTCTGGCCAACCTCCAATTCGAGCGGCTGAAACAACTTCACAAGGGGGATCCCTTTCAGTACCACCGCGTCTTGAGCCTGAATCAAAAGCTGCTCAAGGAAGTAGAGATGCGCTACCAGGTCTTTTTCGCCGCCATGGCCGGGACGCTCGACGGCACGCTGGACTATGCCGATGCTGATGCCGTGTACCTGCGCGTGCGTGGCTTTGTGTTACGCGATGAGGCCCCGAGGCTTGGCCGCTTCCTGGTCTCTGATTTCATGCACTACATTGCGGAGAGACGCCGCCAGGGCGTTCAGACCCTTTTAATTATCGATGAGTTTAACGCTTTGCGCATGAGAGAAGAGACCAGCATCCTCTTTGAACAGGTGCGCGATTTCGGCGGGAGTGTGATTATCAGCAGCCAGGGCTATGCGGGCCTGGGACCGCGCGAGTACGCGGATCGCATCCTGGACGCCTGTTCAACCTACATCCTGCACGCCTGTAGCGATCCAGGCCAGGTGAGCAAGCGCGCCGGCAAGCGCTGGAAGATCGAGACCTCGTATACCGAGGATGAGGAGGGCAATTCCCGCCCGCACCATCGGCTGCGCTATGACTGGCGCGTGCCGGAGACCGCCGTGATGCAACAGGAGGAGGGTCAGGCATTTTGGATCTATAAGGGGCGTGCCCAGCAGATCCAGACCGCGCAGGTCCCGCTCACGCTGGCGCAGGTCAACGAGGGGTGGAGCGAGATCCGCCGCCAGGAAGAGGAGCAGCGTGAGCTGCTTGAGCAGGAGGTCCGCCGCCAACAGGAACAGCGAGCGCAGCAGGCGAAGACCCAGCAGAGCCAGGCGCAACAGAAGGCGACAAAGCCATCGACACGGCCCGCGAACGCTTCGCCATCCGGCAAAACGGAAACCCAGGGCCAGGCGAAGACACAACCGAGGCCCGCGCCAGCCTCATCGAACACAAAGGTGTCGCCACCGGTTCCTCCCGAGCCACCACAGTCGCCACCAGCCCCCGCGCCAGGCCTGGATGACGACGAACCAGACGAACTCTAACAGGGCTTCACCTGTCAAGCAGCTACGCTTCTAGCAGGCGCATCTGGCTAGAAGGAACGGCGAAGGAGAAAGGAACGCTATGCCCAGGCGCTATGCAGTCATCGAACGATTCTTAGGGTCAGAACCTGGTTCCTATCTTCTTATTCACCTGGAGATGAGCCATGCGCACTTTGGGATGTGGCTCAATGCCAGTGACGATGACCCGACACGGCAAATCGTTGCGACCAGGCACCTCTGGTCACCCACAGAGATTCATATCGCGGCAGGCTACCTGACAAGCGATCCGAAACAGATGGATAGGCGCTCAGAGCAAGTTATTCACTGTGAGACAGCGGAACAGGGAATGGACGAATTTATCCAGCTGTTTGAATACTGCCTGGCACTAGGTCTGAGTGAGCGTCATCTACGGGGGCAGAATCTCATCCTGGATTACTTCCGGCAGAGGCCCAGATGAGTGAGTTCGTGTTTGTTTTCCTTTGCTTACTCCCTGGCTTACTCTTTCTCTAATGGATACCGAGTCGCTTTCGGTACCGAAAACGGTACCCTATACTGCCTGATGTTACTTCTCATGCTGCCCCGCTTGTGGTAGTTGTGGCTGGGAAAATGCCAAGCAATGGAAGAGAGAAAGGCCTCGGTGTGGAGTCCCTGTTCTACGAAGACAATCAGGAAGAATGTGCTTCATATCCCAGATGTAGGCAGCAATCTGTCGTCAATTGTCAGAATGATTACATCTGCTTCGTAATACTAACATACTTGCTCAGAGGATCCGATACATATGCCGGCTGTCACTCTTTGCGGGAAAATCAAGTAAAAGAGGCGCTACGACAGACGCAACTGGCTTCTAGAGCCAGTCCACCTCTTTGTTTTTCCGCAAGTCGATAGTGCCAATATATGTACCCTCTCAAATGAGCAAGTGTGCTTATTGAGGAAGGCTCATTCTTTGGATGAGATAGTGTCCAAGGTAGCGTGTATAATGGGGGCAGGCATTTGTCTCCACAAAGCGTGGTGGAAGGAGGACACACCTATGCAAATTCGTACCATTGGCAAGCCGTCAATTGACACTGTGCTCTCGCAAATAGTGGAACGTTACGAGGCGCAATTTCCAGGGCGTATACGGGCCTGCTATCTGACAGGCAGCTATGCAGAAGGCAACGCGGTTGAGTGGAGCGATATTGATGTGTATGTTCTCTTTAAAGACGCGTTTGTTTCGGAGGAGGAGGCTGCCCAGGCAGAACAACTGGAGCTTTCCTGCGCTTCCCTGACTCCTCTGCGCCTGGATCTCCATGCCGGGAGCGAGCAGTCTCAGGACAGCCTGCCTAGCTTTGACAGCCTGCCTGGCTTTCTGAGAGCGGCAGTCAAGAATACGAGTGTGCTCCTGTATGGCGAAGATACCAGGGAGCACATGAGCCTGCCTGGGAGGGAGGAATATACGCGAGATGCGACTGAAATAGCGCTGAAATTTCTCCTCTGGCTGCGCCAGGTAGAGAACCTCACCTATCCACTTGCCTATCCTGATCCTGACGGAGCGTTTTTCGGCTACGACCAACTCCAGTTTTTGTCGTCTGATCGAGCCTCAGCTCGCCAGGGCATCCGCTTGCTGGTGGAGTCCGCCTGCCGCGTTGGGACCGCGCTGCTCGCCTTCAAAACGGATTGCTCTGTCTCGACAAAAAGGGAGAGCGTGCAGACCTACCGCGAACTGATCAACGACGAGTGGGCCTCTTTCCTGGAGGCCATGTTTGAGAAAGGCAAATTGCGCTGGGGCTATAACCTGCCAGAGAACGAAGAGGAACGCGCTGAACTGCGGATGTTATGTGAACGCATGCTCCCTTTTGAAAATCATTATCTTCGTGCCCATCACGCCTATCTGCTTGCCCAACTAGGCTCCAACAACGAGGCAGCCAGGCAATTTGCTTTGCAGGGATTGAAGCAGCTAATGTACCCTGACGAAGCCGGAGACAAGCTTTATTGAAGCCAACGTCTTCATCTGTCGGGTCGAAAAACGGTGCATATCTGAGGAAGGCCCAGGATACGTGCAAAAATCTATCGCTACGAGTGATTTTTGCACGTATCCTGGGCCTTCCTCTTATTCCCGGTCTGAGACGGCTGCGGCAACCTTTTCCAGGTTGGTGCTGACAGAAAGACGGGATAAAGGCTCGCCTGACGGGGGTAAAGACCATGAAACAAGGTCAGTCCTTGAGTCGCGTGGTTGACGCATAACTTCGCCCGTTTCGACTCCTGACGCATAAAAGCCCGTTTCGGCGAAGTTATGGTATTAATGACAAAACCATCTGTTCGCAAACATAAGCTGAACAGGGAGTGAGCCTTTTGCAGAAGTGCACATCTAGAATGACATAAACTCAGCTATTTTCGTCATGCGAAAGATGCCCAGTGATGGCAGTCTGTGAGCAGCTTCGTACTCATTCTGGCACCAATTGACGCAACCCGATTACGTCTCATTCTACTTGTGCAAACATCAAAAAGGCAAACTCCCTGCTTGACTCCCTGGGGAAGGCGTAGCTATCCCACTCTATATCTGTACAAGAGGCGGTGGCCTGACGCCCTGCTGATATGTGGAGGCAAGAGTAGAATGAGAAGAGAGATTTCTCTCGGAATGTAGAAAGAGGAGTGTGTATGTGCTGTTAACCTAAGCGAAAGGGGCGCCCCCTTCGCTTAGGTTAACAGCCATCTCGACCAGCGTGTGGTTGACAGGTATGTTACCGACGGTTTGTTCTTAACAAGAATGCGTCTATGAGTTCTTCAGGTATTCAGCTCAATCTTTTGGCACTCCGCTGTAGCGCTGGTTTGTTGACTCCGGATTTTGCCATACTTTAAGCTCATCACAGAGTAACGAACTGAGCTTATATTGCTCAGGATGTTCATTTGCGATCGGGCGTGATTCCCCGAGTCAACAAACCAGCGGTAGTGTTCTCAAGCAGAGGGCACATCTTGCAACCAAAAAGAACTCGGCAGCAGTTTACTACCGAATTCCTTGTCTCCATATGAAGAGAGCTACCGAGGTACCTAGCTGGCCTGTCCCATCGGAGGGACAACGCCAAGCTGTTGCAGCAGACCTAGCATGTCCATGTTTGCCCAGTTTTCGACGATCTTGCCGTTTGCAAAGTGATTGATGCCGATGCCTGTCACCGTCGCCTGCTTGCCTGTTGGTGGAACGCCCATCAAGTCACCCTTGTGGGTGCCACTCACGATCCAACGAGTGACCACTGTGTCCCCTTCGGCCACTTGGTCTTCAATGGTGAAATGCAGGTCGGGGACGGACGCGATGTTCATCAAGGTGAACTGTTTGAAGGCTTCTACACCCTCTATCGTGGTTGAGCCAAGGTGATACACGAAGTTAGGGGCATACAGCTCATCGAAGAGTGCCAGGTTCCTCTGATTAAAGCCTTCCTCAAGCAGACGGCGAACAATCGCCTTGTTCTCTTCAGTTGACATAAAAGAGACTCCTTTCTAGGATACGTGCAAACGCGAAACTGAGAGAGATAACAGGAGTTGTCAGAAAAACAATACGATGCCCGAAAAGAGAGGTTGCCATCAGCTAGTATATACCCAAAACACTTCCAGTGCAACAAGTGTACTGTCCTTCATTTCACATGAGTTTGTTTGCGGGCAGCACTGCATCCCTGTAGGCATGCTTGAGAACATGAGGGCGTAGTGCGAAGCAAAAGTCAGTGCGGGGAAAACGTAGTCTTTGCCACTTCGATATGTATATATCTATGACGTATTGCGTGCGAGAACACACCAAAAAGTCGAGATAATAATACTTATGCGTCAACTCACAAGCATTGCTGATAGACGCCATGCGCCGCGGGAGCCTGGTCATCAAAGAACTGCCCGGCAATCTTTTCGACAACGTTTTCAAGGATGTAGCAGCAGGCACGATTATGGCCGTCTCCACCTGGGAATCTCAGGAAGCGCTCCAAGCGGCTATGCCCGCTTTTAGAGAAGCACTGAAAGACATTCCCTTTGATGAGTGGGAAGCCCGTCCCCGTGAGCTCCATAGGCTCAACTCAGTGATCGAGTAGCCTTCAAACGTTCCTTGTGACTCATCGAGATGTGGGATTGAAGCGAGAACAAGTAGCCGGCAACGCCCAGGATATGAGGCAGCAAGCCGTCCATGTTCTCAGCATCGAAAAGAGCAAAAAGAGAACCGTGCGCAAGAGCCATGTTTGAGGAAAACGGTCTCGCCAGAATATGAGACGGAGGCGATTTTCTCACAATCAAGACGAGTCCCGTCAGTAGCTGCCTGGCTGGTTTCTACGCTTGTAGCATATCTATCGTCTTAATGGATATGCTCTTAGCATGGCGCTAGCTGCGCTTCCATCTGCTTGATTGCGCTTATGTGCAGACATTTTGCATGACCCGAACATATTGCGTAATAGTGCCTTGCGGTGTACCGCCATCCTATGAGAGGAGACAATGGCTCCAAACGGTTGCCCCCAATGGCATATAGGCATGACTGAGTAATTGTTCTCTGTCGATTTCAGCCTCGTCATAGCTTGCGAATACTGCTATAGCTATGCTGGACCCGGACCCTTGATCGGTCCATATCAATGCCTTCCCCTCTGGGCACTATGTCCTTGAAGAGTTTCCTCCAGAGCCATATACAGCGTTTCAGGCCACTCGTCGTCTCTGCCGATCTCGGATAGGACGCTAAATTGTTCGCATCCTGAAGAGCAGGCGACGACCATCTGGCACCTGTTCATCCACTTCTCTGGCGCTTTTGCCATCAGACTCCTGATGCGACTCACACCCTCTTACTCGTCAGGAACGTCGAAGCGCTCCTGGTAGAAACGCAGGGCCTGGCGTCGCTCACGCGGAT
>Ga0209648_10004250_pt1 | contig 12139 bp, 11 predicted proteins | sample GraSoi2013_115cm_FD_185830 | JGI IMG/M metagenome (GOLD analysis project Ga0209648, IMG submission 185830) | Grasslands soil microbial communities from the Angelo Coastal Reserve, California, USA - Sample 9_17_2013_115cm (SPAdes) (version 2) | ecosystem: Environmental > Terrestrial > Soil >...
GCGGCTGTTGCCACAACGAGAGTCGCAGCTAAGACCGCGGCTATGACATACGTCCTCTTTTGCATTCCTCGTTCTCCTTGAGTGATGCCTAAAGGAGAGTGGACAATAAGGCTATTAAGTATTTTGTCCGAGTTATTAACTTTGGCTAGTCCCGCTTCATATTCAATATTGAACTGCGACAGCCAATCTTCATAACTCGACCAAATCGACGGCGAAGTTCGACAAAAGAACTTCGAACCGTAAATCTGTTATTAACAATTGGCTACAACATTTATAACCATTGTTAACTATACTACTAGCCATCGAAAATGGCCATTGTCAGCTTATCCTTTCCGGATCAAATGATAAAGGATATGGATCAGATTCAAAAGTCAGGAGGATTTGCGGGTCGATCGGAACTTGTCAGAGCGGCGATTAGGCTGTTGCTCGAGGACTCCAAGGAGAAAAACGCGCTCTCTGGACACATGAATGCCATCATAGTCGTAACTCACGACGAGTCCAACGAAGCGCCCATTACCAAGCTCAAGCACGAATTCGATGACATTGTAAAGACTCACATTCACAACAAGATCAGCCAAACCAACTGCGTCGAACTCTTCCTGCTGGAGGGCGATGCAAAGAAGGTGGGGTCGATGGCTCACGAATTCCAGAAAGAGGACAAGCTGAAGAGCGTTAAGCTCGTCGCGATCGACTAAATACTGACCTTTCGACCTGCACTTTATGCGTCGGAACCTTTAGGATCCAGCTTACGTGCTGCCAGGCTGTTAAGTTCGTCAAAGTTGATCGCCCCGTCAACAAGGTTCTGATATGTTCCTTGTTCCAAGACTTCCTTCGCTGCTCGCTTCAAGAGACCCATTGTAGCATAGGACGCGCTTGGACCAAAGCTCACACGAGCAACTCCAAGCCTCTCCAGCTCGCTGATGGGAGGCAACCCTTTCCTTACCATGACATTGATAGGAAAGTCAAGCTCTTTCACAAATCGCCCGATGGAGCCCGCTTCAGTCAGACCCATAGGATAGACACAATCTGCTCCTGCATCTCTGTAGGCAGTGGCTCGACGAACCGCTTCCGCGAATTTCGCCTCTTCGTCGCCTGTTCCAAATCTTAGTGCGTCTGTCCGGGCGTTGATTACGACTGGGACTCGTACGGTATCGCCTAGTTTTCTGATCGCTTTGACATTTTCAACTTGTCTATCGACGGGGTAGAGCTTCTTCGTTGCGTGCGCAAAGTCTTCGATGTTAACACCAATCCCCCCTGCCTTCAGAACGGCTTTGACCGTAGTCAGAACCTCCTTCGTAGTCTTACCGAATCCAGCCACAATGTCGACCGAGAGCGGAACCGACAAGACTCTGGCGATTCTTTGAACAGCCAAAAGGAATTCGTCCCTCCCAATCACCTCGCCATCCGGGTAGCCGAGAGACACCGTGAGCCCCGCACTAGACGTCGCAACTGCGGGGAACCCTTCGTTTTCGAATACGCGTGCGCTTGGGACGTCCCACGCGTTCGGAAGAATCAATATTCTCTTGCCACCGTGGAGTTCGCGGAAGTCTTGGGCCTTATCCTTCTGGGACCGCAACGTAGATCCGACGAACTGCTAGGCACGTTCCGTTCTATCTATCTTCTTTTGGGTCAAGAATTCGCTAAGATCTCCTCGAGCTTGGTCGTCAAATTCCGTCTCCAGCATATCATCCGGGGGACCTAGCGGCTTGCCAATCTTCCCGGTCTTCAAGTCGGCGACCAGGTGAGCAAACTCATGCCCTAGAGTCAGTAACGGATCGCGTGCTGCTCTAAAGACTGTGATAAGGAACTCGGCATGACCGCCTTTCTCGCGGTATGAGAGCAACCCGTCATAGTAACCGGGCCTACTTCCTCTTACGGGTGGAGGAGGCTTTGAACTGTATTCGATGAATAGGTGGTTCCTATCCACACCATATTTCCCACACAAGAATTCTAGGAAACCCATCAAACCTTCTGGGTAACGTGTCTCCATCATTCTCAAATCCTAGCTTGTTGGTTCACGAATGAGTCCGCGCATCCGCGCATCTCTAGATGAGAGAGCCTTATGAAACAGGCGCTCAAAGCTGCGTTTGAATGATAGAATTTGATTTCTTGGGAGGACGCGTACAAAGCCAGACCGCCGTGGGATATCGGCCGTCCTCAACCTGCATTTGTAGAGCTTGTTCGCGCTGGCGAACTCAACGTGGGCGGCGTGCTCGATGTCGGCTGTGGGACCGGCGAGAACGCACTTTACCTCGCCGAGGAAGGATTCTCCGTTGTCGGAGTCGACCTGGCGACCCGAGCAATCGATGAAGCGAAAGCCAAAGCAACAGAGAGGAAGTTGAAAGTTGACTTCCGTCTTTCAAACGCGCTCTCACTGGATTTTGAGAGCCGTTATTTCGATAACGCTATTGATTCTGGACTATTCCATACCTTCAATGACAATGAGAGACTCGTATTCGCACATGAAATGGCTCGAGTCTTAACGATGAATGGAAGATACTTCATGCTCTGCTTCAGCGACAAAGAGCCTACCAACTGGGGTGGGCCTCGAAGGATTACCAAGGCAGAAATCGAGGCAACATTCTCTCCACTCTTCAAAGTCAACTACATTAGGGACGCGTTCTTTGCCACGCGAATTCACAACAATGGCGGGAGAGCTTATCTGACCTCGGCAACAAGAAAGTCTACTTGACTCCTCGTAGCCGTTCCCGTGAAGAATCTTCCTTGGTAGAGTCTTACTCGTCTTTTTCTTTCCGAACCTGATCTTTCACAGATTGGAAGAATTCTGAACTCTCTATCCGGCCAGCTTCCGAATGGACTGCCTCTAGGTCGATCTTCAGCCTGGCGTGTGTCACTCTATGTCTCTTGAATACCAAGAAGAATGCGATGAGCAATCCTGCGATTATCGCTGCTATGATTCCGAAGTAGTAGAGTGAAAAGCTGGCCGGCGGAGTGTTTTGGATAGTAATTGCCCTCGTGGCCGTACCGCTGTTTGCTACCCACAATCCCAATGTAGTGTCAAAGACCATCGGGACAGAATCATTGATTGCTGGTGTCCCACTGTAGAGCAAGTATGCTCTCACCGTCCCGGATTGGAGAGTTGTTCCGTCGGGATATTCTACGGTTGCGTTGAACTTGAGCTGTTGGCCCACAGCGATGTTGGTATTAGTCGTAACATCTATGGTTAGAGCCGCGGGGGTTAATTGTGGCGTGTTCATTATGGTGGTTCCCGGGCCAGCGTTCCCGTAGGCGTCGCTGCAAGCGCGCGTTCCCAGAGTAACCGTCCATATTCCGGTCTGATTAATTATCGAAGTGGTATAGCTCGCGTTGAACGTCTGGGAAATGCTATCGTATGTAGCCGTGAGGGTTACTCGAGTGCCACTGGGTGATGATAGAGCTAGAAGGCCGACACCAGTCGAAGGCAGCGAACCATCAGGATAGATCGGCTGAAAGGAGAACCGCATCGTTTCGGTCCTCTGATAAATCGGTTTGAAGACCGTTATTGTGCCAACAGACATGGTCGCAGCGTTTACAGCGAAATGCTGGACATCGGGCGGATTTTTGAAAGTGCTGGTGCCGGAAACAGTTACAACATAGGTGTCTATGGTCGCGTTCACCGGTATCTTCCAACTAGCAGTCACGATCCCTCCCGGCGAGGCTGACATGGTTTGCGAGAAAACAAGAGTCGAGGTTGTCTGTGTCCGAATGCTTACGCTGACACTCTCTGAGGCGTTATACCCACTAGCCTGAACGGACACCGTTTGAGTTCTCTCATGTTCAGAGCTGTCAAGGATATTGATGAAGAAAGAACTAGTTGCTGCGTTTGGTTGCGCGACAGGACTCACTACGTCGACGGAAGCTCCGTATTGGCCGAGCAGTGAATCAGATCCCGAAAACGCCGCGCTCGGAAAAGCGACCGATTTAGTAAATTGAGATTGGCCGATTAGAGTCGTATAGTTCTCCAGGGGTGACTGAAATATCACGCTCGCAGGAGTCTTCACGAGGAATCTGAACTGATACGAGGTTCCACCGCTTGCGCTAGTAACCGTCAGAACTAGGTTGACCATATTGCCTTCTTGATTAGACGCAGGAACTTCGGTCAGGGAATAATAACCGCCACCGGGCGTCGGGCAGCAAGCGCTGACTCTCGGAAACAAATCGATAGATAAGACAGGAGTCAACGTCACGAGGAAGAGCAGCAGGACAAAGCGGGTTACACTCCGGTTTTTCGTGACGTGGATCCCCTAGAGATAGAACGATAGTTCACGTCTTTCGAATGCGAGACTAAAGCCCCTCGTAACTTCTAGCCATGCATCGAAGTATCGAGCATTATCTAGAATCGGTCTTCCGGGTCGTCTGAGAAGGTTTCCAGTAGGCTTCTTCGCTCGACCACGAGCGATGTCCAGAGTGGTCTACATGCTCCACAGTGTCTATTCACGCAGGATCCTCACCAAGATTGTGGCTATGTCTTGCATGCGATAACGGAAGTTAGAACCGTGCTCGTGCAGACTAATCTTCGAAAGAGGTGAGGAGTCGGTGTCTGATAGCCTCGGATTGCCCCTTCCATCTACGGACTGAGCCAGAAGTAGAAAGCGTGCGTACAACGACGTCTTGTACAGCCTTCAAAAATCTTGATTTATATTTACTGAGAGGGTAGGGCCCTGTGGGAAAACTAATGAAAGCAAAAATCGTTGCTCTGCTCGCGATCGCGTTGATCGCTGCATTATCGCCCGCAGTCATATCATTGGCTGCCGCTGCAAAGCCAGCCGCCCACACAGACCATCCAGAAGGCCCACCGGGAACCGTACCCCCATGCGACTTTGACCATCCGACCTCGCTTCCACCTACTGCCTCACCCAACGCTACCGCAGCGCATAACGAGCGCGTAACACACTGCCTAGCCGTCGCCGCAGCATAAGCATCGCAGAAGAACGCGCACTCGCTTTCCTAACCCCCCTCTTTTTTTGGCACCTTCAATCAGAGTAGTCAAGTGGACGGGCCGCTTGATCAGGTAACGAACCATTATCCAATAAGGCTGCGAGTTGTGGAAGGGTCCCACCGCGAATTATCAATGACGACGTGGAAGCAAGAAACTAGTAGAACTTTAATGATACCGAGAATATCTGAGGTCCGACTCAGAAATGACAGAAGAATTCGTAAGAGTAGCCTCAACCTCGGAGATTCCGCCGGATGAAATGAAGCTGGTGCAGTACAAAGGCCAACCAGTCTGCCTCGCATACTCGAAGGGCAAATACTACGCTGTCCGAAACACTTGCACGCACCTCGGGGGACCACTGGCCCAAGGCAAACTAGAAGACGGGGTGGTCGAGTGTCCGTGGCACGGGTCCCGGTTCGACCTCGCGACAGGAGAAGTAAAGAGAGGGCCGGCCAGAACTCCAGAAACCGTCTACGAGGTCAAGCTGGAGGGCACAACACTTCTCGTCCGCCCCAAATAGCCACCTGTCCCCTTATCTCTTGGCCCTCCCTATGATTCGTTGTCCAACTTGTGGAAATGATCTCGTCTATTCTCCGATTCCCCCACTGTTCCTCTGTCTAGAGAGAATGACTGGAGACAGAATCACGATCAACATCAAGTGCAGACCATGGATTGCAGAAAATGCGACGGCTAGGGACTTGCTAAGAATGACGGACCGGATGGCGAAGCTAGCGCCATTGCTCAATTCATAGGAGCGCGGGCCTGCTCGCGTCAAATCCTTCCCTGCTGTTACTCACTCATTTTTCCTTAAATTGCTTTATAAGGGGTCAAAATCAAAGGTCTAGTCGTCGAACTTGATGCCCCTTCAACATCAGACTGATCGAAGTCACTCTCTTTTCGTATCAAGACGGGTGAATTGTAATGTCTGACAAGGGTAGGGCCTTCATCAATATTGAGAATGTTGTTGCTTCCGTCACGCTGAAGCAACGGATAGACCTGAACGCGATCGTCAGAATCTTTCCCGGAGTAGAGTATCGACCCGAACAGTTTCCGGGTCTGGTCTATCGGTTGAAGAAACCAAAGACTGCAACGCTCATCTTCAGTTCGGGCAAGATGGTGTGCACCGGATCAAAATCTGAACGTCAGGCTCACAAGGCAGTGCTCAAAGTTGTTGACGAACTGAAGAAAGGCGGCATTGTAATCGTCGGCAGACCCGTGATTGTTGTCCAGAATATCGTCGCCTCTGCGGGACTCGGAGGAACCATCGACTTGGAGAAGGTTGTTTACAGTTTGAAGAAGACCATGTACGAGCCTGAGCAGTTTCCAGGACTCATCTATCGAATGGACGAGCCGAAGGTCGTGATTCTGATCTTCGCTAGTGGAAAACTAGTCTGCACAGGCGCCAAGAAGGAAATCCAGGTACACATTGCGGTCAACAAGCTCCAAGAGACGCTAGAAGCGAAGAACCTCATCATGTACGAAGGCCCCGAAAAACCCCGGCTACCACCTATCCCCACAAAGCCTGCAGACTAAGCGTTTCAATTTGTCCGCTGCATCCGCGCGACGAAGTACCCGGCGGTCCGATCACGATGCGGATAGAACCTACGACAATCAGCAAGGCCCATCAGACCCGGCGAACCATAGTGTTCGAGGGTAGGTCGGGTTTCAAACTCCGGATGAGATTTCAGAAATGCTGAAATCACATGCTCGTTCTCCTCAATTGTCAAACTGCATGTACAATACAGGATCCGGCCGTTCTCACTAGACAGCGCCGCCGCTGATTCGAGAAACCGTCTCTGGAGAATCGAATAGCGATCAACCGATTGAGGAGAGAGATGCCATTTCATTCTCGGATTCCGATCAAAAACGCCGGTGCCGGTACATGGCGGATCAATAACCGCCAGGTCGAAACTTTCCCGGAGGCCCAGCCGAGCGGCATCGCCAATCACCGGGTCCGCGATCTTCACTCCAAGCCTCTGAGTTTCCCGTATCCAACCTTTCATTCTTACAGGAGAGTAATCAACCGAAACAACCGTACCCCGGTTTTTCATCTTCTGAGCGATTGCGGCAGTCTTCGCTCCCGGAGCTGCGCACAAATCCAGGACCTTTTCTCCAGGCCTCGGATCTCCCGCCATGATCGCGAGATACGAGGCAAGGTCTTGCATTTGCATTAGGCCGGATGAAAAGAATCCTGCAAAGGCCGAAAGAGAACCATTGACGATGTATACTCCAGATGTGGAAACGACCTTTGTTAGCCTCCCGGCCAGAACGCCCAGCTCCTTCGGCAGGGTTGTTCTCCCACGGTTTCTTAGAGGATTGATTCGAAGGTACCTAGGGCGCGGTATGGACGATAACATAGCAACAGCTTCTCCACGGCCGAAGATGCGGAAACAGTAATTGACCCACCAGACTGGATGATGTGTCTCAAGAGCCACCCTCTCCGAGTCTCCCAGACCTGAAAGAGGCGCAATCGGATCCAACGCAAGGAGGCTTACTATGAGGAATTCGAGCTTTGGAACTAGCTCAATTGGAGCGATCATCCTGAGAATGTGCTCCATTCGTCTCACTTCCCCCTTCGCGCCAAGTCGTCGTACAGCGTACGCTGCTAACCGAAACAAGGAACGCGCGCTTGCCCCCGTCTTCTCCTCAGGCATTGCTTTCCGAATGTGAATGTCGAGAATATCCTGTTCACTAACGGTTCCCAAGACCAGAGCCAGTGCTCCACTCTTGACGCTGTTCAGACGAGGATCTGAGGCTGCGGCTCTCTGCACCGCTTCTCGTTCACTAGCTCCCCAACTAACCATCATCAACGCTCGATAAGCAAGCCTGAACTGGCTTGAGAGATCGGATTCGTGCACTCGTGCCTTCTCTACGCGACTAGACTTGTGTCGATCGTCGGTGGGACGAATATTGTTGCTCACTCCAGCATCGTCATGAAGATTAGACCTGTTTTCGTACATGCCTTTTGACGAAGCTTCGCCTGGAGTCAGTTGCTGCTCGACACCTTCAGCAAGAATCTGGGCGGCACGGCACTCTCAAGACCGAGATCGGAGCAACTAAGGTTTAACTTTCATGCTTGTGACATCAGGTCTCCGTTAAATGTCCAGCCTCGACCAGTACATGGCAAAGCCTGAGCCCGTGGCTCCTCCGAGGCCGAGGCAGGACCCGAAAGCACAGCTCAATTTCAGACCAAGCATACCGCAGGAATTGGCCGAATCATACTTCGTAGGTGCCGGTTACGACGGCGAACGACGCGCTGTATATCTCAAACTCTACGAGCCGAAATCCCAAAAGATACACTTCTGGTACGACAACACGGGCCACACTCCATACTGCCTCTCAAAAGAGACACGAGAAACGCTTGAGAAGAAACAGAACCTTGTCAGACATCCAGGCTTTGTAAGATTCGAACCGTCCAAGCGGTTCGACGCGCTGAAAGGCCAAGAGATTCCTGTAACAGTCATCTACGCAAGGGACCCTCTCTCGATCGGCGGACGCCCGACGGGCTGCATCCGTGATATCATCAAAGCTTGGGAAGCGGATATCCGGTACACCGAGAACTACATCTACGATCGTAGACTTGAGCCCGGAATGTCCTACTCCATCAAACGTGGTAACCTCGTCCCCATTCAATCAGGAAGTAGCTCAATAAACATCCAGAGTGTCTTCGAGGAGGCTGATCCAATCTACCAGAGCCTACTCGACCGATGGCTTCGCCTGTTAGATTTCCCGGTACCCACCTACAGGAGAGTGGCCTTTGATATTGAGGTGCACTCGCCAGTTGACACCAGAGTCCCGGATCCGCAAGAGGCAGAGTACAAGGTAATCTGCGCAAGTTTCGCTTCCAACGATAGTGTGAAGAAAGCCCTCATTCTGAAACGGCCGGGGCTTGATGTCGAGGCTGCTGAGGCTCCATCGGGGCTGCTCCTGGAGTTTTATGAAACAGAAGAGGAACTCTTATCCGCGATTTTCAGGGAGCTGAATGATTACCCGTTTGTCCTGACGTTTAACGGCGACGACTTCGACCTTCGATATCTCTTCCACCGAGCGGAGAAGCTGGGCTTTACGCGTGACAAGATTCCAATTGAGCTAGGTCGGGAATCAGCAGGGCTCAAGTATGGGATCCATTTCGACCTCTACAAGTTCTTCTTCAACAGATCGATCCAAGTCTACGCGTTCAGCGGCAAATATAGAGAATCCACGCTCGACGCCATATCGGAGGCACTCCTCGACACCGGAAAGCTAGAGATCTCCACACCAATCTCCCGCCTCTCTTACTCCGAGCTCGCAGCCTACTGCTACCAAGACGCTGAACTGGTTCTGAACCTAACCCAATTCGACGGCGAAGTGGTGATGAAGCTTGTCACCGCTCTCTCAAGGATCAGCTTTCTACCAATCGAAGACATGTCCCGCCAAGGAGTCTCAGGCTGGATCAGGAGCATGCTCTTCCGAGAGCATCGGCTTCGAGGTTATATTATTCCAAGATACGAAGAGATTACAGAATCCAAAGGCTCAACCAGCACCATAGCCGTCATCAAGGGCAAGAAGTACAAGGGCGGAATGGTTGTTGACCCAACTCCCGGGGTCCATTTCCAAGTCGCGGTCTTGGACTTCGCATCTCTGTATCCTTCAATCATCAAAACATGGAATCTCGGCTACGAAACAATTCTCTGCAACCACCCTGAAGATAGAACAAACAAAATTCCGGGCACAGACCATTGGGTTTGCAGGAAAAACCGGGCCATGGAGAGCCAGCTAGTCGGATCGCTACGAGACGTGAGGATCAGATGGTACAAGCCTAGATCCAAAGAAAAGTCGCTTGACCCCTCGACCCTTAGCTGGTACCAGGTCGTCCAGAACGCGCTCAAGGTCGTTCTAAACGCCAGCTACGGGGTCTTCGGAAGTGACCGATTCTCCCTCTATTGTCCGCCCCTTGCGGAATCAACTGCTGCGGTTGGACGATTCGACATCACAAGCACGATACAGGAGGCGAAACGTTTGGGAATCGAAGTCTTCTATGGCGACACTGATTCCCTCTTCCTTGGGACTCCGGACAAGTCAAAGCTGGACGATCTGATACGCTGGTCCAAGAAAGAACTCGGCATGGAGCTGGAAGTCGACAAGAACTACCGATATGTCGCTTTGAGCGAGCGGAAGAAGAACTATCTCGGCGTACTTCCCGACAACCGTGTTGATATCAAAGGACTGACCGGGAAGAAGAGGCACACTCCAGAATTCATTAAAGCAACTTTCAATCAGCTCATCGAAATTCTGGGGCAGGTCCAAACATATCCCGACTTTGACGAAGCCCGGATCAAGATCAAAGACCTCGTCCAGGATTCCTATAGCAAACTTCGAAACAGGAAGTACTCAATGGAGGATCTAGCTTTCAACATGATGATAGGCAAGGCGGTCGCCGGCTACACGAAAACGACCCCCCAACATGTGAAGGCTGCCCAGCAGCTTACAGACAAGGGCAGTGAGATCAAGGCTGGAGACCTAGTGAGCTTCGTCAAGGTAACAAGTAGCGCGGGAGTCAAACCTGTCCAGCTGGCCAGTATTCACGAGATAGACGTAGAGAAATATACGGAATACATTCGCTCGACCTTCGAACAAGTTCTTGACGCGGTGGGACTCGACTACGAGGAACTCACTGGCGCCAAGAAGTTAGAATCATTCTTCCCCGGAGCAATCTAGCAAACATGCTAACCATCCTCCCTGTAAAGGGAATCCCGGACATCAAGAAAGGAGACGACCTAGGCAAGCTGATCCTGGGGAAAGTCGAAGACCAAGGAGACGAATTTCACAAGGCGATATCGCCGTAGTCTCCCAGAAAATAGTGTCGAAAGCAGAAGGAAGAATACTGCCTCTCTCGACGATCATACCATCAGACTTTGCGAAAACAATAGCCACTGAGACAGGAAAAGACCCTCGACAAGTTGAGGTCGTCTTGCGCGAGAGCAAAAAGATTATCAGAATGAGAGCAGGACATCTCATCACTGAGACCAGCCACGGCTTCATCTGCGCCAACGCCGGAGTTGATCAATCAAACGTCGGAGCAAGACGAGACTCTGTAACACTCCTCCCACGCGACTCAGACGCATCTGCAGACAGAATCCGAAAAACTATCCATCACACCACGGGGAAGGACGTACCGGTAATCATCACCGATACATTCGGCAGAGCTTGGCGTATGGGTCAGGTAAACTTCGCCATAGGAATCTCAGGAATGAAACCAATTCACGATTATCGAGGAACCAAGGACATGTACCGAAAGACATTGCAGGTCACAGAGATAGCGGTCGCAGACGAGCTGGCATCCGCAGCCGAGCTTGTAATGAATAAGGCCGACAGAGTACCAGTCGCCATCGTCCGAGGCTACAGAGCACATAGGGGCCAAGGCCGAGTCAAAGATCTCATAAGACCCGAGGAGTTTGACCTCTTCCGATAAGAACATGAACGCGTCACCTTTATTGAGAGTGCATACAGTCCTGCAAAAGTGACGAGTGGAAAAAGTTGACAGACTTTCTCAAGGAAGCTCGCAAAATCGAACCGGAGATCATCGAGATTCGGAGAGAAATTCACCAGAAGCCTGAGCTAGCCTACAAGGAAAAGGCGACAGCAAGATTGGTCACTGAGAAACTCAAAGAACTAGGCCTCAAGGTCAAGACAGGAATAGGCGGAACCGGGGTCATGGCGGTTCTGCAAGGCCCAAAGGCTGGAAAGGTCGTGGCGCTCAGAGCAGACATGGACGCTCTGCCGATAGAAGAGTTGGCCGATATCGACTTCAAGTCCCGGGTCAAAGGCGTGATGCACGCTTGCGGTCATGACACTCACGTTGCGATGCTCTTAGGGGCAGCTAGATTGCTAGTCAATCATGAGGACGAGCTGCTGGGGACCGTGAAGTTTCTGTTCCAACCTGCGGAGGAGAACGGCGGCAAGGGCGGCGCTAAGCCTATGATCCAAGCAGGAGTAATGGCTAATCCCAAGGTCGACTACGTATTCGGCCTTCACATAGAGAACGATCTGGACTCGGGAACTTTAGGGTTCCGCGGAGGACCAATAATGGCATCCCCAGACACTTTCGAAATCAAGGTGATCGGAAGAGGAGGACACGGCGCCTACCCACATGAGACAGTGGATCCTGTCTACGTGGCTGCTCAAGTCATTATCGCCTTGCAAGGCGTTTCTGGGAGAATGATC
>Ga0209648_10004251_pt1 | contig 12136 bp, 12 predicted proteins | sample GraSoi2013_115cm_FD_185830 | JGI IMG/M metagenome (GOLD analysis project Ga0209648, IMG submission 185830) | Grasslands soil microbial communities from the Angelo Coastal Reserve, California, USA - Sample 9_17_2013_115cm (SPAdes) (version 2) | ecosystem: Environmental > Terrestrial > Soil >...
GGCCGAGCCGGCCGCGGGCTACAAGTCGCGCACGCCCGCATCCCCTTCGCCATCGCCCGGCGCGCCTCAGCCTTCGCCATCACCGGTACCCACTTGCAAATAAGGGGCCCCCGCCAAAATGCCCCACGGACTCGGCGGCTACGCCGGGAGTCCGCGGGGACCCCTGTCGCGGCCAAGCCTCTGAGTTGGTGGGGTTTTTGCAAGTAATCGTCGTCGCGATTCTGTTTGCGCTTCTTGGCGTCGTGCTCGGCTTGATGTCGCCGCTCACGATTCCGATCGTCTACGCGCGATACACAGCAGTCGCCCTGCTCGCGGCGCTCGACTCCATCTTTGGAGCATTCAAGGCCTACATCGCCGGCACGTTCGAGCCGCGCGTCTTCTTCAGCGGGCTCGTGACCAACACGATCCTGGCGGCTGGTCTGACCTACTTCGGCGACAAGCTTGGAGTGGAGCTGTACATCGCCGCCATCGTCGCCTTCGGGGTGCGGATATTCAATAACCTGGGTGCGATTCGCCGTCATTATCTGTGAGCGAGAGTATCAAGACGAGGCACAAGTGCTAGTCCCGGCCCCTCGGTGACCCACAAAATCTGGTCCACCAGCGCCCGGGAGCCCTTATAATCTCCGGCAACCCGCCTTTACATCACTACTACGTTCCAGGAGGCGTTCCAGCACACATTGTCGCGGCGGAAGCGATCTGTCGGTCTTGACCTCGGCACGAGCCGGGTCGCGGTTGTCATAGCCGAGTCTGACGAGTCCAACGGGCCCGTAAGCATCATCGGCGTGGGCGAAAGCCCGTCCGATGGGCTGCGCAAGGGAGTCGTCGTCAACCTCGACAAAACCATCGCGTCCATCCAGGCCGCAGCCGTGGCCGCCGAGCGCATGGCGGGCCAGCGAATCGAGTCGGTCGTCGTCTCGCTTGGTGGAATCCACCTGTGGTCGCAGAACTCGATGGGCGTCGTTGCCGTTGCGAGTGGCGATCGCGAAATCGGGGAGGACGACGTGCAGCGCGTGGTCGAAGCGTCACGCGCAGTCAGCGTCGCGTCCGACCGCCAGGTCATTCACGTGATCCCCCGCGCATACACGGTGGACGGGCAGGACGGCGTGCGCGATGCAATTGGTATGACCGGCCACCGTCTCGAGGTCGAGACCAACATCATCACCGGCGCGCAGACGGCGGTGCAGAACGTCATCAAGTGCGTGCACGGAGCGGGCTTCGACATCGAAGACGTCGTCTGCTCCGGCCTCGCCGGCGGCGAAGGCGTCCTGACGGCCCAGGAGCTCGACCTGGGAGTCTGTCTCATCGACATCGGCGCAGGCACGACCGCGGTCGTCGTTTACAACGACGGCGCGGCGCGGCACCTCGCGGTGCTGCCGGTCGGCGGCAACCATGTGACGAGCGACATCGCCATCGGCCTCAGGACGACCCTCGACGAGGCCGAGAGCTTGAAGCTCAACTACGGCCACACGCTGCCGGAGGTCATCGACCACGGCGAGAAGGTGGAGGTGCGCCAGGTCGGCGGCGATCGCATCAACGCACTGCCGCGCAGATTTCTCGCTGAGATCATCGGCCCGCGCATGAAAGAGATCTTTCAGATGGCCCGCGAAGAGGTTCGCAAGAGCGGCTTTGATGGGCTGCTTCCCGCGGGCGTCGTCGTGGCCGGCGGCGGATCGCGTCTCATGGGCACGACCGACGCGGCCCAGCTCGTCTTCGACACCTCGGTCCGGCTGGGCACTCCAACCGGCGTGACCGGCCTGGCCGATCGCGCGCAGGGACCTTCGTTCGCGGTCTCGGTTGGGCTGGTCAAGTGGGGCTTGAAAGCCCACTCACGCGCCCACAACAACACCAGGCAGCAGGTGTCGTTCGGTTCGACGTACCAAAAAACGGTGAGGTGGCTTCGAGATTTTTTCTAGAGAACAGACCCGGAACCAGCTGGAGCTCGCCATAGCGAAAGCAAATTTCCACCAGGAGGAAGTCGTGAAAGAAAGTGAGTTGCATGAAGGGCGAGCGCGAATCAAGGTCGTGGGTTGTGGTGGCGGCGGCGGCAACGCCGTCAATCGCATGATCTCGAAGGCGCTCAAGGTTCAGTTCATCGCGGTCAACACCGACAAGCAAGCGCTCGAGCGTTGCCAGGCCGACATCAAGGTCCAGATGGGCAACAAGATCACCCGCGGTCTTGGCGCCGGCGGCGACTGGACCCGCGGCCGCGACGCCGCGGACGAAAGCCGCACAGAGCTTTCGGCTGTGGTGCAGGACTCCGACATGGTGTTCATTACCGCCGGCATGGGCGGCGGCACCGGCACCGGCTCAGCAGCCATCGTCGCCGAGCTCGCCAAGGAGGCGGGCGCGCTGACCATCGGCGTGGTCACGAGACCCTTCGCCTTCGAAGGCCGCATCCGCAACGATACCGCCGAGGAAGGAATCAAGGCCCTGCGCAGCCAGGTCGACGCGTTGATCGTCATCCCGAACGACCGGCTGGCCCAGGTCGCCAGCTCCAAGACGACCCTCGAGGAGGCGTTCCGGATGGCGGACGACGTCCTGCGCCAGGGCGTCCAGGGCATCTCCGACCTGGTCACTCAGCCCGGCGTCATCAACCTCGACTTCGCCGACGTGAAGGCGATCATGGAAAACGCCGGTGAGGCGCTCATGGGCATCGGCCACGGAGCCGGCGACTCGCGCGCCGAGGACGCCGCCAAGCAGGCCGTCTCCAGCCCGCTCCTCGAGACGAGCATCGACGGCGCCAAGGGCATCCTCTTCAACATCACAGCGGGCAAGGACATCACCCTGCAGGAGGTCCAGAAGGCGGCCGAGATCGTGCGCTCGGCGGCCGACCCGGGCGCCAACATCATCTTCGGCGTCGTCCGCGACGACACCATGCAGGGCGAGATCAAGATCACGGTCATCGCGACCGGGTTCGGCGGCAAGACGCAGCAGGAGGCCAAGCAGGAGGTTCGGAGCCGCACGACCTTCGAGCGGCCGGAGTTCGGCGCCGAGGATCTCGGCGACATCAACATCCCCGCGTTTCTCCGCAACCGAATGTAGGAATACTCCTTAACCAATGCGCTGCCCTTATTGCGGTCACCACGACCTGAAGGTGGTCGACTCCCGAGACTCTGAGGTCGGGGAGGCGATCCGCCGGAGGCGCGAATGCCTGCAATGCGGGCAGCGCTTCACCACGTACGAGCGCATCGAGGCCGTGCCCTTCTACGTGACCAAGAAGGACGGGCGCCGCGAGGATTTCGACCCGCAGAAGCTCTTCACCGGGCTGAAGAAAGCCACCGAGAAGCGGGATATCTCGCCGGAACGCTTGCGGGCGATCGTCGATGACATCGAGGCCGAGCTACGCCGGTCGGGCCGGGTCGAGATCCCGAGCGGGGAGATCGGCGAGATGGTGATGGACCGCCTACGCGACCTCGACGAGGTCGCATACATCCGCTTCGCCTCTGTCTACCGCGAGTTCATGGACCTCCAGCAGGTCAAGCGCGAGATCGAACAGGTCCTGAGCTCCCGCCGCCCATAGACGCCGCACGTAAGCTGGCGAGCGTGAGCACAACGCCGGCGGCCCTGCACGTTCCCGAGCTCGCCGACGAACCGGGCCTGGTTCACGGCTTCTCGACCGTAGCGATCGGCTCGGTCGGCTTGAAGCACGCTGCCGACTCAGCGCCTGTTCTCGCTGCGCGACGCACCTTTGCCGCCGTGCTCGGCCTGGACGGCGCTGAGCTCACGACCATCGGCTCGGTGCACGGCGCGTCCGTGGCGCGCGTCGACGAACCGGGCGGCTCCGTCGACGACGTCGATGCGCTGCTCACGGATCGCCCCGGCGTGGCGCTCTTTGCAACGTTCGCGGACTGCTACCCGATCGTGCTCTGGGATCCGAAGCGTAAAGTTGCCGGACTCGAGCACGCCGGCTGGCGCGGAACCCGTGCCGGCGTCGCGGCGGCTGCCGTGAAGTTCATGCAGCGCGAGTTCGGCAGCCGCCGCATCCAGGCTGGCATCGGTCCTGGCATCTGTGGGCGCTGTTATGAAGTCGGACCCGAGGTGGCCACGCAATTCGATGCGAAGTTCGTGCGCGAGGGTGCGGGCGATCGATTTCTGCTCGATCTGGCCGCCGCCAACCGCGCGCAGCTGGAAGACGAGGGAGTCCGGCCGATCTTCGACATCGGGATCTGTACGAAGGAGCACTACCTCTTTCCATCTCATCGCCGCCACCCCGACGGCACTCGATTCGGCGCCATCGTCAGCATCCGGTGACAGTCGCCGAGAACCTGGCGAACGTTCGCGAACGGATAGCTCGCACTGGCCGCAATCCGGACGAAATCACCATCGTCGCCGTGACTAAAGGCTTCGACGTCGCCGTGTGCCGCGATGCGGTCGCCGCGGGCCTGAACATCCTTGGCGAAAACCGCGTTCACGAGGCCCTCACGAAGATGGAGGAGGTGCCGGACGCCGAGTGGCATCTGATCGGCCATCTGCAGACCAACAAGGCGCGCGTCGCCGCGGGGCGGTTCGCTCTGATCCAGTCAGTCGATTCGATCCGGCTCGCGGAAGCGCTGGCGAAGATCGCGCCGGCGCAGGAGGTGCTTGTCGAGGTCAACGTCGCTCGCGAGCCGCAGAAATCAGGCGCGGACCCCGACGATGCCCTGAACGTGATCGAGGCTGTCGCCGCCACCCTCGACCTGCGCGGCCTCATGGCGATGGGTCCGTCACACGGCGATCCAACGCCCGCGTTCGTCGAGCTGCGAAAGCTGCGCGAGGAAGCTGTACAGCGCCTGGGAAAGAGCCTGCCCATCCTTTCCATGGGCATGAGTGGCGACTTCGAGGCGGCTCTGGCGGCCGGCAGCACGATGCTGCGTCTGGGTCAGGTGCTTTTCGGTCCGCGGCCTGCTCGTTCTATCGTTATGTGAGCAATGGGTTTCATCGCATCGCTTCTGGTCTTTCTCCTCTACCTGTTCATCATCGTGCTGATCATTCGCGTGATCTTCTCGTGGGTCAGCCCATTCCCGACCAATCCTGTGTCGCGGCTGGCGTGGTTGGTCACCGAGCCGGTCCTCGCACCGGTCAGGCGCCGGCTCCCACCGATCTCGGGCATCGACCTGTCGCCGCTGGTGGTGTGGCTGGTCGCCTACTTTCTGATCGCCGCGCTCAACAATCTCAAGGCCGGATAAGCCGCGCGGTAGAATTGGTGTTCGGCGACGACGGAGACGGGTAGGCCCGTCTGATCGGCCCACAGAGAGCCAGGTACAGCTGAGAACCGGGCGGCCGACGGCGGGATCGAGATCACTCCCGAGCCGGAACCTAAGAGCGTCCGAGGTGTTGGCCTTGGGAATCTGGGTGGTACCGCGGGTCCGCCGGCCCGTCCCAGAGAACACATTCGTATTTCTCTGGGAGTGAGATGTTCGACAAAGTAGACCAGAAGGTCAATTTCCCGGACCTCGAGAAGCGGGTCCTCGGGCAGTGGAAAAAGGAAGGCACCTTCCAGAAGTCGCTCGAGCTGCGCGCCGGGCGTCCGCGCTTTGTCTTCTACGAAGGCCCGCCGACGGCCAACGGCAAACCCGCCACGCACCACATCCTCGCGCGCGCATTCAAGGACCTTTTCCCGCGCTACAAGACGATGCAAGGCTTCTACGTCGAGCGCAAAGCAGGATGGGATACGCACGGCCTGCCAGTCGAGATCGAGATCGAGAAGAAGCTCGGCATCTCGGGCAAGTTCGAGATCGAAAACGAGATCGGCATCGAGCGCTTCAACCAGCTGTGCCGCGAGAGCGTGTTCGAGTACGTGACCGACTGGGTCGAGTTCAGCGAGCGAATGGGGTTCTGGCTGGACTACGACAACGCGTACTGGACGCTGACCTCCGACTACATCCAGTCGGTGTGGTGGGCGCTCGGCGAGATGTGGAAGCAGAGCCTCGTCTACAAGGGATTTCGGGTGGCGCCCTACTGCCCGCGGTGCGCGACGCCGCTATCCAGCCACGAGCTGGCGCAGGGTTATCGCGATAACGTCCCCGACCCCAGCGTCTTCATCCGCTTCCGTCTCAAGAGCGACCCGAAGACTTCGATCCTGGCCTGGACGACCACGCCCTGGACGCTGCCCGGAAACGTCGCGCTCGCCGTGGGCCCCGACGTCGACTACGTGAAGGTCCGGCAGGGGGACGAGTTCTTGATCCTCGCTCAGGCCCGCCTCGACGTGCTCGACGGCGAGTACGAGATCGTCGAGCGCATGAAAGGCAAGGACCTGGTCGGGCTCGACTACCAGCCGCTGTACCCGTATTCGATACCGGCCGAAGGAAGGGCGCACTACGTCGTCGATGCGGATTTCGTTTCTACCGAAGAGGGTACCGGTGTCGTCCACACCTCGGCGCTGTATGGCGTCGACGACTTGAGGTTGTGCCAGGACAAGGGCATCCCATTCCGTCACACGGTCGGGCTCGACGGCAAGTTCCTGCCCTACGTCGAGCAGTTCGCCGGCCTTCACGTCAAGGAGGCGAATCCGCTGATCGAAGACGACCTGAAGGCGCGAGGCCTGCTGTACAAGGCGGGCACGATCCTTCACACGTACCCCGAGTGCTGGCGCTGCAAGACGCCGCTGATCTACTACGCGCTCGATTCGTGGTACGTGCGGACCACCGAGCGGAAGAGCGAGCTGATCGCGAACAACAACGCCACCAACTGGGTTCCGGCCCACATCAAAACCGGCCGCATGGGTGACTGGCTCGAGAACAACGTCGATTGGGCGATCTCACGGTCGCGCTACTGGGGCACGCCGATCCCGATCTGGGTCTGCGAGCAGTGCGAGGAGCAGCGGATCGTCACCTCGGCCGCGGAACTCGGGCTGGCCGACGACGGCGACCTGCACCGGCCCTACATCGACGCGGTCACCCTTCCCTGCGAGAAGTGTGGAGGCACGATGAAGAGGATCCCCGAGGTCCTCGACGCTTGGTTCGACTCCGGATCGATGCCGTTTGCGCAGCGCGGCCACCCGCGCAAAGGCAAGAAGGAGTTCGAGGAGACGCGATCTCCACGCTGCTGTTCAAGCAGAACGCCTATCGCAACGTCATCTGCCTCGGGCTCGTGGTCGATCCCAAAGGCAAGAAGGCGTCGAAGTCGCGCGGCAACGTCCTCGATCCCGACTACCTCTTCGACAATTTCGGCTCCGACGCCGTGCGCTGGTACTTCTACACCTCGACGCAGGTCGGCGAGAACTACCGGACCGGCGACGCAGCGCTGCGGGAGACCTTGCAGCAGTTCTTCATCCCGCTGTGGAACTGTTATTCGTTCCTCGTCACCTACGCGCGGCTGGACCATTTCGATCCGGACCAGGCGCAGGTTCCGGTGGACGAACGGCACGTGCTGGATCGGTGGCTGCTCTCGCGGTTGAGCGACCTGGTCGAGTCGGTGACCACGGGGCTCGATCGCTACGACGCCAATGAGCCGGCGCGAAAGATCCAGAAATTCGTCGATGAGCTCTCCAACTGGTACGTTCGCCGCTCGCGCCGGCGTTTCTGGAAATCACAATCCGATCGCGACAAGCTGGCCGCGTACCAGACGCTGTACGAGACGCTGACGACGGTAAGCCGACTGATGGCGCCGTTCGTGCCGTTCATGGCCGACGCGATGTACCGCAACCTCTCCAACGGAAATTCGGTCCATCTGAGCGATTTCCCGCAAGCGCTGCGGTGGCTTGACCCGGAGGTCGAGGCGAACATGGCGCGGGCGCGGCAGGCGGTCGAAGCGGGCCTCGCCGCTCGAGACTCGGTGCGCATCAGGGTCCGCCAGCCGCTCGCTTCGATAGCCCTGCCTGGCGAGCCGCTCCCCGAGGAGATCGCTGCGATCGTTCGCGACGAGCTCAACGTAAAGAGCATCACGTTCGGCGCTCCTGAGGTCACCCTGGACACCGAGATCACTGAGGAGCTACGCCTCGAGGGCCTGGCGCGGGAGGTGGTGCGACTGATCCAGGACCGCCGCAAGAAGGCAGGGCTCAACGTCGAGGACCGCATCCATACATGCTTTGAGGCCGATGGCCTGCTTGGCCGCGCCATCGAGAAGCACGCCGACTACATCAAAAACGAGACGCTGTCCATCACCATCGAGCATGGCAAGGACGATTGCGAGGGAGAGCAGCTTTTGCTGGAAGGAGAGCAGATCTGGATCGGACTGAGACGAAGCTGACGCACCACACCGGTAGGACATTGTTCTTCCTGGTAGCGCTCGTGGTCGTCGTGCTCGATCGCCTGACCAAGAGCATCGTCACTACCACCGTTCCGTTCGGGACGGAGGTTCCTGTGATCGGCAACCTGGTCGGCATCACCAACGTGCGCAACTCTGGTGCGGCGTTCGGCTTCGCGCCGGTGGGACCATGGTTCTTCCTGCTCGCTTCCCTGGTCGTGTCGATCGGCCTCGTCATTTATGTAATGCGCCAGCCCGGCGACCTTCGCGCCGATGCTGTGCTCGGGCTGATACTCGGGGGGGCGCTCGGCAACGCCGCCGACCGCGTGATCAACGGGGGCGGCGTCACCGACTTCGTGAACTTTCACTTCTGGCCCGTCTTCAACCTCGCCGACTCAGCCATCAGCATCGGCGTCTTCCTTCTGATCGTCGGGTACCTGATACGCAAACCCAACGCCGCCTGATCGCTGACGTCGCGGCGCCCCGTCTCGACCGTTTCATCGCGGACCACGCGAACGACCTGAGCCGCGCGGCCGCGGCCCGGCTCATCAAGAGCCACCTGGTCACGGTCAATGGCGAGACGGCCGATCCCGCGGACCGAGTCGCGGCCGGCGACGTCATCGAGCTCGAGGTCCCGGAGGCGTACGTGACCGTCGCGATGCCCGAGGCAATCCCGCTGGAGGTCGTCTTCGAGGACGAAGACCTTCTGGTGATCAACAAGCCGGCGGGAATGGTCGTGCACCCCGCACCGGGCCACCACTCCGGCACGCTTGTGCACGCGCTGCTCGGTCGCGGCGGAAGCTGGTCGTCTGCCGGCGGCGAAGCGCGTCCGGGCATCGTCCACCGGCTCGACAAGGGAACGTCGGGCCTGATCGTCGTCGCGCGAAACGACGCCAGCCATCGGGCGCTCTCTTCGCAGCTGAGCGATCGGACGCTCAGCCGCTCCTACCTGGCGATCGCCCGCGGACGTTTCAAGACCGATGCCGGCGAGCTGGAGGGCGCGATCGGGCGCCATCCGAAAGACCGCAAGCGCATGGCCATCGTCGCCGGTGGACGATTTGCGCGCACTCGCTACGAAGTCGTAGAAAAACGCACCACGCATACACTCCTGCGCTGTGATCTCGAAACGGGCCGCACTCACCAGATCCGGGTGCACCTGGCCGCGCTTGGTCATCCGCTCGCCGGCGACGCGGAATACGGCGGGCGCGGGCCGGGCGAACCCGATCGGCCGATGCTGCACGCGTGGCGGCTTCGACTTCGTCACCCGCGCACTCGCGTGGAGATGAGCTTCGAGGTTGCGCCGCCGCCCGATTTCGAGGCGTTCTGGGCGTCGGTCAAATGAGAAGAGGCTTGCTGATCGTCATCTCTGGGCCGTCAGGGGTCGGAAAAGACACGGTGATCAAGCGCCTGCTCGAGCTCGACCCCAATCTCAGGTATTCGGTTTCGTACACGACTCGCTCACCTCGGACGGGTGAGGTCGACGGTGTCAACTACCACTTCGTCAGCCGTGCCGAGTTCGAGCGATTGATTCGCGAAGGCGCCTTTCTCGAGCACGCGACGTATGACGGCAACCTCTACGGCACGCCCATCGCGCAGCTTGACGACGTGCGTGCCTCAGGACACGACATCGTCCTCAAGATCGACGTGCAGGGCGCGGAGCAGGTACGAAAGCGAGCGCCGGACGCGCTGCGAATCTTCCTGGCCCCGCCCTCCATGGACGAGCTGCTCCGCCGGCGCACCAAGCGGCACAGCGAAAGCCCTCGAGACCAGGCCTCGCGGCAGCGGATCGCCGAGGACGAAATGGCGCTGGCGACCCACTTCGATCACGTCGTCGTCAATGACGACCTCGAGGGTGCGGCGCGGGAGATCCTGGAGCTCATCGGGCACGCGCGCGAGCGCCAAACTTAGTCCGTGCCGCTGGATCCAACCCCAGTCCCAGAGGAATTGAAAGGCGCGCGCATCGCGCTGCTGATCGCGGGCGGGATCGCCGCATACAAGATCGTCGACTTGGCTTCGGCCCTCACACAGGCCGGCGCCGAGGTGCGAGTCGCGATGACCGCATCAGCGACCCGATTCGTTGGCGCCGCCTCGTTTCAGGGCGTCACCGGCAAGCCGGTGCTCACCGGGCTCTGGTCGGGGGACGGGCCGCCCGAGCCGCACGTCTTCCTCGGCGACTGGGCGCAGGTGAGCCTGCTAGCACCGGCGACCGCGAACGTCATCAGCCGCGTCGCCAAGGGCCAGTCGGATGACATCGTGACCGCCACTCTGCTGGCCGCACGCGGACCCGTCGTGGTTGCGCCTGCGATGAACGACGCGATGTGGGCAAAGCCGGCCGTGCAGGAGAACGTGGCCGCGCTGAAAGCTCGGGGCATGATCCTCGTCGAGCCCGAGTCAGGGCACCTGGCCAGCGGCCACGTTGGCACTGGCCGCCTCGCCAGCTCCGCGGCACTCATGAAAGCGATGGCAAGCGCCATGCGCGAGTGCTACGACTTCGCCGGGCGCTGTGTCGTGATCACCGCCGGAGGCACGCGAGAGCCGATCGATCCCGTCCGCTACATCAGCAACTATTCGAGCGGGAAGATGGGTTTTGCCATCGCGGCCGCGGCGGCCGATCGCGGCGCTCGCGTGACGCTCGTCACCACCGCCACGCATCCCGCACATCAGGGCATCGACGTGAAGCCTGTCGAGACGGCCGACGAAATGATGAAAGTCCTACGGCGGGAGCTTGCCGGCGCTGACCTGCTGGTTATGGCCGCCGCAGTCGCTGACTTTCGGCCCGCTCAGACCGAGGACCACAAGATCCGCCGCGAAGAATCGCCGCGCCTGGTTCTTGCGCTCGAACCGATTCAAGACATCGTCGCGACGCTGGGCAAGGAAAAGGATGCGCGGGGCGTGTTCAGGGTCGGCTTCGCGGCTGAGGGCTCCGACCTCGAGACGAAGGCGCTCGAGAAGATGAAGAAGAAAGGGCTGCAAGCCATCGTCGCCAACGACATCTCGCGCAACGACATCGCATTCGGCAGCGATTTCAACGAGGGGGTGATGCTGTTCGCTGACGGCGCCCGCGAGGATCTGCCCCGCATGACCAAGCGCGACATGGCGGATCGTATCCTCGACCTAGTGCACTCTCGCCTGACGAAACAATGATTTGCTCTACGCCGAGGTAGCGGTCGAGGCGGCGCGCGCCCTGGATCGCGAGACCTACAGCTACAGCGTTCCCGAGGGCATCGACGTCGTACCCGGGCATCGAGTCACGGTTCCATTCGGGCGCCGGACCACTTATGGATTCGTCGTCTCGCTGGGCACCGACGAGCCCGAAGTGGAGGCGAAACCCATTGCCGGCGCCAGCGCCGAACCGCTCCTCCTGCCGCACCAGGTGGCGCTCGCGCGCCTGGTCGCCGATCACTACTGGGTGCCGCTGATCGAATGCCTTCGCGCGATGCTGCCTCCGCGCGTGCGCTCGAACGGTTCGACCGGCGAGGGTGCGTCGAGCCGGCAGCGGCGCCACAGCCGCTTGCTCGAGATCGCCATCCCGGCGACGAGCAGGGCGGTCCTGACCGCCGAGCAGCAGGCCGCGTTGGAGGTGATCGCCGCCAACCCGCTCACGCTGCTGCATGGGGTCATCGCCAGCGGCAAGACCGAGGTGTACCTCGCCGCGGCCGAGCAGGCGCTGGCGCAGCAGCTCCGAGTCCTGCTGCTCGTGCCCGAGATCTCGCTCACGCCTCAGCTCGTCGAGCGGGTGCGGGCGCGATTGCGCGCACCGATCGCCATCCTCCACAGCCAGCTCACGGAGCTCGAGCGCGCGCAACAGTGGTGGCGCGTCCGGCGGGGCCAGGCTGACGTCGTCCTGGGCAGCCGCTCGGCGGTATTCGCCCCCATTCCACGCCTGGGCCTCGTCTGCCTCGATGAGGAGGGCTCGGCCGCATACAAGCAGGACCGCACGCCTCGGTACGAGACGGGCTGGGTGGCGAGGCGG
>Ga0209648_10004255_pt1 | contig 12132 bp, 11 predicted proteins | sample GraSoi2013_115cm_FD_185830 | JGI IMG/M metagenome (GOLD analysis project Ga0209648, IMG submission 185830) | Grasslands soil microbial communities from the Angelo Coastal Reserve, California, USA - Sample 9_17_2013_115cm (SPAdes) (version 2) | ecosystem: Environmental > Terrestrial > Soil >...
CGGGATCTTTGGCGACGTCGAAGAAGCCGCCCGTTGCCGCGTCTTCGTGGGCCGTCGCGCAGTAGCGCATGATGGTCGCCGCGCGCTCGATCCACGCGGCGTCGCCCGTCGCTTCGAAGGCGTCCAAGAACGCCGCCGCGGCGTGGACCTGGTCCTCCAGCAGACCCCGTGGCTCCGCGCGCCCGAGCACATGGCCCATGCCGCGCCGTGCATCCCAGGCCTCACTCCACAAGCGCCCGAGAACCCGAAGGGCGAGCGCGTTGCACTCGGGCCGGTCGAGCACCGCGCCGGCGTGCAGGAACGCCGACGCCATCATCGCGTTCCAGTTGACGTACGGCGTGCGGTCGACGGCGGGCGCCTTGCGCCGGTCACGCGCGGCCTTGAGCTTGGTGAGCGCGTCCCGCAGCAGAGACCATTCCGCCTCGGTGGCCGGAGCGCGCTTCCACCACAGCACGTTGCGTTCGGGATCGTGCTGCATCTCGCCGGGCACCTCTACATCGAACACCCGGCGCACCACGTCGCCCTCGCGCTCTGACAGCACGGCGCGCATTTCATCCGGGGTCCACGTCCAGTAGTCGCCGTCGTCGCCGAAGTGGACGTCCGCGTCCTGCGACGTGTAGAACGCGCCGCGCTCCTGGTCCGACAGCACCTCGAGCACCCAGGTCACGATTCCCTGCGCCACGTCTCGGAACAAGGGGGTGGCGAGCGCCGCGTAGCCGTCGACATAGGCGTGCAGCAGCTCCGAGTTGTCGTAGGCCATCTTCTCGAAGTGCGGCACGATCCAGCGCTCGTCCACCGCATAGCGGTGGAACCCGCCGCCCACGTGGTCTCGGATACCCCCGTTGGCCATGCCGGTGAGGGTGTGCTCCACCACTTGACGGGCCCAGTCCTCGCGCGTGTCGTGCCAGCGCGCCAGCAGGAAGGCCACGGCCGCCGGATGGGGGAACTTGGGGGCGGTTCCGAAGCCGCCGGAACGGATGTCGAAGAGGCGGGCCATCGCGCCGGCCGCTCGCTCGAGAATCGCCGGGGTCACCGCGCCACCCTTCGCCTCGTCGAGCGATTCGGCCACGTGGCGGCCGACGGCCCGGGCGGTTTCGGCGACCTTGTCGCGCTGCTCGCGATAGATCCCCGCCACCTGGTGCAAGACCGACGGGAATCCCGGGCGGCCGTAGGCGTTCTGTTCCGGCGGGAAATACGTGCCGCCGTAGAACACTTCACCATCCGGCGTGAGAAACGCCGTCAGCGGCCAGCCGCCTTGGCCGGTGAGTGCCTGCACCGCGCGCTGGTAGCGAGCGTCGACGTCGGGGCGCTCGTCGCGGTCGACCTTGACGCACACAAAGTCGCGGTTCAGGATCTCCGCCACCGCGGGATTCTCATACGACTCGCCGTCCATCACATGGCACCAGTGGCACCACACGGCCCCGATGTCGAGCAGGATGGGCTTGTCGGCGGCGCGCGCGCGCGCGAATGCCGCCTCCCCCCAGGCGTGCCAGTGCACCGGCTGGTGGGCGGCGGATCGGAGGTAGGCGGAGGGTTCGGACGCGAGCAGATTCGCCATGCGTTGGTGAAAGGTACTCTGGGCACCCCGTGCGGCGCGGACCCCCGGCTCAGAATTCGCAGGCTTCGTATTCGGGCACGTCCGGCCCACGCGCTTCGCCTCGGTCACCCGCGTTGCGGGGGCGGCTCGCCTCAGACGCGCGCGCTCGGGCACCACCGATTCACGACGCAGATCTCGCACTTCGGGCGGCGGGCGATGCACACGCTCCGCCCGTGGAGAATGAGCGTGTGCGACCACCAGGTCCAGCGCGCCCGCGGCACGAGCGCCATCAGATCCCGCTCGATCTTCACAGGATCCGTCTCCTGGGTGAAACCGAGCAGCGTGGAGAGTCGCTGAACATGCGTGTCCACGACGATCCCCTCGTTCTTCCCGAACCACGTGCCGAGCACGACGTTCGCGGTCTTGCGTCCCACTCCCGGGAGCTCGACCAGCGCGTCCATCGTGGCGGGCACGGCACCGCCGTGGCGCTCGACCAGCGCCTGCGCCATGCCGATCAGGGATTTCGTCTTGTTCCGGAAGAACCCGGTGCTGTGGATCTCCTGCTCGAGCACGTGCGGGTCAGCGCTCGCGTAGTCTTGGGCCGTGCGGTACTTCGCGAACAGCGCGGGTGTGACCATGTTGACGCGCGCGTCGGTGGATTGGGCGGACAGGATCGTCGCTACGAGGAGCTCGAGCGCGCTCGCATGGTGCAGTGCGCACGTCGCGTCGGGATAATCCCGAGCGAGGCGTGCCACGACCTTGCGGGCGCGCGCCCGCCGCGCCGCTGCCGTCTCCCGGCGGAGGCGGCGCCCTGGGAGCGCCTTCGTCTTGGTGGGCATCGAGCGGAACGTACCGAGGGGCTAAGACGGACGGAAGGACGGCGTCGGCGCCGGCCCTTGGTCGTCGGCCTCAGGCCGCCGACAGGAACCCGTCGAGCGCCCGCTCGAACTGCTCGGGCGCCTCGACGTGGGGCGCGTGGCCGGTGGCGAGCTCGATGACCCCCGTGCCCAACAGGCCCGCGGTCTCGCGGGCCGACTCGAGCGGCATCGGGTCGTATACGCCGTGCACCAGCAGCGCGCGCGGCGCCGTGCCGTTCGGGAACACCCGGCGGACCTGGGCCCGCAGGTCGTACGCGCCGAGGCTCGCCCACACTTCCTGCTGCGTGCGGGCCGTGACCCGGAACGGGGTCAGCAGTCGCGCCTGGCTCGGGTCCCGGAAGTACCCGGCCACGGCGAGCGCGAAGGCCGTGCGGCGGTACTTGTCGGGATCGGTGCGGGACAGGCCGGAAGCGGTGAGCTCGGCCCTCGCGCGGGCGAGCCAGGGTTGCGCCATGCGGGCCGCGAGCCGCCGCTCGAATTCGTCGCGCCACGCCGCCGTCAGCGGCGCGGCGGAAACGAGGGCAAGGCGAGCCACGCGATCGGGGTGGGTGAGGGCGTAGAGCACCGCGAGCAGGCCGCCCCAGGAGTAGCCCAGCAGCGTGACGCGTTCGAGGCCCCACCGCTGGCGCAGCGCCTCGAGGTCGGCCACGTGCTCGCGCCACCCCACGGGCGTCTCGCGCGAGACCGGGGACCGGCCACCGCCCCGCTGATCGTAGTACAAGAGCGTCCGACCGAGCGCGAGCCGGTCGTACTGGGGCAGGAGGTAGTCGTGGTGGGCGCCGGGACCGCCGTGCAGCACGACGACCGCTGGACCGTCCCCCACGCGCCGCGTATAGAGGTGAACGCCGTTGAGTTCGACCGTCGCTTCGTGCATCGCGTCTCAAGTTAGGCGGTACGGGTGGCTCACGCGGCCGCTGGGGTGGGACGGACCGGCCGAACGTCGCACGGCGGAGTGGGAGGCGGAGAACGCGCTTCCTACAACAGGACCGCCAGCGCGTCCGCCACCGCTTTCACAGCCCGGTGGTGCTCCACGCCGAAGCCGGCGGGCACGTCCGAATCGATATCCAGCTGACCGAGGATGGTCGCGCCGCGACGGATCAAGACCACCAGCTCCGAGCGGGTTTCCAGATTGCAGGCGAGGTAGTTGCCCACGGCACCGACGTCGGCCACGTTCTGGTCCTCGCCGGTCGCCACCGCCGTACCGCACACGCCGGTGCCTACCGGAATGCGTCGGTGTTCGGTGTCGCGACCCGAGAAGGCCTCGAGCACCAGTTCGTCGCCGTGCAACATGTAGGCGTACGCCGACGTGTACGGCGGGCCGAGACCGCGGATCGCCTCACACGCGAGCCGGAGCAGGGCATCCTGCGGCGCATCGTGCAGATGGGCGGCGCGCAGCGCGCGCACGATCGAGCCGGCGGGGAGCGTGGCGGTCATGACCTAGTTGGTGGCCTCCCGCTATATCTATCTTTGGCCCCACCCTCACGGAAGCGGCCGCTGCCAATCCGACTGCTGGTGCTCATTCCCGTCGCCGCCGCCATCAGCCTGGCGCTTTCCGCGGCTGTCGAGGCGGTGGCGCTGCCGCTCTTCCTCGACACGACGGGCACGATCCTCGCGACTGCGCTCGCCGGCCCGGTCGTCGGGATGGTGACAGGTGTTGTCACCACGGCGGTCAACACGCTCCGTAATCCGACGTTCTGGCCGTTCGTCGTGGTGCAGCTCATCGTCGCCCTGTACGCGTGGGCGGCGGCGCGCGCGGGGCTGTTTCGGAGCTGGCGGACCGCCATCCCGGCCGGGCTCGGCCTGGGCGTCCTCGCGGCCGCCACGTCGACGCCGATCTCCTACCTCGTGTTCGGCTGCACCACGACGGGCGGCATCGCCCTCACGACGGCACTCGGCCGGGCGCTCGGCCTGCCGCCGCTCGGTGCCTGCTTCTTCGGGAGCACGCTCGCCGACCTGGGTGACAAGGCGGTGAGCTTCGCACTCGTCACCTCGGTCCTGCACGCGCTCCCGCGCCGCGCCGCGGCGCGCTTCCCCTGGGCGCTGCGCGCGATCGGCGCGGCGTGAGCCGGCTCCACCCCTTCACCCTGCTCGCCGTCGCGGCGGCGCTGCCGGCGTTAGCCTGGATCCTGCCGGCACCGGCGGGCGGAGCGGGCGCGGCCGTCGTGGCGCTCGGGCTCGCGGCCACGGCCGGAGCACGCCGCGGCCTCTGGCCCGCGCTCCTGACGGCGGCGCCGTTCTGGGTGTTCCTTCTGATGCTGCACGACGTCGCGACTACCGTGACGATCGGGCTCCGGCTCACGACGATGGCGGCCAGTTTCGTGTGGGTCGTGGCCGTGCTGCCACCCCCGCGGCTCGTCGAGGCGATGGTCGCAGCCGGGTGGAGCGCGAGGGTGGCGTACCTCTTCGCCGCTACGCTCTCCGCCGTACCGCTGTTCAAAGCGCGCGGCCAGCGGCTGATCGACACGCAGCGCTGCCGCGGGCTCTCGCCGCGCGGCGGCCTCGCCAGCCGACTCCGAGCCCTGCGAGCCCTGGCGCTGCCCCTCATCCTGTCGGCCTTGCACGAGGTGGACGAACGGGCGCTGGCGCTCGAGACCCGGGGGCTCGCGCCCGGGATTCGCCGCACACCGCTCGCCCCGCCGCGCGATCGGGTCGGCGAGCGCGTGGCGCGCTGGGGGCTGGCGCTGGGGTGCGCCGCGGCGCTCGTCTGGCGCATCGCGTGACTCGCCTCGCGCTCGAGCACGTGAGCTTCTGGTATCCGGCAACGGCGGCGCCGGCGCTGGCGGACGTCTCGCTCGCGGTCGCCGACGGAGAAGTGGTGGCGCTCGTCGGGCACGTGGGCGCCGGCGCTTCGACGCTGCTCCTCGTCGCCGGCGATCTCGCCCCGCGGGTGCTCGGCGGGCGGCTCGAAGGGCGGGTCACGTGCGCGGGCACCGCGACCGGCGCGGGGCGCCGCGGGATCGTGCTGCCCACGCCGTGGACCCAGCTGTCGGGCATGGCATCCACCGTGTGGGACGAGGTCGCGTTCGGGCCCGCGAACCTCGGCTGGCCGAAGGACGAGATCACCCGCCAGGTGGAACGCGCGCTCGAGCGGCTTGAGATCACACCGCTGCGGGCCCGCGATCCCGCGACACTCTCCGGCGGTGAGCTGCAGCGGGTGATCGTCGCCGGGATCCTGGCCATGGACCCCGTGCTGCTGCTGTGTGACGAGCCCACGGCGGAGCTCGATCCGGCGGGAGCGCGGGCGGTGTGGCGGCTGCTGCACGCGACCGCGCGCGAGGGCAGGGCGGTGCTCGTCGCGACGAGCGATCTCGATGCGGCCGCGGAGGTAGTGGACCGCGTCGTATGGCTCGAGGGCGGTCGCGTCGCCGGGGCGGGGACGCGCAGCTTGCTCGCCGCGGACGCCATGTGCGCCGCCGGGCTCGGGACGACCGTGGCGGGCGTGTGGCGCGCCGCGGGACTCGCGGCGCCCTATCCCGCGACCCTCGCCGAGGCGGTGCAGCGGTGGGGATGAGCCCAGCACTCCGCGCGGATCACGTCTCGTTCGCCTACGGCCCCACGCCGGCGCTCGTGGACGTCTCGTTCGCGCTCGCGCCGGGGGACCGAGTCGCCCTGCTCGGCCGCAACGGCGCCGGGAAATCGACCCTCGTGAAGCTCGTCACCGGCCTGCTGCGGCCGGGCGCGGGGAGCGTCTGGGTCGACGACTGGGACACGCGGGACCGCGCGCCCGAAGCGCTCGCCCGTCGCGTCGGCTCCGTGTTCCAACACGCCGACCAGCAGCTGTTCGCGCGCACGCTCTGGGACGACGTGAGCTTCGGCCCCCGCGCGCTCGGACTTGCCCCGTCCGAGGTGGCAAGGCGCGTCGCGCGCGCCCTGGCCACGCTCGACCTCGCGGGGCTGGCGCGCGAGCATCCCTACGACCTGCCGCCGGCGTTCCGCAAGCTGGCGGCGCTGGCGGGCGCGTTGGCGCTCGAGCCGGTGCTACTCGTGCTCGATGAGCCGACGGCCGGCCTCGACCGAGCCCTGCGGGCGCGCGTCGCGCGCGCGCTCGGCGAGCGATCTGCCGAGGGGGTCGCGCTGCTGGTGGTCACGCACGATCTGACGTTCGCGGCCGAAACGCTCGAGCGGGGGCTCGTGCTCGACCGCGGCCGTCTCGCCTGCGACGAGCCGCTCCTCACGCTGCTCGCGGCCGACGACCGGCTTGCGCCCCTCGGGCTGGCACCGCCCCCGGTGGCGGCGCTCTCCGCTGCGCTCCTGCTCCCGGGGCGACCAATCCGAGCGGCGGACGCGGCGCACACGCTGGCCCGCGTTGCCGCTAGTAGGGTCGGCCCCTAAATTGACCGGCCCCATGCCGACCGTCGAGACGATCGCCGCCCGCTTCGCCCGCTGCGTGACCCTGTTTCGGGACCCCGGGGCGAAGGACAGTCAGAAGGCGGAGTTCCGCGCGCTGCTCGAGCTCTTGAAGGATACCGCGGTCACGCTCCGACCCGTTGCGGGCGGGATCGAACTGAACGGCATCGCGTGCGACGGGCCGTCCTACAGCCAATTGGCCCAGCGGCTCGATTTCCACGGCGTCGCGGAGCTCGGGCTGCCGGCCGATCCTCCAGCCGCGCAGCTGTTCGAGCTGTTCAAGGTGCTGGCGGACCAGCCCGGGACGGAGGACGTCGCGCGCCGCCTCGCCGCCACGGGCGCGCATCGCATCCGCATCGACATGGCGCCCCCGCCACCGATCGCCGCGCCCGACGATTTCGACTACCGCGACGCCACGCTTCCCGGTCCCGACGCCCCGCCCGACCGCGAGGCCCGCCCGCTCGGCACCGAAGGGATTCTGCGCGGAGAGTCCTGGCGCGACATCAAGTCGGTGCCGATCAGCGGCGTGCCGCTCGTGACCCACGACCCGCCGCCGCCACCGCCCGCCGACGCGTTGCCGGAGTCGGGGCGCGGTGCGCTCCCGCCGGATAAGCGGGCTCCCACCGACCTGTCGCTCTCGATCGGCAGAGCGCGGGAGCCGGTTCCCCGGACACCTCCCGCCACGCCCCCGGCCGGGCCGCCGCCGGCCTCGCCGGCCCCACCACCCGCCCCGGCCGCGAGTGCCCCGAACCGCGCCGTACCGGCCGGCGCCGCGGCGCTGCTCGCGGAGCTCGAGCGCAATCGCACCGCGCCGATGGTCGGCGACGTGCTTGCGGCGCTGGTGCAACATGCCGAGACGGCCGTGAAACAGAAGCGGTCCGCGCAGCTGCTCGGAGTCATCATCGGGATCATTCAGGTGGAGCGGGGCGTCCCCGAGACGAGCGGCGTGCGCCGACAGTACGGGATCGCGTTGCGCCGGATCTACTCGAAGGCGGTGCTCGACCTGCTGGCGCACCTGTTGGCGGAGCCGGAGTACCGCGTCGACGCGGTCGCCGCGCTGCAGCGCGGCGGGGCGGACGCCGTGGAGGTGCTGCTCGATCGCCTGGTCGCCGCGCCCACGGTGGGGGAGCGGCGTGGAGCGTTCGACGCCCTACGCCAGATGACCGAAGGCACCGAGCAACTCGTCCACATGCTCGACCACCAGGAGTGGTTCGTCGTGCGCAATGTGGCGGAGCTGCTCGGCGAGCTCGGGATGGAGGAAGCCGTGCCGGCGCTGGCACGGCGGCTGGACCACGCCGATGAGCGGGTGCGCAAGGCCGTCGCCCTCGCGCTCGCCAAGATCGGCACGCGGAGCGTGGCGGAGCCGCTGCACCGCGCGTTGCACGACCCCGCGGTGGACGTGCGCATGCAGGTCGCGCTCGGGATCGGCGGCCGCAAGTCGCTGGCGCTGGCGATGCCGCTGGTCGTGGCGATGGAGGAGGAGAAGGACGAGGGCGTGGTGCGCGAGCTGATCCTCGCCCTGGGGCGGATCGGGAGTCCCGACGCCGTCCAGGCCCTGATCAAGTGCGCGCAGCCGGCGGGCCGCATCTTCGGGCGCAAGCCCACCGCCCTGCGGCTCGCGGCCGTCGAGGGCCTGCGGCTGGCGGGTACGCCGGCGGCCTACGGCACCCTCGAAGGCTTGGCCGACGATGGCGACCGGCAGGTGCGAGCGGCAGCGCGCGCCGCCGTCGCGCAGCTCGAGCGGAAGCCGCGCACCTAGCCCTCCCGCAGCTCACCGCGGCCGCGCGCGGCCCTGATCATCAGACCGAGCGGCGGATCCGGCCTGTGCCTCGCGCCGCCCTCGTCAAGCCGGGACGAAGCTCACCTTGGGATTGAGCATGCGGGCGAACGCGGCGAGCAACCGCGCGGCTCGCGCGAGGTCCTCCCGATCGACCATCTCGTTGGGGCTGTGCATGTAGCGGTTGGGAACGCTCACGAGCCCCGTGGGGATGCCGCGCAGCGCGTTGTAGATCGCGTCCGCGTCGGTGCCGGTATCGTGCGGCGCCGCCTGAATGCTGTAGGGAATCTTCTCCTGCTCGGCGCACGTCACGAGCAGGTCGAAGACGACCGGACTCACCGCCGAGCCGCGCGCCAGCACCGGCCCGCCCCCGAGCTTGTGCTCCCCCGCGCGCTTCTTCTCGGCACCGGGCCAGTCGGTCGCGTGCGTCACATCGACCACCAGCGCGACGGTCGGCTCGATCCCCACGGCGCTGGTGCGCGCCCCCCCGCCGGTCCACGCGATCTCCTCGCGCGTCGTCGCCACGGCGAACACGCCGGCGTGCTTGGGCCGGTCCTGGGCGAGCAGGCGCAGCGCTTCGGCGACGACGTAGGCGCCGATCCGGTTGTCGATGCTGCGCGAGACGATGCGGCCATTGGGGAACTCCTGAACGTCCGCATCGAGCACCGCGGGGTCGCCCACGCGTACGCGCTCGAGCGCCTCCGCCTTGTTCGCCGCCCCGATGTCGATCCACAGGTCGGTGATCTTCGACACCTTGTCCAGGTCCTCGCGCTTCATCAGGTGGACCGCCTGCTTGCCGATCACTCCGCGGACCGACCCGTGGGATCCCGTGATCACGACCCGCTGGCCCACGAGCACCTGCGAGTCCCACCCGCCGATGCCGGCGAAGTACACGTACCCCTCGTCGTCGACGTGCGTGATCTGCAGCCCGATTTCGTCGATGTGGCCGGCGAGCATCAGCCGCGGCCGCCCCTCGGCGTTCAGCACCGCCACCGAGTTGCCGTGCACATCCGCCGTCACCTGATCGGCGAATGCCTTGACCTCCTCTCGCCACACCCGGGCCGGTGCCGTTTCGAACCCGGACGGGCCGGGCGTATCGAGCAATCGCTTCAGAAAGTCGAGGGTGTCACGCGTCATGGTTTTGAGACCGTTGGGGTCGAGAGGGGGAGGTGGAAGCGGCGCTGCACGCTGTCAGCCGCCGCCCCGGCCGCGAGTGTCGGCTGAGCGCTGACGCGCACGGGGATGGCGGAGAGGTGTATCCTGCGGTCGGGGGTCACCACGACGCGGAGGATCACGGACAGTCGCGTCCACGGATCATCTTGCACGAACACGAAGTTACCGAGGGATTGGACGATCGGCTTCCCCTGGTACCAGACGACGGGCTGCAGCACGTGCGGATGGTGCGCGAGCACGAGGTCGGCACCCGCGGCGACCAGCCCCTCCAGGAACTCGCGGTGGTAGTCGGGCGGCGCGTCGACGTACTCGTGTCCACCGTGCACACTCACGATGATCAGATCCGCCCGTCCGCTCGCCCGCAGCGCGCCGATGGCCGGGTAGATCCAGGCCGGGAGTCCCCACGCGATCCAGTTCGCGCCCGCGTGTTGGTAGAAGGTGTACGGCGCGGGGTTCCAGGCGCGCGTGACCGCGAAAAACGCGACCCGCCAGCCACGTCGCTCGAGGATGACGGGCTGCTCCGCCATGTCGCGGCCGAACCCGGAACCGACGAAGCGAACGCCGGCGCGCGTCAGCCGCCGCATGGTCTCCGTCACGCCCGCCTGACCCGCGTCCCAGGCGTGGTTGTTCGCGGTGCTCACGATGTCGAACCCGGCGCGTGCCAGCGCTACAGCGGCGAGGCGGGGCGCCGCGAACACGTTCCCGCTGTCGGATGGGTGGCTCGAGTCCGCTGCGATGGGGCTCTCTAGGTTGCCGAACGTGATGTCCGCGGCGAGCAGCTCCCGCACGGCGCGAAACGCGTACAACGTGTCGCCTTGGAGCAGGCGCGCCCGTGCGAGGCGTCGGCCCAGGTTGATGTCCCCGACCGCGGCCAGGCGAAGGGTGTCCGTGGGGGCGGCTCGCTGGCACGGCGCGACGACGCCCAGCGCGACGATGAAGGCGACGATCATCGGCGCCAAGCCTTTCCCCGCGGCGGGCGGCGCGTCATCCGTGCAGCTCCCGAGCGAGCACCGCGGCCGCGTCGACGAGGCGCGGCCCGGGCCGCGACGTGTACGCGTTCCCGTCGATCACGGCGACGCGACGGCCGAGCACCGCCGCCGCAGCATCGGACCGGACGGCGGCGAGCTCGGTCCGGGCGCGGGGGACGTCGAAGCCGCAGAGCGCCACGACCACCACGTCAGGCACGAGCGCCGCGAGCTCGACCCACGAGCGGGGACGTGACGGCTCGCCCGGGACGCTCCCCACGTCCTGGCCCCCCGCCAGTGCCACGAGCTCGGGCACCCAGTGGCCGGCGACATAGGGAGGATCTAACCATTCGAGGACGAGCACGCGTGGGACCGTCGGCCAGCGGGCCGGCCCCGCGTGCACCCGTCGCAAGCGGTAGCGCAAGCCCGCCACGAGCTCTTCCGCCTCGTCACGCAGTTCGAGTGCATCGCCCACCTTGGTGATGTCGGCGAACATGCCGGCGAGCGTGTGGGCCTGCAGGGTGACCACCCACGGTGTGGGCATGAGAGTCGCGACCACGCGCTCCAGCTCGGCCTCCCCCGCCGCACACACCTGGCACACGGCCTGGCCGATGAGCACGTCGGGACGGAGGTGGGCCACCAGCTCGAGATCGATCTCGACGGGCGAGACGCCGGCCTGCTTCGCGGCCGCCATCGCTCGGTCGATCATGCCGGAGGGCTCGGCCGGGTCGACCCGGGTGCGCGTGACGCGGGGCAGCGCGCGCACTTCGGGCGGGAAGTCGCACTCGTGCGATACGCCGACCAGCGTCCTGCCCGCGCCCAGCGCGGCGACCATCTCGGTCGCCGCGGGCAGCAGCGAGACAACGCGCGTCACGCGATCCGTCGACGGAGCATCCCGAAATGTAGGGTCGCGCCGCTGGGGATCCTCCGGCTGCGCCGGGGATCACTGGCTGCGCAGGCCGATCCGGTAGAGGAGCATCCCCAAGAGCCCGAACAGGAGCAGCGAGACGAGGCCGGATGTCGCCACGGCACCCAACCGCTGCGCGAGCCCGACCGTGTCCGCCAACCAGTCGGCGCTGCCCTTGGCGCCGGCGATTGCCGCGACCGCGATCCCCGCGATGGCGCCACCCGCGATCAGGCCGCTCGAGAACAGCACGCCCGGCCCGGACTCGATCTCGGCGAGCGAGCGGGCCTCGGCCTTGACCTTGCGCTCGACGAGCCAGCGGATGAGGCCGCCCGCGAACATCCCCGCCGACGTGGAGAGCGGCAGGTACCCCCCCACCGCCACGGGCAGCGACTGGACGCCCATCAGCTCGATCGCGATCGAGATGAACACCCCGATCAGCACGAACGTCCACTGCAGCCGCTGCGTCAGAATGCCGTCGGTGATGAGCGCCATGAGCGTCGCCTTGGGCGAGTCGAGGCGCGGGAGTTCGTGGTCGCGATAACGGCGGA
>Ga0209648_10004256_pt1 | contig 12132 bp, 12 predicted proteins | sample GraSoi2013_115cm_FD_185830 | JGI IMG/M metagenome (GOLD analysis project Ga0209648, IMG submission 185830) | Grasslands soil microbial communities from the Angelo Coastal Reserve, California, USA - Sample 9_17_2013_115cm (SPAdes) (version 2) | ecosystem: Environmental > Terrestrial > Soil >...
GATCGCGGTCTTCGACGATTTCTGTTCGCGTCTGATAGCCTGCCTCGCCCCTCACCCGAAGCCTGCGGCTTCGACCTCTCCCCGCAAAGAGCGGGGCGAGGTTAAGAACTCTTCCCGAACGCCAGCTACTCGAGGTCAGTTGGCAACGGCCGCCTCGACGTGTGCCGAATATGCAAGATATCGATCGTGTCGTCGCGCACCCGGTAAAAAATCCGGAATGGATAACGGACGACCGCAACTACACGGACTTGGGAGCGCTGCGAGACCCGCGGCGCGGCTTCGGGCAGACGGCAAATGCGATCGATAACATCGCCCAATCGGCGTTCGATGGATGCGGCGATCGCCGAGCTGGCATTGGTTGCATAGTAGGTCGCGATTTCGTCTATGTCAGCGAGTGCCTGACGCGAATAGACGAGCCTCATGCAGAGCGAAATTTCGCGAAAGCTGCCTTGATTTCAGCTTCGGTTGCGACTTCCCCGCCGTCGACAGAGGCCATTGCGGCATCTATGACCCGCAATTCCTCGCGGGTTGCGACATACTCCCGGGCCTGCAATTCGCTTTCGATCTCGTTGGCGATGGCAACAAGTTCATCCTGCGCCTCTTCCGGCCAGGTCTGAACACGTTCCAGCAGGTTCTTAAGATCAGTCGCAGTCATGAGGAGATTATATCAGGCAGCGGTATGTTTTCCAACCGTTACGGCGCGCTCGCAGAACCGCGCTTCCCGAACGCCAGCACGTGCAAGCCTAACCGGCGCCGCACGATCCAGAACAGCAGCACGGTCTCAAAGATAAGCGAGATCGAGGTTGCGGCCGCAGCGCCGTGGCCGCCGAATCGGGGCACCAGCGCCACGCAGAGCACGACGTTCATGACAAACGCCAGCGCATAGGCCAGCGCGCAGATGTGCTGATGGCCGAGCATGTTCAGTAGCCGCTCGACCGGGCCGATCGCCGAGCGGACGACCAGGCCGATCGCGGCGACGAACATGATGTCGTAGCCGATCACGAATTGCGGTCCGAACAGCCACAATAGCGGCTTGCCCAACGCCAAGAGAAATATGGTCGCGGCAAGCGAGGGCCAGAACGTCCAATTGATGGCATGCGCGACATAGGCCGAAAGCCGCGCTTTGTCGCCCTGCGCGTGATACTCGGCGAACCGATGCGCCGTCGTCGCCGACATCGCATAGTGGATGAACGACACCAGCGCCAGCGTCTTCACCACGGCGAAATAGACGCCTACCTCTTCCGACGAGCGAAACTGCTGCAGCACCAGCACGTCGGTATAGGACAACAGCAGATAAAAGCCTTCGACTAAAAGGATCGGCAGCGAGATCGCGAGCCAGCCGCGGAAATCGTAGGCCTTTGGGCCGGGCTCGACATGGCCGGCGAGCCTGTGGTTCAACACCATCATCTGCCCGATCATGGCGATCCACACCGCAGCCGCACTGGCGAGCATCGCGGCGGCGGTACCGAGATTAAAGCCGAGCGCAAACGCGCCCGCGGTGATGCCGATGATCAGCGACTGGCGGACGATGAATTGCGGCATCAGTCCGAGTTGCATCCAGTCATGCGAGCGCGCGATGCCGTCCTGGGTGTTGGCGACCACGAAGGCCGGCAGGGTCAAACAGCCGATGTAAAGCGGAACGATCTCGCTTGCGCCAATCCATGGCGATAGCAGTTTTATCAGGCCTGCCAGCAGCAGCGAGATCACCGAGGAGACGGCAAAGGTCATCCAGCGGCTGCCTGAGAGAAAACCGCGCAGCAGCGCGTGCTCGCCCGCGGTGCGATACTCCGGAATGATCTTCTGCGCGGACGCCGAAATCCCAAAATCCATCATGCTGCCGAGCAGCAGCACCCAGGTCCAGACATAGACATAGACGCCGTAATCCGAGCCGCCCATCCAGCGCGCCAGCAGGATCTGGGAGAGATAGGCCAGCGCGGCGCTGACGACGCGGATGACAAAAATGGTGCCGGCGAGCCGCCGCGTCACCGAGGCTTCGCTGGAGCCGCCAAGGAGGCCGCCAAGCATCGACCGCAGCCGTGCGATCATCGCTTGCGGCAGAGCTGTTGCGGATTGAGCGTCCATCACGGCCACAGCAGCAGTTCCCCCGACGAAACCGCACGAAGCGGCGATGGTCGGGCCTATCAACTATTCGTTAAGATTCGGTTGGGTGGCAGCGCGCTCCCAACGCCGTCATTCCCCGATGTGCAATTGCACATCGTGGATGCGCCGCTTGGCGCAGGCCCGGAATCCATAACCCCCAATCGTGGTTATGGATTCCGGGCTCGCTCGCTTCACTCGCGCCCCGGAATGACGGGGTCAATCCAGATTGATATTGAACTCATAAGAGCGGTCGCCGCTGACCAGCGTCAACTTAAGCGCGGCGCCATCGGGATTAACCCCGGGCGGCACGCCGTCGAGTTCAAAGGCAAAGCGCTTGACGCCGGGTGGGCCGTGCTCGAGCAATTTCGGAACCGGCAGCCCCCAGTCCGGCGTCGGGCCTTCGACGAACAGGTTGACCGCCCTGTCGTCGGGACTGACCACGTCGACCAGCACGGTGGATTTGCCGTCGCGCTTGACGTCGCGGATGGTCAGCGGATTGGGATCGCCGACATTGGCCGGCTTCGGCACGGTGTCGAGCGCCGCCAGCAGCGCGCTGTCCTCGGTGCTCGCCGCGCTGGTGAAGGGAAGTTCGATGCTGGCTTCGACGGGAATGCAGAGTTTTTCGCACACCGCGTAGTTGATATCGGCGCGAAGCATCACTGGCTTGTCGGCGGTCTTTGCGACGATTCTGAGCGGCAGCACGATCTGGTCGTGATAGCCCAGCGAGTGCCCACCGGCGCCGTCGTCGAATTTGCTCGGCGCCGGCCACAGCACGGTCACGGCTTCGATATTCTCCGATTTGGAAAAGTCGAAGCGCGGCGGCACACCGGAATCGCCGGGTGTCCGCCAGTAGGTCTTCCAGCCCGGCTGCAGCTGAAAGGCGATGCCGCCCAACAGCACCGCGCCGCTGCGCGATCCCGCCAGCAAGCGCACGGCGGAGTGCATATCCCTTTGCCAAAGCGAGGCATCCTGGGCGCGAGCCTCTGACGCCAGGCATGGCGCAAAGAGGGATGACGCAAATAAAGTTGCGGCAAAGCCGAGCGCGGCGCGCATGGGAACTATGACGATCATGAGACGTCTTTACAGGCAAGCGGAAGCGCAAACCATTGAATTGCTTGTGATGTATGACTAAAGGCGCGGTGAAGCTTGATTGACAGAACCGCCACCCAATATCAGGATGTGGAACGACACGAGAGTCCTTTGCGGATGGACCCTGAAGGAAAAAGACCGAGGATGGCTCGCCGCGAAGAAGCCGGCGCCGGCGACGATTCGTCTGGTCGCGGCTATCTCGATGGTCAATTGCTGATCGCCATGCCTGTGATGGGAGATCCCCGCTTCGAGCGGTCGGTGATCTATCTTTGCGCGCATTCCTCCGAAGGCGCCATGGGCATCATCGTCAATCGCCCGGCGGGCAGTATCGATTTCCCGGAACTGTTGGTGCAGCTCGACATCATCAAGAAGGCCGATCAGATCAAGCTGCCGGTCAACGCCGAGTCCATGAAGGTGCTGAAAGGCGGCCCGGTCGACACCGGCCGCGGCTTCGTGCTGCATTCGAGCGATTTTTTCATCAAGGACGCGACGCTTCGGATCGACGACGGTATTTGCCTAACCGCAACCGTCGATATCCTCAAGGCGATCGCAAACGGCGCCGGACCTAAGCACGCCATCCTCGCGCTCGGCTACGCCGGCTGGGCGCCGGGGCAATTGGAAACCGAAATCCAGGACAATGGCTGGCTGCATTGCGATGCCGATCCGGATCTGATCTTCGGCGGCGACGTCGAGGAGAAATACATCCGCGCCCTGCGCAAGATCGGGATCGATCCCGGCATGCTGTCTAACGAAGCGGGGCATGCGTAGGGGGGAATTGGGCGCTGGCGCCTGACCCAACCACGCCGTCGTCCGACATAACCACGATGTCGTCCCTGCGAAAGCAGGGACCCTTACGCCGCGGCCTCTCGTTAAGGCGCTGTGGCAGTTGCCTTTGCTAACAACCGACATCGGTGGCTATGGGTCCCTGCTTTCGCAGGGACGACGGGAAAGCTACTCCGCGGCCTGCTGCGCGACCGTCGGCTGGGTGCCGGCGACGGTGGCCCGGCGCATGTCGCGCGGCTGCGACTGGTCATAGCGGCGCACGCGGTGCATGGTCTGGCGGTTGTCCCACATCACAAAGTCATGCACCGTCCATTTGTGGACGTAGACGAATGCCGGCTGGGTGGCGAGTTCGGTCAGGTCGCGCAGCAACAGCCGCGCCTCCGGCACGCTCATGCCGACAATGCCGCCGGCGTGCGACGACAAATATAGCGACTTGCGGCCATGCACCGGATGCGTGCGCACCAGCCGCTGCAGCACCGGCTTGAACATCGCCTTTTCTTCCTCGCTGTAATCGAGGAAACCCAGCGATCCCCGCGAATACATCAGCGAGTGCTCGCAGATCAGGTCCTCGATCTCGGCCTTGGTCTCGTCATCGAGCGCGTCATAGGCGGCGCGCATGTCGGCGAATTCGGTGTTGCCGCCTTTGGGGTTCACCACCCGCGCCGACAGCAGCGAAAATTTCGCCGGGATCGGGCGGAACGAAGAGTCGGAATGCCACAGGCAATTGCCGAGATTGAACAGATGCGTGCGGTGATCACGCGGCAGCGGGTTGCCGTCCTTGCCGAGGTTGGAGACGTCGTTCAATCCTGAGTTCAGCCGGTAGTCTTCCTTCTTGGTGACGGTGCCGCCGCGGGCTTTCTCGCGCTCGCCGAAATTCAGCGCAAAGGCGAGTTGCTGTTCGTCCGTGATGTCCTGATCGCGGAACAGCAGCACGGCATATTTATCCATGCCGGCCTCAATATCCCTGGCCTCCTGCGGCGTCAGGGCTTTTCGCAAATCGACGCCGGACACCTCGCCGAAAAAATGCGGGTGAAGCTGCCGGATCGAGATCGTCATGGCGTTTCTCCTGGTCGGGGGATGCGGTTGTTCCGCACCGTTTAGGGGAAAAACTACCCGTTGATGGTGCGATGTCAACGTTTCGCAGGCCGTGCGGCGCACACATCTGTCATGCCCGGACTTGATCCGGGCATCCATCAATCTTCGCAACAGCGTTTTTCAAAGCGGATGGATTGCCGGGTCAAGCCCGGCAATGACACGGGGGCGGGATATGCCATCACGCATTCCGTGCCATCAATCCGCCGTCCACCGGAATGACCGCGCCGGTCAGGAACGAGGCCGCCGGCAGGCACAGGCTCAGCGTCATGTGCGCGACCTCCTCGGGATCGCCGTAGCGGCCGAGCGCGGTCCGGCGTTTGGCGTAGATGACCTTGTGCTCCTCCGGGATCCGCTCCGTGATCGCTGTCCTGATCGGCCCCGGGCAGATGCAGTTCACGGTGATGCCGTCGCGGCCGAGTTCCACCGCGAGCGAGCGCGTCAATCCCGCCACGCCCGCTTTCGCCGCCGAATACGGACTGTGCAATGCGGTAGCGCCGAGCGCCTCGGTGGAGGCGATATTGACGATCCGCGGCGATTTCGATTGGCGCAAATAGGGCAGCGCGGCGCGGATCACGCGCGGATGCGCGGTCAACATCACCGCCAGCCCCTTCGCCCACGCCTCGTCGTAACCGTCATCGTCGATCGCCACGCGCACCGAGATGCCGGCATTGTTGACGACGATATCCAGCCCGCCGAAATGCGAAGCGATGTCGTTGACCACGGTCTTGATTTCATCGTGGTCGGCAACATCGAGCCTCCAGGCTTTTGCAATCTCGCCCTTGGCCGTGATCTCGGCGGCAACAGCGTCTGCGCCCTCAGCCGCATAGTCCGTCACCGCGACGTTAGCGCCCTCGGCCGCGAACACCCGCGCCGTGGCGCGGCCCATGCCGCTGGCCGCGCCGGTGACGAGAACGGTCAAACCCGCAACCGAGCGGCTGAATTGCTTGAAATCGGACATGCGTTTCTTCCCTGGGCTATTCGCTGTTATGCTTATCTGCACCCATCAAATTCGAGGCTCACGATGAACGAACTGGATTTTGGCGGCAAGCAGGTTCTGGTGGTTGGCGGCTCCAGCGGCATTGGTAACGGCATCGCACAAGCCTTCCGCGGCAAGGGTGCGCATGTCCATGTCTGCGGCACCCGCGCTTCCGCTGCCGATTATTCGCCGGCCGAAGGCTCGCACCTCGAAGGTCTCGATTACGCGCAGCTCGATGCCAGCGATCCAAAAGCGATCGAGAATTTCAAGCCTTCGTTCGACCGGCTCGATCTGCTGGTGCTGGCACAGGGCGCGGTGATCTACCGGCGCGGCGAATTCGAAATGGCCGGTTTCCGCAAGGTTGTTGAAGTCAACCTCATGAGCCTGATGGCCTGCGCCGGCAAATTCCATGCGATGCTGAGCGCGAGCAAGGGCTCGCTGATTATCGTCAGTTCGACCGCTGCCTATCATTCGACCAAAGGCAATCCGGCCTACAACGCCTCGAAGACCGGCGCGGTCGGGCTGACCCGAACACTTGGCCAAGCGTGGGCGGAAGATGGCATCCGCGTCAACGGCATCGCGCCGGGCCTCGTCGATACCAAAATGACAAAAGTGACGACGTCAAATCCGAAGCGGCTCGAAGGTGCGATCGAGCGGATACCGCTGAAGCGGCTGGGGACGCCGGCCGATATGGCGGGCGCTGCGCTGTTTCTCGCCTCGCCGCTTGCGTCCTACATCGTCGGCCAGACGCTCGTGGTCGACGGCGGGCTCATTCTCTGAAGCATCGCATCCACCAAGGCGGCGCATCGACGCATTGTCGGAACTGGAGCGGGCCTCATCGGTTAGCTCATCGAGAATCATCTCAACGCGCGCATTCACTGGGAGGATGCCCCGGAACATGATCCGGGGAGGGGAGCCTGTTTTGCGATTGCGAACCGCGTGCAACCAAGGAGTGACGCGATGGACAAGGATCGGATTGCCGGCTCGGCAAAGGATCTCGCCGGTAAAGTCGAGGGCGCCGCCGGCGATATCGCAAGCAACGCCCAGACCCAGGCTGCGGGCCGCGCCCGCGAAGCGGCAGGCACGGCGCAGAATCTGTACGGCCAGGCCAAGGACGCCGCCCGCGACGCCAGTGATGCCGCCGTCAGCTACGCCAAGGACGCCTATGAAAACAGCGGCGAGACTTTTCGCGATGGTTCGCAAGCCGTGGCAAAGAAGGTGCAGGACAATCCGCTCGGCGCGCTCCTGATCGCCGGCGGCATCGGCTTTGCGCTGGCGCTGTTGATGACGCGCCCGCCGCGCCGCCCGCCGCCGCGGTGGCGCTACCGAGATTAGGTGAGGTCGATCAGTAACAACCTCATCCTGACGGGCGCGCGCTTTGCCGCGCCTCGACGGATGAGACATCCGCGCCCTCATGGTTCGAGACGCCGCGCCTTCGCGCTCGGGGCGACAAGCGGGCTCCTCACCAGAAACCCGGCACCGACGCCGACCGTCCGACATTGGCCGGCGGGCGTGGGATGTTGCTGGGCGCGCGCGGCGGAGAAGGCTGCCGCGGCGCGTTGCCAAATCCGAACAAGTTCCGCGGCGCCGACTGAACAAGAGGCTTTTTCGGCTTTGGCGGCGTGCCCGGAGCGGCAACCGTGCCATCGGGTGCCACCGAGGCGACCGGCGTCTCGCCTTTGGCCTGTTCGCGTCCGACCTCACGGCGCGGCCAGACAAAATCATCGGCGCGGCCGGCGGGCGGCGCTAAGGGCTCGCCCTTGACCAGGGTTCGCGCTGCGAGCGCATCGACCGGGGCCGGGCGGGTGCCCGGGCCGCCGAGCAATTGGTCGGTGCCGACAGAAGATGCCACCAGCGGCACGATGGGTCCGGCGAGCGGACGCGGCGCCGGCTGACCGGGCAGCGCATTGGCATCCGGGGTAGCCGGTTCGGTCGGCAGCGCAATCGGCGCGGAACGCGCGGCCAACAGGCGCGTGATCTCGCGCTCCACATAATGGGCGAGCTTGCGCGCGCCGGGTTTTGTAAAATACACGCCGTCGTAAGCACGCAATTGGCGGATCTGGCCTTCGAAATCCGGGCCCTTCTGCAGGAAGCGGCCGGCCTCGTCGACAAAACCGTCCCAGACATCGACATAGGTGATGCCGGCCTTGCCGGCGGCATCGCGATAGAGCGAATCCAAAAACAGCATGTCCGAGGTCGCCTTGGCGCCGCGCACCGCGGGTAGCCCCACCCACAGCACCGGCACGCCCTTGGATTTCATCACCGCGATCATCTCTTCGATCTTCTTGGTGTAGAGCTCGACCCAGCGGTCCTCGCGAAACTCATAGAGGCCGTTCGGCGAGCGCGCGCTCTTTTCAGGCGCGATGGCTGGCGGCGCGTCGTTGTCGGCGGCATCGTCCGGGGACAATTCGGTATCGACCGTTTTGTCGTCCGGCTTGGCGGCGGCGGCCGGGCCATCGGGCTTGGCGTCCCCAGGCTTGGCGTCGGAAGGCTTGGCGTCGGAAGGCTTGCCATCCGGCTTGGCCTTGGCGTCCTTCTTGTCGGTCTTGTCGGTTTTTTTGTCCGATGACTTGGTGTCGGATTTCTCAACGGCCGGCTCGCGCAGCGCGACGCGGTCATTGAGCCCGAGCATCATGACGATGGCGTCCGGCTTTTCGTTGGCGAGGATGCCTTTGGCGGCGGCGGCCCAATCGGCCGGGTCGCCCTTGGGCTGATACTTGATAAGCCCGGAGACGGTCTTGCTCCTGCGGATCACGCCCATGTCGGGCTGTTCGGCGTAGGCGTCCTCGAGGCCATAGGCGAGCCAGTCGGCCATGGCATCGCCGAGCACCACTACGTTGCGCTCCGGCACAGCGGCGTTCTCGCGTTTCTCCGGCGGCGGCGCCTTGGAAAAATTCTCGATCCGCTTCGGCGCCTGCTGCTGGAACGGTGCAAACAGATCGCCGCCGAACCAACCGCCGCCACCACCGCCATATCCGCCGCTGCGCGGCGGCGGCCGGGGCGGTCCGCCGAAATTGGGGAAATTGAAAAACTGGGCGGAGGCCGGTCCGACGATCCCGACCAGCAGCGCGATCGCAACCGCCAGCGCGACCAGCGGACCGGTCTCGGTGAACACCCGCAAAAATGAAATTTTCTTATGCATGCGGCTCGGTCGCAATCGATCGTTCGGCAACAGCCATAATAGCGGAATCGGGCCGCAAGCGGGCAGATTTCCTCACCATAAACCGGGCATCCGCCGGCGCCGTCAAGGGCACCGAGGAAATGTCGTGTCTAAGGTTAGCGGCGGGCGCCGGAAGGGTCGGGAATTACCGCCCCCGCAGCCGCTCCAGCACGTCGGAGGAGGCAAATCCGTCCGCTGGCGCCCCGATGGAGGACTGGAAGCCCCGAAGCGCCTCCCTGGTCTGTCCACCAAGCTGGCCATCGGGGGTACCGCGATAAAAACCGCGCTGGACCAGAAGCTGCTGCAGTTCCAGCCGCTCGGCCCGCGACAATTCGCGCTCCTGCCGTGGCCAGGGCTGCACGAACGGCGCCCCGCCGCGCAAGCGGTCGGCGAAATGGCCGATCGCCAGCGCATAGGCCTCCGCCGGGTTGTATTTCATGATCACGCGAAAGTTCTGCAGCATCAGGAAGCCCGGTCCCTCGGCACCGGCCGGCGCCAGCAGATAGGCTTTCTCAGTGGGATGGGGGAATGGCTGGGTTCCGGCGCGCTTAAGGCCGAGATGTTCCCATTGCGCGATCGTCATCGCTTTCGCCCGGTCCGCCAGCATGTAATTGAAGCCCTGGGGCACCACGACCTCGTAGCCCCAGGTCTGGCCGGTTTGCCAGCCGTCTTTTTTCAAATTGTTGGCGGTCGACGCAATCAGGTCGGCGGGATCGTCGACCACGTCGCGGCGGCCGTCGCCGTCGGCATCGACCGCGTAGCGCTTGAACGCGGTCGGCATGAATTGGGTGGGCCCGAACGCGCCGGCCCACGAGCCGCGCATCTGCTCGGGTTTGAGATCGCCGCGGTTGAGGATTTCCAGCGCCGAGAGGAACTCGTCCTTGAAATAGGCCTGGCGGCGGCCGATGCAGGACAGCGTCGCGGTCGATTGCAGCACGCTGCGGTCGCCCATTTGGGTCGAGTAATTCGATTCGATGCCCCAGATCGCCGCGATTGCATAGCGGTCGACGCCATAGGCCTTTTCGGTCGCATCGAACTGCGCCTTGTATTTGGTGAGGACCTCGCGGCCCTTGGCGAGGCGGTTGTCGTTCACCAGGATATCGAGATAGTCCCAGATCGATTTGGTAAATTCCGGCTGCGAATCCATCAGGTCCATGATGCGCAGATCGGGCTGAAGGCCAGCGGTGAAGCGCTGAAAGTTTTCCTGGCTGATGTTGCGGCGTGCGGCATCAGGCCACATCGAGGCGACGCAATTGTCGAAATTCGCCGCGGCCTGCCGGATCGCGCTCGCGGTCATCAGCGGATGGCCGGAGGCGCCGTCCTCGCCGCTCCAGGGCGGCGGTGAGCCGTCGGGGCCGGGCGTTGCTTGCGGTTGCGGAGCCGTTCCGGATTTTTGTCCCGAAAAAATGTTGCCGAACAGGTTCGAAAGCCCGCCGCCGGAGGACTGCGCACGTGCCTCGCCACAGAGCAACAGCGCTGCCGCGAGGATGATCGCGCCCGTCCGCTGTTTCGCCAATGTTTCCGTCCGTCGCACCATGTCCCACCCTTAAAGCCCAGAATATCCCGTTTCAGGAGGCCTCGTCGCGGTTTCTAATAGTTTAACAAAGCCGGGATTTTGTTGCCGGAAATCTTACCTTCGCCACAGGCGGAGCGTGAAACTTAACCACACATCCGCCTTTGTTCCCGGCTGCAAAACGGGTTACCAACGTGCGGTCGAAACGTAATTTTCCGCACGTTCCCTCAAAGGCAACCTCCATCCCATGAAAATCCGCAAAGCCGTCTTCCCGGTCGCCGGCCTCGGCACCCGCGTCCTGCCTGCCACCAAGGCGATGCCGAAGGAAATGCTGACCATCGTCGACAAGCCCCTGATCCAATATGTGTTCGACGAGGCCAAAGAGGCCGGCATCGAACATTTTGTCTTTGTCACCGGCCGCAACAAGGGCGTGATCGAGGACCATTTCGACCGGATGTTCGAACTCGACGCTACCCTCGAGGCGCGCGGCAAAAAGGCCGAAATGGAGATCCTGGCGCGCGACCAGCCTGAAGCCGGCGCTGTGAGCTTTACGCGGCAGCAGGCGCCGCTTGGACTTGGGCACGCGGTGTGGTGCGCCCGCGACATCGTCGGCAACGAACCGTTCGCTGTGGTGCTGCCGGACGAATTGGTTTTGAACAGTCCGGGCTGCCTCAAACAGATGATCGAGGCGGCGCGAAAACTCGGCGACAAATCCAATCTGATCGCGGTTGAGGAAGTGCCTGCGCATCTGACGCATCAATATGGCATTTGCGGCGTCGGCAAGCGCCACAAGGATGGCAACATGTTCGAGGTTGACGGCATGGTGGAAAAGCCGCCCAAGGGCACCGCGCCATCCAATCTCTCGATCACCGGGCGCTACATCCTGCAGCCGGAGATTTTCAAGATCCTGGAAACGCAGGAGCGCGGCGCCGGCGGCGAGATCCAACTCACCGATGCCATGATCGTCCTGGCGAAAACGCAAAAGTTTTACGGCGTCGAGTTCGAGGGCGAGCGGCACGATTGCGGCTCCAAGGCCGGCTTCCTCCGCGCCAATATCGCCTACGGCATGGCGCGCCCCGATTTGCGCGACGGACTTCGCGAAGAGATGAAGAAATATCTGGAGAAGTGAGGGGGTCCAGGCTCGTTCCACCGTCATTGCGAGGAGCGAAGCGACCGAAGCAATCCACCTTTTCCCCGGGCTCTGGATTGCTTCGCGGAGCTTCGCGGGCACTTCGAAAGTGCTCCGCGAGATTTGATCCGTTCTCCGCCAAAATATATCGTATCCTGACCAGACCGTCGGATTTGCAGCCGCATTTATTGGGACGCCATGGAGTGGTCGGCAAAACAGTGTCAAACGGATCAGCCCTTTGGCAGCTGGGCTGACGATCTCGCGAACGCTTTCGTCCAACTGGAGCC